>ENA-UPWK01000024-UPWK01000024.1-human-gut-metagenome-genome-assembly--contig:-NODE-24-length-154089-cov-73.020362_pt1 | contig 154089 bp, 112 predicted proteins | sample MGYA00250048_ERZ773373 | MGnify/ENA primary metagenome ERZ773373 (study PRJEB29103, sample SAMN06112059) | human gut metagenome | biome: human gut; feature: ankylosing spondylitis patient; material... | reverse complement strand
TCCGGCACGGCAACAAAAAGGCCGCCAGCGCCCTGCGCCATCTGGCTTCCAAACAGGAAAAAGAGAAAAAAACAGACTCAGAGGGCTGAAAAGGCGTTCCCCTGTTTGCCTCCACGGGAAATCCTAGCCCTAACCAGAACCCTGTCATGAACACACGGGGAGGGGGAGAGGGGGAAACGTGTTCCCGCTTGGGAATAAGATACCTGACAGCCGTCAAAAACACCGGACTATCATCGCCGCCTCTTCCTTCCGTCCGCCGAACCTTTGCGGGACAACCGTTCCACGGCCTCCGGCAAACGGGATGCGCCATCGCCGCCCAATGCGGCGTCAATATCTTCCAGCGCATGGATCAGGTCAATGACCTCCCGGCGTGGCAAAGCGCCCCCGGCCGATACGCAGAAATGAGTGCGGCACGCCAACGGCCTGCCTTCATAAATCATGCATCTTCCCTGCCCGCTCAAGAAAGGGCAGCTCCCGTCCGGAGGCAGCTCCAACCGGGTGCGCCCGGAAGCGCGCCACGCCTTCCAGGCCACCCATGCCTCACCCAGCGTTACATGCGGCGTCTCCCCGGTCAGGCGGAACCGGCAGCAATCCGCAGCGCCGGTACAGAAACGCTGGGCGCGGGAAGCGCGGAAAGCGCCTTCATCCAGAAGGCGCCGCACCTCCATCAACACCCCGGCGGAGGGGGCCATTCCCCCCGCCTTTCCCTGGCGGCATTTGCCACGCGCCATGACAGAACCGGTTAACAGGTCAGGCCGTCCGCCTTCGCCTGGTTCCAGTACGCATACTCGGAACGGTTGAAATCCACGTATTCCGGAGACAAATCCGTGGTATACACCGTATGGGAAAACTCGCCCCGATTCAAATTGATATCCACCTGGAACGCGGGAACCTGCACGGCCTGCCGCAAATCGTCGGACGGAGTATCCGCCTGCACGCCGCCGCGGCAGGCGGCCAAACCGGCGATGTCGATGTCTATCTTCTCTTCGTCCACCTTTGCTCCGCAGTAGCCCACAGCATGAATAATGCGCCCCCAGTTGGGATCGTTCCCGTTCCAGGAACTCTTCACCAGGGAAGACTTGGCTACGGCTTCCGCCGCTTTTTTCGCTTCATCCTCCGTGCGGCCTCCCGTCACATGCACGGTGACGAACTTGGTCACCCGCTCTCCGTCCTGCACGATGTGCTTGGCCAGTTCCAGCATCACATGGGCCAAAGCCTGCTGGAATGCGTAAATATCTTCCGGAGTTTCCAGCTTCACGCCGGATGCCCCGTTCGCCATCACCAGAACCGTGTCATTCGTACTCATGTCTCCGTCAATGGTGATGCAGTTAAAAGAACTCTTTACTCCGGACTGCACGCACAGCTCCAGCACATCGCGGGAAACTCCCGCATCCGTCGTGATAAAGCACAGCATGGTCGCCATGCAGGGATTGATCATGCCCGCCCCCTTGCAGCAGGCGCCGATGCGCACGGGTTTGCCCTGCACCACAAATTCAATGGCAATGATTTTCTCCTTCGTGTCGCTGGTCATCACGGCCTGGGCCACCTCATGCCCCTTGTCGCGGGAAAGCCCATCCGCCAATTCCGGAAACTTCGGGTAAATGCGCATCATAGGCATTGGCAGGCCAATCACGCCGGTGGAACATACGGCCACTTCTGCAGGCTCCAGCCCAAGAAGCTCCGCAACGCTGCGGCATTCGCCCCTGGCATCCTCCATCCCCCGGGTTCCGGTGCAGGCGTTCGCATTCCCGCTGTTCGCCACGATAGCGCGGATATTTCCTTTCCGGAGATGCTCCCGGCTCACCTTCACGCAGGCGGCCTGGACGCGGTTGGTCGTAAACGTTCCTGCGGAAACGCAGGGTTCCGTGGAATAAATCAGGGCCAGGTCCAGACGCGTGGCCGTAGGCTTCTTGATGCCGCAGCTTACGGCGTTCCCCAAAAATCCCCGGGGCGCGCAAACGCCCCCGTCAACCGGAATATAGGATGAATCATTCATCGTCTTGAAAGTGCTTCCCAACATATCAAAAAGCTACAGAACCCACAAGCCTTCCGTTTCATCAAATCCGCACATGATATTGAAGGATTGAACAGCCTGGCCTCCCGCACCCTTCACCACATTATCCTCCGCGCTCATCAGAATCACGCGGTTCGTGCGGGGATCATAAGCCCAGCCAATGTCCACGCAGTTCGTCCGCGTTACATTCTTGGTATCCGCAGGCTGGTTGCGCCCCAGAAGGCGGACGAACGGGGCCGCGGCATAGGCTTCTTCCAGCAGGCGGCCGACGGACTCGGGATCCGCCCCTTTTTTCACCCTGGCCGTAATCGTGGAGCAAATGCCCGTATTAACGGGAATCAAATGGGGGGTGAAGGACATCACCACCGTTTCCCCGGCGGCATGGGAAAGCTCCTGTTCAATTTCGCTCAAATGGCGGTGTTTCGGTACTCCGTAGGCATGAAAGCTTTCATTGCACTCGCAGAACAGCAGCGGAATGGATGCCTTGCGCCCCGCTCCGCTCACGCCGCTGCCGGAACAGACCACCACGTCCTCCGGCTCCAGCATGCCCGCCTTGAACAAGGGAATGAGAGGCAGAAGAATGCTCGTGGGATAGCAGCCGGGAGAAGCCACAATGCGCGCCCGGGCAATCTCCTCCCGGCGCCACTCCGGCAAACCGTACACGGCCTCCTGCATCAGGGCCGTATCCGGGTGGGGATTCCCGTAATACTCTTCGTACACTTCCGGGCTGTCCAGGCGAAAATCCGCGCTCAGGTCAATCACGCGCACGCCCCTGTCCACCAGACCGCGGGCATAGGAAGCGGCCACGCCATGAGGCAGGGCCAGAAAAGCGACCTCCGCCCCAGTGGCGGCAATCGCTTCCACATCGGAATCCGTAAACTTCAGGCCGGAACCCGGAACCTGCCGGAAACGGGGGAAAACCTCCCACAACGGCTGCCCGGCATACTGGCGGGAAGTAGCGCACACCAGCTTCACCCCGCGATGGTTCAGCAGGATGCGCAACAACTCCTGCCCGGTGTAGCCACTGGCTCCGACGACTGCAACTTGAACTTGCTTCATGACAAAAAAGGTATGCTATGAAAAAAGACTCTTGCCAACACTAAAATTTTCCTATATACACCTCGCCGTCACAAGACACGGCCCTGGTCGGTCCGAGTTCATCGGGTTGTAGCGCAGTCTGGTAGCGCACCTGCATGGGGTGCAGGGGGTCGCAGGTTCGAATCCTGTCAACCCGACCATTTTCCCATTCGTGAGGCCTTGCAGAATGAAGTATTCTGTAAGGCCTCAAACTTTTTTGCTCTGCGCGGTATTCCACCCGGTCCTATGGTTCTGCCATGCATCACATTCTGAATGCATGACATTTTTCCAAAACCAAACATACACCGCCCTCAAAGCAGGAAGTCTGATCCTCCCTCCCTCTTGCTAATAAACAAAAAAATCCTGGGTATTTGCCGGGTTCATGCCATTCATATTCATTGCCATTTCCTCTCCGACCGGCCCGCTACTCCGCTTCCCTGCCGTGAGACAGGACAAACCGGAACCGGGAAGAAACAGTTTTTTATTGCGTTGCAGGCAGGTAAATCATATACCCCGCCGGTTCAGACTTCACCTTTTCCCCATTGCTTTCATGCCATCCATTTCCTTTCTGAATCATCTCGGAGCCCTGCTGACGCTTTGGCTTCTCCTATGCTGCGGCGCACCAGCGGCGGAAAACGGCAGAATCCTGATGGTGACGGAAGCGACTTTCCCTCCCTACGAATTCCGGGACGGAAACGTCATCATGGGCATTGACCCGGAAATCATGCGGGAGGTAGCCCGGCGCACCGGCAGGGAGCTGGTCATTGAAGACATGAGCTTTGATTCCGTGATTACGGCTGTAGTTTCCGGGAAGGCGGACGCAGCCGCCTCCGGAATCACGGTTACGCCGGAACGCAGGAGGAAAGTGGACTTCTCCATTCCCTATGTGGAAGCCGCTCAGGTTATCATCGTTCCCAAAGGTTCTCCCATCCGGAAGCGGGAAGATATCCGCGGCAAAAGAATTGGAGTGCAGCACGGGGCCACGGGAGACATTTACGTCACACGGAACATCCAGCAGCCGGAACGCTTCCCTAACGGAGCGCTGGCTGTGGCCGCCGTGGCGGCAGGCAAGGTGGACGCCGCCGTCATTGACCAGGATCCGGCAAAAATGTACGTAGCGGGCAATGAGCGGCTGGAAATTCTGCCGGAACCCCTCACTTCCGAATCCTACGCCATTGCCGTCCGCAAGGGAGATACGGTTCTCCTTCAGGATATTAACGACACCATTGCAGCATTGAAAGCCTCCGGAAAGCTGGAGGAAATACGGAACGCTTATGCGGCCATGCAGGTTAAATCCGCTGCCGGTCCCGAACAACACGCTTCCGGAGGGGGCTGGCTGGAAAATACATGGCTGGACCTGAAAGAAGCCTTTTATGTCAATTTCATCCAGGAAAGACGCTGGAAATACCTGACCAACGGCTTTCTGGTGACGGTGGAGGTTTCTTTCTTTTCCGTTCTGCTGGGTATCCTGGTGGGCTTTGTGGTGGCCGTCATCCGCGCCACGCATGACAAAACGGGCAATCTCCGTTTCCTGAATGCCCTCTGCAAACTGTACCTGACAGTTATCCGCGGTACGCCGGTGGTCGTTCAACTGCTCATGATCTATTTTGTCATCTTCGGCTCCGTAGACGTCAGCAAAGTGCTGGTGGCTGTGGTGGCCTTCGGCTTCAACTCAGGCGCCTATGTGGCGGAAATCATCAGAGGCGGCATTATGTCCATTGACAGGGGGCAATTTGAAGCCGGGCGCAGCCTCGGCCTGGGATATGCCCAAACCATGATTTACATTATCCTGCCACAGGCCTTTAAAAATGTGCTTCCCTCGCTGGGAAACGAATTTATCGTACTGTTGAAGGAGACCAGCGTCTCCGGCTATATTGCCCTTCAGGATCTGACTAAAGGCGGCGACATCATCCGGAGCCAGACTTATACCGCCTTCATGCCGCTGACGGCCGTGGCCCTGGTTTACCTCTCCGTGGTCATGCTGTTCAGCTGGATGCTCGGTAAACTGGAAAGAAAACTGAAAAACAATGAATGAACATCCCGGAAACACCCCCATATTCCAAATCAGCCATTTGGTTAAGGAATTCAACTCCGTTCCGGCAGTCAACGATGTCACCACGAAAATTGACCGGGGTGAAGTGGTCTTCATCGTAGGGCCGTCCGGTTCCGGCAAAAGCACTTTCCTGCGCTGCCTGAACCTGCTGGAGGAACCTACCTCCGGAGAAATCCGTTTCAAGGGGGAGCTGGTTACCTCTCCCGGAACGGACGTCAATCAATTCCGCCGGCACGTAGGTATGGTTTTCCAGCATTTCAACCTTTTCCCGCACCTGACTATTCTGGAAAATATCACTATCGCCCCGGTTAAAACGGGACGCTCCAGCAGGAAAGAGGCAGCAGACCAGGCGGCAACCCTTCTCCAGCGCATTGGGCTGTACGGCAAAAGACATTCCTATCCCCTCCAGCTTTCCGGCGGACAAAAGCAGCGCATCGCCATCGCGCGTGCCCTGGTCATGAATCCGGACGTCATCCTGTTTGACGAGCCGACATCCGCTCTGGATCCGGAAATGGTGGGAGAAGTACTTTCCCTGATGAAGGAACTGGCGCAGGGAGGGCTGACGATGGTAGTGGTCACCCATGAAATAGGGTTTGCGCGCGAGGTGGCCTCCCGCGTCCTGTTCATGGATAAAGGGAAAATTGTGGAAGAAGGGCCTCCCGATCTAATTATCGACCGCCCCGCCAATCCCAGGCTGCAGGAGTTTTTTTCCAAGGTGCTCTGACACGGGCAGTTCTGGAAAAAATACAGAGGAAGAGAGGAAGAACCTCTCTCTTACCGCCTGCGCCTATAAACCAAGCAATTTGGAATAACCTTCTCTTTCCTTCCCCGGACAACGGGAAGCCTCTGTTCTCTACAACATGATCTCCACGTTATAAGACTCGTCAATCAACAGATAGTCACAGCCATAGAACCTGCATTTTTCAAGATTGTCCCTGTTTTCACGCAGCAAATCTTCCTGCGTAACGGGAGAACTCTCCATGCGCCGTTCAATCGCATTCTCATGGTTCAGGATATCATGGTAATGCCTTTGAATATAATTTTCTGAAAAAATAAGGCATACATACCGTATCCGTTCCCGGCAGGCCTGCGTAAAATCCTTCTTCCAGTCAAAGGGAATATAGCAACCTTCCACCACTAAATTTTGGCCGTTTTCAATCGCGGTCTTTACTATTTCTTTGATAATGCCCCAGAGGAAGGGAGTCAGCTCTTCATCGGGGCTTTCAGGGGAGAAAGGGCATATCCCGCTGCGTATCAACCCCATCTTTAAATGGTCAATGGATAAATAGGGATAGGAATATTTTTCAAGCACCCGCTGCGCCGCGAGTGTTTTCCCTGTATGCGTGCTGCCGCCAATCAAAAGAATCATAAGACTTCCCTCCCTGGCATTTCATAAGAAAGAACCCCAATCTTTCCCATGCAGCCAATATCCGGCATCCTCTCATATTCGTTGGTGATATCCATACTTAACCAGTTGCCAACATACTCACAGGATTCTCTGCATGCAGTGCATTCCGTAAAATAATCACCTTGAACATCAATCGTAAGCAATGCCTGCATCAGCTTGCTCTCTCTTCATTTTTTCAGTTCCTTCCGGAACGGACAAGAAAAAACACAAGGTCTCCCGCCCCTCTCCGCTGCCCGCCGGAATAAAAGCTGTTACGGTTCTCGTCCGCAGAAATAAAAATAACCTTCCTACAGCAAAGCCTTTGCCGTTTCCGGCAAAGGCTTTGAACACGGCGTCCCATTGCGGGCACAAAACGAAAACCGCCTTAATTACCGTAAGAGGATTCCACGCGCCTGGCTACGTCGCGGTAGCCGTACTCGGCATCATAAATCTGCTGGAATGCAGCCAGGGATTCCCCTTTCTTGCCCTGCTTTTCATAAAGCAAGCCGATCATGTAAAGGATTTCCTTCTTGGTGTCATTCATTTCTATTAATTCCTTATTGGCTTCCTCCAGCTGGCGCAGGGCCATATCATGCATATTCTTGGCGTCATAACACTTGCCGAGCAACAGCATGGCGCGGATACGGATATGGGGATTGTTGCGGGCGCGCTGGAGTTCCGGAATGGCTTCCGTATAATTGCCGCAGTCGAAGAGAGCCTGGCCCAGCTCAAAACGGGTCTGCGGATCCGTGGGGTTGTTTTCCACGCGCTGCCGGCACAAGGCCACCTGCTGCTCCGCAGCTTCCTTGCTGAACTGGGCAAGCTGTTCCTGAAGCTCCTTATTATCCGGCTCCGCGGCAGCGCGGCGGCGGATTTCCTCCACCTGGGCCTTGCGGCAGCGCTCATTCATTTCCGAGGCCTTGTTTTCCAGGGAAATATCATTGTTGCTGAGGCTGAACGCGTAATTATAGAAGGAATAGGCATTGGCCCAATCTTCCATTTGTTCATAAACGCCGGCAATGTCGCGCACGACGGCCAGATCCTGCTGGTTCTGGGCATAACGGGCGGAGAGAAGCCCCAGGCGCTCTTCCAGTTCCGCACGGGTGAGCCCTTTCTTGTCGCTCTTGTCCAGGGAGTTCGTTTCCGAGGAATTCTTCATCACGTCCCGGAAGCTTTTAGCCTCTTCCCACTTCTGCTGCTGCATCGTGGCGCGCGCCATGCAGTCCTTTTCGCTCTTCACGGCCACACTGTCCGTGGGATCCAGCTTCACAAGGTCATGGTACACTTCCGCAGCCTGGGCCGGCATATCCCGGGAAACGTAATGGGAGGCCAGCATATGGAGCATTTTCTTGTTGCCGGGATGTCCCTGGCGAACGGTTTCCAGAGCAAAAGCGGCCAGATCCGGGAAATTTACTTCCATGGCAGCCGTGTACAGGGCCTCGTTGACCGGAATGCTGTAAGGATCATTTTCCAATTCGTCTTCCAGAGCGGAAAGCTGGGTAGCTGCGTCTTTTTTGGAAGAAGTGAGCTTGCTGGTGCTGATTTTCATGCCGCTGAACAGGCCTCCTCTCTTGGCTTCCGGATTCAATTTGATTTCACAGGCGCGCAACGCCTTGCGGCCTTCCAGAAAGCCGGGGAGCTGCTTCACCAGGGCCTTGAGCAGGCTGACGGCATAGGGATAATTGTTCATGTCCACCGCCTGGCGGGCGCGCACCCAAAATTCGGCCTGCTGGGGAGTCAACTGTTCTTCTGTAATCGTTTCAATCATGGAACTATATAAGCGTAAATGGTGAACAACGGCAGCGCCCCAACAGGGCGGCCCCGCATGTAATAGTTTAATGCTATCAGCCGGGGAGGCATACTTCAACCTTGTTTTTTGTTCCCGTTAGGAAAAAAATATGCCGCATGAGACTGGATGCTCTTTTATCCCGCTACGGATATTGTTCCAGGCGGGAAGCGCCGGGTTGGATCAAACGCCACTCCATTACATTCAAGGGAAAAGCATGCTACGCTCCCACGGACAAGGTGCAGGCGGAAGGCATCCTGCTGGACGGAGAACCTGTGGAATTCCCGGACGGCCTGTACGCCGCCCTTTACAAACCTGAAGGGTACACATGCAGCCATGACGACGGGGAGGGGGATTTGATTTACGATCTGCTGCCCTTCCGATGGCGGAACAGAACCCCTGCGGTTTCTTCCGTAGGACGGCTGGACAAGGAAACTTCCGGCCTGCTTCTCCTCACGGACGACGGAAAATTCATTCACCGCATGACCTCTCCCCGCCATCACGTCGCCAAGGTTTACGAAGCCGTCACGGAGAAAGATATCCCTATGGAAACCGTGGAGCTGTTCGCCTCCGGAACCCTCACGCTGAACGGAGAGGCCAGCCCCTGCGCCCCCGCCCTGCTGGAAATCCAGGAGCCGCGACGCGCCCGGCTGACGCTTACGGAAGGAAAATACCACCAGGTTCGCCGCATGCTGGCCGCCGCAGGCGCTCCCGTCTTATCTCTGTGCCGTGTTTCCATCGGATCCCTGCATCTGGACAGCCTGAACCTGAAACCGGGGGAATGGGCTCCCATCCGTCCGGATATGCTGTAAACCTCCCATCCGCCATGTGGATTCCTATTTCCGACGCGCCGATTGCCTGTTTTCCGCACTTTGAGGTGGCGGCGGAATCAGGGGACTGGATTGTGGTGGACAAGGGAGCGCCCCTTATCGTCCACCCGTCCAACGGGAAAAAGGAACCTAACCTTCTGGAAGGCGTGGAAGCCCTGCTAAGCTATGAAATAGCCAACGGAGCCGTCCTTTCCCTGGTCAACAGGCTGGATCGGGAAACCAGCGGCCTGACGTTGATCTCTAAAAACAAAAGAGCGGCCAGGGAGCTGGGAAGGGCCATGCAGCGGCGCCTGATGCATAAGGAATATCTGGCGATCGTTCAGGGATGGCCTGAATGGACGGAAACAGCATGTACCGCCCCCATCTTGAGACAGGGGGAAGTCGCGGAAAGCCTCATATGGGTCAAACAGGCCGTGCACCCAGCCGGAAAAGCATGCACTACCGTTTTCCGGAAGGAACAAACGTGGAACACACGCCGGGGGCCTCTGGCGCTGGTCCGATGCATTCCGGAAACGGGACGCATGCACCAGATACGCGTGCATCTGGCGCACCTGGGGCATCCCATCCTGGGTGACAAAATTTACGGTCCGTCCGAACATTGCTATCTGGAATACATCCAGCACGGATGGAGCCAGGAACTGGAAGAACGGCTGGTTCTGCCGCGCCATGCGCTGCATGCCTGCCGACTGGAATTTCCGTTTGATGAAAAAACCTTCACCGCGGAAGCCACCCTGCCGGAAGACATGCGGCAACTGCTTGAAACCGGGGACTAGGAAAAAACTCCGTCAGATGACCGGAATGATTTCATCCCGGTCAAAACGAACTTTCGCCAGACGGGCGTACTTATCCGCCTCTTCATTCCGGTAACCCAGGGCCAGGGCGCAAAGTGTGTAATAAGGGGAATTCTCCAGATGAAGAATGCGGTCATAGGCAACCGGATCCATCCCTTCCAGCGCGCAGGTGTCCACACGGAGATCCGCAGCGCAGCTCATCATGAACCCGAGGGCAATGTACACCTGACGTTCCAGCCAGGCTTTCAGTACTTCCGGAGACTTGGCATCCACCAGTTCAAAAATGCGGGCACGGTACTGGTCCAGGGAGTCCATGGTGACACCGCGCACTTCCACGATACGTTCCAGATAGCGCTGCACATCTTCCGGTTTGAAATCCCTGCGGGCACAGAAAACCACCAGATGGGAAGCGTCCGTAACCTGGGGCTGTCCCCATGAAACTTCCCGAAGCCGGGAACGCACGGCGGGATCCCGGACATCAAGGAACTTCCACATCTGAAGCCCCAGGGAGGAAGGGCTCAAATGCAGGGATTCCAAAAGGGCTTCCCAGTCCTCCGCCGGAATGCGGCGGTCCGGATTGAATACCTTGGTGGCGTAACGCCATTCCAGCGTCTCGATCAATTCCTGTGCGTTCATATTCATGTATGATTATTCGTGCAGGAAGCCGGACGGTTTTCCGCCGCAGCTTGCTCCATGCTCTGGCATTTTCCCCGTTTCCCTGCCGGAATGCAAGCCAAGGTTCCGGCACAAGCGCGGCAGCGGCTCCTTACCTCTTCTTCCTTTCTTCCTGTCCGGCACGCCGGAAACAGGCCGCTCTCCATCCTTCCAACCGTAGGCTTTCCGCCTCTTGCTGACCAGCTACATATCTTTCCCTCTCCGGAACAACACCCCACACCGGGCAGACCCCATTCTCAAAACGCGAATCCTCTGAAAAAGGAAAAAGCTTCCGGGAAAAAACCCGCAAAAAACCGTGTCCTTTCCGGATATCAAAGGAATTTGACCGGCATATAATCCCCGGTCTGCTGGATGGTAAAGCTGATGCCCAGCCCGAATTCGTTTTTGTTCCCGTTCTTGCGGACGAAAGCGCCCACGCCCAAATACCAGGACCCCATATTGTGGTACACATTGTATTCCTGAATGTCCAGCTTGCCGTCCAGCAGGGAAAAACGCCACTTGCCGCTGAAAGCCCAGGCTTCCGAAAAACGCTGCAAAATGCGCAAATCCAGCTGGCTGCTGTCCTCCAGAAGAGAATGCTGGTTCAAATAACGGTGACCCACTATGAATTCCGTAGAACGCCACGGCATGAAACGCAGGGAATTGTTATATTCACGGCAGCCGGAAATCTTGTCCTTCCCCAAAACGGGAGCCTGCATTTCCGACCGGTATTCCATCCAGGGAACGGGATTCCAGCGCATGAACGAAAAAAGGTTGGAAAAATCCCGCCGGTTAACGGGATCATACAGATAGGCGTCCATGAACACATCCCAGGAAAACCAGCGGTGGGAATTGGCGTCCCGGCTGGTCATCAGCATATTACGCAATCCATACCGGAACACAAGCCCCGTAGACAGGGAGTCGATTTCCGTGTACCTGCCTATGCTCAAGGACGGGGGATTGGTCGTGGGGGTATCGCCGTCAATCTGGGGATAAAGCTCGCTCAGACGGTTGGTTTTGACATACGCCAGCGTAAAATGGGGCTGAACAATATGATTCATGCCGTTCAGTCCAAAGGAATCACTATAGACGGAAGAATAACGGCGGGAGAATTTGAAATCAGCGTCCGCCCCGGCGTAAAAAATTCCCTGATTGAGCGGTTTGTAGTCCTCCACGCCGTAATATCCCGTATAGCCCCCGCCCACTTTGGGGGTCAAGTTCAGGAATCCCATGATTTTCTTGGAAACGGAAAGCTCATGGAAGGAGTGGAACCTGCTGTAGCTGTCCGTCATCAGTATTCGGGCCCAGTAATCATAGGAAGAAGTTCCGGGGTCCATCCCGTCCAGCATATTCCGGATTTCCGTCCGCATGAACGGAGGAACGTATTGCTTGAGAAAAGCGAAACTGGTACGGCTTTCATACATGACGGGGGAACGGAATATGGGAGACTTGATGCGCTCATAACTGAACTCCGTCCGCTGATCCGCTATGTAAAAATTATTAGGGACAAAACGCTGCAACAGGGAAAAATCATTCGTATCGTCCGTGCGGGAAAGAAGCACCGTGTTATCCGGAGAAGAATTGCGCTGATAAATTTCCGGATAAAAATCGCGGAGCATATACTCGTCGCTCAGCATGTTGATGTTGGCCTTCAACCGCCAGTTCGTACGGAGGTTTACCCGGTGGGTCCACATCTGCTGAAGAGCGAACCTCCACCTGTCCGGATCCAGATGCTCGCGGTACTCATCATCACCGGCATTGATTTTCACCCCCTTGTCATGGGTTTTGTAAAAAGACAGCCCCGTCATGTCCGGACAATCCTTTTCCAGCGGCACGTCACGGATGTCCAATCCGTAGGCGAAGCCGCGCCGGGTGCGGTAATCTACATGCAGAGTTCCCAGATAATCCGCGGAAGGCATGCCGTTGTCCGACCATTTTTTCCCCATCAGGAATCCGTATTCATTCAGGAGGTAAGGCCCCCAGATAGAGCGCATGCCGGGAATGGGAAGATAACCGACTTCCGGATTAAGGGAATGGCTGAGGTAGGGAAAATAAAAGAAGGGAACGCCTCCGTAGTAAAGGGTCAGGTTTTTAAAAGAAAACCTGTCTTCCGGATACACGCGTATCCTGTCCGCGGAAATCCAGGTGAGGGGCTCGCTGACGTCTTCCGCCGTAACGGAGGCATTACGGGCTTCCAGATAAGTGTTGCCGGCGGCATCCTTCCGGGATTCAAACTTTCCGCTGCGCAGAATCAATCCTTCCATCTTAGCACGGATAGCATCCGTAAGAAGCACTTCGTTCTCCCAGTCAAACTCCGCACTGTCAGCGCGCACCAAGCTGTTGGTCCTCGTCCTGCCGTCACTCTGGTAAATGGACAGGTTCCCTTTCAGAAACACCTTGCCCTGATCCATATCCGCCTGGGCGTAATCCGCAAATACCTCCACCCCGGTATCCGTGACCATGTGGATGCGCGGTCCTTCAAAAATGACTTTCCGGGATTCCTCCACTCTGACGGCACCGTCATTGGTAATGGAAATATTGGAGGGAATCTGCGGCATGAGAGTGCCGGAAAGCAGATTGCCCGCCATTCCCCCCCCGGTATCTTCCCGCCCGTGTTCAGCGGAAGATGCGGGCGGCTGCTCCGCAACCGTCTCTGCAAACAGGGAAGCCCCGGCAACCAGCGCCGCTGCACCCCATAGCTTTGCAAGCATCCCAATCATGACTAGCCCACAGAACACTATGAGAAAGGACAAAAGACAAGCCTAATGTCACATTTCTCCGCCAGTGGAGCAGAAAATTTACCGTGACAGCACGCCGTTGGCGATGATGCCCCAATCGGCGGCATTGCCGTCTCCGGCGTCATCCACGCGGATTTCCAGCTTCCTGCCGCCCTCCACCACCGTCTTCACGGGAATGGAATCCCCATCTTTGAGCACAGGGGATTCAATGAGCTTCCTGCCGTCCAGATACACGCTGAATTTGACACTGCCGCGGGATCCGAAAGGCAACCCCACATCAGCGCGGAATTCTTTCCAGCGCCCGTCCAGGTCATAGGAAAAAACAGCCGGGGCATGGGCCAGAATGAAACGCTCCGGCCTGCCGATTGTCCGGAAAAAAGGAACGGGCCCCAAATCCGACGGAAACAGGACATCCCACAACGGAACGGCCCACCCAACCTGGGCTGCAGAAGGCTTGCAGTCATTCAGGCTGATGCTGGCGGTTTCCGCAGGAATCTGCGCCGGAGCAACCTCCAGAGCCGGGTTCTGGCGCTCCAGGGCACGCTTCCAGACAGGAAGCCATTCTTTCACTTCAGAACGGGAACCATGCCTGCGTTCCACTTCCGCCAGCGCCTTCCTGGCTTCTTCCGTCCGGCCCCGTATCCACAGGTTCTGAACATCCCCAAAATAAACAACCTGGGCCAGCGAAGGGGCTTTGGCGCCCCCGGCATCCATCCACACGGGCAGAGTGATCATGCTGCGCGTGCTGTCGCAATTCAATACGGCCACCCGCATTTCTATAAAACCACCCTTATAGCCCGGCCTGCAGATGGTAAGATCAAACTCACCCTTTTCATCCAGAGAAGCACCCACGGCATTGGAATCATAATCCGAACCTCCGGGAGGATCAAAATGGGCAACAATGCCGTAAGCGGGGCGCGCCAGATGAACCCGCCCTTTCAAGCGCAGGCCGTCTTTGACGGGAATGACCTCCAGACGCTCAAAAGCCCCCGGGACATACTTGCCCATCATACGCCCGAAAGAAGCATCTGCGGGAAGCTCCGTCTCCACTCCGTTGAACAAGGGAACGCTGGCCAATTTCAAAGCATCCGTAGGCGCCAGGTAGGAGCCCTTCCCCTCATTGCGCAGCTCATCGCCGTACGTGGAATTGCCGTGCCCCATCAGGGAAGCCCCTGCGTTGGCATAATTCCATCCGTCCCCCGTGTGGGGAAGGCCGAAGGAATGCCCCAATTCATGGGCTGTACCGCCTATATAAATGGAAGCGTTCTTCCCCCTGGTCACCTTGAAACGGCCTCCCTGCATCATTTCCGTATCCAGAAAGCTGGCAGGATCCAGTCCTTCCTGATCGCAGGTCCACCCTGTGCCCTGATGGCTGAAGCCGCCGCCGTAATAAGGCCCCACGCCGTCCGGAAGCTGGCACACGATCAGCACATGCTCCTTCTCAATATCAATCCCCTTGGAAGCCAGCACCTTCCTGGCGGCTTCCCGGGAGACGGGACCGGAACTATGCACGCTCATCTCGCTCATGGGTTTATCCACATAGGCATCATAAATAACCAACTTGCCCCGTTCATCCAAATCCAGCTGGAATGTGAGCGGAGGGAAACCGTTGGCCTGCATCTGATCCGCATAATAAGCCTGAATATTCTTCAGAATATGATCATACCGCTCCCGGTATCCTTCAAGGGCAGGCCTGTCCTTGAACGTTACGTAAACCACGTGCAATTTTCTTGAAGACCTTGGCTTGCCCCGATGATAGGCGCTCAGCGTTTTCCAGGCGGCTCGGGCGTTGGCGGCATCCCTGGGATTAACCGTCCAGCTGACGGGCAGACGGGTAAACTCCGCCCCCTCCCGGGACGAGGAGGCAGAAACAGGCGCCTTGGAAGCTGTTTCCGCATCCATCCCCATGGCCGGAGCATTCCATATCCCTGCCCCCAGAACCAGCAACAAGACAGAAAAACGTTTCGACATAACATTCATAAAACGATATCAGGATATACGGGTAAACCGAAGGTGTTTTATCACCATATCATTCACCAGACGATTCATATTTTCAGAAAAGGAATCATACACCAGTTCCACACGGCAGGGGCCGGGCGTCATCACCACTTCCACTGCTGTGGAATAAATAAAATACTCCCAGTTTCCGGAACGGGACGTATGGGGAAAAGCCAGCGTTCCCGCGCGCCTGCCGTTCAGGTACAGGCTGCGCAGGGCGCAGGTATTTCCGTCTGAAACATCATAAGTGCCGTTAGCAAAAAAGGCGTCCACCCGGTAAACGCCGGGCTTGTCTATATTGACATTGTAGCAAAGAGCGTCCGGAGACTCCGTTACGCGGGAAAACCAGACTTCATCCCCGCTCAGCCCGCAGGGGCGCGTCTCCATGCGGGAATCTGCGGAAGGATAATCATTGGGTTCATTAAGATAGGACTCCCTGCCATCCAGAGCGACCGCCATCACCTGGAAAGACACATCCCCCCGGCCGGGAACAGGGATATAATGGCAGTACTCCGTCTGAGATACAGGGATGCCGTTCCGATAAACACGGTAATAATCGGCTCCTTTCACAGCCTCCCATGCAATGCCATGGCGCGTCGCCTTCCACGCTGGAGCCTCCAGGCTGCCGCCCATGCGGGTTAAATTCACCGTCCCCTCCACTTCTTCTCCGCCGGCCAACTCCAATTTCACAAAAACGCGGCCCTTCATATCCGGAGAAAGGACGGGAGGGGCCTCCTGCCCGTTAACCAGGCACCTCTCTATCCGGTGCCCGCTGCCCTGCAGAATCACATCCATCGTCATGCCGCGGTATTCCAGCCCGGACAACTCATGAACGCCTTCAAAAGATTTTGGAACGCAAGGGCGGAATTCCAGAGAATCCGGAGACAGGCGGATACCGAACAATCCCTTGTAAAAACAGCCCAGCATTGAGGCAATACTCCAGAGCTGGCTATCCGAACTGAGCAGCAGCCCCTCATCCAGCCCCGTTTCCAGAAGAACATTCTCCTTGTTCGTTCCGCACAGCAGGACGGCGCGAACAAGGCAGGCGACCGCCAATGCCAGGGCTGATTCATTCTCCACCTCCGCAGCGGCCAGCGCATAATAGCCCTCCACGAACGGCCACATGGCGCGGTTGTGGTAGGCAGGCACGCTCTCAGGCATCTGGGGATGGATACAGGGAATGCCATAAACGCCATGAGGAAGGGAGGCAATCATCCCGGCGGCATGAGCCCTCCCGGCCTGCCCCAGAAGAACGCAAAGCAAATTGCCCAGGGAATCCACCTTCTCCGACAGTACGGGATACCCGCGCCCATACAGGTACTGCCCGTACAGGACATGTTCCGGAATCCTGAAAAAACGCTCAATGACAGAGGCCAGGGAGGCGCTCTTTTCCTCCCACTCCCGCGCTTTCACCTCCAACCCCAGCTCCCGGAACATCCGCGACAGAACCTTGCGGGCCTCCGCGTGCAGGAGCATGGTGGAAAGGCTGCATGAATCTCCAATATCAGCAGCAGTCATCCACGCAGGATAGCTCTGCTCCCGCCAATCCAGCACGGACGATTCCCCCTTCATCAACCCACCCGTGGCTGTAAGTACCTGCTCATCCCTCATGCACGTCTTTTCCATCACCCGGCAGGAAAGGGACAACCAGTCGGCATCCCCCGTCAGGCAGTAAACTTCCCACGCCGCCATCCCCCACACCACACGGTCGGAAGAAATGGGCCAGGAACCGCCCGTACCGGTATCCTGCTCCACCTCCCCGTTCCGGATCCGTGATTTCAGGCTATTCATACAGGCATGGACATTCCACAACCCCAATCCCAGATGGGTGGAATAGGAAATATCCCGGGTCCAAACGGTTGGCCAGTTGGCTCCCGTCCGGAACGTCCCTTCTTCATTAAGCAATGCTCCGGCTTCATGCAACGCCAGGCGGTAAGCTTGATTAAGCACTTCAAAATTTCCCCGATAATGCGGAGCATTCCCTGCTTCCGAAAAAACGCGCCACTCGGAATAGCGGCCGTTTTTCATGGTTTTCACCGGACCGTCCGGCTGAACCTCCGCCCAATGCGCGGCATCCTGGCGCAAAGAATTTCCGGTCAGCGTAAAAGCCTCTCCCCTGTATAATATGCGGTCCTGGTCCATAAACTAGCGGATGCTGCATCCATTATTTTTTTAACACGGAAGAAAACTTCTGTCCCGCAGAAAATGAGGTTTATGGAATCTTCAGGCCATAAAAAACCGGGCTTCCCGAAAACGGGAAGCCCGGCGCAAGAGCAAATCAACATTAATGCTTCAACAAAGAAGAAACGGCGTCACGTTCTTCCTTCAGTTCATTGACGGTAGCGTCAATTTTTTCACGGGAGAACGCATCAACCGGAAGCCCCTGAACGATTTCCCAGCCGCCATCCTTGGTGGTGCGGACCGGGAAGGAGCAAATAAGACCTTTTTCAATGCCGTAGGAACCGTCGGAACAAACAGCCACGGAATACCAGTCTCCTTCCGGAGTCTGGGTAGCCAGGCTACGGACGGTATCCACGGCAGCGGAAGCGGCGGAAGCGGCGGAAGAAGCGCCGCGGGCCTTGATGATGGCGGCGCCGCGCTGCTGCACGGTGGTAATGAAATCACCCTTGAGCCACTCCGTATCCTTGATGACTTCCGTTACGGGTTTGCCGCCAATCTTGGCGTTGGTGAAATCCGGGTACTGGGTGGAGGAGTGGTTGCCCCAGATGGTCATGTTAGTCACTTCCGTCACATGAACGCCGGCCTTTTCAGCAAGCTGGCTCTTGGCGCGGTTTTCATCCAGGCGGGTCATGGCAAAGAAGCGGTCGGAAGGAACGCCGCTTGCGTTGTGCATGGCAATAAGGGCATTTGTATTGCAGGGGTTGCCGACGACCAGCACGCGCACATCCTTGGCGGCGCTGCGGGCAATAGCCTGGCCCTGGCCGATGAACACCTTGCCGTTAATATCCAGCAAGTCCTTGCGTTCCATGCCGGCCTTGCGGGGCACGGAACCTACCAGCAGGCACCAGTTGGCCCCGGCGAATGCTTCATCGGGATCGCTGGTCGGGACAATTTCATTAACCAGCGGGAATGCGGCGTCACGCAATTCCATCACCACCCCTTCCAGGGCATTCATGGCCGGGGGAATTTCCAGCAGGCGCAGGTTGATCGGCTGGTCCGGCCCCAGCATGCTGCCGGAAGCAATACGGAACAGAAGGGAATAGGCAATTTGGCCGGCGGCTCCTGTAACAGTAACGGTGATAGGTGTTTTCATAACGTTCAAATTAAAATAAACAGATATTCTCCTGTCTGGTCGCAGTTATATCATAAGGAAAAGAGACGCTCAATCAGGAACTTTTTATTGTGACAGAAAAAAATCCTCTGACTCATAATGCTTGAACATCGGTCCGGCAGGCTTTATCTTTCAACACAGTCAAGTTTTTACCAACATTTACGCTAACACTATGAATTTAACAATTATCGGCAGTGGCTACGTGGGACTGACCACTGGAACCTGTTTTGCCGAAATGGGACATCATGTCATTTGCGTGGACAATAACGCTGAAAAAATACGTACTCTCCAATCCGGGTCCATCCCCATTTACGAGCCCAAGCTGGAGGAACTCGTGAAAAAAAACGCAGCCGTGGGACGGCTGGAATTTTCCCCTTCCATTGCCGCCTCCATCGCGGAAAGCGAAGTCATCTTCATCGCTGTGCCCACCCCACCCAATACGGACGGCTCCGTGGACCTGACCTACATTGAAAAAGTGGCCAGGGAAATCGCCCAGGCTCTCCAGCCTGAAATGGGATACAAGGTCATCGTGGACAAATCCACCGTCCCCGTCAAAACCGGGGAAAAAGTCAGCCAGACCATTAAACACTATGCGGGCCCGCATGTTCAGTTCGATATCGTCTCCAACCCGGAGTTCCTGCGGGAAGGATGCGCCGTGGACGACCTGCTGCACCCTGACCGCATTGTCATAGGAGCCAACTCGGAACAGGCCATGAACGTCATCAAGCGCGTTTACCAGCCCATCCACGCTCCCATTCTGGAAACGGATGTCAACTCTGCGGAACTCATCAAGCACGCGGCCAACTCCTTCCTGGCTCTTAAAATTTCCTACATTAACGCTGTCGCCAAGGTCTGCGAAAAAACGGGCGCGGACGTGGAACTGGTGGCGGAAGGCATCGGAATGGACAAACGCATTTCACGCCACTTCCTTAATGCGGGACTGGGCTACGGCGGCTCCTGCTTCCCGAAAGACGTCAAGGCCTTCATCAACATCAGCCGCACGCTGGGCATTCCCTTCACCCTGCTGGAGGAAGTGGAACACATCAACGACACCCAGCACATCCACTTCCTGGACAGAATCAGGGACCGCCTGTGGGTTCTGAAGGACAAAAAGATAGCCGTCTGGGGCCTTGCCTTTAAACAAAACACGGATGATATCCGGGAGTCCATCGCCCTGAAGCTATGTGAAAAACTCTGCGGGGAAGGAGCCATTGTCACCGCTACGGATCCCAAAGCCATGCACACGGCGGCCCCCATTCTGAAACCCATGGGGGTCAAACTGGTGGAAGACATGTATGAATGCGCCCGGGATGCGGAAGTGCTGGTTATCGCCACGGAATGGAGCGAATATGCGAATGCGAACCTGCAGAAACTTGCCGGCGTCATGCGCAACCGCATCATCTTTGATGGAAGAAACATCCTCACTCCGGCAAACCTTCGGGCCGTAGGATTTGAATATCACTCCGTGGGCAGACCCTCTGTTGAAGAAGCCTGACCCCCCCGGAAACCATTCCGGCCTCAAACCGCCCCATATGTAAAAGGCCTCCGGCACATTCAACGCACCGGAGGCCTTGTCATGTATTCGCTAATCCTGTTGGCCGATCAAAACTCAAACAGCAACCCCGCACGCAAATAAAAACCGGGGTCATAATGGTACTTTTCCAAATCATGGCTCCCGTTGCTGGTCTTGATGGTACCGGAATTCCCGAAGGAAAAACCGATATCCGCCACCAGCCTGGGACGAACGCTGCCCCAGTGCCCCAGCCCCACATCGGCGCCTATGCCGGCGACTCCGGAAATCCATGCAAACTGGCGGACGCGCCGGTCATGGTGAATCGTCCATGTACCGGACACTACGGAAACGAATGGCCCCCACTTGAATCCATCGCTCACTTTGTTGATATAGGAAAGGCGGGCCCCCTCCAGCTGCAGCGTCCAATTTCGGGAAGCTTCCCATTTAAACTGAATAAGGGGCAGCAAAGGATAATCCCCAAGCTGCGGATAACAGCCGATGCCGACGCCATAGCTGAACCGGTCGTTCAAGGGGCCTGCCAGAAGAACATGGCCCCCTAAGAAAATATTATGACTCGTCCAGGTATCGAAATCCGTGGAAATCTGGGGCGTCACTCCGAAAACGAGGCGCGTCTTCCCCGTGATGGCATAGGAGGCATTCACATTCAGCCAAATCGTGTACAGCCGGTCCACATCCATCTCATCCGCTCCTCTTCCGTTAAACCAGCTCAGGCGCAAAGCCGCTGTAGAAGAAAAATTCCAGGAACCGCTGGACATCCTGCACAAATTCAAATCCGTCATCCAATTCTGGATGTCCACGCTTCCGTGCCCGTTTCTGGAATCCATGGGGCCAAGCAACTCAAAATAGGACTGTGTGGGAAAAACAGGCCTGGAGACGGACTCCCCCGCCGGAGCCGGAGCGCTGTCGTAGCCGCCGGAATAAGCCTCTGCATAAAAACCGGGATCATATCCGTCTGAAGAATCAGAATCCGGATAAGGCTGAGTATTCGCCTGAGCGGTCAAAACTATGCCGGACGCAAAAAAGAAACTCGATAAAAATCGAAGGAGCATGACCGGAAAGTATACGTACGCGCGCATGCGGTCAATCAAAAGATATACAAATGACTAATTAATCGCCTCCATTCCCGAATAGAACCGCAATCATAATCATCACGAGGACAAGAAGTAAGTACCATCGGGCAGCCCTGCTGTCCCGGAAACATGCTACCGCACAAACAAGAGATGCGGCAAAACCAACCGCCGCCGCTAAAAGCATCATCCGCGCCAGCAAGAGAAAATCCAGCGCTTCCGCGGCCGCCGCAAGAAGCGTCCCTGCCACATACCCGCCAAACGACCACCTCAACCCCACCAGCCAGAAAAAGGAAGATATCTTTCGGTGGCTGGGTCTCATCAAGCCACTCTGAAAGTCTTCTTCCTGATCTCAAGCAAAAAAACACCGCCTTCTCGACAACATCTGCAAAGAGAGGATTTCCTCAAACACGCGGCAACCATTCAAAAACAAAATCTCTGCAAGACAGGCTACAAAACACTCAATCCGGACAGGGAATCCCTTCTTCCGGAAAAATTGAATAAAAACGGAACAAATGAATTCATCTGTCATTCATCAATACTCGCGGGGTCCATGAAAAGAAAAAATCTTGCTCCCCTCTATAACCTTGCCTTATATGATAATAAGGCCGAAATGACAGACACAAAACCGCTTGCTTCCGGCTTTCTCCTATTGAATCAAGAAAAACATTAATCCAAAAGAAAGATACTTGCCATGAAAATGATTTTTTTATGGACCGCATGTCTAGCTATCGTAACCGGTTGTGATTCTCCTCAAAACCATCACTCTCCAACTGAAAACGGAGGAATAAAAGCTTCAGAACAACAGGGGGATTCCAGTTTTTACGGTACTTATGAAGGAATTCTTCCAGCTGCCGATTGCGAAGGAATTAAAACGGCGCTGACATTAAACAACAACAAGACTTATGTATTGAGGAGCGAATACATAGGAGAAAAAAACGCCATTTTCAAATCAGAAGGCTCTTATGATTTAATAAATGGCGGCCTGATTGAATTGAACCAGTCCTCATCCAATGAAAAATCTTATTATAAAATAATTGACGAAAATAAAGTAATGCTGTCAGACAAAGAAGGGACAATCAACCAGGGCATCCTGGCCGGACATTATATATTAAAAAAGAAATAAAACTACTTCTATCATCCATCACTTTCTCCACTCCGCCGCACCTCTTCCCTGCGGCGGTTTTTCTTATACCGTCTTTCAGCCCGGCATACTGATAAATCTTATTCACCTTCCCCTCCGTCAGAAAAAAAATCCGGAACGCGGTGACCGCCCATAAATCACGGTAAGGGTGAATCCTTAAATAACCGCAAGGGGGGCAGCAAGGGAAAATAGAAAGAGTAAAGCGTCCCGCGTGAGATTCTGTTTTCCACAGGATCACTCACTACAAAACATTTTAGTACAAAAACAGATATTTACACGCTAATAATTCCTCTAAATTTCTCTCGAAATTATTTACTTTAATCTTGTGTTATTCATTTTGCTATTTTGATTTGAGAAATTTTCTGAATATCAACAGTTAGAATATCTTGAAAATCCTACGGCAAGACTATTCTATACAATTCCGGATTTCTTAAACCGTATCCAGTATGCGGATAGGGGGCCAGATTATCGCACGGTATGCATGGGAATCTGGCGGGAGTACCCAAATAAGAAAAAACGCCTCTTACGGACATTTACGGGTGAAATTTCTTTCGCACCTCTTCTATTCCTACGTAAAACATACGCATTTTCAAATGCATTTCCAGCTTCTTAACGAATTCAACCCTTTTTCAAGCATTGATGGTTGATCACAGATCCGGAACAAGTATTCCGTCAATACACAGGTTTTAAAAGAATTTTTCATTGCCTTTTTCTCCATATTGATTCGGATACGGAAGATTTCCGGCTCGTTGACTAATCACAGGCTCGGCTTCCCGTACAGGAATAATTTATTTTACAGACAAATCATCAAGAAACAGAAAAAAACAAAAGTCTGTAAATCATTTAATTTACAGACTTTAAAATGGTCGGGAAGACAGGATTCGAACCTGCGACATCCTGCTCCCAAAGCAGGCGCTCCACCAGGCTGAGCTACTTCCCGTATAAAAAGGGGATTTTAAAAAATGGGAGAAAAAATGGTGGCTCGGGACGGGATCGAACCGCCGACACGGGGATTTTCAATCCCCTGCTCTACCGACTGAGCTACCGAGCCACTTGCTTGCACGCAGAACGTGTTTGCGGGGCAGAATCTATCATCCTCTTCCCGATATTGCAACCACAAAATATTATTTTTTCAACTTTCCTGTATTTTGCCACGTCCCACAGCGGGAATCCGCCCAGTCAATCAGGAGGAAGCCTGCGCCAGAATACCGCTCAACAGCAAGGGAAAAATCAGCGCCGCCCAGGACAGCGTATACAGGAGAAGGGGAGGCATGTTCATCTTCAGCCTGTCCAGCACAAACATGAATGCCCCCGCCATTGCCAGCCCATAATAAATCCACGCGTCTCCGGTGTATTCCCTGGCGGCTGCAGCCAGGCAGAATACGACGTAAATGACTGTCACTCCCATCCATACCAGGGATACCATGTCACGGTCGGCGGAATCCTGTCCGTCTTCTTCCTCTTCTTCATTCCATCGTTTGCGGCTGAACATGCAGAGGATGACCAGAGCTACCAGATACCAGGTGGGTTCGGACAGCTGGCCTCCCCAGCCGCCCCCGACCGTCCCGTAAAAGTAGGCCGGTATTCCGGCTCCCGTAGCAAAGGAAACGGCTGCAAAAAACGCCCCCATGACGAATCCGGAAGACAAGCTTCCTTTCTGATGAGGGTTGGAGGAAAAATAGAGAAAGAGCAGGCTGCAGACGCCAGGCAGAAAGGCAAATTGAAAAATGACCACGCCCAATTGGAAAAACATAATCCAAAGGCCCGTCACGGCCGCCACCATAATGAGCAGGGAAATAACGAAGCAATGCTTTTTGGCAAAGAGCAGGCATTCATCCGTGTACACGGCAGAACCGCTCCGGAATATTTTCAGCACCCGGTCCAGCATGTTGACGCACCAGACAGCCACAAACAGAAATTGATACAGCCAGGGAGAAGAAACTACCACCAGATGGGACTGGCTGACGGCAAAAGCCCAGGCTATGGCGGCAGAAGGGATTTCCAATCCCATCAGGGAAAACCACGCCCACCAGGGGGGCCTCTTCAACACCTGCTCCATTTTCCGCCTTATCATCCCCACAGCCGTCCCTTGCGCAAGCTCCCGAACCGTCATCCACAAACTTCCTTATTTTTACGCGGGGATGCTTGACATGCAATAAAACATATTTATACTTGCGTTCCCCTTGCGTCGGAAACGCAATACATCACCATGAAGAAAGATATTCATCCCCAGTATAATCCGGTCGTTTTTGTTGACATTACCACCGGACGCCGCTTCATCACCCGTTCCACCGTTCGTTCTCCCAAGACGGAAGTTATTGACGGGGTTGAACATTTCGTGGTTTCCTGCGGTATCACCTCTGATTCCCATCCGTTCTTCACCGGCAAGAACCAGTTTGTGGACACGGAAGGCCGCATCGACAAATTCCAGAAGCGCTTCGGTACCGTCCGCCGCAGCGGAGGCAAGCCCAAGCTCAACAAGTAAGAGGTGCCTTCAGCAATTTTTCAACCCCGTTTCCTTTCCGGAAAACGGGGTTTTTATTTGCAGGCTTTCCTTGATCTCTTTTTCCTGATTCACTCGCAGCAGCACCATGTTGACACCGGACCATTTTGACAGCCAGTCCGCGGAACTCCTCCGCTCCGGCCGCCCCGTCCTTGCCGGAATCAGCGGGGGGAGGGACTCCATGGCTTTGCTTTCCCTGCTGTCCGGCATGCCGGGCTGCAATCTGGTCGCATGTCATGTAAATCACCAGCTGCGTCCGGAAGCGGAGGAAGAGGAAACGTTTGTACTTCATTACGCAGCTTCCCTGGGTATTCCCTGTGTCCGGGAACGCGTTAATGTCCGCAATATGGCCCATACCCGCGGAATAGCCATTGAAGAAGCGGCCAGGGAAGCCAGGCAGTCCTCGTTTCTGAAATGGGCCGCCGGTTATCCGGGGGCTCTCGTGGCTCTGGCCCACCACCGGAACGACCAGCAGGAAACGGCCCTTCTTCACCTCTGCCGCGGAGCCTCCGGCATTCACGGCATGTTCCCCGTCTCCACCTGGGCCAACGGATTGACTGTCGTACGCCCCATGCTGGATTTTTCCCGGGAGGATATCACCTCCTATCTGGAGCATCGCCATATTCCATGGAGGGAAGATTCCAGCAACCAGTCTGCCGAATATACCAGGAACGCCCTGCGCCATGAGATTATTCCCAAATTGAATGCGCTGTTCCAACGGGACACCAGCCTTTCCTTTTCACGTGCCTGCCGCCTGGAAAATCAAATCCGCACGGCGCTTTCCCAGGCGCTGGACTCCATGAACCTGACAGATCCCCAGGGGCGCCTGTTCCTGCCGAAAATCAACCTGCTTCCTGAGGAACTGAGACAATGCGCCGTGCATGATTACCTGCTCCGGCAGCATGTTCCGAACCTGACGGAAGACGCCGTACTCCGGGTAATAAATATCCTGAATACAGACGGCCCTTCCCGTACTTCCCTGCCCGGCGGGAAACTGGCCGTGCGCAAGGAAAAGCGCCTGCTGATCATGGACACGCCGCCCCCCGGTCAGTAAAGCGGGGCAACTCCCTGCGGATACAGCAGGTGGAATTTAATGGCTTCATTCCCCACCACCAGCGCAGTACCGAACATCCTGTCTTCATCCGTCAACCGCGGCAACTGAGCAATCGGAAAGAGCAGACCTCCCAGAATAAGGCCATAATTGTATACGGACGGCATCATGCACAACAGTTTTTTGGAGATATCCGCAGCATCCAGAGTCGGGAAGACCCACACCTCACTTGGCTGAAGCATGGAATTGCGGTGCACGCGCACGCTATAGGAATCTGACGACAGAGCGGCATCAATCTGAATTTCACCCTCTACGGAGATTTCATTGTTCAGGCAATCCTTCTGCACCATGCTCTTTGCCAGCGCCGCAGCGGCCCTGGTACGATCCGCAGCCAGTTCCGGAACGGACCCCGAAGTGGACGCGCTCAACATGGCGACGCGAACGCTTTTACCCAGCATGTGGCGGGCCATCTTGGCTGTCTCCACGGCAAAATAGGCCATATTTTCCACCGTGGGTTCAGGGTTAACCCCGGTATCCGCCAGAAAATAGACGCCGCGTCCGCCGAATTTTTTGGAAAATTCGGGGACGAGCACGATGGAAATGGCAAACAGGGGCTTCGTGGGAACGGGATCCTGCCGGTACTTGTTCACCGCGCGGAAAACGGAAGCCACCCTTTTCATGTTCCCGGCCACAATGGCATCCGCCTGGCCGTAGAGCACCATCATGGCGGCAAAATGAACCGGTTCGGAAACAATTTCACGGGTGTTTATAGGCAACCCGTTGCCGAACATCTGCTCCGCCCGTTCATAACGGTCGCAGAACATCTGAAGATCCGAGCTTTTTTCCGGTTCAATGACACGGATGAATTTCAGGGAAATTCCGTTCATTTCCGCCATTCTCATGATGACCTCCCTCCTCCCCAGCAGGATGGGCGCGCCAGCCTGCTCCTCCACAAAACGCTGGGACACGCGCAGCACGCGAACATCCTCCCCTTCCGGAAAAACAATGCGCTTGGGGTGGCGCTTCAGGTTATCCAGGAGCGGCCCTGTAAAATCATTCAGCGGGGAAAAGCCTTGCCAGTCACTCATATGTCACGTGTCCTATTTAACGCGACTCTAAAAAATCCTGTCCATAAAATCAACTCATAAAGTCAAAGGAGGCAAAGAATGAACAAAGACATCCCTCCGGGTTGAACCGTCCTCTCCGTCATGCTAGCATGGGCATTCCTCTTCATGTACTGCGATTACCATACCCATACCCCCCTGTGCCTGCACGCCTCCGGAACCCCGCAGGAATATGTGCAGGCTGCCATCCGCGCCGGGCTCCGGGAATACGGCATTTCAGACCATGCCCCGATGCCCGGGGAACCTTTTGATGACTGGCGCATGAAGCAGGCGGACATGCCGGCCTACCTGGACTGGCTCACGGAAGCCCGCGAATGCGCCGCTCCGCACGGACTGACGGTCCGTTCCGCTCTGGAATGCGACTGGTTTCCCGGCATTGAACCGTGGATAGAGCACCTGCAGGGCCTGCACGCATGGGACTATCTGATCGGTTCCGTCCATTATCTGGGAGAGAAGGAGGAATTTGACAATCCCTACAGGATGGATTTCTGGCACCGGACGGATGTGGAAGACGCGTGGGAACAATATTGGGAACGCTTCCGGGATATGGCAGCCTCCGGAATGTTCCACATCATGGGACATGCGGATCTGATCAAAAAATTCGGCTTCCGCCCCTCCGGCGACCTGCGCCGTTATTATGAACCGGCTCTGGAAGCCATGAAGGAGTCCGGGGCCTGCCTGGAACTTAATACAGCCGGCTGGCACAACAAGTGCGGCGAACAATATCCGGACGGACAATTCCTGAAAATGGCGGCGGAGACGGGAATTCCCCTTACCATCAGTTCGGACGCCCACAGGCCGGAGGATGTAGGGCGGGATTTCAAGCGGGCCGGTGAACTGGCCCGACGGGCAGGGTTCAGGAACCTGACATCCTTCAGGGGAGGCCGCATGGAGCTGTTCCCCCTGCCCGGAATCTGATTTTTCCACTCAGCGGAAAAGGAATGCCCCTGCTGGCCATGGAGCAGCCGTCCGGGCGGCCCGTTCCCAGTATTCCCTCCCGGCAGCCCCTTTTCCTGTAAACGGTTCATGCCCATTGGCAGAAAAGGAAATGCTCCGGAGCATCTTTAACCTCTGTACAAATTCGGCTTTACGGGCAAAGGCATCGGACGCGGAGGCACGGGACGGGGAGGGGGCGGCTGGGGCCGGATAATGACAGGCGGCGGCGGGTAATTCCACGTCCTGATAATCGGGGGGACAATGATGCGCTCCGTTCTCGGCTGGCTGGCCACATCCCTCACTTCCCCCTGCAATTGGGAAACCTGCCTGTTCAAATCCTCAATCTTCTTTTGGGTACCGTCTTTCAAGGCCAGGTATTTCTTCTCCAAATCCTGCCAATACTGTTCCGCAGTTTCCCTTTTTTTACGGATGGCGCTTATCTGCTCCTGATAGGCTGCCGCTCTTGCTCGGAAAACGCGGGCGTCTTCCGGCAAACCCACACGGTCCGCTTCCAAGGCATTCCATTGCAGAGCCATAACCTCCGCTTCCACTTTGGTAAGTTCCCCCATCAGCAAAAACATGCGGGAAATATCCGCCCCTTCCAGGTAGCGGGGATGCCGCTCCGCTTCAGACAGGGATTCCCGGATCTTCCTGGCTTCTTCATCGGCCGCCTTCCTGGCTTCTTCCGCCTTCTTTCTGCGCGCCGTTTCCTCCATCCTTCGCTGGTCCAGCCTGGCCTTCACTTCATCCGGCGTCATCCTGTAATCCCTTTGCTGAGCATCCGTCAGATCCTTATAAGAAACCTTGGCCACCCCGTCCGTGTACTGGATATTGACAAAATCATCTCCGGAAGACACCACAACGGCGTCTTTCAGCACCCTGCCGGACCGCAGGGACATATTTTCCGCCAGGGCGGCAGGCGCCAGGAGGCATAAAATCAAAACATGGATCCCGGTTTTCATATAATTAACCTCTTCTACGTTGGTAAGAGGCGCAAGGAAAGGAATTTATTCAAAAAAATAGGACCAGAGGTTAATACTGGCGCAGCCGCCGGTTTTACGCTAGTATATGGCGAGTCATTTACACGTGTTATGAGCCGCTATTCTTCATTCTGGACCCCTTTACCCTCCCTTCCCGATCCGGAAGGCTTCGCCGGCATGTACGCAGGAACCTGCGGAGAAATAATGATTTGTGCAGGAGGCACCAATTTCCCGGAAAAACCCATGCTTGAGGGGGGGGCAAAAACGTGGACGGACCGTATCTTTACGCTCTCTCCGGGGGGAAACGAATGGAAAGAGGCCGGGACATTGCCCGTGCCTTACGCATACGGAGCCTCCGCCGGCATCAGGGAAGGCCTGCTGTGCATCGGCGGCTGCGGCGAGGAAGGGCACAGGAAAGACGTTTACCTGCTGAACGCCGTGGACGGAACTGTCGCCGCGCGCCCTTTCCCCTCCCTCCCCATCGCCCTGGCATATACGGCGGCTGCCGTCCTGGACGGGAAAGTTTATCTTACAGGGGGATGTGAACGTCCCGGTGAGCAGGACTGCACCAACCGGGTCTTTATGCTGGACACAAGCCGGCCGGAACAGGGATGGCAGGAACAGGATCCGCTGCCGGGCCGCGGCCGCTTCCTGCATCAAATGGCCGCAACAGGCGGAGCCCTGTACGTGCTCGGAGGCATCGGCCTGCGGGAGCAGGAAGGCAAACAGGTCCGGGAATTGCTGAAAGAAGCCTGGAGCTATACTCCGGAACACGGATGGACGCGTCTGCCGGACATGCCTTATGCCATCGCCGCAGCCCCTACTCCGGCCCCGGTTTCCGGGAACGGAGTCATTTACCTGCTTGGTGGGGATGACGGATCCGGGAAAAAATACACTCCGCAAACTAACCCCGGCTTCAACAACCAATCACTGTGCCTGGACACGGCAGACATGACATGGCACGACGCAGGCCCCATTGCCGCGCCCAGGGCAGTCCTTCCGTGCTGCGCGTGGCAGGGCCGTTTTGCGATCGTGAATGGAGAACTCAAACCCGGAAGGCGCTCTCCTGAAATATGGAGCATCTCCCTCCCCTGATTTTGCCCGGAATCCAATTAAACCTCTCAACATATGTACATGACACGTTCCCTTACCCCAATTTCCAAAGCTTGCGGCTTCGCTCTGGCAGCCCTGCTTCTCATCGCGGCCCCGGCTGCTGACGCCTCCTTTTCCGTGGACGTCCGGACGGCCGGAACTGTTCCCGACCTTCCGGATCCGGTAGGCCGCGCCGGCATGGTTGCCGGAACCGTCACGGAAAACGACGGTTCCCAGTCCGTCATCGCCGCAGGGGGCGCCAACTTCCCCCAAGCCGTGCCGGGAGCCTCAACTCCGGAGGAACGCGGACCCAAAACCTACTACCAGGATATTTTCAAACTTCGCAACGGCCAGTGGAGCAAGGCGGGAACATTGCCCGTCCCGTTGGGTTACGCCGCTTTTGCCAGCGTGGGCAAAGGACTGGCGGTGGCCGGCGGCCACAATGCTCAGGGCATCCTGAAAGACGCCCTGCTGATCAAAACGGACGGCTCCGTAGAAAAGCTTCCTCCCCTTCCCGTCCCCGTAACGGAAGCCTCTTGCGCCGCCCACGGGAACAAGCTGTTCGTCATCGGCGGCAGAGACCGGGACCAGCCGGAAACCTCCCTCAACACTATCTACATGCTGGACACTACGCCGGATACGGATAAAATGAAATGGGTCGCCCTCCCTCCTTTTCCCGGAGAAGGCCGTATTCTCTCCACCGCCGCCGTCTGCGACAGCACCCTGTTCATCATAGGCGGCTGTTCCCTGTCCAGGGATAACGCCGGAGAAACCACCAGGACGTACCTTTCCGACATGATCGGCTACGACATGACGTCCAAAGACCCTTCCAAATGGGGCGCCGCCGGAAGGCAGCAGCCTGCCGGACCGGGAATGCCCGTAGCCGCCGCTGCGGGCCCCGCCCCGGTGCGTGAAAATTCCATTCTCCTGATCGGCGGAGACAAGCGCGGCAACTCGCCGGACCCGTCCAGGCCTGTGGCGCAGTCCCGGGATATCCTGGTCTATGATGTCATCGGAAACACATGGACGCGCCAGGGGGAATGGCCCGTGGGCATCGCCACGGCTCCCGCCATCGTCAGGGGTTCTGAAATCATGACCATCAGCGGGGAAACGGCTCCGGGCGTCCGGACCCCGGCAAACGCCTCCGCCGACGCAGGTTACCACTTTGAAATGAGCACGGTTGATTACGCCGTTCTTATTCTGACCATCATCGTCCTGGCGCTCATCATCGTCTCCGCCGTGCGCAACGGCGTTAAAAACGTTGCCGCCGTCACGGACCCAAACACCAGGCCGGGCCTGTGGGCCTGGGTAGCCGTCATTGTCCTGTGGTTTGTGGTCATGCTGAACTATTTTGACCGCCAGCTCCTTTCCGCCCTGCATGAACCCATCGTCCGGGACATTCCGCAGACGGAAGCCCAGTTCGGCATGGTCACCTCCGTTTTCCTGCTGATTTACGCCCTGCTCAGCCCCGTGGGCGGCTTTCTGGCGGACCGCTACAGCCGCCGTCTGATGATCCTCTGCTCTCTCGTCGTCTGGTCTGTGGTCACATGGTGGACCGGCCACGCGGAAGACTACACTTCCCTGCTCATTGCGCGAGGCGCCATGGGCATCAGCGAGGCGTTCTACATCCCCGCCGCCCTGGCCCTGATTACGGACTACCACCGCGGCAGCACGCGCTCCATCGCGACAGGCCTGCATATGAGCGGCATCTATGTAGGCATGGCCGTGGCCGGCTTCGGCGCCACCATGGCTTCATGGACGGGATGGCGCATGACGTTCGCCCTGTTCGGCCTCATCGGCGTGGCGTACGCCGTCATCCTCATCCTGTTCCTGAAAGACCCGTCCAAAGCCCCGGCGGATACGGCCCTGGCAAAAAAACCGTCCGAACCGGAGGAAAAAACGGTTCTGCTCAATGTGGACAATGACGAACAGGTCATCAAGGAACCCGCTTCCAAGCTTTCCACCGGAGCCGTCCTTTCCAGCCTGCTGAGCGGACGCCCCATGTGGATGCTGCTGGCCGTAGTGGCTTTTGCCGGCGCCGGAAACTGGTTCCTTCTTACCTGGTATCCCACCCTGCTTCAGGATAAATACCAGCTCTCCTCCGCGGAGGCGGGCCCCGCCGCCACGCTGTGGAGCTCCGTGGCCAAATACATCGCCGTGCTGGGAGGCGCCATCCTGGCGGACATGTGGTACAAGAGAAACGCCCGCGCCCGCGCCCTGGTTCCGGGCATCACCTTCACCATATCCGGCCCATTGGTGGTTCTGGCTCTGCTGCCCGGCATCTTCGGCTGGGACATCACCGTCCCCCTCGTGCTCATGCTGGGCCTGGTCGCCACGCAGGGGCTGGCGCAGGGATCGCTGGACGCCACCCTCATGCCCGTGCTACGCTCCCATATCGACGAGCGTTATTCCGCAACCGGCTACGGCCTCCTCAACCTGACATCCGCCGGCGTGGGCGCCCTCATCTCCTTCTTTGGGGGGTGGTTCAAGGACCAGGGCGTCCCGCTGACCACCACTCTGGCGGCGGCAGGATGCCTGATGCTGTTCTGCGGGCTGCTGCTCCTGATGCTGCCGCGTCCCAAACATTAACCGCAACTATGTTCGTGCCTCCCGTCTTACCCCTGATGAAAAAGCCCGTACGCCTCTTTCTGGCGGCGGGATCCCTGTTCGCCCTTTTCCTTACCCCCCTTGCACAAGGGCGCACCTGGACCAACCTCCAAGGGAAAAAACTGGAAGCAGAATTCATCAGGCTGGACGGCCAGAAAGCCGTGCTGAAACGTTCCGGCGGCCAAACCGTCTCCATTCCCCTCTCCCAGCTCTCCCGGGAAGACAGGGATTTCATCGCGGAACAGGAAAAAGGAGGGGCGCTCCCCTCCAATACGGCGGACAATTACCACCTGCCGTGGCCCAGGAGCGTCAAATGCCCGGATAATTTCAAGGTGGAGACCATCAAGGAAGAACCGGGGGAATATATTTATGAAACACCTCATTTCCGCTTCATCTGCGACGCCAAGCTGGGCACCGGCATGATCAAGCGCTTGGGCCTTCTCTTTGAGGCCACCCACCTGGCCAACAAAAGCCTCCCTATAGGGAACATTCCCGCCCATGACGATTCCGCCAAATTCCCCGCCTACCTGTACGAAAAGTTCAGCACCTATCTGGAAAACGGCGGACGCGAAGGCACGGCGGGTATCTTCCTGGGGACGACGCGCCCCGGGGACCGCGGAAGAATTCTGGTGCCATTCGATTCCCTGGGAGTCAAAACCATGGGAAGTACATACATCATTGACCGTGACAAGGACGCCTCCACCCTCATCCATGAACTGACGCACCAGCTCATGTCTTCTCAGGCCAAGCAAGCCAGCTGGTTTTGTGAAGGTTCCGCGGAATACATGGGCATGACGCCCTATGCCGGAGGCCGCTTCAACTTCGGAGCCAACCGGTCCCACATTGTCTCCCGTGTGACGGAATACGGCAAAAAAAACACGGGGGGACGGGCCCTGGGGAATGACTTTGAGGCTCCCGGCCTGGAAGCTTACATGAACATGCCCTATTCCCAGTTCACGGGAGAAAACGCCAACCTGAACTACGGCCTGGCCGCCCTGATGGCCTACTATTTTTACCACATGGACGGTAAAGGTGATGCCCGACGCATCAAGAATTACATGAAAGCCATCCAGTCCGGAACCAGTGAAAAAGAAGCTCAAAAACTCCTCCTTGACGGACGGAGTTATGAAGAACTGGCTAAAGAAATTGAACAGAAATGGCGCAAAGCCGGCGTTAAAATCCGCTTCCGTTCCTCTTCCTGAACTGTGCCGCGCATGTCGTGGAAACAGTCCCCCGACGGAAAACGAAGGGCGGCTTGTGCCCTGAAAAACCGTTGACACAGGAAGGAAAGGCGGCACACTTCCCCCAACAGGGATTCACAGACACGCATGGCAGAAAAAGCTTCCATATCCGCCCTGATGGACAGGGTGGCCCATACTGCCCCCTTCCACCGGGAACTGGCGAAGCTGGGCACGGAAAAACAGGCAGTTTTCGACCATACCTCCCTGCCCGGAGTGCCGTTTGTAGCGGCCCTGTGCATTAGAACCCTTCCGGATACCGCCCGGGCCTGGGTGGTCGCGCCCCATTTGCGGGCTCAGGAAACTCTTGCAGCCCAACTGGAAACCTGGGGAGTGCGCCACCTCCTCTTCATTCCGGAAAAAGAGGTAGCCCTGGGAGAGGAAATGGGGGACCCGGAGCTCGCCGCGGAACGTCTGAATATCCTTCACCGCATCTCTTCCAGCCGCACGGGCGGGCAAACCATCGTTTTGACGGAAGGCAGCCTGAACGATGAAGTTCCGTCCCCCGACGGCATGCAAAACCAGGGGATCACCCTGAAATCGGGGGAGACGCACGCACCGGACGACTTGATACGGCAGTTTGAGGAAGCGGGATTTGAAGGTGTTCCACAGGTCATTTCCCGCGGGCAATGGTCCCGACGCGGCTGCATCCTGGATGTCTTTCCTCTCCAGTCCTCCCACCCCGTGCGCCTGGAGTTCTTTGACGACGAAATTGAATCCATCCGGGAATTTGATGTGGATTCCCAGATTTCCTTCCGCAAGGCGGAACACGTCAACCTCATCCTAGCGGAAGCCGCGGGAGCGGGAACCCTGCGGGACTGGATCAAACCGGACGACCTGGTTATTACCGCCCCTTTCTGCAAGGAACGGGGGAACGTATGCATCCTCACCTCCCCCCCGGAAAATGCGGCGGGGGAAGAAGACTTCTCCCTGGCCATCCATGACAACCCCCTGGGCAGCTTTGAGGCGGGGGACTTCGTGATGCAGGAAATGCGCCGTGAACTGGCGGAACGCCAAATCCGCGAATGGCTGGACCGGAAATGGAATGTCAGCATGTTCTTCCCCAATGAAGGGGAGGAAGAACGCTTCCGGGACATTTGCGCCGGAACGCCCGCCCTGCTGTCCATCGCCCCTCTTCGCGGAGAACTTCCGGCAGGGTTCAGCATCCCGGAAGCGAAAACGGCCGTCCTCTCTTCCTCGGAACTGTTCGGCAGGTACCAGTCCGCTACGGCGCGCCGCCGCGCCAGCCGGGAAGACAAGGCGCGCAAGGCACGCGCGCAGGCATCCCTGAAAGACATCAATCCCGGTGATCTGGTGGTGCATACCAGCTACGGCATCGGCAAATTCATCAACATTTCCGCCTCCCCTGACTCCGGAGACGAGGAAATGAACATCCTCTACCGGGACAACACGATCCTGCACGTCCCCCTCAGCCAGGCGCACCTGGTTTCACGATACATAGGCCTGGGAAGCAAAACGCCGGAACTCAACAAACTGGGGGACTCCAAATGGCAGCGCGCCAAAAAATCCGCTGAACGCTCCGTGGCGGATTACGCTGCCCAGCTCCTCAACGTCCAGGCGGAACGCCAGACAGGAAAAGGCTACAGCCACCCCCCGGACAGCAAATGGATGTGGGAATTTGAAAGCTCCTTTCCCTTCCGGGAAACCCAGGACCAGCTCCGCGCCATCGCCCAGACGAAAGCGGACATGGAATCCACCCGCCCCATGGACCGCCTGATCTGCGGAGACGTAGGCTTCGGCAAAACGGAAGTTGCCATCCGCGCCGCCTTCAAATGCGTGACGGGAGGCCGCCAGGCGGCCGTGCTGGTCCCTACCACCGTATTGGCGGAACAGCATTTCCGCACGTTCAAGGAACGCATGAGCGAATACCCCGTACGTATTGAAATGCTCAGCCGCTTCAGCAGCGCGGCGGACGTCCGCTCCACGCTGGAAGGGCTCAGAACGGGAGCCGTGGACATCGTCATAGGAACGCACCGGCTCATTTCCGATGACGTATCCATGAAAAATCTGGGCCTGGTAATCATTGACGAGGAACAGCGCTTCGGTGTCAGGCACAAGGAAAAATTCAAGGAACGCTTCAAGGGAATCGACGTGCTGACGCTGTCCGCCACGCCCATTCCCCGCACCCTGTACATTGCCCTGATGGGAGCACGGGACATGAGCTCCATTGAAACGCCGCCCGTTAACCGGCAGCCCGTCCAGACAAGCGTGTGCCCTTATGACGAACGCATCATGAAAAAGGCCATGGAACGCGAGCTGGAGCGCGGAGGACAGATTTTCCTGCTGCACAACCGCGTGAAAACCATCGAACTGTTCCGGGACCGCATCCAGGCCCTGGTGCCCAAGGCCCGCATCGTCATCGGCCACGGCCAAATGCCTAAAGAAGAACTGGAAAAGGTCATGCGCACCTTCGTGCAGGGAAAAGCGGACATCCTGCTGGCCACCACCATCATCGAATCCGGCATTGACATCCCGAACGCCAACACCATCATCATTGACCGCGCGGACCGCTTCGGCCTGGCGGATCTTTACCAGCTCCGCGGCCGCGTAGGCCGGGCGGGCCACCGGGCCTACGCCTACCTCATGCTTCCCAGATCCGCCGCCACCACGGGAGATGCCCGCAAACGCGTCTCCGCCATCAAACAGTACACGGAACTGGGTTCCGGCTTCAAAATCGCCATGAGGGACCTGGAAATACGCGGCGCGGGAAACCTGCTGGGAACCCAGCAGAGCGGCCACATCGCCGCCATCGGATTTGACCTGTACTGCCAGCTTCTCCAGCAATCCATCGCCCAGATGCAGGGCAAACAAACGCCCCCCCGTCCGGATGCGGCTCTGAGAACGGACTTCATCGTAAACAGCGAAACGCAGTTCGCAGCCAAATCCCGCAAAGACCATCTGGGAGCCTTCCTTCCCAGGGAATACATCAGCGACGCGGCCCTGCGCATCTCCGCCTACAAGGATCTGGCTGCCGTCCGAACCCTTAAGGAAGCGGACAATCTGCTCCGCGCCTGGGAAGACCGCTTCGGCCCCGCGCCGGAAACGGTGCGCCACCTGCTGGAATCTCACAAAATCAAAATCCTGGCATCCCGCGCCAACATCTCCACAGTGGAAATCAGCGGACAGCGTCTGATGCTCACCAGGAACGGGGATTTTATTCTGTTGTCTAACAAATTCCCGCGGCTGGCAAGCGCCGCTCCCGCAGACAAACTCCGGGAAACGCTGGACATGCTGAAGAATATTTAAACCCGCTGCGGTCATCCCGTGGCTGAATTCACCCATGGGAAAACAGGAAAACCCGGAAAACAGTTCTTGCCCCTTGCCATGCCGGAACGGGTTTGCGGCAGGAATACGAAACCGCGTATCCGCCAGACCGCTCCGGCAGCTTTCCATCAAATCCGCTTCTCTTTATCGTTGGGAAGCTCCTTTTTTTTCATCATTTCCATGATGCCGCATGTATTGGCCGGAGCCATGATCACCTCTATTGACCACTCGAAATTCTCCACATTTTCTGCGTAATCCTCCATATTCATGGGCACCTCCAAAACGGGGGATTCCCAGGTAAGAGCCGTACGGAAAGAGCGGGACATAACTTCCTGCCCGTCCCTGAACAGAATTACCTTGTCAATAAAGAGGCTTCCTCCCTCTTTGGAAGTCCGCACCAGGCGCACCCCTGAAAATTCATTCATCTTCTTGTCCGGAATGGAACAGCACATCCGCGTATAAGCTTCCTCTTTCTGTCCCAGAAGCTCCCAATGGGCTAAAATGGGAGCGGACAAAGTAAGACGCGACAAATCGTAACCGGAACCGCCCAGCAGCTTGGACAGCCGCGCGACCATCTCTGCGGAATAATCCACCCCCCAACCCTGGGAATACAAAATGCCCAGCATGTACAGGGCGGAAGGATCCTGCGCAGTGAAAGACATCAAAAGCAAATCAACCGCCTGGGAATAGTTCTGGGACAGGCTGACCGGACACTGAAGAATATCCGGGAAAAATTCCTTACCTCCCACAAGAAGAAACGCCAGATCCCTCTGGGCGACGATAAAGCCCCCCATGGCCGCCTTATAAAGCCAGGCGCCTCCTTCCTCACCGTATCTTCCATCCCGTTCGAAAATAAGGCGGGCTGTTTTATACTGAGCGGAGGGATACCCCGCCTTGGCAAATTTCCGCAACTGAACCTTCTCACGTTCCGTCAGCACGATGGAATCAATTTCCGTACGGTTCCTTTTCCGGGAGGCGATAAGCATTTCCCTGAGTTTGCTGTTCTCAGGACTGTCCAGAGAAGCTTTTATCCCGGGTTCATACGCTGCGCAGATGAATTTGAAATGGGGTTTCAGAACTTTCCCGCTCTCCAGAGTCGTAATCTGGGAAGAAACCACCTTCAAAGGATGAGGAACGTTATCCTTGGTCTCAAAACTGAATCTGTAAGGTACATCAACCTTCAGCGCCGGAAGATCCACAAAACGGAATCCGGTAAGCACCGGGCTCTCAATCAAGGTAAAGGAAAAACCGTTAAACGATCGGGAAATCAGATTCCCCTGCTCATCACGTATGGTCAGATACAGGGGCGGGCACATCTTGTCTTCCTGAAGCACTCTTAAATGAACGCATGCCAGTGAAAAACGGTCGGGCAGTACGGACGGCAGAGCATGACGCGATAAAGACGGGCTATCCAGCCTGACGTCAAAATACTCCATGGAACTCAACAATGACACATCCCTTGAATCTGAAATAATCTGGGGAATGGGAGTGGACATCACGCTGGGAAAACGAAGCCCTAAAGCATCATCATCAATACCTTTTTCCCCGGAATCATAAACAAAATAACCTAAAGCAGCGCCAAGAATGCCCACAACAATAAAACCTCCAAATATCCTCTTCCATCCCGTTCCCCATTTTTCCTGCCCTTCCGACATGACGCGGGAAGAAGATAAGGCAAACAGGTTAAAAAAACGTTTGCGGGCTGATTTAAACTCCTCAGGGGAAAATTTAATGGTAGAAACAGCGCCTCCCTCAATCCTCAGATCCTTCATCCATGCCTCCGCAGAATTATAGCGGTCTTCCACCCGCGGGGAAAGGGCCTTGTCTATGGTTCTCAGAAAAATTTTCGAATAATTGGCAGACAGCGAAGCAGATGCGGCCAACGGCTGTATGGTGTCGTTAAGCAACCGTTCTTCACCTCTGGGTGGAGCGACGCCCTTCAACAGGGAATAAAACGTAGCGCCCAAGGAATAAAGGTCACTCCAGGGCCCCATATCTTTTCTCCCCAGCGCCTGTTCCGGAGAAGAAAAACCATGAGTTGCCAGAACAGTCTGGGTATGGTTGCTCTCCATATGGCGCGACGCGCCGAAATCAATGAGGACAGGAGCTCCCTCCTGGGTAAGCAGGATATTTCCCGGCTTGATGTCCCTGTGACAAATCCCCTTCTTATGAAGGTAATCCAAAATCTGGAGGATGTTCACCAGCAGTCCCCTCAACTTGGACTCGGAGTAACAGTTTCCGACCAGCAACTGCTGCTCTCCCAGGTAGTCCAAAGGAAGCCCCTGGACGTAATCCATGGAAAAATACGCTGTCCCGTTGCACTCAAACACGGAAAGAACCCGTACGATACCGGGAGAATCCAGCTGTGCAAGAACACGGGCCTCATTTAAAAAGTTGGAAAGGGTCCACTGGAAAGACTCGGCATCATGTTCATTGTTGGGGATCACGCGCCCTGTAAACGGATCCCGGTAAGCATAAGAGGAAGGAAAATTCTCTTTCAGAACTACTTTTCTCTTCAGCATTGTATCCCGGACCAGGTAGGTAATGCCAAAACCTCCGTTCCCCAACACTTTCAGGATTTTATAATGTTCCAAAGTAGCTCCCGCCGGAAGTTCCTTGGAATAAACGGAAAACTCATTCCAGGAAGGGGGAGGAAGCAATTTGGAGGAGCCGCGCACAGAAATATTATCTGCATGATCATCATATTCCGAAAAAACAGGATCACTATTTGAACCGCTACGCTCCATCCTTATATTTGCGATGAAGATTATTCTATCTCTTCCAATTATTTTGTAAAGATTATTCTTTTGCTTCCCGCCAATCCGGTATTTTCCTGCGACTATCTGCGCAGGAACGTAAGCAACCTGTTATTTTTCTTCACGAATGGTTCCCGTCCCTTCACGGACATGACGGCATACCGCCAGAACTTCATGCGGGAAAAGAAAGGCGCCGAGCCCTCTCTTTATTCAGGAAATCATCCGGACTCCTCCAATGAAACGTCATTCCCCTTTCAGAACACAAATTTTCCAACTTCCTCTTCACTGAAAACAAACTTTTGCAATAAACGGACAAAGACGGACGTATTCTCACAAAGATATGCTTGTAAAATCTCTCATTCTTCTCAGCAGTACGGCAGGATGCCTCCTGCCCGGCGCCGGACAGGCGGCGGAAACGCACGCCTTACTGCAATCGCCGGACGGGCGGTTGTCCTGGATGCTCCATGCAGGCGGCAAAGCCGCTCATTCCCTGGAAAAAGACGGCAAAACGGTCCTGGAACCGTCCGGGCTGGGCATCGTCGTGAATGGAAAAGACCTCGCCGGAGGCGTCACGGAATGGAACGTGAAAAAAGTGAAGGACAACGTTTGCGACACCTTCGAGACGCGCGGCAAATACCCTTCCTCCTCCGTCCATTTCCATGAATACGTAGCTTCCGGGAAAAACTCATCCCTCCGGCTCCGCGCCCGCGTCTTCAACAACGGGGTCGCCTTCCGCTATGAATGGCCGGAAGACGTGAAGAACGCACCCACTCTGAACATCAGTGAAGAAAAAACCTCCTTCGCCTTTCCGGAAAAAACCATTCTGTGGACCCAGGACGCAGCATCCGCCCTGGGCCCCTGCGAGGGAGTCTGGTCTCCTTCCAGAATAACGGACTTCAAAAAAGATCCCGGCAATCCCCGCAGCTGTATCCGCACCATGCCGGTTACGGCGGAACTGCCGGGTGGAGGAGTTGCACTCATACAGGAAGCCGCCAATTTCAACAGGCAATGGAGCGGCATTAAATTCTCCCTTCAGGATGGCGCATGCCGTACGGTATATTTCCAGGATCCCGGCGGCTTTTCCGCCCCTTCATCCGCGGAAATGCCCTGGCGTGTCATCCTGGTGAACGACGACCTTAACGGCCTTGTCCGGAATGACCTCATCCCCTCCCTAGCTCCGGAACCGGACAAAAACCTTTTTCCGGAAGGCTCCAAAGCCCCCTGGATCAAGCCGGGCCGCTCTACCTGGACCTGGTGGGATCGCGGGAACGTCCTGGAAAACGACCAATACGCTTTTGTCGATATGGCTGCCGAATTCGGCTGGGAATACCACCTCGTTGACGAAGGGTGGAAAAAATGGGGTCAATCCCTGACGGAAAGCATGGATAAATTGACCAGGCTGGTCAGCTACGCCGCCGGTAAAAATGTAGGGATCTGGGTATGGGTGCGATGGTCAGACGTCAACAACCCCGCCAATAACTGGGAAAACATGCGCAGCTTTTTTAACGCACTCGCAAAAACGGGAATCAGGGGAATCAAGATAGACTTCATGGACTCCGCCTCCCGGGACCGCCTGGTCTTCTACGACGCCGTAGCGGAAAATCTGGCGAAAAACAAACTCATGGTCAACTTCCACGGAGCCAACACCCCCACGGGAGAGGAACGCTCCTGGCCCCACGAAATGAGCCGGGAAGGCATCTACGGAGGAGAACAGAATATCTGGGGCGCCATTGGCGGGCAGCATTACTGTGCTTTGCCCTTCACCCGCCTGGTTTCCGGCCACGCCGATTTCACGGGAGGCTACTTCGGCCACGGTCCCAAGCTGCGCGGCTCCTCCTGGCCCCTCCAAATGGCTGCCAACATCATTTATACATCCCCCATTCTTCACTGGGTCTCCAACCCTGCGGACATGGAGGCTGCTTTTCCTAAAGGTTCTCCTGAACGGGAAGTTGTCCGGAACATCCCTTCCGTATGGGATGAAACCGTCGTCCTGCCTCCGTCCGCCATCGGGGAATGCGCCGCTTTCGCCCGGCGGTCTGGAAACCAATGGTACATCGCTCTGATGAACGGAGACGACAAGGAGCGCACCATCTCCATTCCTCTGGATTTCCTGGACAAAAACACGGTGTACCGGGCCACTATTCTCCGGGATCTGGCGGAAAAAAATGACGGGTGGAGCGTGGAAACCCGGAAAGCCACTTCCGGAAACGCTCTTTCCTTTACCATGCGTATCAAAGGCGGAGGGATCGTGCGCCTAATCCCCTCTGAAAAGTAATTCCTCCCCCCTGCAAGCGGTATCCCGCCCCAGGGAGAAAAAGGGGTTCCCCTCTTCTCCCTTTTTCAGGGGAGGAGCGGCGGACAACCATATTTATCCGCCGTTATACCGCCTGCTCTGGACAACCGGGAAAGGCGGAACAACAATCAGACCTCCCCACCCTGCTCGTCCGCACACTTTTCCTTAGTGCTCCACGCCGGAAGCCAGTACACATCCCGGAGACGGTATCCGCGTTCCAGAAGAGAGCCGTGCAGGCCGGGAAGATGTGCCGCCCCGTAAAAAACGCCTATCCTTCGCACTCCCTTGCCGCTCCAGTAGTCAAACACTTCCATGCATTTGGCATTTCGCCCTTCCAGAATCACGGTATTCTCCAAACCATTAGGAGAATGAGCCAGCATGCCCATCAGTTTGTTCTTCAGCCCCGTTTTATTTCCAGCCAGAAAATCTGCCATCAATCCAAATTCATCGGCCCGGTTCATCCCTGTTTTCTCCACCAGAGAAGACAAAACGGATTTAAGCATCAGGCCGGCAATGCTCTCTCCCTTTCTGGCCTGCGCCTTGCGGAATTCATCCAGCGTCATGTCCGCATGGACGAAATGGGCTGCGGAATAATCAATGCCCTGATGCTGGGTCTGGAGTCCCAGCATGTCGCTCAATTCCTTGTAGGCGCTCCCCAGCAGCCCCATCAAAAAAGATTTTTCTTCCTGCTCGCATTTCTTCCTCCATTCCACTATCCGGTTCCATTCCCGCGCCTCTTCCAGCGTCAGCCCTCCCAACGGTTTGCTGCGGTCTATCTTGCGGCGCAATTCCTCCTCCCTCCGGAGCCCCTCCCCGCCAATCATCTCAAAAAGCAGCACGTCATACCTGCCGAACAACTTGTTCAGCCGGTCGTAATATTCCGGCTCCGCCACATGAATAGCACCAATGAGAGCTGCTTCCATCCCATTATCATGGACATAGACCGCTATGGGAGTGGACAGGCTCTGCCGGTCTCGCGAAGGAGAATCCAAAAGCATGTACCGCCCGGGATACCCGCCATATTCCTCCTTCTCCGCAGCGGAAATGTTCTCTGCCGGCGCCGGAGAACACCACCAAAGGACAGCCAGAAAACAATGCAGCAGTTTCATACATGTTCAGCCTAGCGAGGACCATATTAAGAGCAAGCTCAAAAAAAGCCTGCCTTCCTTTCCGGAATGGGAAGCCGGCATGAGCTTGGGCGCCTTTTCTTCAAAACGCCGGAACTGCGAAATTCCACGCTTTTTCAACGGAAGCCGGCAAATCAAAAATCCCCGCACCCGAAAACGGGAGCGGGGAACGGGAAAGCCCATTCAAAACGCCGGGCGGAAAACAATCCTCCGGCCACGAATAATTACTTGCCGCAGCAGCACTTGTCGGTCAGGGCTCCCACACCGGGAAGAACCTTCCCTTCCAGAAGTTCCAGGGAAGCGCCGCCGCCCGTGGAACAGAAGGAAAGCTTATCCTGCACCTTGAACTTCTTGGCTGCCGTCACGGAATCTCCGCCGCCTACGATGGAAATGGCGGAGGAATCCGCCAGGGCTTCCGCAACTTCCTTGGTTCCCTTGGCGAAGCAGTCCATTTCAAACACGCCCATCGGACCGTTCCACAAAACGGTCTTGGCATCCTTGATGATGGCGGAGAATTCTTCTATGGCTTTGTCGCCGATGTCGATGGCCATGCCGCCTTCCGGCACCTTGCCGCCTTCAGCAAAGGGAGCCGTGCAGAAAGTTTCGGCGCCGTCTTCAAACTTCATGGCTACACGCACGTCTGCGGGAAGCAGGAACTTCACGCCCTTGGCTTTGGCCGCCTCCAGAATTTCCCGGGCCAGATCCAGCTTGTCTCCTTCAATCTTGGAAGCGCCCAGATCATACCCTTCAGCAGCCAAAAACGTGTTGGCCATGGCGCCGCCAATCAGGAACGTATCAGCTTTCTCCATCAGTTTGGAGAGCACTTCAATCTTGTCGGACACCTTGGCGCCGCCCATAATCACCACAAAGGGCTTTTCCGGGTTTTCCAGCTTGCCTTCCAGGTATTCCAGTTCACGTTCAATCAGGAAGCCCATGGCGCTCTTTTCCGCAAAATGCGTCACGCCTTCCGTGGAAGCGTGAGCACGGTGGGCCGTTCCGAACGCATCGTTCACGAACAGCGAGGCATTGCCCAGAAGGGATTTGGCGAATTCCGGATCATTTTTCTTTTCACCGGGATAGAAACGGACATTTTCCAGCAGGACAACATCGCCGTCTTTCATGGCGGCGCGGGCGGCTTCCGCTTCCGGTCCGATGGCGGCGGAAACGAATTTCACGTCCTTGCCGAGCAATTCGGAAAGGCGGACAGCAACAGGCTTCAGGGAAAAAGCGGGATCGGGTTCGTTTTTGGGACGGCCCAGATGGGAGGTAAGGACGAGGCGGGCGCCCTGGTCCAGCAAGAACTTGATGGTGGGGAGAGCAGCCACAATGCGGGCGTCATTGGTAATTTCCCCATCCTTGAGAGGGACGTTGAAATCCACGCGCATGAGGACTTCTTTTCCCTTGGCGTCAAGATCGCGAACAGTAAGTTTAGCCATATCGGTTTATATTGTTTGGTTCAATGAATAAAAAAGGGAGGGCATTTCTGCCCTCCCGGATAAATCTCCGCCCGCCCGGCAAACCCGGCCAGGAAAGCCGGAAAGTTGAAACAGGCGGACGGCAAGACTTGTCGTGCAACTGAAGAGCAAGCGTTGTCCGAAGGGACTTACTTGCCGCAGGAGCAGCCGCAGCCCAGGCTGTCGCCCAGCTTCTTCATGGCCTGGGCGGCGCGGTTGGAATACCCCCATTCGTTGTCGTACCATCCGCAAACCTTCACCAGGTTGCCGCCAACCACATACGTGAAGCCGGAATCAAAGATGCAGGAGTGGGGATCGGAAACGATGTCCTGAAGAACAAGTGCTTCCTCAGAGTAAGCCAGAATACCCTTCAGCGGGCCTTCAGCGGCTTCCTTCATGGCGGCGTTTACTTCTTCCACGGTTACGTCCTTCTTAAGCACGGCCACGAAGTCGGTCAGAGAACCGGTCGGAGTCGGAACGCGGAAGGAAGCGCCGTTCAGGGAACCCTTCAGGTTCGGCATTACTTCACCGATAGCCTTGGCAGCGCCGGTGGTCGTCGGAATGATGTTGATCGCGGCGGCGCGGGCACGGCGGGGATCCTTGTGCGGAAGGTCCAGAATACGCTGGTCGTTCGTGTAGGAGTGAATCGTGCTCATCATGCCCTTTTCAACGCCGAACTTGTCGTCCAGCACCTTCACCATCGGAGCAAGGCAGTTGGTGGTGCAGGAAGCGTTGGAAACGATGTCGTGCTTGGCAGGATCGTATTCGCTGTCGTTGATGCCCAGAACGAAAGTCAGATCCGGATCCGGGGAGGGAGCGGAAATAAGAACCTTCTTGGCGCCGGCATCCAGGTGCTTCTTGGCGGCGTCGCGCTTGGTGAACAGGCCGGTGGATTCCAGAACAACGTCCACACCCAAATCCTTCCAGGGAAGGTTGGCGGGATCGCGTTCCACGGTGATGAGAATCTTGTGGCCGTCAACGACCAGATAATCACCCTCGATGGAAATTTCACCGTCAAACTTGCCCTGCGTGGAGTCATACTTAAGCAGGTGGGCGATCGTTTCGATAGGAGTCAAGTCATTGATGGCAACAACCTTGTTGCGTTCTTCCTTGGACATGGCGCGCAGTACGTTGCGACCAATGCGTCCAAAACCGTTAATAGCATATTTGGCCATAAGATTGAGGGCTTCAGATTTGATTAATTACTAGTCCCGGACTTATTCAAGTACCATGGACGCAACAAGTTTAAAAATGTTTCAACCAGCCGTCAACACTATTGTTCCCCCATCATGGCAGTATGCCCCGAGCTTCCGCAAACAGGGAGCGTTCATCCAGACGAACATGCTCTCCCATGAAAATCAAAAACTTGCAAAAACGCACTTCCTATGCTGGAAACCCCTTCAATTCATGGAGCGCAGGGCGGCGCGTATCAGGGCGTCCACATCCGCATCCGGATGGTCCTTCAGGTGGGCGGCAATCGCCTTGCGGGATTCCACCTGCTTGAACCCGAGCGCAATCAACGCCAACTCCGCATCCCCGGCAGCCTGGGAAGTAGCGCCCTGGGCCTGAGCCTCCCACGTGGCGGCCAGGCCCACCTTATCTTTCAGCTCCAGGACGATTCGCTCCGCCGTCTTCTTACCCACCCCCTTGGCCCGCGCAATGCCGGAAACGTCTCCGCCCACAACCGCCTGTTTAAACTGCTCCACGGACAGGGAACCCAAAATGGCAATCGCCGTAGCCGGGCCAATTCCGGAAACACGTTCAATCAGCAGCAGGAAAATATCCCTCTCCGCATCCGTGGCAAAGCCATACAGCACCTGCATGTTCTCCCGGACATGCAGGTAGGTCTTCAGCGTCAGTTCCCTGCCGGGAAGGGGATTCAGCCTGTCAAACGTGGACAGGGGAACAATCACTTCATACCCCACCCCATGAACATCCAGAACCAACCGCTGGGGATATGATTCCGCCACCGTGCCGCGCAGAAAAGCTATCATGCCCTTAACGTGACACAATCCGGCCTGCGCGCAAGCCAAAAACGCATCCGCCGAAACCGCTTACGTCATCTTTTCTGAAGCACATGCAGCCTGACGTGTTCCAGATCCTCCCGGTGGTAAAAACAGCGCACGCGCAGTCCGCGAGCCGTTTTCATCCGGCACCTGTATTCACGCAAAAGCCCCTTTTTCACCAGCCTGTAAACATAACTGCGCACTACCCCCAGCATGCTGACAGCTCCGGCCATATCCATATAACACGGGGGCACGCGGCGCCGCACGGGCTCCCGGACTGCAAGAATCCGGTCCACATCCAGCCGCCGCCAATACAGGGCCAGGGAACCCGTACCCTTGCGGACTACCCGGAAACGGGCGCCGTGACGGTGCAGATACTGGCGCGCGGCGGACGCACTGCAGCAGAGCCGGGCCGCGACGGCGGACGTCTCCACAAATGCGCCACCTGCCTCCGTGTAAGGCTGACCAGACCTGGGATCCGTTCCGCGGCGGCGGATTTTAACATGTTCAGGGAAGCTCAATTTGGGATTGCTGATATATTCACGCCCTCCCACGCCGATGAATGTTTTCTTAAAACGGTATATCATGATTAACGGGTTGTCACATTGGATTTACGAAGCTCCATGCGGCTGTTCCGCACGAAACTCTAACATATTTTGGAGATTCCAAAAATGCATTGAGTTTAAGAATGTTCAACATTTTTCTTTGTTTTTTTGTTTTTTGCATTCATGCTAAACTCATTTCACCGCAATATATGCCCGGATACCATATCGCCCAATAATAAGAAAAGGGCCTACGCGCCAACCGTGAAACTTATCCCCTTTAATCTTTCCCGGCTCTTAAGCCTTCCATTTCAATGTACAGGAGAATCTGGGGACAGCTATCTCCCCCCTTTTTTCAGGAGTTCCTTTCCGATGCCGCAAACCTTCAGGGAACAACTTCTTTCCCCTGTGATTCCACCATACGGCCTTCACGAAAACGGTTCATTTCCGGCAAAAGCCTGAAGAGGGGCCGTAAGAAGCCCTCCCGATTTTATTATCTGACGGCATTCCCTTCACGACGTTCCCCGTTTCCCTATCCGCGTTTTCTCCTATATACCCCCTCAGCAAGGAAACCGTCCCCAATAAAAAACCCGGCTTCCTTACGGAAAGCCGGGTATGGGAAAAAAACGCCTCAGGGAAGAAGTTTTGCCGGGCGCCCTTCAAAAATCCCGCGCTGGGGAACGAAAATACGGTCATTGGGCTGGATGGGAATCGCCCTGTCCTTAATGGAAAAGTAATCATACGTCACTGTCTTTCCACCGCGCGTCACCTGCACGTATCTGGAACCCCAGTCCGTGATGTCGCCGGCGCCCACAATCGCTTCCAGAAGCGTCATGCCGCGCCGCCATAAAACATTCTTTTTCATAGCCACGCCGCCGCTGACCAGAACAATATGCTCCGTCAGCCGCGCATCCGAACTCTGCACCTTCACCAGAAACGTAGGCGCCGTGTACAGCTCCGCCTTCTTGTAGGCGGCCATCAGCATATCTTCAATCTGGCGGGCCGTTTTGCCTACCACGCGCAACACGTCCTGCCCCGGAGGAAGTTGGGGCATGCGTATCGTCCCGTTCCCGTCCAACAGATACTGCCCGGAAATAGCGGTAGCGTCGTCGGAGGGAATGCCGCGCACCTGGATTTCAATAGTGCCCTGGGGAGGCACGGCATCCGGAGACTGAGCGGAGACCAGCCCCGCCGAGCCCAGCATAAGGCAAAGGATGGAACAAATATATTTTTTCATGGAGCAATGGGTTAGTACAAATCTTCACTATCATGGGACTGGGTGGCCGCCAGCTCCTTGGCCTTCCCGGAACGTTCCACTTTCTTCATGGAAGAGGCATCCGCGTTCTCGCCGGAGGAAGCGCCATCCGAAGAATAGTAAGAATAGTAAGTTGTGTAATACTGATACTGGTGATCGGACGCAATGTCCACATTATTCATCACCACGCCAGCCAGATTGCCGCCCACGGACTCAATTACCTGCTTCTGCCTCAACAGAGCTTTCAGCGGCAGCTTGCGGGGCTGGACAACCATAAGAGTCATGTCCACCTCGCTTACAATGACGGCGGAGTCACTAACCCCCAGGATGGGAGGGGAATCCACCAGGACAATGTCAAAACGCTGCTTCACTTCCTGCAGCAATTCATTAAACTTGCGGGAATTCAAGGCGCCCGAAGGATCAAAGGGAGTGGGACCCGCAGGCATGACATACAGGTTTTCAATGGGCGTCTGAAAAATTACTTCCTCCAGCGGATAATCTTCCAGCAGGTAGGAAGTCAGCCCCACCTCATTATCCAGCTCATAATACCGGTGAAGCTTGGAACGGCGCAGGTCGGCGTCAATCATCAGGGTGGCATACCCTCCCTGGGCACAAATATAGGCCAGATTACACAGGGTGGTGGTCTTCCCTTCCCCGGCGCTGCCGGAAACAAAGGTCAGAGAAATTTCTTCCAGCCCTTTCTTGTTAAATTCTATGTTCGTCCGCAAAATGCGGTAAGCCTCCGCGTCCGGCCCCATGACATCGGAAGAATGCAGAATCGGCACATTCTTGGGAATAATGCCCAGTACGGGAACCTGAAGAGCCCGTTCCACATCTTCCATGGTTTTCACGGAGGTATCCATGAATTCCAGAAGCAGGGCCAACCCGATGCCCAGCAACAGCCCGGCACCCGCTCCCACGGCCAGGTTAATGGTCACATTCGGCTTGTAAGGCGCAGCAGGGTAAATCGGCAGCTGGTACATTTCAATCGCCTCACGTGGTACGCGCAAACGGGCAATTTCATCCTTGTACCGGGAGTCCAGCTCCTTAAGCTGATCCAGCGCAGCGTCATAATCCCGACTGGCCTGTTCATACATGGGCACCTGCAGGACATGCTTCTGAAGATCTTCCTCTTTTTGGGCGACGGTCGCCTCCCAGTGCTTCCGACTTGCGGCAACCATTTCCAGCTTGCTCTTCAGGGAAGAACGCAGACCTATCAATTCCTTGTTCAGCTTATCCCCCAGAATTCTTTCCGTTTCCAGCAGCGCCAGCATTTTGGGATGCTTGGGACCGATATTCTGGGATTTCAGATTTTCCTTTTCCTTGAGTTTGTCGGAAAATTCAGCATAGGTCTTACGGAGAGCATCCGCCCCCACGGTCTCCGCATTCAGCAGGTCGGAGCTGATCACGTAATCCAGCAACTTGTCGTCGGGCAGACGCTGCAATTCCTGCACATAGGAAGCCAGTTCCTTTTCCCTCCTTTCAAAATCCATGGCCTGCGCTTTGGCATTCCGGAATTCCTCCTCTTCCATGCCGGCCGTCAGGGTGCTGCGGTGTTCACCGTTTCTCCAGGACGTAGGCAGGTAGGAACTTTCTGCAATCAGTTTTTTTAGAGCCATCATTTTTTCATTGACGGCATCCTCCTGTTCCCGGAGGACATCCTTCAGGCTCTTGATAGCAGTTTCCACCAGGCGGTTCTCGCGCATCTCACGGTCCTGCTTGTACGCCTCAGGTACTGCTTTGGCAATATTCTGCACCAGTTTGGGATCCGGGCCGGAAACAATAACGTCCACAAGATCCGTGGCACGCACGGGGGCAACCTTGATCATGCCGGCCAGATTGGTCGCCGCCATTTCATCCGTCATCCCCCATTCCGCGGCAAGATTCAATTTTCTGGATACCACCTTGAGCACCTCGGCGGAAGTCAGCACGGAATACTGCATGGGAATGTAGTTGGCCGTCACATTGGAAGTGGCAACTACGTCTCCCCCTCTGCCGATATCCATCACAGGCTTGGGCAGTTTAATCTGAAACTGGCTGGTCGCCCGATAGGAGGGAGGCATCAGGAAAGTCACCACCACGGAAATGACCAGCACCAGAAGGAAAACAAGAAAGACTTCCTTCCAGCGATTTTTTAAAACCTGCAAATAGTCAATATTGCGTACGATGCGATCACTGTTCTGCTGATCCTGGGCACTCATGAAATATAGTAAGGCAGTAAGATAAAAACTCCTCTAATTGTGAATGAAAATTCGCAATTAGAGGAGTAAAGGCATTAATGGTCAGTCAAGACTTAGAAGCTGTAATTCATGCCGAAGGAGAACACATTGCGGTTGTAGGAAGGCATTGGGTAGTTATAGCCGCTGTAGGAACCGTTAGTGTAGGAATATTGGGCCGTAAGAGCCAGGGCATTCGTCAGCAAAAGCTTGATACCGGCGGTAGCGTTGAAGGTCAGGTTGGACGTATCACTGTTACCGATGGAACTCGGACGCGTATAATCGCTGGCAATCAGGTTTGCTCCGCAATTCAGACTGACGCGGTGAGTCAGCTTCAGCGTGCTGTGTATCCCGAAACGCCACGTTTCATTGGAGTAATAGCTGGCGCCGTTGTAAGGAATGTAGGTATTCACCGCTTCGTTGGAGTAACGGACGAATGTTCCCAGCATGAAGCGGTCGCTCAAGCGGTGGTTTAAACCGAATTCCGCGGAAGGATAGGTTTTGGTCCCGAAGTTTTCGACATACTTGAACTGTGGGCCTACACGCAACGTGGCGGAGGTATTTTCACTCACCGCGTATTCAGCTCCAGCCATGACGAAGTTGGAAAACTCGTTGTTACCGTATTCGCGATTACAGTAGGAACCGTTCCAGCCCAGGGAAATAGCCAGGCGCTCCGTCCACTTGTACCGGTTGGTGAAATTCATGCCGACATAGTCGCGGTTATCCGTCTTGGCGGAGTCCTCCTGATAGTCGATCATGGAGAAACTGGCGCCCAGCGTCGTGGAATAACGGGAAGTCCACGCCTTGCTCACAGAACTGGAGACATACACGTAAATGTAGTCGCCATCCCGGCGGGCATTGGCAATACCGTTGGAATAGTTGGGTTCCGGCTGCCACGCAAAGGAGACGCTGCCGTTATAACGCAATGTCTGGTCAAAACTATGGGAAAGTTTGGCAGACAGCGTGGAATTGGAAAGAGCTTCATTCGTTCCTCCATCAAGATCTTTCAGGTAAAAAATCCCCCCGAGCTTGGCGGAGAAAGAATACTGGGTCACGGCATCATAGTTGGCCAGAGAAGCGCCGATGTCTGTACTGATGAACGCGGATTCTTGCTGGTTGCGATTGGATGCGTTGACATTGTCGTCATACCCTCCCGCCAGATTAAAGGACCACTTAAGAGGAAGGGATTCTTCCAAACCAACCGGACCCGCCAGCGTATACAGAGACTGCCCGTTGGCATGAACGGCAAACATGCCGGCGGCCATCAGGGAGAGATAAAAAAGACTCTTCATGTTTACTAAATAAGAATCAGGTTAATTGCCAGCAGGATTGGATACAGGTGCGGGACCGAAAGGCGTGCCGCCTACAGGAAGACCGCCCGGAAGAACCAGAGAGCCTCCGGGAATATCTTCACTAGGCCTTACCAAACCACGTTCCTGAGCCGTTACCCCTGTGAGGGGATTATCGGGGGCCTGCTCCGCCACGCCCACAGCAATGGAAGGAACAGCAGCGGCCACCGGAGAATTGCCCAAAGCTTTTTCAACCGCTTCCGAAATGGGAGCCACAGACGCATATGGGTGGGGTTGGGAGGAAACGGCGGAAGCGATCACCGTGCGCACTTGTTCTTCCTTCACCTCGGGGCCATAGCTCCGAACGGCGGCGGAAGCAACGGCAGGAGCATTGGCCGGGAAAGCGCCCGCGGCCATAGACACCATAGCTCCCATCACGTGGTCGGACACACCGGCCTTAGCAGCCTCATTCAAAACTCCGGACACCGCCTTCATATCCAAAGCGCCAGCTTTCAATCCGGCCTGAACAATATCTGCCATCTTCTTCATAAAAGCCTTTTCAACAGCGGAGGCTTTAACCTGATCAACAGCCGGAGCGGCTGCCGGAGAAGCAGTTTGCTGGGCTACACCGGAAAGGGCACCCGCAAACGCAAGTGTCAGCGCACTAAGCACTGCCTTTGTAGTAAACCTGGCTTTCATAAAGGAAGTATTTAGCAGGTGAATCTAATGAAAAAATGGAGCGGGTAACGGGAATCGAACCCGTATAATCAGCTTGGAAGGCTGGAGCTTTACCATTAAGCTATACCCGCGCAACGAACGCATTATGTTCAAATCACGGAATAAGACAAGTTTTTTTTTATTATTGCGTCAAAATAACAAAAAAGAGGACACGTTTTTTCTGTGGTCTTGACATCCGGGTCTTCTGCCGCTAAATAGTCATCCGCATTTCATGCGGGCGTCGTTCAATGGTAGGACGCGAGCTTCCCAAGCTTGAGACGTGGGTTCGATTCCCATCGCCCGTACCAGTTTTATACCGCAAGTTGTTGTTTATCAAAACTTGCGGTTTTTGTTTCCTCGAAACGGCAACATACAGGGCAACATCTGAAAACGGACTTTAAAGACATTGTCCCACAGGCAGAAGACATGAGTTTATCTTCCGAGAACTCTTTCTCCATGTAAATAAAAGAAGACTTGGCAACCGTTCCCAAGACGGGAACGGTCCAGACAAAACGCCCGTGCCGGAAGCATCCGCCGCCGGCGCGGACGTGAATGGCAGGGAAATGCTACCAGCCAAGAACAAATTTCCTCTGGATTTTAGCAAGAAGAAGCACTTTGCGGATCATCGTCCGGGTTTCGTTGAGCAGGTTGAGATAGAGCAGGGCCCGTCGCATATCGGAGGCATCTTCCGAACGCAGGATAATCTGCTGTTTGACGGCCTCCGCAAATTCCTCATCCAGAGCATCCATGCCTGCCAGGCACTCGTCCAGCCCGGTATAGTCATTGCTTTCCATCATTTCCCGGAAACGGGGGTAGAGGGAGGAAACGCGGCTGTTCATTCCCCGCAGAAGCTCTATCCTTTCCAAATCCAGCCCTTCATGGTTGTTATCTATATAGGCATGGCTGGCCGTAGTAATATTGGAGAGGGATTCAAAGACGGATGTAGCGTATTCCACCATCTGCACATAGCGTTTGCCGCGGTCAGCCTCTTTATCCGGGAGTTCCCGGACGACCGGCATGACTTCCATCGCCATTTTATCGCTCAGGGAACGGCGGATGCCGCGCGCTTCCTTCCGGAGTTTTTTCAGCCTCTTCCGGTCCTCCACATTCAGGGCCTCCAGATTCATTTCATAGATTTCCGCCATGCGCTTCATCAGCTCAATAATTTCCTCATTGTAGCGTGCGGCGGCGGCCGGATCCCGGTAACTGGCGGCCTGCGCCTGAGCCGCAGCCTGGGTTCTTTTACGATGAAGCCTGGAACTTTTCAGAAGAAGGAAAGCCGCCAGAGAACACATGGAGATGATGCCGAAGAGGCCGCCATACAGGATGCAGGCCGCCACAATGAAGCACAAGGAAAACGCGGCAAAGGCCGTAAAGAACCACCCTGAAATCACCGTAATCACCCCGGTGATGCGGTACACGGCGCTGTCCCGCCCCCAAGCCTTGTCCGCCAGGGAGGACCCCATCGCCACCATGAACGTTACATACGTGGTGGAAAGTGGAAGCCGAAGGGACGTGGCCAGAGAAATCAGCAGGGCGGCCACAGTCAAATTCACGGAAGCGCGAATGAGGTCGAAAGAAGCACCGTTATCCGTTCCTTCCGGCACAGGAAGGAAGCGTTTTTCAATAAACCTCCCAACGCAGGCAGGCATGATTTTTTCCACCGCGCGGGAAGCATTCAGGGCATAGCGCACCGCCATGCGGGCCGGAGGGACGGAGCCGAACCGCTCTACTCCCCCGCCCTGCCTCGCCAGATTGACTTCCGTATCCGTAACGGTTTGCGCCTTTTTGGAGAACATGAGGGACAGCACCATGATGACGCCCGCACCCAGCAGGTAACGCCAATCCGCCGTGACGGGGGCCATCAGACCTCCCATGGACAGGGCGGAAAGATCCGCCCCCTGCGCTGCGGCGGCGGACGCAATTTCCATGGAAGACTGCCCCGCCATGAAAACGCCGATGAAGTTGACCAGGTCATTCCCGGCAAAGGAAAGGGCCAGCGCCATGGTGCCCGCGAGAACTGATACTTTCAGGATATTGACTTTGCAAAGATACTGGAGCACGGCCATCAGGGCGGCCCAGAATGCCAGGCTGCAGCAAACGTACAGCCAGATATGGGCGTCCAGGTGGCAGATCATGTCCTTGGTGACCAGAGTGCTTCCCTTCAACCCCTTGAAAATGGCGAAGTAAGTGATAGCCGTCAGGGCCACGCCGCACCAGGCGGCACCCAGGTATTTGAAGGTTTTTTGATAGTTGAAGGAGAAGATGAGGCGGGAAATCCACATAACCGTCATCCCGCAAATGAAAGCGATAAAAACGGAGGAAAAAATGCCGGAGATGATCGCCAAGGCTTTGGAGGAATTGATGTAGCTGGACAATTCCTGCGCAACGCCCGGTTCCCCGGACCAAATTTTAAGGAGGGCCGCAGCCACAGCACCGCCCAGCAGTTCAAAAACAATGGAAACCGTGGTGGAAGTGGGAAGGCCGAACGTGTTGAAAACGTCCAGCAGTATGACATCCGTCAACATGACTGCCAGGAAGATCAGCATGATGTCATGGAAAGAAAACTGGGCCGGCATGAATACGCCGCTTCTGGCGATTTCCATCATGCCGCTGGAGAACAAAGAGCCGACGATGATGCCCAAAGCGGCCACCAGCACAATCGTCCTGCGAGGAGCGGCCTTGGAACCGACGGCGGAGTTCAAAAAGTTGGCGGCGTCATTGGAAACTCCAACAACGAGGTCGAAGCAGGATAACACCAGTATCAGTCCTATGATAAAGTAATAGATTGGATCCATATGCGTAATAAAGGCCATCTATTACAGGAGGCCGCTTCCGCACGCCCGTTTTAAAACGTGAACATTCCGTCACACTTTCCACTCCCCCCGTTGCAGGACCTAAAAAAAGAGGAGGGCGGATTCATCCGCCCTCCTCCCGTTTTCGTCAAATGAACAAAAATCCTAACGGTCTATATGAAGAATATTTCCGTCAGGGGCAATCAGCACATCATAATCATCACGGCTGTCCGCAACTTCCACCTTGTAACGGACAAGTTCTCCTTCAGTAATTTTCTCCGCTTCCTTAATCCGGCATCCCGGATAACGCTTCAAAACGGATGAACTGACGGCTTCCGGGAGAGAGGAAGCAGCTATTTCTTCCTTAATCCGCACAATTTTCCCATCAGGGGAAACCTTAACGTCAAACTGGAATCCGTTAATTCTAAATTCGGCTTCGTAAATCCTTTTCAAGCCATGCATTTCAGAGTCCCATTCAATGAAACCGGCGTTCGGATAAGCTCCCTTAATGCTGGAAACGGCGGCCGCCGGAACGGAAGATTCCGGGATATCGGCCAGAGCAGAAGGAATGACCAATGCCGCAGCCGCAAGCAATATGTTCTTATGTAGTTTCGTCATGTTATGATTAGACAGATATTTCTTATAATCATTCAATATTTCTCTATTTCCTGAATATTCTTTGCAGCCCCTATCCTGAAACCGGCTCCTGATGAAACAACATAAAAAAAGGCTCCCCGGTTTTCCGGGGAGCCTTGAAGCCGATTGCCTTGTTTCAAAGAAGCGGACGGGGCTTACATCATGCCCATGCCGCCCATTCCTCCCATGCCGCCCATGTCGGAAGCTCCGGAGCCGCAGCTGCAGCTCTTCTTCTCGGGCTTGTCGGAGATGACGCATTCCGTGGTAAGCAGCAGACCGGCGATAGATGCCGCATTCTGCAGAGCGGAGCGGGTTACCTTGGTCGGATCCACCACGCCGGCGGAAAGCAGGTCTTCATACTTGTCCGTGGCCACGTTGTAACCTTCGGCAGTATTCTTCATGCCTTTCACGTTGGCGACGATGAGGGCTCCTTCGCGGCCGGCATTGCAGGCCAGCTGGCGGAGCGGGGCTTCCACAGCGCGATAAACAATCTGGGCGCCGGTTGCTTCGTCACCTTCCAGTTTGAGGGTGTCAATGGCTTTCTGGGCGCGAATCAGCGCCACGCCGCCGCCGGGAACGATGCCTTCTTCCACCGCAGCGCGGGTAGCGTGCAGGGCGTCGTCCACACGGGCCTTCTTTTCCTTCATTTCCGTTTCCGTAGCGGCACCCACGTGGATGACGGCCACGCCGCCGGCCAGCTTGGCCAGGCGTTCCTGGAGTTTTTCGCGGTCGTAGTCGGACGTGGTGTCCTTGATCTGGCGGCGAATCTGGGAAATGCGGGCTTCAATATCGGAAGATTTGCCGGAACCTTCCACGATAACGGTTTCATCCTTGGAAACAACCACGCGCTTGGCCTGGCCGAGGTCTTCAATGCCCACGTTTTCCAGCTTGATGCCCAGGTCTTCCGTGATGCACTTGCCGCCGGTAAGGATGGCGATGTCTTCCATCATGGCCTTGCGGCGGTCGCCGAAGCCGGGAGCCTTGACCGCGCAGATGTTCAGCACGCCGCGCAGACGGTTGACCACCAGGGTGGCGAGGGCTTCGCCTTCAATGTCTTCCGCGATTACCAGGAAGGGACGGCCGCTCTTGGCCACTTTTTCAAGAAGCGGAAGGAAGTCCTTCAGGTTGTTAATCTTCTTCTCGTGGATGAGGATGTAGGGATTTTCCAGCACCGCTTCCATCGTTTCCGCGTTAGTCACGAAGTAGGGGGAGAGGTATCCCTTGTCGAACTGCATGCCTTCCACCACGTCCAGCGTGGTTTCAATACCCTTGGCTTCTTCCACGGTGATGGTGCCGTCCTTGCCCACCTTGTCCATGGCTTCCGCGATGATATTGCCGATTTCTGCGTCCCAGTTGGCGGAGACGGTAGCGACCTGGGCCACTTCCTTGCTGGAGTCAACAGGCTTGCTGATCTTCTTGAGTTCTTCCACAACAGAATCCGCAGCCTTCATGATGCCCCTCTGAAGGGAGATGGGGTTGGCTCCGGCAGTGACGTTGCGCAGGCCTTCGCGGTAAATGCTTTCAGCCAGCACGGTAGCGGTAGTGGTGCCGTCCCCGGCCACATCATTGGTTTTGGAAGATACTTCCCGGACAAGCTGGGCGCCCATGTTTTCAAACGGGTCTTCCAGTTCGATTTCCTTGGCCACGGTCACGCCGTCCTTGGTGATGAGGGGAGAACCGAATTTTTTGTCGATTACTACGTTGCGGCCGGCAGGGCCCAGCGTGCTCTTGACAGCCTTGGCAATCTGTTCCACGCCGCGGAGCAAAGCCTGGCGGGCGGTTTCGTCAAATTGGATTTGTTTAGCCATAATGTTAAATATTTAAAATGATGTTGAATGTGTGTGTGGTGCCATTTAGCCGATGATGGCCAGAATATCGTTTTCAGACAGGATGAGGTAGTCTTCCCCGTCCAGTTTGATTTCCGTGCCGCCGTACTTGGAAATAAGCACGCGGTCTCCGGGCTTCACGGTGAATTCAATCAGGGCGCCTTTTTCATCGCGGCCGCCGGTGCCTACGGAGATCACTTCGGCTTCCTGGGGTTTTTCCTTGGCGGTGTCCGGCAGGAACAGGCCGCCGGCCGTCTTGGTTTCAGCTTCAATGCGCTTGACCAGCACACGTTGTCCTAGGGGTTTGATGTTTGCCATAGTATGTTGTTTTGATGTTGTTGTAGATGAATAATACGGGATGTAATGTTCCGCCGGAGGGGGAATTGCTTCCCCCTCCGGCGGGAAGGGGTTGCTTATTTATCGTCGTCCACGATTTCAGCGTCCACCACGCGGCCTTTCGCCTTGCGGGGACCGTCGGAAGGTTCATCTTCGGAAGAGGCGCCCGGCATGGGACCGGCGGCCCCGGCGGACTGCTGGGCGGCTTCCGCCGCCTTGTACAGGGCTTCCAGACGGGATTCCAGGTCTTCCTTGCCAGCCTTGATCGCCGCGATGTCCTTCTTGGAAACGGCTTCCTTGAGACGCGTTACCTTGTCTTCAATTTCACGCTTGAGGTCTGCGGGCAGCTTGTCACCCATATCCTTAAGCTGGCGCTCCACGGAGAAGCAGAGGGAATCAGCCTGGTTGATGGTGTCAATTTCCTCAGCGCGTTTCTTGTCTTCTTCCGCGTGGGCTTCCGCGTCACGCTTGGCGCGCTCAATTTCATCCTTGGAAAGGCCGCTGGAGCCCTGGATGGAAATTTTCTGCTCCTTGCCGGTGCCCTTGTCCTTGGCGGATACATGCAGAATGCCGTTGGCGTCAATGTCAAAAGTCACTTCAATCTGCGGTACGCCGCGCGGAGCGGGGGAAATGCCGTCCAGCTTGAAGTTGCCGAGGAGCTTGTTATCCTCAAACATCTTGCGTTCGCCCTGGCAAATGCGGATGTCCACGGCGGGCTGATTGTCAGCGGCGGTGGAGAACACCTGGCTCTTGCGCACCGGGATGGTCGTGTTGCGTTCGATCATCGGGGTAGCGATGCCGCCCATCGTTTCAATGGACAGGGTCAGCGGAGTCACGTCCAGCAGAAGCACGTCATTCACGTCTCCCTGAAGCACGCCGCCCTGAATGGCGGCGCCCAAGGCCACCACTTCATCCGGGTTCACGCCCTTGTGGGGTTCCTTGCCGGCCAGCGTATGGGCCATTTCCTGGACGGCGGGCATGCGGGTCATGCCGCCCACCAGAACCAGCTCGTCAATGTCTCCGGTTTTCAATCCGGACGCGGCAATGCAGTCCAGCACAGGCTTGCGGGTGCGGTCCAGCAGGTCTTCCGTGAGCTGTTCCAGCTTGGGACGGCTCAGCGTCAGCTGGATATGCTTGGGGCCGGAAGCGTCCGCCGTGATGAACGGCAGGCTGATGTCATAGCTCTGGGTGGAGGAAAGGGCGATCTTGGCCTTTTCCGCTTCTTCCTTGATGCGCTGGATAGCGTCAGGCTGGTTGGAAAGATCCATGCCGGAGTCTTTCTTGAACTCGCCTATGATCCAGTTGATGATTGCGTTGTCCCAGTCATCGCCGCCCAGGTGGGTGTCGCCGTCGGAAGCCTTCACCTCAAACACTCCGTCGCCGATTTCCAGAACGGAAATATCGAAGGTGCCGCCGCCGAGGTCATATACGGCAATATTTTCATTGGACTTTTTGTCCAAGCCGTAGGCCAGAGCCGCCGCCGTCGGTTCATTGATAATGCGGCGCACTTTAAGGCCGGCGATTTCACCGGCGGCCTTGGTCGCGTTGCGCTGGGCGTCATTGAAATAAGCGGGGACGGTAATTACAGCTTCCGTGATTGTTTCACCAAGTTTGGATTCCGCATCGGCTTTCAGCTTGGCCAGCACCATGGAAGCGATTTCCTGGGGAGAAAAGGTTTTCTTTTCACCGCCCACATCCACGCGGATATAGGCATCCCCGTTGGGAGCTTCCACAATTTCGTACGGCACCTTTTTATCTTCTTCCGTCAGTTCGCTGTATTTGCGGCCGATGAGGCGCTTGGAGGAAAACACGGTGTTTTTCGGGTTGGTTACCGCCTGACGTTTGGCGGCCTGCCCCACGAGGCGTTCACCGCTTTTGGTGAAAGCAACAATGGAGGGAGTGGTGCGCGCACCTTCGCTGTTCTCAAGTACGGTGCCCTGACCGCCTTCCATCACAGCCATGCACGAGTTGGTCGTGCCAAGGTCGATTCCTAATATTTTAGCCATATCGTTATTTTAGATTGTTTTGAATGGATTTCGTTGAGATTTGATTTCCTCATGACCTGAAGCATCATGCAGGCAAACTCATATTCTTGCCTCTTTTGTTGCAAATGGCATGCCAATCTGGCAAGGCATACTGAAAAATAAACGCAAATGTCATATTATAATCATATTATGCTGTTTTTCCTTTCATTCCTCTATTTTCCCGACAAAGGGAAACGGGGCATAATGTCACACCAGAAAAGAGACAAAATGTCACACAAAGTCATTTTGTCCCACTTCCGGGGGGAAACCGGATAAAGGCCGTTCCGTCATGAATCCCCCGTGCCGGGAGAAGTTTCCGCGTCCTCCATGGTTCCGCATCTTCCATATGCCAGGCGTTTCATGAAATCTTTGTAAAGCACTGTTTCCATACGGCCGTCGCCGTATTCCAGCACCGCGCTCATGGTTTCCACCCAGTCCCCGCAATTCAGATATCTCACCTTTCCCACCATGGTATCCGCCGGATGATGCACATGCCCGGCAATGATGCCGTCGCACTGCCTTTTCACCGCCAGGCTTTGAAGCTGTTCTTCATATTTTCCGATAAAATTGACGGCGGATTTCACGCGGCTCTTGATGGCGCGGGAAACGGAATAATATTCCCTGCCCCGCCAGGCGCGGTACCTGTTATAAAACCGGTTGAGCATCAGTAAAACGTCATACCCCAGAGATCCGAGCATCGCCAGCCACCGATGATTGGTGGAAATGGCGTCAAAACCGTCCCCATGCACGCACAGGTAGCGTCTTCCATCCGCAGCCTGGTGCACGTACTCCCTGGCAATTTTCAAACCGCCCAGATGAAAAGGCAGAAATTTTTCCAGAATATCATCGTGGTTTCCGCGCAGGTACAGGACTTCCACATCCTCCTGTTCCATCTTTTTCAACAAGGTGCGGACAAAGCGCGTATGCCTCCGCCGCCAGCGGCCGCCGCGGGACAAAGCCCAGGCATCCACAACATCCCCCACCAGCACAATTTTTCCAGCCCGGACATGTTTCAGAAATCTCCGGCATTCGTCCGCCTTGCAGTCTTTCGTTCCCAGATGAAGGTCCGACAAAAAAACCGTGCGGCATTCCAGCACGGCATCCCGCGGGGGGCGGGCGCATCCGGTCCCGTTTTCCTCCCGCGCCACGGAAGCCAGCAGTTCTTCAAACCTGTCATGGATGGAATCCCAGGCCCTGGCGTTCACCGTCCTGCGGGCCTGTTTCCCAAGCCTCCCGATCATCTCCCCGTCTTCCAGCAGACGGCGCATGGCGGAATAAAACCCCTCTTCATCCCCTTTCTCCACCTGAAGGCCGTTGATGCCGTCCAGCACCACATCCGCGGAAGCGGCATAACGGTAGCTGACCGTAGCCAAACCGCTGGCCATGCCTTCCAGCAAAACGTTCCCGAAGGTTTCCGTCTCACTGGCGAACAGCAAGACGTCCATGGCGGCATAATGGCGCGCCAGGTCTTCCCCACGGCGCATTCCACAAAAAACGGCATCAGGAAACTCACTGCGCAGGCTGTTCATCATGGGGCCGTCCCCTACTACCACCATTTTCATGCCGCAATCCGGAAACTCCCTCTGCAAGCGCGTGTACAGTCCCAAAGCCGTTACCAGATTCTTTTCCCGCGCCAGACGCCCCACAATGCCAAATACCACTTCATCCCGCCAGACGCCCCACGACTGGCGCAGGGCAACATCCCTCTTTGCGGGATCAAACAGGACGGCATCCACTCCGCGCCCCATGACGGAAAGGCGTTCAAACTCCAAATCTTCCAGAGTGCGGCGCATTTCCTCCGTAGGCACCACCGTCATCGCTGCCCGGTTGTGGAGCTTGCGCAGATAATTCACGGCCGCTGCTTCCATCCTGGAGAAACGGTAATCCTTCATGTACTGGTGGAAATTGGTATGGAATCCCATCACCACGGGAACCTCCAGGGCGCGGGCGGCCTTCACGGCAGACGCTCCCATGGGGCTTTCCGTAGCCACGTATACCACATCCGGCCTTTTTTTCATCCATCTGGCGCGGAACCTGTCTGCAGAAGGCAAACCTATCTTCACCTCACGGTACATGGGAAGGGCAAGGGACGGCATGGCCGTCTCCCCGGGATTGAAAGAACCGCCCCGTTCTGAAGCCCTCATCACATGTACCAGATGCCCGCGCATCCGGAGGCCGCCGACCAGGCGCCCCAGCGTCAGGGCCACTCCATTGACATCTGGTTCATACGTATCCGTTACTACATCAATTCTCATGCGCCGGTACCATGAGCGGAATGGCCTGCCCAAACAAGATGCGGCCGGAAACGAAACCGTCACGAACTTCCGTCTATGCTTGCAGCCCTGACAGAGACAACAGCAGTTCCTGACCAATTACGCCACGGCCTTCCCGTACGGGCACGGAATCATGCTTCCCGCTTTTCCCTCTCAAAACATCGGCCAAACTATGTATTACCGAGAAAAAGGAACGGACCATTGAATATCAAGCGCTTTCAATCCATATGCGATCATCTGCGCATTTCAAATCCGCAGTCAATCAAATTTTTTGAGAAAAAAGGACTTTCATCGTATAGAGAAAGAAAAAAATCACAACGCATCCTGAAAGAAACAATCCCTAATATTGATTTTATCCATTGATAATAAAATTAATAAGGAAGCACCAATTCCTTTTTTCGCTGACATACGGATTTGAAATCCGCCACAATGCATGCATATGGGATACACAAAACGGAAATGAATGAATATTCAGAAAGACTTTTAATAAAAATAATAACGATTCCCAGGTAAAAAAAACGGAAGAACAAGGCGGGACAACAGACGAGCCTTTCCACCTTTTTCACTTCAGGAAAACAGGATGCATATTTTTAATATGCTGATAACAAAAAGATTAACCAATATTTTTCAACCTATTTTAAACACTGCGGATTAGGAATCCGACGTCAATATCAGTTTTTCATACCAAATGCATTTCTCCAAAATCATCCATCATTTTCCCGGACACAACCCTCAACAGAATAAATTTGTCGGAACAAAATATAAATTATTGATTGTAATATACTTGCTTTTCATAGAAACATCTTTGAACACTTCATTCGGATTCCTAATTCGCTATTGAAGCACCACTTCCATCCCTGCCCTATCTATCCCATGAAATTGACCAATTGCTATCGCTACATGGCTGTGCTTTATACAGCTTCCTGCGGCGCCGCCTCGCCTCTTTACGGCCCCCTGGAAACAGGTTTGCAGGAATCCCAGCTTCTGAATTCCCTGAAAACCTGCAAATCCCTGGAAGGGCCGGAAACAGACGCCTACCTGAGCCGTACAGGGCTGAACGGAGCCTACAAGACGAAAAAACCTATTGGAGGCCTTTTCTTCTCCCTGCATTTCGAGTACGGAAAGGATGGAGGTCTGAAAGCCGTTTCCTTTTACTCCACCACCAAAGCGGGTAAAGAGGAATACGATACGCGCCTGAAATCCCTGTACAAGCGCATGCTGAACGGCCTGACGGGACTTTACGGCCCCCCCATGAACCTGCCGGACTGGATCGAGAAGGAATCTCTGCCCGCAGAGCGCGTTTTGTACATGCACATGTGGCGCCTCCAGCCGGGCTGCTTTCTGATGGCCGGGCTGGCCAATATGGGCACTTCCGGTTACATTCCCGTTTTCCGCATATCCCCGCCTTCCGGCATGCCTCCCAAATCCAGGAAAGACAGAAACAAACTTAAATCCGAATGGGCTGCTATTCCCGAATTTTACGAATTCATCAAAGCGGAACGCTTCCTGGCCAATGCGGTATTCGCCATGTCCCATAAAAAATACCCGGACGCGCTGCAGCTCTTTCAAAAAGCGGCGGATCTGGGCAGCCCCAACGGATACTGGGGACTGGCCCACCTGTACAGGCTGGGACCCGACGGAGTGGAAAAAAACATGCGCCTGGCGGATGAATACACCAGAAAATCCGCCCTGTCGGGATTTGCGAGGGCGGCCATGAAATTCGGAAAAACGTGGGACCAATTCTGCAAGAGCCAGGACTTCACGGAAGCGGAAGCCAGGGAATGGCAAAACAGGAATCTTCGCGCCGCCAGGGCCGGCTACGCCTCCGAGCAATACAATATGGGAATCATCTGCCTGTACGGATTCGGCGTGGAAAAAAACCTGGACACCGCCCGGGAATGGCTGGAAAAGGCAGCCTCCCAGGACCATGCACAAGCCAAAGCGGCATTAAAAGCGTTTCCCGATGCCGGAACAGGTAAAGACACTCCCTCCTGAACCATCTCCCAACAACCAGTTCCCCATACCAAGCCGGCTGCGCTTTCCCCCGGAAGCGCACAGAGCCGCTCCGGCACCCCCTGTGAAACACCGGACCGGCAGGGAAGCGGATTCCCCCCGCTTCCCTGCCACAAAACGCCAATCATGCAGCACCAGGAATCAGCAGATGCGGGGAAGCTGCATTCCTGAAGGCATCGTCAACACCCGCTCCACTCCAAGAAGTCCCGTCATCAGCAGGGGCGCCGTCCCCAATTCCTCCACACGGCCTATGACGCAGGCTCCGGCGGATACGCCGCAGCCGCGCATCAGGTCCAGGGCCTCTCCCTCATATTCCCTGGGGAGAATGGCCAGATAACGTCCCTCACAGGCCACTTGAAGAGGGTCCAGCCCCAACAGCCCGCACGCCGCCCTGACATCCTCACGCACGGGAATGGACATTTCATTCAGCTTCACTGTCAGGCCGGCAGATTCCGCAATCTCCGAAAGAGTGGCGGTCAACCCGCCGCGGGTCACGTCACGCAGGCAATGCACGGGAATGCCGGCACGAATGACGGCGGCCACGGACTCATGCAACGGAGCGGAATCACTTTCCAGGCCGTCTCCGAAAGACAGCCCGGCGCGCAGGCTCATAATCGTCATGCCGTGCCTCCCCAAATCCCCGCTGAGCAGCACGGAATCCCCCGGACGAACGGAAGAAGGGCTGATCTCCAACCCATGGCGCACGATGCCAACCCCGGCAGTATTAATGTAAATGCCGTCCCCCTTTCCGCGCTCCACCACTTTTGTGTCCCCCGTCACAATACGGACGCCCGCCGCACGGGCCGCGGCAGCCATATCCTGCGCCACGCGGGCCAGGACCTCCAGCGGAAGCCCTTCTTCCAGAATAAAGCCCGCCGTCAAATACAACGGCTCCGCGCCGCTCATGGCGAGATCATTCACCGTTCCATGCACCGCCAGTGAACCGATGGAGCCGCCGGGAAACTCCAAAGGCTGCACCACAAAGCTGTCCGTCGTCATCGCCAGCCTCCCCGGAGGGACCTCCAATACGGCGGCGTCATTCTGCACGCCTCCGGAAGGGCACCCGAAGGCGCTCAGAAACACGGTTCGGATCAGCTCATTCATCAAGCGGCCTCCGCCGCCGTGAGCCATCTGGATACGGTCGGAAACAGGTTCCGGAACTGGACACTCAAACATGGCATCAATTTCTTTTATAATGATAATAAGCGGCGCAAGCCCCTTCCCCGGACACCATGGGAGCGCCCAGCGGAGCCAGCGGCGTGCAGGACGAGCCGAAAAAGGGGCATTCCCCAGGACGAATCAGCCCCCTCAGCACCTGTCCGGCCTGGCATCCGGAAGCTTCATCCTTTCCCGGCCTTCCTTTTCCGCATTCAAAACGCAGAACGGCATCCATGGCACGCCACTCCCGGCGCAGCCTCATGCCGCCGCCGGGAATCAGCCCCAGCCCGCGCCAATGGCGGTCTTCCGGCTCAAAAACTTCATTCATCCTTTCCTGCGCCGCCCTGTTCCCACCAGGCTTCACATAACGTCCGTACGCATTCTGCACTGCATATTCCCCGGCTTCCAGCTGGCGGACACACATCAAAATGCCGCGGAGCAGGTCCGGAGCCTCAAACCCCGTCACCACCATGGGCGTCCGGTAACGGGAGGCCAAACGCCCGTAATCCCTTTCCCCCGTGACGGCGCAGACATGGCCGGGGGCCAAGAAAGCGTCCGGCCTTCCCTCATCCTGATCCATCAGCCATTCCAGAGCCGGGGGAACCAGCACATGGGCGCAAAGAACGGAAAAATTGGCATACCCCAGTGCGCGGGCCTGCTGCAGGGCAAGAGCCGTAGCCGGGGCCGTCGTCTCAAAACCTACGGCGAAAAACACCACTTCCGTATCCGGATGGCTTCCGGCATAAGCGACCGCTTCCAGCGGAGAATATACCAGAAGCACGTTTCCCCCACCGGCCTTGGCGGAAAACAAATCCCCGCGGGAACCCGGCACCCGCATCATATCCCCGTAGCTGCACAAAACCACGCCGGGCCGCAGGCTCAATTCCACGGCCTGATCAATCAACTCCACCGCCGTCACGCAGACCGGGCAGCCGGGACCGTGAATCAGGCGCAGGCCGGGAGGCAGCAGCTCTTCCAGCCCCAGAGAGGCAATCGCATGCGTCTGGCCTCCGCACACCTCCATGACCGCCCACGGACGCGTCACAGCGTGGCGCAATTCTTCAATCAGCTGCCGGACCTCATCCTGCATAAATCATTAATTGAATTCGGAAAACGCCCCTCCCTACAGCGGATCCGTATTTTCCACAATTTCTCTCATTTCCCTGCGGGTTTGAAGAGCGGTTTCCTCATCCAGCACACTCAGAGCCATGCCTACGTGGACGATGACGTAATCCCCCGGCACAGCTTCCGGCACACAGGCCAGGTTCACTTCACGGGTCACGCCGCCAAAGTCCACCACCCCCAATCTGAACAAAGGGTCCGTCTCATTGACGCTCACAATCTTTCCGGGAACGGCCAAACACATATTCTATCCTTTCCATTGGCGTACGACCGCCGCAACCTGCCCCAGGGAAATTCCCCCGTCATTGCACGGCACCCGCTGGGGCAGAGCCAACTGGCACCTTCTAGACTGGGCCATTCCCGCCAGTCCTTCAAGCAAAAAGGCATTCTGAAAACATCCGCCGCCCAGCACCAGCCTGTCCAGGCAGAAACGCTCCGCCACGTCAAAGACCAGATTCACCAGGCTCTCATGAAACTTGCGGGCGATGCAGCCGCGGGAAACGCCTTCCAACAAATCTTCATCCACAGACTTCATCAACGGCCGCCAATCCAGTTCCAGCAATCCCTCTTCTTCATGCATGACCCATTCATACGCGTCCCCCGGCATCTTTTCCCCGGAAGCTTCCGCAGCCCAGGATTCCAGCATCATGGCGGCATGGCCCTCACACCCCGCCGCACCGTCAAAACCGCACCAGAAAGCCACGGCATCAAACAACCGCCCCATGGACGAGGTAGCCGGGCAATGGATATTCCGGGCCATCATCGCTTCCAGAACCTCGCGTTTCCGCACAGGCACCCCCCTCTCCAGACGCTTATCAAGCCCCTCCGTACGCCACGGCCCCATCTGGCGGGCCAGGGAACAGGCGCACCGGGAAGGTTCCCGAACCGCTTCGTCCCCGCCGGGCAGAAGAAACGGCCTGAGGCGGGCCACCCTGCGCGGCGTCCCCTCTTCCTCCAACACAAAAAATTCCCCTCCCCATACCGTTCCGTCCGTACCGAACCCCGTCCCATCCCAAGCGATGCCCAAAGCGGGAAACGGCGTTTCATTCTCCACGGCACAGGCCAGCACATGAGCCTGATGATGCTGCACAGGGACAACCGTTGCATTCCACTTCCGCGCCAGACGCCGGCCAAGGGAAAAAGTGAGGCCGTCCGGATGGGCGTCCACGGCAATTACCTGCGGAACGGCATCCAGGGTTCTGCCCAGCGCCTCCACCGTCCGCTCAAAAGCGTTCAGGGAAGCCGCGCTGCTCAGGTCACCGAGATGCTGGCTCATGACGGCCACGCCCCTTTTCAGCCAGCAGATGGTATTCTTCAGTCCGGCCCCCAGGGCGAGCACGTCGGGAGCCGCCGCAGATGTGCGCCACACAGGCCGCGGGGCATATCCGCGGGCGCGGCGAACCATCATGGCCCTGCCGTCCGTAACGCGGACCACGGAATCGTCCACGGGCCGCACTACCGGACGGTCATGCACCAAAAACACATCCGCTACATGGCCCAGTTTCTCCAGCCCCTCCTCCACGGAGATGCACAGGGGCTCGCCGCTCAGGTTCCCGCTGGTCACCACCAGAGGCTTTCCCCACACATCCATCAGCAGTGCATGAAGAGGGGAAGACGGAAGCATTATCCCCACAAAACGGCTGAACATGCACACGGAAGGAGCCAAATCCACATCCTTCCTCCCCCGGGCCAGAACAATGGGGGCGGCCGGAGAAGCCAGCAGGCGCTTTTCCTCCTCCGACAAGCGGCACAGCCTCTCCGCCGCAGCCACATCCGGCACCATCACGGCAAAAGGCTTGGCGTCACGCTCCTTCAACCGCCGGAGACGCCTGACGGCAGCTTCCGAAGAAGCATCCGCCAGCAATTGAAATCCTCCTACGCCCAGCAGGGCCACAATCAAACCGTCCGCCAGCACCCATGCCACCTGTGCCGCGGGGGTATCAAACCCATGGCCGAACCCCAACTCTGAACCATCTGAAAACAGCACCTTCACGGAAGGACCGCAGGACGGGCAGCCGATAGGCTGTGCGTGAAAACGCCTGTCCTCCACCTCCTGGTACTCCCTCCGGCACTCCGGACACATTCGGAACCCCTTCATGCTGGTGCCCGCTCGGTCATACGGCATTGTCTCAATAATGGAATAGCGGGGACCGCAGTGCGTACAGTTGGTAAACGGATAATGATACCGGCGAGAAGACGGGTCACGCATTTCTTCCAGGCACTCCGGGCACGGAGCCAGATCCGGCAGCATCACCGGAACGCCTCCGGGGGTGGAATCGCTTTCCTCAATGCGGAATTCCTTAAAACCGGCAGGCTCGCATACGGTCCGCTCCACTCCATAAACCCGGGCATGCTCCGGCAGGCCGTCCATCAGCGCAGTCCAGAAACGCTCCGGAGCGCCGGGCTCCCCTTCCACATGAATCTCCACGCCGGACTCCGTATTGCGCACAAACCCCTTCAATCCGTGCCGTACCGCCAAACGGTACACGTGGGGACGGAAGCCGACCCCCTGAACCATGCCGGCTATCTCAAATTTCAATGCCGCGGCGGCCTGTTCAATGGTGGTGACGGCCATGATGCTGAATCGTGCCTTCCCGGGCGCGGCGCGCACGCTCCGCAATCTCCTCGCACCAGGCCTCCATTCCTTCGCCGGTCTTGGAAGACACCTCAATCACGTGCGCATGATGAGCCACCTTGTTCAGTGCGGCCAGGGCGGCGTCACGGTTAAAATCCACGGCATCCGCCAGATCGGACTTGGTCACCAGGGCAACATCCGCAGAATGGAACATGGGAGGATATTTCAACGGCTTGTCCTCCCCCTCCGTCACGGAAAGCAGCACCACGCGCACGCCTTCCCCCAGGTCATAGGAAGCCGGGCAAACCAGATTGCCCACATTTTCAATAATCAAAACGTCGAGATCGTCCAGCGGCATTTTCTTCATGGCCTCCGCAATCATGCGGGCGTCCAGATGGCACATGGTGCCCGTTGTAATCTGCACCACGGGGATATCCGCGCGGCTCAGGCGTTCCGCATCATTATCCGTCGCCAAATCCCCTACGATAACCCCCATGCGCACACGGCCGCGGAGCATCTCCGCCGTCTTCTGCAACAGAGAAGTCTTTCCTGACCCAGGAGAAGAAAAAACATTGATAACCAAAAGGTTTTTTGCAGCAAAAAAACCTCTGTTGCGCTCTGCCAGCCGGTCATTGGCATCCAACACCGGAACATGGACGTCCATGCCGTGGCCGTGACTTTCATGGGAGAGCTCTCCCCCGCATCCACATTCTTTACACATAATCAATACTGATATTAGATTCCCAAAGAGGAAAAAAACTCATTCGTTTCACGTCATACTCGTATGAAATCAAACAAAACTGCCCCGGTTTTCTTTTTAAAGCGGGAGAAAAACATTTTTCTATAAAAGGAAAGATGAAATGCTCCATACGAAGGAAAATTTTTGAGAACACCTTCTTATCATTTCCCCTTGCTGTTCAATATTGCTGTTTGACATCCGGTTACAAATCCGCAGGCACTCAACCTGCATTCCCCTTAACCCGCGCAAAAAATCCGGACAACAATAAAAAACACTAAAACCACCAATAATCAATCCTTTTCCTGTCTTCCTCACTTCATATAAAACCGGAATAACCGTTCCCGGCCTCCGGCAGAGGGCTATTTATATTATTTCCACCGAAATTCCTTCATCATAAGCATGTGGACTTGCCAAGGCATAGGAATTCTGTAAACTGTTTCGTCCTCAGACAACATCCTTTTTTCCAGGTTATGCCAGACGCTCGCTTTCAACCACTTCCCGGATTCCGCGATTTTGCACCGGCGGACTGCGCCGTGCGCAACTATCTTTTCAACGCATGGAAGAAAGTGGCGCATCGTTACGGATTCCTGGAATGGGAGGGCCCGACTGTGGAAGCCACGGAGCTTTATCTTAAAAAGAGTGGGGGCGAGTTGCCCACCCAGCTCTTCCGCTTCACGGACCAGGGGGACAGGGACATCACCATCCGCCCGGAACTCACCGCCTCCCTGGGCCGCATCGCAGCCGCCTACCAGCGCGAATACACCAAACCGCTCAAGTGGTTTGAAATCGGCTCATGCTTCCGTTATGAAAAACCCCAGAAAGGGCGTCTGCGCGAATTCTATCAATTCAATGCGGACATTCTGGGAGAAGCATCCGCATGGGCGGATTCCGAACTGATAGCCCTGGCCATCGACTGCATGAGGGAACTGGGCTTTACGCAAAACGACTTCATTGTGCGCGTCTCTGACCGGGAAGCCTGGATCAGGTTTGCTTCGGAACACGGCGTGCAGGAACAGGATATTCCCGCTTTCCTCGGCATTGTGGACAAATTTGAACGTGACCGCCCGGAGGAATGCCAGCGCAAGCTGGACGCCTTTCATATCAGCCGCGGCGATCTGGTGGCTTTCATTGAAAACCCGCCCGACGGAGCGTCCGAACGCTATGACATCCTGATGAAAGACCTGACGGCCCGCGGGCTGGACGGCTATGTCAGGCTGGACTTATCCGTAGTGCGCGGGCTGGCCTACTACACCGGTCTGGTTTTTGAAATCTTTGACACACAGCGCAGCCTGCGCGCCGTAGCCGGCGGAGGCCGTTACGACACGCTGGTAAGCGCCCTTTCCAACAACGCGGTAGACATGCCGGCAACCGGCTTTGCCATGGGGGATGCCGTCATCACCCACCTCATTGACCAGACGCCCCATGCCAGGGCGCTGAAAGATGCGGCGCTGGCCTCCGCTGGCTGCGACGTCTTCATGGTTCAGGCGTCTGAGAGCCGCCGCGCGGACGTTCTTGCCATCGCTTCCGCCCTCCGGGACCAGGGATACAGCGTGGACCTTCCCCTCACGCTCACCAAAGTCAACGGACAGCTCCAGAAGGCTGTCAAATCCGGCGCCCGCGCGGCCTTGATCGTGGGGGATGAATTCCCGGTCATGGAACTTCGCGACCTGGGGGCCCGCACCTCATCCCCCGTCGCCATGGACGACCTGTTTGACGCCGTGGCTTCACTCACCGGAAGCAACTGACACCGTTCTTTCCCCTTCTTCCATTTTCAATAAAGATGAACTCATACCGCACTCATACCTGCAGCGAATTGCGCGCTGCGAACATCGGCAAGCCGACCACCCTCATCGGCTGGGTAGATTCCGTCCGGGACCATGGCGGCGTCATATTTATCGACTTGCGCGACCGCTCCGGCATCACGCAGGTAGTCTTTCACCCGGAAGTCAATCAGGATGTGGCGAAAGCCTCCCAGCAACTCCGCTCCGAAGACATGATCCAGATTTCCGGCACCGTGGCCGCCCGCCTGAAAACGGATACGGTGGACACGACCAATGCGGACCTCCCCACCGGGGAAATCGAAGTCTCCGCAGACACCCTGAACGTCATCAACAAGGCTGACGTGCTCCCCTTCCAGCTGGATCGGGCCCTCTCCAACGAAGACCTGCGCCTCAAATACCGCTTTCTGGACCTGCGCCGCCCGGCCATGGCCCGCAACATGCAGATCCGCCACCGCGTCACCAAAGCCACGCGCGACTATCTGGACGAGCACGGCTTTCTGGAAATTGAAACGCCCATCCTCTCCAAATCCACGCCGGAAGGCGCACGGGACTTCCTGGTTCCCTCCCGCCTGGCGCCCGGCAAATTCTACGCGCTGCCCCAGGCTCCGCAGCAATACAAGCAGCTGCTCATGGTGGCCGGCATGGAACGCTATTTCCAAATTGCCCGCTGCTTCCGTGACGAAGACCTGCGCGCGGACCGCCAGCCGGAATTCACCCAGGTGGACATTGAAGCTTCCTTCATCACGCCGGAAGACATCTACAACCTGGTGGAAGGCCTGCTCAAACGCGTGTACAAGGAATCCCTGGGCGTGGACATTCCCACCCCCTTCCCCCGCATGACCTGGAAGGAAGCAATGGATCAGTACGGTTCCGACAAGCCGGAACGCCGCTTCGGCATGAAGCTGACGGACGTCTCCTCCATCTTTGAAAACAGCGGCTTCAAGGTATTCGCCTCAGCCGTAAACAACGGCGGAGTGGTCAAGGCCATCAACGCCAAAGGATTCGGTTCCGCCTCCGTTGGACAGATTGACGCCCTGACGAAAACTGCCGTGGAAGCCGGCGCCAAAGGCCTGGCCTACATCAAGGTGCGCGAGGAAGACTGGAGAAGCCCCATCTCCAAATTCCTTTCCGATGAAGAAAAGCAAAAACTCACGGAAGCCCTGGACATCGAAACAGGAGACCTCGTTCTCTTTGCCGCCGGCCCGTGGGAACCCTCCTGCGATATCCTGGGCCGCGTGCGCCTGCAATGCGCCGAATTCATGGAACTGCTCAAGGGCAACAGGGAACGCGACTTTCTGTGGGTTATTGAATTCCCGCTGGTGGGCTGGGATGAGGAAGAGCAGCGCTGGGTCGCCATCCACCACCCCTTTACCCGCCCCGTCAAGGAAGACGAACAAAAACTGCTCAGCGGGGAACTCTCCGCAGACCTTCGCGCGCAGGCCTACGACGTGGTGCTCAACGGCACGGAGCTGGGAGGCGGTTCCATCCGCATCCATGAACGCGACCTGCAGTCCGCCATGTTCAAGGCGCTCGGCATCACGGAGGAACAGGCCCGCGAACAATTCGGCCACATTCTGGACGCTTTCAGCTTCGGCGCTCCGCCCCACGGCGGCCTTGCGCTGGGCCTCGACCGCCTGGTCATGATGATTTGCAACGCGGAATCCATCCGCGAAGTCATCGCATTCCCGAAAAACAACCGGGGAGCGGATCTGATGAGCGATTCCCCCGCCGCCGCGGAAGACCGTCAGCTGCGCGACATTCACATCCAGGTGAAACTGCCCGCTAAAAAATAGCCGGATCCCTTAAACAAACCCCCGGATGGCAATCATTCCATCCGGGGGGTTTTTTATGCAGAAAAAACAAAACTCCCTTTTCGGTCAGGCAGCGCCCCATTCCTTCCGCGCCTTCACCTCGCCCGGGATACGGGCAACCTTCCCGTCGTCAATGACGGTCAAATAAACTCCGGGCCAGGCATGCCGGACATACAGCCGGATTTCCCAACCGGAATGTGGCGTCTTCCGAATAAAACCAGGATAAACTGGTATCTGGGACAATCCGTTTTCCTATCCTTTCAGCACACATTCATCCCGGGATACCTTGAAAGAGCCGGCGCCGATTTCAATATTCAAAATCCGGCAGGGATGCTGGCGCTGTTCCGAGGCGCAATGCCGCATTCCCTGAATCAGCACCCTCAAATCATCCGCCCGGTCATCCTTCCTCCATCCGGAAATGAGCAAACGAAGGCACTGAACCTTCCCATCCTCATTCGTCTGGAACCAGATAGCCATGGTCTCATCCGCAGCCATGCGGCCTCCCCTTCCGGCAAGCTTGAACATTCCGGAGTCCCCAGAACACTCCATGCTGTCCCAAACAACATCCTTGATGCCGCACTCGGCTGAATTCCTGACGGCAATCTTTCCGCCGGGAAACCACCCCATATGAAACAGCAGGCATCGCATCAGGTAAGCACGTCTTAAGGCGCAATCCTCCCGATGGGTGCCGAGACCAAGAGATTTCCTGGCGCCGCAGAACTTGCTTCCCCGGTCGATAGTCAGCCGGATTTTATAACTTCCGGATGCATTCTTCCGCAATTCAATTGATCTACAAATGGACATGCAAATATTCATACAATATCCAAAAACTATATATATAAAATCAAACGGGCCTAGAATAAAAATGTTAGAAAATAACACAACTCATAGATAGCAATGTAATCATAAAAAATACTAAAATGAATAAAAACCAAAATATTCCACTCTCCGGATACTTCCTCCACGAACGGCAATACCGGTCGTGCCCAGAAAAAATATTCCCCTTTCTAACAAAAATAATCCTGAGGAACGAAACAACGGCGACGCACTCCTCTCTCCTTTTCAGGAACAATACAGCTCTCTCCAGAAGAACAATCAACCTGGGCAAAAGGGGACTTCATTCTCGGCACTGCGAGGAATTTGGCATGGAATTGATTCAATAAAGCTTCAACATCATTCCCCTCTATTCAAGAATCAGCCCCCGTGACGAAAATAACCAGACGGAAGAAGAATTTCCCACGCCTCCGTTCAAAACTTCCGCCGTCTCATCTGCCGGGGGCAGCTCGGCTCTCTCCAACAATTTGAAAATAAATACGATGACCATCCGGTTAATTCATCCGTCCTTTCCCGGAGCGTCTTTTCAGAAATACCGATTTGACAACGGAAAAAGCATCACGCCTGCCTGGACGTATCCCGTCAAAACTATTTTCCCTCCCTTTCCTGCCGGCTTTCTACACGGAAGAGCTATTTTCCTTTTTCCTGAATCCCGCCCTTTTCCGCCAGCACCATGCCAAATAAACCACGGCAGTCCCTCCATTGAGCAGTCCTGCCATAAACCAGACCGGTGCACCACGGTTCCATCCCCATGCGGCGCGTATATTACCGCGGGCCATTTCCCCATACCCTCGCGTCATGCCGCACAACGGACATTCACGATGCGGCACGGCAACAGAAGCTGCCAGGGAATTCATCCCGTCAGGGCTAATTGCCAGAGCCATGAGGGAGGGCGCCAGCAAAAGACAGGACAGAACAGCCCATACAGGCAGCCAGACTTTCCTGACCACCCAGCTATCACGGCATGAACGCCATGAAGAGCGCCCGCCATTCATCTCCGATCTTCCAAAAAGGTTCAGGAACTACAAATCCCAGGAACCTGTTCCGTCCGCAGGGGACATTCCATCCGCCTCCCCGGACCGCCTCAATGACTCCTTGTTTTCCTGCTCCATCTGCTGAAGCTCCTTCTGAATTTCCAGAGCCTTCTTTTCCACATACTCCTGGTGCTGTTCCATGTAAGTCACGGTAGCGCTGGCCATCCATGCCTGGACAATTCCCGCAACGGCGGACAGGACCAACGAGATAATGGCAACAACAAGAGCCCCTTTGGGTGAACCTTTGCTCACAGCCACAATGCTCATGATCAGCGCAATAATGGCAAGCAGCCCCGCAGGGATCAGGGTAATCCAGCCCAGGCACGGGAAAAAACCGATCAATGCCAATACCAGGGCGATAATGCCGAGAACAAGAGCGGCCGTGCAGGAAGGAGAACCGCTGCAGCGGGACGAAGGAGAATCAGAAGTATTCATCATGACGTTATTTTATAGGGTTCAGAGAAAATTCCTATGGGAACTTTCGTTCTTTCCCCTTACTGGAAGAAAACTTTCCTGTCAAGAGGCAAGCTCTGCCATTCAGGACATCCGGATGTCATTCCGCCCCGCCAAGCATCAGATCTTTCTTCCTCTTTTATGGAGGTCTCAATCAGGATAATACAATTCCCGGCAGATACCGGACCACGGCAGAAAAACAGCAGTCTCAAATGCGGAGAACAAAAAACAACGCCTGCATTATTTCCCATGCAGCAGCTTCGTCAACGCCTTACCCAGCCGCTTGACCTGTCCGGATTCATGCGCAGCCGTCACCGTAATGCGCAACCGGGCCGTTCCGCGGGGAACCGTAGGATAACGGATGGCGGGAGCCAGAAAGCCCTGTTCCAGCAGGGCATCCGCCGCAGCCAAAGCAGCATCGTTCTCTCCCACCACAACAGGAAAAATGGAAGAAACAGGCCTTCCCGGCACCCCCAGGGCGGCAGACAAATTATCCGCCAGCACGGAGACACGGCGGCGCAATTCCTTTCCCTCCCCGCTGCGGATCACTTCCACCGCGGCCAGGGCGGCAGCGGCCAACGCGGGAGGCGGCGCCGTGGAATAAATCAGGGACCGGGCAGAATTAACCATGACATCCGCCCAGGCTCGGGAACAGGCCACATACCCACCACTTACTCCAGCCGCCTTGCTTAGAGTCCCCATTTGAAAATCTATCCGGGAGGAAACACCCAGCTCTTCCGCCAGCCCGGCCCCGTGTTCACCCAGCACCCCGAATCCGTGGGCTTCATCCACCAGCAACAACGCGCCGAATTCATCCTTCAGACGCACGATTTCCCGAAGGGGGGCGCGGTCTCCATCCATGCTGAAAACGGATTCAGTCACTACCAGAATCCCGCCGGAAGGATTCGCGTCCCGCAAATGCTGCAGTTTTTTCCTTAATGACTCCATATCGTTATGCAGGAACGTAGACAAACGCGCCCCGGACAAGCGCGCCCCGTCAATCAGGCTGGCATGGGACAGCCTGTCCATCAACACCGTATCCTCCCGGCCCGCAATAGAAGTAATCACTCCCAGGGAGGTAGCATAACCGGAGGAAAAGCTGACCGCCGCTTCAGTTCCCTTCAGAGAGGCCAGGGCCTCTTCCAGGCAGGAATGCGCCCGCCGCGTCCCCGTCACCAGGCGGGACGCCATAGCCCCGGCCCCTTCATCCCGCACCGCACGGGAAAAAGCCTCCGCCAGGGACGGATGGTGGGCCAGCCCCAGATAATCGTTGCTTGCCAGATTGACCACTTCCCGGCCATCCGCCAGACGGGCCATTCCTCCAGGCAGGCATTCCACATCCCTCAGGACGCGCAGCAGCCCCGCAGACTCCAACTCTGACAAAAACTGTTCAGGATTCTTCATAATAATTTACTATTCAACAATATTCACCCATCCACCGCCAGACTCAGCACCACATTATGGCCTCCCATGGAAGCGGCGGATTTGATCAGCATCCGTCCACCGGCCAACGGCAGTTCCTCCGCAGAACAGGCACCGCCTTCCGGGAAGGTGACCCAGGAAGGATTGGGTGGCAATACCCCCTCTCTGGCAAAGGCCAGCATCAGGGCCAGCTCCAGAATTCCGCTGCCTCCAATGGCATGCCCCGTCCACGGCTTCATCATCCTCAAATCCGGCAGTCCGTTTCTAAAAACCCTTTTCAATGCGGCCCGTTCGGACACGCTATTTCCCGCCGTGCCGCTGGCATGGGGACAAACGGTCAGGGGAACCGTTCCATCCCAATTCCTCAAAGCAGTCTCCAGCAGGGCGGCAATGCTCTTTCCGTCCTCCGGCATGCCCAGCGGGCTGTAGGCATCGGAATTCACCAGATAATCCTTCACATAAATACCGGGCTCCGAAGACAATTCCAGGGCTATGGCCGCCCCTCCCTCGGAAATGCACATGCCGTCGGCCAGAGGGCCGTAGGGATCATTCAAGCCATTGCGGGAAAGCATGCCGGAGGCCCAGTACGTCCCCAGCAGCTCCCGGCACAAAGGCAAATCCAGGCCGATAGCCAATGCTCTCTTGACGACTCCCTGCCGCATCAGCATGGCAGCCATGCCTACGGCATCCAGGCCGGCGGCGCAACCGCTCGCCAGCACGTGATAAGGTCCGCAAATTCCCAATTCGATGCTGACGCAGGAAGCAAGTTCGCTATGCAGGGAATTGGGAACAGCCAGAATTTTCATGGACCGCCGGCCCGGCCACGGACTCAGCCATCCGGAAGCGTTCCCGCGGGAACTGCCTACAATCAGGGCGGCATCCCTCAGTTCCTCCTTTCCCCATCCGGCTTCCTCCACGGCCTGGCGCGCCAACAACAGCGCCAGCTGGGAGGCAGGGCCGTTTCTGCGGCTGCATAACAATCCCCTGTCCGGAATCCATCCGCTCAATACATCATCCCAGGGATTCCCTTCGCCCCACAATCCGCTCAACGGCTTCAACACTCTGCGCCCTTCCCTTACCCCGGCAAGATGGGCTGCCGCCCCCATGCCGAAGCCGGAAGCAAGGCCCAGGCCGCATACCCGCGGTTCCGGGCTTCCAAAACTCTTCCCCCCCGCCATCATGACGGCGGTCAAACTACCTTCCTGCCCGGAAAAACTCAAGCTTCCGGTGCGTCAGGAACCAACTGAAAAGACCACCGCTGCAGCCTTGCAACGGAAGCTTCTTTTATGGCAATCTGGTTTCATGACTATTTATCCCGCCGTCTTTTTCTCTCTTCTATTGGCTGCCCTTTCTCTTCCCTCCTTCTCCCTTTCCCCGCCCAGTAAAAAATTCCGGGCGGAAGACTGGGCGGTACTTCATTCCTTCCGGAACGACCAGCGGCATGTTTCCTCCCGGGGCATCGTCCAGACCATGCTGGAAAAACTGCGTCCGGCATGCGAATTTTCCCCGGATATGTCTTCAAAGGATTTCCCCGCCTGGAGGGAAAAAGTCCGGGAAGCCATGCAGCAACTGATGAAATTCCCCCCTCAGGAAAATATCCCCGCCCCCGTTCTGGTAAAAACCGTCCAAAGAGAACATTACCGGATAGAAAAATGGGAAGCCTATCCCCTCCCGGGAGCCGCCGTACCGTTCCTGGTGCTCCTGCCGGACAACGCTTCAGACAAAAATCCGGTTCCCGTGCTGTTCTGCATTCCAGGTTCCGACCAAACCAAGGAAGAGCTGGCGGGAGAAACATCGCCGGATCTGGACCAGCCTTCCGTACAGCAGCCGGGCAACAACGCCATGGCTTTCCATTATGTCAGGCAGGGATGGGCTGCCATTGTGGTGGACAACGCCGGAACGGGTGAAGAAGGAGACGCGGAACGCGCCTCAGGCCGTTCTTCACACGATTATGAGAACCTGGCCCGCATCCTGCTGGAAATGGACTGGAGCTGGCTGGGCTATACCTCTTATGCGGACCAATGTATTCTGGACTGGGTGAAAACACGCCCCTGGGCTCAAAAAAACCATATTATCCTCAGCGGCTTTTCCCTGGGAACGGAACCCATGATGGTTCTGGGCAGCCTGAACCCGGATATCTTTGCCTTTGTATATAACGACTTTCTGTGCCGCACGCTGGAACGCGCCAAAACCATGACCATGCCCAACGGCAGGGGCGTGCGATCCGCCCCCAACTCCATCCGCCACCTCATTCCGGGCTTCTGGAAACAATTCGACTTCCCGGACATTGTGGCGGCTCTCGCTCCACGCCCTGTCATTTGCACGGAAGGCGGCCTGGACAGGGACTTCCAGCTCATCTCCTCAGCCTACCGTATGGCCGGAGCGCCGGATCATTTCCAGTACCATCACCAGCCCCGGTTTGCGGACCCTGCCCAACGCTGGCACGGCAGCCATTTGCCCGCAGGTCTGGACAGGGACGCCTTTTTCCGTTGCGCCAATGTGGACCCTCGCAACCATTTCTTCAAAAAAGACCTGGTTATTCCCTGGCTTAAAGCCCTCCTGGATAAAAGCGATAATAACAACTAACCCGGCCCCAGCCAAAAACCGCCCGGAACCGCCGGAACAGGGCATTTCCACGTCCTCAGGGACGCGAATCTATCCGGCGGCACATCTTCCGGAACGCATGCCCCAGCTTTCCGCAAAAGCCCGTCACCGCCCGGGCGCCCCTTTCCACGTTCATGAGCCTAAATAAATAACGTCTCACGGAGTCCACCAAGGCGCATCCGGCATAAACCACGGCGGCTATTGCCAACACGTTCACAACCATCAGGGCTGAGGAAGAAGACGCTGTCCACGCAAAGACATCCCATAAAAACCATTTCCCTATCAAAGCGTTACAATGCAGCACATAAACGCTGAACGACGCTGCCGCCAGCCATGAAATACAGGAGACAGCCCTTCGGGAAGAAAAACGCATCCGGGAAAAAATCAGTAACAGGGCAACCGCCGTTCCTACAATAAAAGGAGAATTATAGCGGATAAACATTCCACCGCCCTTGATCTGCCCAATCAGGTATGGAGACACCACGTTGAGAACCATCTTGAAAACCCAGGCAAAACATACGCATCCGGCATAAAACATCCATAACGGACGCGTTTTCATTCCCGTCAGCAAGCCATGCTTTTTAACATACATCCCCAGCATGTAAAGGATGCCCAGCCACCAGATGCTATACCCTTCTTCCACCGGGAACACATCCGTGTGAAGCAGGGTGGGAATAACGGAAAACAGCACGAAAACGGTAACCAGAAGATACTGGAACTGTAATTTGGTCAGCCTGTTCCCCAGGGCGTTAAGAAACGGAATGAAGAAAAACAGCCCCACATACGCCGTCACATACCAATACTGGCCGGATAAAACGGGAAAAAGGGAATGCAGAATATTACCCAACTGAACCTCCTGGGGGAAAAACAACAGCGCCAGCAGCAAACTGCCCCATGTATAAAAAACAACCTGAAACCATAAGGAAACCACGCGCTCATACCTGAACGTTCCGTCGCAGCACACATATCCTGTAATTAACGCATAACAATTCACCCCACAATAAGCGGCAATCTCCAGCAGCCACCCGACATTATAGGAAGCGGCCCCATGGTTCTCCAAAGACAAAACATCAATGGAGGCCAAAAGATGAAGAATTAAAACCATCATCATGGCGACAATGCGCAAGGCATCTATTCCATAATTCCGGGACGGGGAAATATAATCCGGATAACCACAGGAAAAACGCTTTCCTTTCTCTTCATCATCAGCCAGAGGCAAACTCATGAAGAAACATTTCTACGGATTTATTATCCGCGTTCTCTCCTGCTAATAATATATTTCCAAAAAAATCATTTTTTTAGTGAAAGGGAGAGCCTGTGGTGATTCTGGAAAAAGGAAATACTGAGAAACAAGGTTTTTCCGGTCTTTTGGAAAGTATATAAACGTGGAGAGATTCCTCTTTCCGTGTTTGGAATTTCATGTCCCCAACGGGAACCGGATGTCCTTGGACCATCAATTTTTCTTAAATCACTCTTCTTCAATATTAAGTCTTGATTGCGGATAATAAATTCGCTGTCCATTATTAGACAATCCTGCTGTCCAGATCAAACACCTGGCCGGAAGCCGCCGTAAGAACATCCTGTAAAAACAGGATAAACGCCGCAGCCTGCTCCGGCGTATTCAAGCGGTTCAACACATGCCGGGACAAAGCCGCCTCTTTCACGCTATCCCGCAGCACGGCCGTCATCTCCGTCAGCATGAACCCCGGCAACACCAGATTCACGCGAATCCCCTCCTTTCCCCATTCCCGCGCCAGGCTTTTCACCAGGCCAGCCAGAGCAGCCTTGGAAGCGGCATAAGCCGCCTGGGACGGAGACGGACGGAGCGCCGCATAAGAGCCGACCATCACCACCTGCCCCTCCCGTTTCTCCCGCACCATGGCGGCGGCGGCGCATCGGCCGCACCAGGCGGCTCCCGTCACATTCACATTCATGACCTCGTCCCACTCCTCCTCCGTCTGCTTCAGAAACGGCCTGTCCCTGGTAATTCCGGCGGCGCACACCGCCAAATCATACGCGGCATGGCAATCAAACCAGCGGCGTACGGCGGAACGGTCTCCCACATCCAGTGCGGCATGGCTCGGGGCATCCGTCTCCCAGCCCGCAGCGGAAAAACATTCCACGATGGCCCGCGCCAAACCGCCGTGACCGCCGCTGACGAACACTCTCCGCATCAAAAAAGCCTCCCTCAACGTTAAAACCTCACTTGGGGTCCACCCACCGCCCATACTCCTTGATCAGATCCACCAGCCTTTCCACAGCCTCCTCCTGGGGAATATTGAACTTCACAGGCGTATGCTTCACATACAGGTTGATCTTGTTCGGCGCGCCGCCCACATAACCGAAATCCGCGTCCGCCATCTCGCCGGGGCCATTCACAATACATCCCATCACGGCAATCTTCACCCCTTTCAAATGTTCCGTGGCTTTCCGGATGCGGGCCGTCGCCTCCTGGATATTGTACAGGGTACGCCCGCAGGACGGGCAGGAAACGTAATCCGCCCGCGTCAGCCTCGTTCCCGTAGCCTGCAAAATATTGAATCCCAGGAAGGAAGCCAAACGGGGGTCTGACTCTCCCTGAATCAGCACGGCGTCTCCAATCCCGTCGCACAGCAGGGAGCCGATATTGCGGGCAGCCGTCAGCGGCACATCCTCTCCGGAAACGGAACCGGGCGCCAGCGTATCCTTCAGCAGGATCAGGTGCCTGTCCTCAATCCGGGCAGCCAGAAGTCGGAACGCATATACAGGCTCCATAGCCAGCCCGTTCTTCACAGTAACAATGGACGGTTCCGCCAGTTCCTTCAACGGCTCCAGATCGGCATCGCACCGGGGATCCACCTCAATGGCATCCAGCTGACCCAGGGATAATTCAGGCATCATGTCCCCCATCGCCTCCCGTTCCGTCTGCAGGGCGTAAAACCCGGCGTCGGGAACCGCCACGCGCACAGGCTGCTCCCAGCCCAGGCGCACGCCATAACACATCGCCAGCCCTCCCTGCCTTTTGGAAAATTTCAGGGGATCATAACTCAAATCCGGTTCAGAGAAGGAAACCGGGTCATCGGAACGTTCCGACGGCTGGAAAGGATTGGACAGGCGGTAAGCCACAGGCACTTCCCGCACGGCGTCCTCCGTCAGGGAAACGCGCAGGGTATCCCCAATGCCGTCCGTCAGCAGGGAGCCGATGCCCACGGCGCTCTTGATGCGTCCATCCTCTCCGCCCCCGGCTTCCGTCACCCCCAGATGAATGGGATAATTCCAATCCGGCCCCAGGGCGTTCATGCGCTCCACCAGCAACCGGTAGGCGGCCACCATCACCTTGACGTTGGAAGCCTTCATGGAAAACACCAGGGAATGGTAATCCAGGTCACGGGCAATCTGGGCAAACTCTATCGCGCTCTCCACCATCCCTTCCGGCGTATCGCCAAAGCGGTTCAGAATGCGGTCGGACAGGGAGCCATGGTTGGAACCGATGCGCATCGCGCGGCCATGCTCCCGGCAAAACAGGACCAGGGGCGTAAATTCCTCCCTCAGGCGGTCCAGCTCCTCACGGTATTCGGCATCGGAATACTCCCGCACTTCAAACTTCTTCTTATCAACGAAATTGCCCGGATTAATACGAATTTTCTCCACCCATTTGGCAGCCTCCATCGCGGCATCCGGCTTGAAGTGAATATCGGCCACCAGAGGCACATGGCAGCCGGCAGCGCGCAATTCCCGGGAAATATTCTCCAAATTGGCGGCATACGCCCGGGTCTGGGCGGTCAGGCGGATAATCTCGCACCCTGCCTCCGCCAGCTCCAAAGCCTCCTTCACGCAGGCATCCGTATCCCTCGTATCGGACGTCAGCATGGACTGGATCCGGATGGGATTGGAACCGCCCACCCCCACATTCCCCACCATGACTTCACGGGTTACGCGGCGCGTATATCGATAAGGACTCGGACAATAGGAAGACTGCATGAAACCACTCTACCGCGCCAGATTCCCCTGTCAACCATCCTTCAAAATGGAAAGCCTTTTCCCGACAATCCGGCAACCGGCAAAACGGGATCAGCCCCGCCCGCAACTTCCGGCAATCCTGGCCGCAAATTAACCTGCAAACAAAAAACGGGAAAAACAAAGTATTGCGGAGCCGCATGAAAATTCATGCGCTGAAAATAACCATGGAAAAAGTCAACGTCTGTGAACTCCCCTGCAAGAAACAGCCTCAGGCCGTCCGATGCCATGAACCTGGTCATGAACGCTTCCTTCGGGCCATTTCGCAGGCATAAGTTTTTCCCAGCTCCCCGGCGTGCTTTTCCGCCCATGCGGAAAGCCGGATAGAACCGGCAGGGGAAGCCCCTTCAACATGGAGCCTGTCCTCCATCAGCCCGCGGATCTCATCCCGGGTCAGCATCACGTCGCGATGAAATATGCCCATGATACAGGCGGCGGCATAAGCTATCCATGGAGAAACAGACAATACCGGACGTCTGCATCCCGTCACCCTTCCCAGCATGGAAAACAATTCATGGAACGTATATGTTTCCGGCCCCACCGCTTCAACCACATTATTTTTCCCGTCTTCCCGCAATGCTTCCCGTACAGCCAGGGCAGCCAAATCCCGCACATGAATCGGCTGGAGACGGTACTTCCCGTTTCCGGGAACGCCCACCGCAGGAAGATGGCGCAGTACCCAGGCCATGTTATTAATCAAAATATCCTCTCCCGGTTTCTCTCCGAACAATACTGCCGGACGCAATACTGAATACGGAACGCCCAGCCCTTCCAGTTCCTTTTCCAGAACGGCTTTTCCGCGGAAATAACTCAAGCAGCTGCGGGCATCCGGGCAGGTAATGCTCACATGCACGATTCTCGTCACTCCAGCTCTCCGGGCCGCCTCAAACAGCACCTTCGTGCGCTCCACCGCCTGCGCATGCGAAAACCACCGCGTGTTGAACCGTACCCAATACGTATTAATCAGGGAACGGCACCCGCGCAGGCTTTCCGCCAAAGAATCCGGATCATCCCAGCACAGAGGACGCAGCCGCCAGCCGTCCGGATTGGGTTTATCCGGAGAGTTGGTCAACCCCAGCACTCTGCCACCGCGCCTTTCCATTTCCCGCGCCATATAACGGCCGCTGTAACCAAGAATGCCCGTCACGGCAAACACATCGGAACTCCCGCATTCATTCCGCTTCACTCTATTTTCTCTATTTTCCATAATTACAGAAATAATAGACTCACAAATATTTTTGGATATCCGTTTCTTTGCAGTTCCTGCCGAAACCTTTTTACTTTCCCGCTATCCAGCCAAGAATTTTATCCCCCATTCTCAGCGCTTTCTTCATCAGGGAAGACGGCCACACCACCGCTTTATCCGCAAAAGCACAGCTCAACTGCAAAATCTCCTGCATGGCCTCCAGGCGCTTCTCCTGAAACGGATTCCGCGCCCGGCGAGCCTTATCCAGACACTCCCCGACCGCTCTCAAAGCTCCGTCAGCCTCCCGCCTCTTACGCTCCTTCATGATGGCCCTGGCCATCTCCCATACATCGGATTGCACACGGTAATAAGACTTCCTGTCCCCCACTCTGCTCTCCCGGAACACCAGTTCCCATCCCTCCAATTCCTTTAGCGCGGTGGAAACATTGGAACGGGCCATAGACAGGGCTTCACATAAATCGTCGGCAGTCAAAGCCTCTTCACTTAAATACAAAAACGCGTGAACAGCCGCTACCGAACGGCTGACACCCCACCGTGCGCCCATTTCCCCCCACTGCTCCACAAAGGCTTTCTGTACATCATCCAGAACCATAACTGTATTTTCTGTCATTTCAGAAAATACGCAAGCAAAAAAATGATTCAGCTCCCGCTCGCACGGAGTCTCCGGCATTTTTCCCCGCTTCCGGGGATTCCTTCACAACACGGACTGCACGATAAACAACACGATTGACCCCATATAAACAGACATCAGCACCACGGCGGCGCAGCACTGAAACAGCCTGTATCCGCAGGCCAGAACAATCCTCCTGAGCGTGGATTCCGGGCGCCGCCGCGTCCACCATGCATACAGCAGGAAGACGGCGGCCGCTCCGGAGGAAACCAGCAGGGAACCTTTCAATAAAGGCGGATAATAATCAAACACCACCCGGTTTTGTCCTTTCAGAAGGCGCACCGCCATCAATTCCCCCACCTTTTCCACAGGCGCCTCCATCCCGTTCCGCCGGGCCCTCCATCCCCGGTCATACACGACCGGCACCATGAGAGCCTCCCCTTCCCCGGCAGTCAGCGCTACCTCCACATGGCCACCGCTTCCTTTCGCCTCCATCCCGTACTTATCCTGCCCGTTCCCCAGAACCGGGACATCCTGCTCCGGCGTACGCGCCGCAGCCGCCAGAAGAGGCGTCTTCACGGTCCGCAGCATCCTCCCCTCCACCACGGTTTCCCCGGCAACGGCCGCACGCTTCAACTCCAATACCCCGTTATAAGTGCGGCTCGTACCGCCGGATGCCTTCTGGGCCTCCGCCATGACGGGCACCGCACATCCATTGACGCGGAGTTCCGCCGTATCCGTCTGCGGGAACCCGTACACCGCGCCGGAATATTCCGGAATGATTATCCGGCAAAAGGGGCCGCTCATCTCCGTCCTCATTTTTACAGACGCGTAAAGGGGGCCTTCCGCCGATGGGCAGAGAGCGGCATGCAGGGCATTAAGATTGCTGAACACATCAGCGTTCTCATCCAGACGCAGCCCCAGCGCGCCCTGGGGAACCACCAGCCCCCAGCGGGCGCCCGGAAGCCTGTATAAATACATGCCTTCCCGGGAGAGCACGCACTCCATTCCCTCCATGGGCCGGGACGCCAGCACAAAACCATGGCCCAGCAGCAAATCGGAAAACAGAGTTCCTCCCTGGCTGTACGTGCGCGTAAATTCATCCCGGTACCCCAGGTTTTTCAGAAAACGGAAATGCCCGATGCTCGTCGTATGCCGGAAATTGCCAATGCCCGGGACAGGCCCCAGGCAATCCGCGTTTTCCACCATCAGGCGATCCCTGTCCTTCACGCGCAGCAAGCCTGAATACCCCTTCATGCCGTGTGCCAGCCATTCCGCATTGAGCACCTGGACGGAGGCTTTCTCCTCCTCCCCCTGCTTCCAGAACGCAGCGGCCCCTACGGGCAGGCCCAGCATCATCACGGAGGCGATGGACCACACCAGCTTTTTGCCCTCCACATGCCTCCAGCACAGCCATGCGCATGCAAAAAACAGCAAAGGCAGAAGACGCACCGCAAGATCCGCAGCCGTCATCTGCAGGACAAACAGGGAAACGGAAAAAGCCGCTATGGGAAGCCCCAGGCTCCATCCCCACCCCCATGGCCGTCCTGCCAGCCCCGGCAGCCTGCCGCCGGACAAAATCCAGGCGCAGAATGACATTACCGCCAGATTGGGAATAAAACCGAACCGGACGGGAAAATCCACGTAGCTCCATAAATGGGCGGCGCGGTGGATGGGCTCGACAAACGCGGGCAAAACGGACGCCGCCAGAAGAAGGATAAACAGGCGCCTCCCTCTGTCCGGCGCCGGGGACGCCTTCTTCCCGCAAACCAGATAAACCGCCGCCAGAGCGGCGAATGACATCCCCGGCAGGCAGGCGTAAAGGCGTTCCAGGAATTTGGGAGGGTCAAACGGCCATGACAATTCAAAAAACGTGGGCGGCGTCATAAACAGGGAGCGCATGGAATCCCGGCTCATTTCCGCCATCGGAAGCCAGTAATAACAAGTGGACAGCGTTACCGCCGCCGTGTACCAGAACACGCGGGCCAGGCGCACGCGGCGTTCCCGCGTCCCCTTCAGGGGCAGCGTAAAGGCCCACGCGAACAGCCAGCCGGCGACGACGGCCATGAAAGCGCTGTACAGGGAGGTAGCCAGCAGGAAAAGGCCGGCGGCATACAGCCATCCCCTCCCCCCGTTCACCAGCCGGTAAAGGCCCAGGGCAAACAGGGGGAACATGGCGGCATGGTCCAGAAACTGCATGAACCCGTACTTGGTCTGGAAAAAGCCCCCCACGGCATAACCCGCCGTCAGCAGCACGGTCCAGCATACGGGCAGGGAGGGAAACACGCGTCTCAGGAACCAGGAAGCCGTCACGCAGATGCAGGCCACATCCGCCAGCATCACCCAGACCATGTCCTTCAACAGGAAGGAATCCCCCATCGCCACGGCAATCCAGGTGGAGGGGATCAGCAGCTGATGCGGCAGCGTAGGGCTCACCCGGATTCCCGCGCCGCCATTGACATCATAAAAAAAAGCTCCGTCAAACGCTCCGGACATCAGGGCGGAGGCATAATACTTCAAGGTAGGATAAACCAGCTGCCCGTTATCCATATACTCCAGGAAGCGGCCTCCGAAAGGCCAGATCCCCCGTACCGCCAGAAAAAGGAACACCACCGCCAGGGAAAATGCAATGGACGCCAGAGACGTCAATACCGGACGGGAAGAAGCGGATTCCATGGCTCAATCAGCGGACAAACGGTTCAGCGGCCCGGATCAGCCGGAGAGCTCGGGCACATTCCGCCACGTCATGGACACGGTGAATCTGCGCGCCGTGCAAATGCCCCCACACCGTCATCACGGCGGTGCTCAGCGGCGCCCGTCCCTGCTCCGCATCTCCCAGAACGGCGCCAAGCATGCGCTTGCGGGAGAGCCCAAGCAGCACCGGGCGGCCTGCCACCTGAAGCTTGTCCATGTTGGACAGCAGGGCCAGATTGTGTTCTGCCGTCTTGCCAAAGCCAATGCCGGGATCCCAGCAAATCTGCTCCGGTTCCAGGCCCCGACCCAGCAAAAAATCATAACGTTCCTCAAAATACCCGCGCACTTCCCGCACCACATCCCCATAAGAAGGAGCGTCCTGCATTGTTTCAGGCCGTCCCTGCATGTGCATCGCCACCACGCCGCAGCGCGCCTCAGCGCACAATTCCGCCATCCCCTCCTCCCGCAATCCGGAAATATCATTAATGACGTCCGCACCCGCTTCCAGCACAGCCGCCGCTACGGCGGCATGGCGCGTGTCCACGGAAATCACGGCATCCGTGCACGAACGGAGTTCCCTCACCACGGGAAGCACCCTGTCCAACTCATCCTCCGCGGAAACCTCCGCGGCCCCCGGCCTGGTGGACTCCCCCCCTATGTCCAGAATAAGGGCACCCTGCCGTTCAAGCTCTTTCGCATGGGAGACAGCGCGTTCCGTCGTATAAAAACGCCCTCCGTCGGAGAAGGAGTCCGGAGTAACGTTCACGATCCCCATCAGCACGCCTCCGCGCGCCACATCCAATACGTCTCGCCTTACAAGCCAGTTCATCTAATTACGTTCTTGTCAAAGCCACTATACATCACTTTAATAAGTCAGAAACTCTTTTTTCACCATGAAAACAACGCCCCTGCTTCTCTTCATTCCCCTGCTCATGACGGCCGGAGCCCTGGCCGCCGGCCAGGACGATTTCCATGTTCAGACCGCTTCTTCCCGCATGGTCAAACATGAAGACGGTTCCCGCAGCTATTTTGAAAAAACAGGGGACGGCAAAGGGATGAAAAAAACCACTTACAACATCCGCAATGTCCTCGTTTCCGTAACCCTGTACAAAAGAGGGCCTTTTGGAGAGCTGCGCTCCTGCCTGATCTTTGACGGGCAGAAAAACGAACTCTTTTTCGTGCGTTATGGCTACGACGGCAACGCCAACCTGAGAGAAGAGCAAATGTTCGATTCCCGCACCAAGGAACTCGTGCGCCGCTTCCTTTACACTTATGACGCCATGGGCAACCGCAGCAAGCCCGTATGCATCACGCTGGTCAAGAGCACCAAGGATATTGAAACGCACGCCGTGCCCACCGCCCCGGAAAAAGACCCCTTCGCGGACGACTTTAAAAAGAAAAACAAGTAAGCTCCGGTCTTTCGGGGCTATTCCTCCCCTCTCTTAAAAAACCGGACTCAGGGACATGCCCGGAACCGGGCCGCGGCAACAACGCCGCCAGACGGTTCCAATCCGGCGCAACATGGTCTGTTCAAAGAAAAGGCAGGAACAATTTTCTACAAGCTTTCTTATTCTCCATCACGGGCTTCCAGCCTGTTTCGCCAGCGGCGGGCCACCCAGGGCCGCACCAGTCCGTAAAGCAGATAGATGGAAAAAATGACTGCGGGCATCACCCACGGGAATTTGAAAATGCAGATGACCGCCAGCACGATGAACACAATCGCGTACATCGTCCCCCGCGTGCGCATGTTAATATGCTTGAAGCTGGGATAGACCACCCGGCTCATCATCAGAATGGAGACTCCCGCCATTGCCAGCGCAATCACGTATTTGAAGACGCCTAGGTCCATGGCCCCGTCCGGGGCCCTGCCTGCCAGATACATCACCAGGTACATGGTGGAGACCACGGCTCCCGCCGCCATCGGAACGGGCAGCCCCACAAAATCGCTGCTCTGGCCTTCCTTCCGGGGAGCGGCCGCCATGCAATTAAACCGCGCCAGGCGCAACGCGGCGCACAGCAGGTACAGGATGCCGATGCCCCAGCCCACCTCCGGCGGGGACAGCTGGAACAGGACGGCCTTGGCCACCAGCAGCGCCGGGGCGATGCCGAAGGAGACAATATCCGCCAGAGAATCGAATTCCCGCCCGAAAGGGCCGTCCTGCCCGCGCATGCGGGCAATGCGGCCGTCAAACAAGTCAAACAAACACGCCGCGAAGATTAGAAAAGTGGCATTCTGATAATAGGAAAAAGCAGCCACAGCGTCGCTGTCCGCCTGGTTGATTCCCTCAAAAATCGTCAGAATGGCGAAAAAACCGCACACCAGGTTCCCTGCCGTAAACAAATTAGGCAAAATGGGAATCTCAGGTTCGTCCGGGAAAATCTTCTTGTCCATGATTGGTGTCCGATAGGGCCCAGGTAAGGGGTTTATCCGTTAATAATATTGCGGGCGGCGGCAGCCAGGGCCTGAGGATCGGCATCCTGCGGAGCGGAACCGCGGGCCTGGTCCGCACGGCCGCCTCCCTTGCCTCCGGCAAGAGCGGCAACCTCGCGGATCATGTCTCCGGCGGACAATCCGTCCGCAATGGCATCTTTGCCACAATAAGCGCCCAGGAGCAAGGAAGAACTGTCCACGCACAGCAGGAAGGCGGCGCCCGAATACTGGCGCTTTTTCAACCCGTTCAGCAGCTCCTGAAGCAATTCCCCGGCGCCCTCCGCCACCTGGATCAGGGAAGAAGGGGCATCGGAAAGCCACTCATTCAGCAGGGCGTCTGCCTTGGCGGCGGACTGCCCGGCGCGGGCTTTTTTAAGCTTCTTCTCCGCATCCAGAGCCGTCTGTTTGAAATGCTCCACGGAGGCGTCGAAACGCGCCAGGGAATCATTTACCGTCCGGATATCGGAAGCTCCCAGGGCCGTCAGCCCCGGCTTGCCTTCAATCGTAGGGACAGGCACCTGTTCCAGCCCCATGTCCGCCAACTCGTAATTGACTTCCTTGATCTTCTCCACCGCCTTGGCGATTTCCAGGCTCTTGGCGACAACATGCTGCCGTATCATTTCCAGAGCAGCGTCCCCCGTCATCGCCTCAATGCGGCGCACGCCGGAAGCGATGGCCCCCTCGCTCTTAATCTTGAACAGGCCGATATTCTTCGTATTGGAGATATGAGTTCCGCCGCAGAATTCCATGGAAACCCCGTCCAGCCCATCCCTGCATCCGCCCACCTGGACCACGCGCACCACATCCCCGTACTTGTCGCCGAAGAACTGGGCAATCGCGGCATTGCCTTTCACGTCCGCATAGGCGCGTTCCGTGCAGTGCACGGGAAGAGACTCCTCAATCCAGCCGTTCACCTTCTCTTCAATCAGGCGGAGCTGGTCCGGAGAAACGGCGCTGCTGTTAAAGTCAAAGCGCAGCCGGTCTTCCGAAACAAAGGACCCCTGCTGGGCCGCATCCGGGCTGACCACCTGATGCAGGGCGCAGTGAAGAAGATGCGTGGCGGTGTGATGCGCCTCAATGCGGCGGCGGCGTTCCGCGTCAATGCTCAAATGCACGCGGTCGCCGGGCTTCACCTCCAGCCCGGGGAGCGCTTCCACCACATGGGCGCGGGCATTCCCGATCTGCTGGACGGCCATCACATGGTAGCTTTCCCCGCCGATTTCAACCAACCCGGCATCGGACACCTGCCCGCCCATTTCCGCGTAAAACGGAGTCTTGTCCGTGATGATGAACAGGGAATCCCCCTGGCGGCTCACTTCCAGCACCGTAGCGGCGCATTCGTCCACATCGTACCCCGTAAACTCCGTCACGGCGTCCGTCTTCAAATCCAGGGCGCGCACCACCTCGCTCTTGCGGGCGGCCCGGGCGCGTTCCCGCTGTTCCTCCATCAGCCTGTTGAACCGCTCCATATCAATATCCAGGCCGCGTTCCTCCGCCAGCAGGGCAGTCAGGTCAATGGGGAACCCGTACGTATCATACAGCTTGAAAGCGAACTCGCCGCTCACCTTTCCGGAGGAAGCCGTTTCCGCGTCAAACAATTCCAGGCCGCGGTCCAGCGTCTCATTAAAACTGGCCTCTTCACGGTTCAACACCTCCTTCACGGTAGCGGCGCGGGCGGCCAGTTCCGGGAACACCTGCCCGAAGGACTCCACCAGCGTATCCACCAGTTCCGCCAAAAACGGCTGGGTAAAGCCCAGGCGGCGCCCATAGCGCACGGCACGGCGCAAAATGCGGCGCAGCACGTAATTACGGCCATTGTTGCCCGGCAGAATGCCGTCCGCAATGGAAAAACTGAGCGTGCGCAGATGATCGGCAATCACCCGGAAGGCTATCGCCTCCTGGAGGGTCCCGTCCTCCGCATCCACCTTCTTGGAACCGGGCGCCGGATACACGTCCGCGTACTTCCGTCCGCTCAGAACTTCCAGGCGGTCAAACAGGGGGCGGAACACGTCCGTGGCGTAATTGGACGGTTTGCGGGAAAAATCCTTGAATCCGTTCGTGCACTGCATGATGGAGCACGCGCGTTCAAAACCCATGCCGGTATCCACATGGCACGCCGGAAGGTTGCGCATGGAGCCGTCACTCTCCGCATTGTACTGGATAAACACCAGATTCCAGATTTCTATGCACTGGTCGGAATCCTTGTTTACCAGGCTGCCCTTCGTATTCCCCTCTGGGGTCAGGTCCACGTGCAGCTCGGAACAGGGACCGCAGGGGCCGGTTTCCCCCATCATCCAGAAATTATCCTTCACATTCCCGTGCACGATATGCACGTCCGGGTCCAGTCCGCGGGAACGGAACAGCTCAGCCCAGTAATCCCAGGCTTCCCGGTCAAACTCTCCGGGGTCGCCCTTGCTCTTGTCCGGAGCGTACACGGTGGCGTACAGGCGTTCCGCCGGAAATCCCCACCGCTCCACGACCAGCTCCCAGGCCCACCGGATAGCTTCCTTCTTGAAATAATCCCCGAAAGACCAGTTCCCCAGCATTTCAAAAAACGTGTGGTGGTAGGAGTCATAACCCACATCCTCCAGATCATTGTGCTTGCCGCCGGCGCGGATGCATTTCTGGGTATCCGTAGCGCGGGCGGGCGTCCACGGGGGAGTCCATACGCCCAGGAAATACGGAACAAACTGATTCATGCCGGCATTTGTAAACAACAAACCGGGGCTCTGAGGCATCAAAGAAGCGGAGGGCACGACCGTGTGCTGTTTTTCGCGGAAAAAGTCCAGAAAGCTTTGGCGTATTTCGGTGGCGGTCATCATAACGAATAATGAGAAAAGTAAAAGACGCCGGATTATGCCTGTTCTCCCCCCGTTAGTAAATCGCTAATTCCTTCTCCGTCATGCGGACTTCTTTTTTACTTGCGGCGGATTTATACATGCGTATAAATAAAATCATGAAAAAGCTGGTTATCCTCCTGATTCTTCTTGCGGCGGCAGGAACGGCCGCCTGGTTCATCTACCGGAAAACTCCGTCCGGGCCTGAGGACAAAGCCGTTCTTTACGGCAATGTGGATCTGCGCCAGGTGGATCTGGCTTTCCTCATTTCCGAACGCATTGATTCCGTGCTGGTGGACGAGGGAGACACGGTTATTCCCGGCCAGAAGCTCGCCACGCTGGAAACGGTGCGGCTCCGGCAAGCCGCGGACGAAGCCAGGCAGATAGCGGAAGCCGCCCGCCAAAACTACCTGCGCGTTAAAAACGGCCCGCGCGCGGAAGAAATAGCCCAGGCGAGGGCGAACGTGCAGGCCGCGGAAGCTACGCTGAACAACGCCGGAATGCGCAGCAAAAGGCTGGAGGCTCTCGCTGAAACCAAATCCATCTCCCGCCAGGAGGCGGACGACGCCATCGCCTCACGGCAAGTAGCAGCCGCCAATCTGGACGTAGCCAAAAAACAGCTGGAACTGCTGCTGGCCGGTTCCCGTAAGGAAGACGTCGCCCAGGCACTGGCCCAATACAACCAGGCCAAAGCCAGCCTGACCATCAGAGAGCAAAACCTGAAAGACGCCGTGCTCTACGCCCCCGGAAATGGCGTGGTACGCAACCGCATTCTGGAAAAGGGGGACATGGCCTCCCCGCAGAAACCCGTCTACAACATCTCCCTGAACCATACCAAATGGGTGCGGGCCTACCTCACGGAATCCCAGCTCGGCAAAGTAAAGCCCGGTTTTTCCGCCACCGTGCGCAATGACAGCTTCCCGGACACCGACTTTAAAGGGACGGTGGGATTTATCTCCTCCGTAGCGGAATTCACCCCTAAAAATGTGGAAACGCCGGACCTCAGAACGGCCCTGGTCTATGAAGTGCGCATCATTGTGGACGATCCGGACAACCGTCTGCGCCTGGGAGCCCCCGCTACCGTCACCATCCCCCTGGATCAGAACGCCGGAACACAGCCCCCGGAACAGCCCAGGCCATGACAACGGAATCCCAGCCCCTGATTGACTGCCGGAACGTCCGGAAAATATTTCCGGATTCCGCCGGCGTTCCCTTTGCGGCGGTGGACGATGTTTCTTTCCGTCTGTCCGCCGGGGAAATCGTAGGGCTGCTGGGGCCGGACGGAGCGGGGAAAACCACCCTGATCCGCCTCATTACGGGATTGATGAAACCACATGGAGGCTCCATCTCCGTTCTGAATCTGGACTCCGTGAGAAAAAGCCGGGACATCCAGGCCTCCATAGGCTACATGCCGCAGAAATTCGGACTTTATGAAGACCTTACCGTCCGGGAAAACATGGAGCTTTACGCCCGCATGCACGGCGTTTACGGCCAGGACAGGGAAAAACGCTTCCGCAGCCTGCTCTCCATGACCAGCCTGGAACGTTTCACCACGCGGCTTGCAGGAAAGCTCTCAGGCGGCATGAAACAGAAGCTGGGCCTGTGCTGTTCCCTGGTCTCCTCCCCGCCCCTCATCCTGCTGGACGAACCCACCGTGGGAGTGGACCCGCTTTCCCGCCGGGAACTGTGGAACATCCTGAAACAATTCTCCGGGGAGGAAGGAGTAGGAGTGCTGGTCAGCACCTCCTATATGGACGAATCCGCCTACTGCAACAGAACCCTCATCATGTATGAAGGGCGCCTGCTCATGGACGCTCCGCCCTCCGACGTCATCGCCCGGGCGGAAGGCATGTGCGTCACGGTGCGTACGCCGGAAGGGCTGCATGCGCGCCAGTTCCAGAGCAGGCTGGCCGCCGTGCCCGGCATCATCAACGCCACCCCGCAGGGCAACACCGTCCGCCTCATCGTCCCCCCCGGCCACCCCGCTCGGGAAAAACTGAAAAAATACCACCCCGCCCCCGCGCAGCCGGATTTCTCCGACGGCTTCATGACCCTGCTGGCCGATCAAATGGACCTCTCTCCTCAGGACATCCCCGACCCTGCCGGCGCACCGGCACCGGAACAGGCGGAAAACAACGGCACCGTCATCCAGGTAACGGACCTGGTGAGGAAATTCGGCAGCTTCATTGCCGTCAACCACGTCAGCTTCTCCGTCCGCAGGGGACAGGTCTTCGGACTGCTTGGTCCCAACGGGGCCGGGAAAAGCACCACCTTCCGCATGCTCTGCGGGTTGCTGCCCGCCAGCGGCGGCACGCTCAACGTGGCAGGTGCGGACCTGCGGACCGCCGCCGCAAAAGCGCGCAGAAAAGTGGGATACGTGGCCCAGAAATTCTCCATGTACGGCATGCTCACTACGCGGCAGAACCTGGAATTCTTCGCCGGGGCCTACGGCATGGCCGGAAAGGAACGGCTGGAAGCCATCCGTTCCATGGAAGAGGAATTCCACCTGACCCCGTACATGAACGCCCCCGCCGCGCACCTGCCCGGCGGCTACAAGCAGCGCCTCAGCATGGCGTGCGCCCTGCTCCACTCCCCGGACATCCTCTTTCTGGACGAACCCACTTCCGGAGCGGACCCCCTGGCCCGGCGGGACTTCTGGCTGCGCATCAACGCCCTGGCGGAAAAAGGCGTTACCGTCATCATCACCACGCACTTCCTGGGAGAAGCGGAATTCTGCGACAACATGCTCATCATGATGGACGGGACCACGCTGGCGGAAGGCTCCCCGGACGACATCCGCAAACACGCCCACCCGCGGGAGGACGGGGCTCCAGCCTCGCTGGAAGACGCCTTCCTGTCCATCACGGAGGAACACATGAAGAAAGGAGGGGAAGAAGCATGATTGCCTCCCTCAAAAGAATCGGAGCCCTCATCGTCAAGGAACTCCACCAGGTGATCCGGGACCCCGGAAACGTGGGCATTGCGGTCATCCTGCCGGCCGTGCTCCTGCTCCTCTTCGGCTACGGCATGAGCATGGACATCAAAAACGTGCGCATCGCGTACCTGGCCGTTCCCGCCTCCAGCCAGTCCACGGACCTGGAAACGCGGCTCACCCTCTCCAGGTACTTCCAGAGCGAGCGCGTCTTCTCCACCCGGGAGGCGGAAGAAAAGCTGCGCACCCATGAGGCGGACGCCTTCATCGCCCTGCAAAGCAACGCGCCGGACACGCTCAACGGCGGAATCACAAAAGTCCAGATTGTGGTCAACGGCGTCAACGCCAACCAGGCAACCCTCATCCGCAACTACCTCCAGGCCGTCGTGGGGTCCTGGGCTGCCACCCTGGACGGCCAGGCTTCCCCCGTGCTGGACGTGCAGACGCGCACCCGCTTCAATGAAGCCAACGACAGCCACTACTACCTGGTCCCCGGCGTCATCGTTACCATCATGACCATGATCGGGGCGCTCCTCACCTCCCTGGTCATGGCGCGGGAATATGAACGGGGCACGCTGGAAAGCCTCTTCGTCACGCCCGTGGGCAGCGGGGAAATCCTGGCTGCCAAGGCAGCAACCAACTTCCTGCTGGGCATGGTCAGCCTGGCCATCTCCATGATTTTCGCCGCCTTCATCTTTGACATTCCCATCCGCGGTTCCCTCATCCTGCTGCTGGCTGTCTCCGCATTGTTCCTGATCGTGGCTCTGGGGCTGGGGCTGGTCATCTCCACCGCCACAAAAAACCAGTTCCTGGCCTGTCAGTTCGCCATCATGGGCACCTTCATGCCGGCGCTCATGCTCTCCGGATTCCTGTATGACATCCTCAACATGCCCCCCGCCGTCCGGGCCATCACCTACATCATCCCGGCCCGCTATTACGTCACCCTGCTCCAGACCCTCTTCCTGGCAGGGGATATCCCCTCCGTCATCATTCCGTGCTGCATCACGCTGGGCGTCTTCGCCGTGGTGCTCATGGGCATCGCCCGGCTGAAAGCCCCCAAATCCCTCGAATAACGCCATGGACTTTCTCGTCAGAATAGCCTCCCTAGTCAAAAAGGAACTGCTGGCCGTGCTCAGGGACAAAAAAAGCCGGATGGCCCTCATCATCCCGCCCATCCTCCAGATAGCCATCTTCGGCTATGCCGCCACCATGAACGTCACCCGCGTGCCGTACGCCGTGCTGGACAAGGACGGCGGAGAAGCGGCCTCTCAGTACATCGCGGACCTGGAAGGCACGGGCATCTTCCTGAGGCAGGCCACGGCGGCCACGGAAAAGGATATCGACCGCATGATCGACACCCGGGAAATCGTCGTGGGGCTCACCATCCCCCCGGACTTCTCTCGTAACCTCCAGACAGGACGCCCCGCCTCCCTCCAGCTCATTGCGGACGGACGCAACACGAACACGGCGGCCATCGCCCTCAGCTACGGCCAGCAAATCGCCACCGCCTACGGGGCGGATCTGCTCTCCCAAAACAGCGGTTCCTCCCCGGTGGAAATAGAATCCCGCGCCTGGTTCAACCCCAACCTCATCACCCGCTGGTTCATCGTCCCCGGCCTGATTGCCGTACTCGTGCTCATCAACTCCATCCTCTCCGGAGCGCTCTCCATCGCCCGCGAACGGGAGGAAGGCACCTTCGACCAGCTCCTGGTTGCCCCGTACACCCCCGGAGAAATCCTGCTCGGCAAGGGGACAGCCTCCGTCATCACCGGAATCATGCAGGCCGTCTTCGTGGTGCTGGTAGCCATATTCTGGTTCCGCATCCCCTTTCAGGGATCCATCTGGCTGCTCTCCGCCGCCCTCCTGCTCTTCATCGTCACGGCGGCGGCCATCGGGCTGTGCATCTCCTCCTTTGCCCAATCCCTCCAGCAGGCCATTGTGGGAACCTTCCTGCTGCTGGTTCCCATGGTCATGCTCTCCGGCTTCGCCACGCCCATCTCCAGCATGCCGGAAATCTTTCAGAACCTCACCCTGCTCAACCCCATGAGATACGGGCTGGAACTCATCCAGCGCATCTTTCTGGAGGGAGCCGGCTTCCTGGATCTCTGGCCCCTTTTCGCGGCCATTATGGCTGTTACCGTGGTGGCCGTCCTGGCAGCCATCTTCTCCTTCCATCACAAAATTTCCTGACCCCCTTCCTTCTCCCCGGAATACCCGGAAGCATCTCTCCTTTTAACCTCCCGGCTTTAATATTTTCCCCAGTCCAATCCCGTCACCGGCATAAAAATACTTGCATCCTGCCCGTTTTTTCTATTCTATCTCTCTCGTTCCTTGGGAACATGGGCTCGTCGTTCAATGGATAGGACATCGGTTTCCGGTACCGACGATGTAGGTTCGATTCCTACCGGGCCTACCACTTTTTTGAAAAGAAGTGGTTATTCCCGGCAATATCAGGCGTCCTTTCCTTTCTTGCAGGTTTACAGAGCAACAGCAGGAGCTAATCCGGTTCCGGCATCCTCCGGGGAAAAATATGCCCATGCATGTGCATTCTTCCGGCTGCTCTCTCCCGTTCTGCCCAGACATTTTCCGGAAATATGCCGCCCTTCCGGTAAATAATAAAAAACTCCTTTCCGTGTTAACCACGGAAAGGAGCTGAATTGAACCAGGAACCCAAGTCCTCCGTTACTTGCGGCGGCGGCGCATTGCCAGGGCTGCCAAACCCAGCAGGCTCAGGGAAGCCGCTGCGGGTTCGGGAACCACATAGGACACGCTGTACCCGTTTTCATCCTTGGTAATCATATAAGAACCTACGGCAGCATCGGACAAATCGTCCACGGCTGTGAGGGTATCAACGCCTGCAATACCGCTGAGCATTTCCAGGGAAGTATTCGTACCGTCAAAAGACATATTTTCCCCCAGGGAAACCAGGCTCCGGGTCAGGATTTGATGCCCGCTGGCGGTTACTCCAGTAGCGGCGCCTCCGTCAATAGTCAGCGTAGCAGTCAGGCTTGCTATCTTGGCATTGTATGAATTACCGTTGGAGGAAGTAAGGTTCATGATGCCCGTGGCTCCCAGATTGGCGTAAAAACCTTCCCCGCCCTGATTCTTGGTATAAGCCAGATTAAAGGTGCCGTAGTTGTTCAACGTCGTGCGCCCACCGTCGTTGCCGCCGTTATAACTATTGATGGTCAGTATAGAAGACTGATCAATGTCAATAGAACAGCCCCCTTGGAATTTCTTGACATTTTCTACAAACAAAACCGCGCCGTTGCTGAGGGCAAGCGCCAATTTCCAGCCTTCCAGCCGGGTGATGATACCTCTCGCACCGGAAACGGAAATAAGGGACCAGGCATTGGAGTTGGGAGTGCCGGGGCCGGATCCGGCTGTCGGCCAGGAATCCGAACCGCTGATAATCCAGCTGGATTCTGTCTGCCAAAGCTCCTGGGTAATGCTACTGCCGCCATTCCATGTGAAATCGGCATGAGCTATTCCCGCCAGAGCAATGAGCGTAATGAGTGTCTTCTTCATTATCAGAGGAATATAATAATAAGAGTAATGATTGGTTCATCTAACGAAACGATGACTGGCCTGCTTCACCCGAAGAGGCTTTGAACTCGATAACGAATTCTCAATCCGAAATCAATACTAAATATTGTTGGAAAATAATTTAAGTATAATTGAAGCTCTGTTTTCAGGATGGTTTCTCCTTCAAAAGAAAATTCTTCTGCGTCAGATGTCCTCCATTGTTTTTTAGATAAACCTAATTATCACGACGCCTCTTTGTGAAGAACATAATTTTTTTAATATAAACAAATTATATTAAATATCAAAATGATGGTTTTATGCCGCAGGATATATTTTATATGGAATCCTCCCTCTAAGCCGGTTCATGGAGCGGATTGAGAATCCGACTGCCGGCATCACGGCGGAAACTGCCGTCAAATAAAAAATATTCCAGAAATTATCTGCCTCCGGGAGAAAAAACATCTGTTTTACCTTCCTGCAAAAATATTCCGCAACAGCAGTATTGGTTCTTATTTCTACAAAGAGCACGGCTTTACCATGATTTTTTCAAAATGCAGCAGATTTCCCAACAGACACCTAGTTCACATCTGACGGAGGAAACCTCCAGAAAAAATACATCACAAGGAATTTCCGCATATAGCAAGCCGTATGCGGACAAAACGGAGATTTCCCCGCTACAGGCATTATTCCTTTCCCTGAACTCCGGCTATCTTCCGGAACCTGTCCGCAAGCAGGAATCCGGTGACCGCCCAAAGCAAGGAAATGGCGGCTCCGGCCAGCATGGCCCAAGGGGAATGGGAACCCAACACGTTAAAGAAGCTTTTCAGCCATGCGCTGACAGCGTCGCCTCCACGGTAAAGAACCGTATCAATAAAGCTCTTAGCCTTGTATTTTTCTTCAGGGGACAATACGGAATTCAGCATTTCACGACCGGGACGCACCATTCCGTATTCCCCGATGCGGCGCACCGCCATCACCATGGCCACAACGGCAAATACCGGAGCGAAAGCCATCCAGACAAACCCCAGGGAAATAAGAACGGGGACGGCCGCCAGCAATGCCGCCAATCCGAATTTCCGAACAATGCGTCCCGCCAGAAATACCTGAAGCAGCATGGTACACCCCTGAACAACGACATCCAGCACTCCGAATACCTGCGTCTGGCTCACCGGATCAGGAAAGGAAGACGCTACAACGCTCATCAGCTCAAAATACAGGAACGTATTGGTCCCGGCCAGCAGGATAATGAACAGCCCGATGCCCATCAGGAAGGGAGACCGGAACACGGCAGAAGCCCCGGCAAACGGATTCCCACCCAGAGGGCGTTCCCGGCAGCCGGGCGGAAGAGGAATCCCCTCTCCTGCTCCTCCCGGGGAAGTCCTGTCACGCCAGCGGTGCAAATGCATTCCCGCCAGCATCGCCAACGCCAGAAGAACAGCAGCGGCAAGAAACAGCCACAGATGGCCGGCCACTCCGGCGAGGGCGGCCGTCACCGCCGGCCCCACGATGGCCCCAAGACTGCTTCCGCTGGCAATCAGGGCAAACAGGCGTTTCATCTGCCCCGGCTTCATGACGTCCGACAGCACGCTCCACGCCACGGAAACAGTAAGCAGGTTAAATACGGACAGCCATACATAAAACGAACGGGCCATCCAGATATTTCCCGGGCATGCCAGCACAAGCGCCGCAAAAACCACCAGGTTAAGAATAAAAAAACCGTACGTCCACGGAAGAATGGCCTTTCTCCGCACTTTTGAAGAAATCCATCCAAATAAAAACTGGAACCCTATAGAAGCGGCAAAAGTAGCCGTAAAAAGCCACTGTAAATTCTGGACGCCTCCGGCAATACCCATCGTCTCCCGGACCGGCCTCAACATGGAATAGGCCAGGAACAGCAGGAAAAACAGCAAAATCCCCCCCGCCGCGGCAGGCAATTCACAGGGTTTCACATTCAGCACCTTTTCCAGCCCCCGGCACAGGCGTTCCTTCATTCCTCCGGACATGCCCGGAATTTACCATACCCGGAAGATTTTTTCACTTAAATCTTCCCGTTCCTAAAAATCCGCCTTTCTTTCACCTCCCTGCCGGAGCCTCTCCTTCCAACTGGACTTGCAGGATAAGACGGGTTATGATGGGGCATCCCATTTCCTCATGTTTTCCGCCCCGTCAGGAATCATGAAGCGGCTCCTATGAACCAGAGAAAAATCATCCATGTGGATATGGATGCCTTTTACGCATCCATCGAACAGCGGGACCATCCCGAATACCGCGGCAAACCCATCGCCGTAGGCCGGCCTGAAATGCGCGGCGTGGTAGCGGCGGCCAGCTATGAGGCGCGCCGTTTCGGAGTGCGTTCCGCCATGCCTTCCATGAAAGCTCTCAAGCTTTGCCCCCAGTTGATTTTCACCCGCAACCGCATGGAAGTATACAAGACCGTCTCCGCGCAGATACACGCCATCTTTCACCGTTATACAGACCTGGTGGAACCCCTTTCCCTGGATGAAGCCTTTCTGGACGTCACGGAAAACAAGCCGGGCATTCCGCTGGCCGTCGACATAGCGAGGAGGATTAAGAAAGAAATCCGCCAGGAACTTCACCTGACGGCTTCCGCCGGCGTTTCCTACAACAAATTCCTGGCAAAAATCGCCTCTGATTACCGCAAGCCGGACGGGCTGTTCACAATCCATCCATCCCGGGCGGAGAAATTCATCGCGGCACTTCCCATTGAGGCTTTCTGGGGGGTCGGCCACGCCACCGCCGAACGCATGCGCTCTCTTTCCATCACTAATGGGGCGCAGCTCCGGGCACGGGACAAAGACTTCCTGGTGCGGCATTTTGGCAAGACAGGAGCCATCTTCTACAACTTCGCCCACGGTGTGGACGACCGCCCCGTGGAACCTTCCCGCATTCGCAAATCCGTAGGTTGTGAAGAAACCTACCGGGAAAACATCACCAGGGAGGATGCGCAGGAACAACATCTCCCCCTGCTGGCGGAAGAACTCGCAAGGCGCCTGGCACGTTCCGGATTCCGGGGAAACACCCTTACCCTGAAAGTTAAATTCCCGGACTTCGTCCAAAAAACCCGCTGCATGACCGTTCCGGAAACGCTGACGGAAAAAGAGGACATCCTCCCTCTGGCCCGGCTCCTGATGAAAGAACTGGATTCCGGAGACCGTACATTCCGCCTTTTGGGGCTGTCCGTCTCCCATCCCCAGGAAGAACAGCGGCAGGGCATCTGGGAACAACTCTGGCTGAATCTGGAGGATTAACTCTTCCATTGGTTTCCACATTTTCAGGCCTCTCCCCTTAAAAATGACAACATCCGCAAGATATTGATTTATGAATGAGCAAAATCCGCTCCAACCTGGTCATAAGCACATATGAATCAGGAAGAGCGGAGACACTGGGCATCATGGATAGGAATAATTGCGGAAGGCGTGGCTGGAGTCATGGCCGTGAATGGAGGAATTCCCGCCTCCCGGGACGTGCCCGGCCCTGACGCCCCCCAAACGCGCCGTCCCCTCACGGAAACGGAAAAACGCATTATCGAACACCAGGGAACGGAACCGCCATTTTCCGGGGAATTCGTCAATTTATTTGAGCAGGGCATCTATTCCTGCCGCAAATGCGGTTCTCCCCTGTTCCGGTCGGAAGACAAATTTGATGCCGGATGCGGCTGGCCCTGCTTTGATGATTCCCTGCCGGATGCTGTCACAAGCGTCCATGCGGGCTACGGGCGGCGCACGGAAATCACATGCGCCCGCTGTGGAGGGCATCTGGGACATATTTTCAATGGAGAACGCCTGACTCCGAAGAATATGCGCTACTGCGTCAACTCCCTTTCCCTGGAATTCCGGGCCGCACCTCTTCAGATGTCGGCTGATGTCTCCCGTTAAAAGCGCACGACGGGAAAAAATATCCGTCAAGACGCCCCGGAAACTGGCCGCCGCCCCTCGCACTGCCGGACGCGGCCGCCGTGGCGTAATTTATCCTTAAATCCGTTCACGCCCCCGGAGCCGCGGCAGGCAGCATGGAATACCCTTACCCGCAAAGGCCTTGCCGGCAACAGGATACGGCCTTCCTCCCATCCTGTTTCCTCCATACCGGGAAACAGGGGGGATTAGCTTGACTTTCCTGCAATGTCGCCTATTCTGGTTTAAGCATTATTTGCAACCACTCACACTTATTATGACCGACCGCAGAATTGTTATCACCGGCATCGGAGTGATCAGCCCTCTGGGCAATGATCTCGCATCCACTTGGGAAGCCATGAAGGCTGGCCGCAGCGGCATTGACACCATCAAGTCCATGGATGTTACCGGCTACTCCACGAAAATCGCTGGTGAAGTCAAGGATTTCGATCCCACTCCGTACTTCAAGACGCCCAAGGACGCCCGCCGCGTAGACCGCTTCACGCACTTTGCCATGGGCGCTGCCGGAATGGCCCTCAAGGATTCCGGGCTGGATCTGGAAGCGGAGGACAAAACCCGCATCGGCGTCATGGTGGGCAGCGGCATCGGCGGCCTCGGCACGCTGGAAAGCCAGCATGCCACGCTTCTTTCCAAGGGACCGGCCCGCGTGTCCCCCTTCATGATTCCGTACATGATCAGCAACATTGCCTCCGGCCTCATCTCCATGGAATACGGCCTCGGCGGTCCGAACATGTCTATCGTCACGGCCTGCGCCACCTCCAACCACAACATCGGGGAAGCCTGGCGCATCATGAAATTCGGCGACGCCGACGTCATGGTCTGCGGCGGTGCGGAAGCCACCATTCTGCCCACGGGCGTGGCGGGATTCAGCAACATGAAAGCCCTCAGCTCACGCAACGACGAACCCCAGCGGGCCTCCCGCCCGTACGACGTGGACCGCGATGGCTTTGTCATGGGAGAAGGGGCTGGCGTCGTCATTCTGGAAACGCTGGAACACGCCCAGAAGCGCGGCGCAAAAATTTACGGGGAACTCGTCGGATACGGTATCTCTGCGGATGCTTACCATCTTACTGCCCCGGACCCAGAAGGCCGCGGCGCCGCCCGTTGCATGAAAATGGCTCTGGAACACGCAGGGATGAAGCCGGAAGATATCGACTACGTCAACACGCACGGCACCTCCACCCCGCTGGGCGACATCTGCGAAATCAAGGCCATCAAGGCCGTTTTCGGCGACCATGCTAAAAACGGGCTTCTGATCAGTTCCACCAAATCCATGACCGGCCACCTCCTAGGCGCCGCCGGAGGCGTGGAACTGGCCGCCTGCCTGATGGCCATGCAGGACAACATCATCCCGCCCACCATCAATGTTGATAACCAGGATCCGGAATGCGACCTGGACTGCGTGCCCAATAAGGCCCGAGAAACCAAGGTGGACGCCGTCCTGAGCAACTCCTTCGGCTTTGGGGGGCATAACTCCTCCGTTATTGTGAAACGATTCGCCTGACCCTTTCAGGCCCCTCCTTTCCGGCGGAAGCGCTGATGTTTGCGGCCCCCGCAGTCATCGTGCTTCCGCTTTTTCATTTAAAGCCATGCCCGCCAAAACGCACCAGGACATTCTGCTCATGCGCTGGGCCCTGTTCTCCGTAGCCGGGCTTATCCTGATTGTGGCGCTCTACTCCCTGGGCATTACTCCTGTCTGGGCCCGGGGCCTGAAGGAAGCCATGGCATCCGTCCCGTTTCTGCTTCCTCCTGAAGCCCCCGCCCTTTCCCCCGGCACGGGATTCCTGCTGTGCATGGCGATAACGCTGGCCCTCGTTTACGATTTGCTGCTCATCCGCGGAACACTCCGCAAAACGGCCGTTCTGGCCGCTTTCCTCCTTCTTCTGGCCTGCTTTACCCCAGTACTGGGGCTGTGGGGCTTTTTCTTCAATGCCATCCCGTGCCTGCTGTCAGCAGGGAGCGCGGGCGCGCTCGCCATCCTTTGGCCTTCCCCCCTTCCTGTCCGGCCTCATCCAGAACCTCCTCCCGCTCATGAATAATCTGGACTATCCCATTCCCGTGCTTGAACTGGTAACCGCCCTGAAACAGCTTCCGGGCATCGGCACCCGCGGCGCGGAACGCATGGCCCTGTGGATGCTTCAGGGGCACATGGGAGAAGCGGAGGCGATTGCCCGCACCATCGGCCAGGCGGCGGAACACGTCACGCCCTGCCCCGTCTGCGGTTTCTTCAGCACGGAAGGGGAACCCTGCGCCGCCTGCCGTGATGAAGAAAGGGACAGCCGCCTCATCTGCGTGGTGGAACAGGCCACGGACGTCATCCCCATTGAACGCAGCAGCGCCTACCGCGGATTGTACCACTGCCTGGGCGGCAAGCTTTCCCCTCTGGATGATGTGGAGCCGGAAGACCTCAATATTCAATCCCTGGTGGAACGCGTCTCCCGGCAACCTGATTGCGAAGTCATTCTGGCAACAGGTTCCGACGTGGAAGGTGAAGCTACGTCCGCCTATCTCCACCACCTGCTCAAAGAAATGGATTGCAGGATTTCCCGTCCTGCCCAGGGACTGCCGGCCGGCTCCGGCCTCAGCCATGCGGACACGCTGACGCTGATGAAAGCTTTGGAAGGACGAACCCGGCTGTAAAAGTAAGTCCTTCCCGCATCAATCCCGTCATGGGGACAGTTCCGTTTTACAGCGGTTTTCCTGCCTCGCGCGATGCCTCTTTCCCCCAATGATGAAGGGAAAAACTCACCGCCTCATTCCGCCATGCCGTCTATTCGGGCGCGGTCAAAATCCGCCGGGCAAATCGTCACGTTCACCCGGTCGCCCGGCTTGAGCAGCTCCCTCAGGGAAGCGTTCTTTTTTTCTACAAAAGCCACAGCGGTTTTGCCATTCGGAAGGGTGGCGCGGAAAGCCGTATCCGCGATACGCTCCACGATAACGGCGACCGCCTGCACCATTTGGCAGGGATAAGTTTTCATCTGCAAAAAACGGGTTACCAATTCATTAATTCGTTCATCAGGTCATTCCCTGTTTTAAGCCCCTTTTCCGCAGCGTCCTGCAGCTGTGGCACAACCGGGGCGGGAACTTCGTCCGCGGCGGGAATCCTGAACTTGCGGCCATTATGTTCCGCACCATCCCCCGCTCCGTTTTTCCCGGTTCCCCTGTTCAGCAGCCGCGCCGCGACATCCGCCACTTCAGCCGCCTTGCCCATTCCTATTTCCGTCAGGCGGTTTCCCGCCGCCTTGATGAGCCGCGCGGACAAGTCCTCCGACGGGTTGTCCAGCGTCCCTCCGATATTCACATTGGCCCATGCCAGATTGCCTCCCGCTCCCTGGCGGGAAACGGAAAACACATCGGAAAAACCCGGAAGAGCTTTCCACAGGCCGTCGGCCCGCAGCCCCACCTGCAGCCTTCCGGTCAGCGCCCCCCCTTTCCCGATTTCCAGCCAGCCTTCCACCCTCACCAGGTTTTCACTTTCCACCAGAATATTGGAAATATGCCAGGCGGATTCCTGATAGACGAACTGGGCGGACGCCTCGTGCAGGGGAAGATTCCGGAATCTGGAAGAACCGCAGAACAGAGCCAGCCGGTCTAAAACGGGAAGGCCGGTCAGCATGCCGCCCTGCAACCTGGCAAGTCCGGCCACATGGGTTACGCCGTCCCGTCCGCCGCGCAGGTCTATTCCGCCGCTCACGCTGCCATGGACATGCTTTCTCCAATGGTCTTCCAGGATGGAAGAGACAGGGACACCGTTCACCACCACATTCGCCGTCCAGGAGGAGGAAGAGCCGTCCCAGTCCCCCTTAATGTCCAAATAACCGCCGGCATCCGTAGTCAGGCGGCAGGACGGAATGTTCACCCTTCTGCTGGAATGGTTAAACTGCGCTGTACCGGACATCAGGGAAAACTCCGGGCATCCCTGGAAAGGAAGAAGCAGCTTTCCCCCGCGCACATCAAACCTGTACTGGCTGGAACCGGCGTCATAGGCGCTCTCCACGCGGGCCCCGTCCAAAACATACAGCCGGCCGGCCTCCCCATAGGAAACGGACAGGGAATCAATGCTCCCCTTTTCCAGACGGAACGTATCCGGAAGAATATTCTCTTCCGCCCAGCTCCTGGGCCCTTCCGGCTTTTCCCTGAAACGGAAAGACACGGGAGCGAGATGAAGCTTCAGCTCCGCAATATTGACGGAGGTAATGACAAAAGCGCGCTTCAGCAACTCCCAGCGGCTGAATTCCGTCTCAATATTCCTGGCCTGAAGGGAAGTCAAAAACTCATGCCCCTCCATTACTACGCCGCTGCACCGGATGCCGGAACCGTCCCAGTCAAGGGGATCTATCCTGGCTGTCTCCACATTCATATCATCAACGGCGGACTGTTCCAGCATGGCTAAAAAACCATCGCTCTTCAAGTAGGCCCTGACATACAGATAAGACCCCGCCACCGCAGCAGCAGCCAGAACAAGCAGCCCCAGCACGCCCCACAACAGCAGTTTTTTCCAGACGCTGCCGGTACGGGGCTTTTTCCTGCGTATCCTCCTTATTCTGGACATGATTTCAGCCTATATCAAATCCGGCTCCGGTCAAGCCTCCGGATTGCCTCCCAACTTGCCGCAGACTGCGGGAAACGGGCATCCGCGCAGTCCTTTCCGCGCCTATCGCGGACCGTGGTACACCTTATGCCTTCCGGACGCCATGGTGATGAAAAGCAGAAACAGGGCATAAGCCGCCAGAAACCCCATGGGAATGACCGCCCCATGTTCCCCCCGCCCCAGCGCTTCAATGGGCGCGGCCTGCTTCACCCAGATATTCTGGGCCAGCCAGGCCAGGAAAATAGCCAGCAGCAACGTAGGCGTCACAAACTTCATGATGAAACGGTAAATTCTGGGAATGCGGATGACGGAACTGTCCTCCAGATCCTTCAATCCCCGGTCCACCCCCAGTTTCCAGGAAAAAAGAATCATCATCACCATGGCGCTCACAAAGAAACACAGCGTGCCCAGAAAAAAATCATAAGTATCCATCGCCAGCAGATTGCCGCTGTACCAGGCAACGATAAACGTGCCCGTAGCCGTAAAAAAGCCCTGCACCACCACAGCCATTTTGCGTTTCAGCCCCATGAATTCCTCAATAAAAGACAGGCCCACCTGCATCATGGAAATGGAGCTGGTCACCGCCGCCACCGTCAGAAGCAGGAAAAACAGGCTGCCGAATACCACGCTGGACCCCATTTTGGCAAAAGCCTGCGGGAGCACCATGAAGCCCAGCGCGAAGGTCCCCTGCCCGGCGGCTCCGGCCACTCCCAGGAACGCCACGGCGGCAGGAACCGTCATCATGCCGGCGATGCCCACCTCGCACACTTCATTGGAGGCGGCGGCCGAAAAGCCGCTCAGCGCGATATCCTCTTTCTTCCTGACATAGCTGGCATACGTCAGAATCAGCCCCGTTCCTACGGAAAGGCTCAGGAAAACCTGTCCGGCAGCAGCGATCCAAAGCTCAATATTTTTCAGGCCGTCCCACAAGGTCACCTCAGTCAGTCTGCGGGTTCCGCCGGACATCTCCACCTGCCTCACGGCTTCATCCAGGGCTCCCGCATGGGAGGCCGATACCATGGAAACCGTTTTCCAATCCCCGCTGTCCCGGTCCAGTTCCTCCACCAGCACTTTGCTGGGATTCCACATATATCCCAGTCCCTGTTCGATGCTGCGGTCCGGATAAGAGGGATCCGGCGTGCCGATGCACAAAATGCGCACCAGCAGCACCAGGGAAATCAAAAGCAGCAACGGCATGAACCAGCGCGAAAACATTTCGATGCCCTTGCTGATGCCCCGGTAAATAATTACCAGGTTCAGCAGAATAACCCCGCCGACGATCCAGAGCAGCCCATTGTCCGACAACAGGGCGCTTCCGTCACCGTACATGCCCGTGAAACTGAAAAAAGTCTGAGCCGTCCCCTCCGCCGTGGCAAAAACCTCCGGACAGGTGAGCATCTTCCAGAAATAGCCGCAGCACCACGCTTCCACCACCATGTAGTAAAAAGCCACGGATGAAGGCCCCAGAACCGCCAGTACGCCCAGAAACTTCCACAGCCTGGACCCTTTGGTCAGGTACCAGAACACGCCGGGGGCGCAATGGGCGCCCATCTGGCCGCCGCGCCGCCCGATGGACCACTCCGCCCACGCCACGGGCACGCCCACCAAAACAAGCATGAGGCCGTAAGCCACCATGAAGGCACCCCCACCATATTGGGCAGCCAGCCCCGGAAAGCGCAGAAAATTTCCCAACCCGACGGCACTGCCGGCCACTGCGAGAATCACGCCTATTTTTCCGGACCACTCATCTTGTTGCGCCTTTGAGGATGACATGGAAGGAATACTGACAAAAAAAGCTTCATTTTCAAGAGAAAACAGGCTCTTTTGGAACGAATGTGGTATCATTGCCTCTTGACTTTCGTCCGTTTTTTGGAATCATTCTTTTAGAACCAAACCAAAAAAACGACCATGCTTCTCATAGGAAAACCGGCACCTCATTTTAGTGCAAACGCAGTTGTAAACGGTACCATCGTACCGGATTTCAGCCTTGACCAGTTTAAGGGCAAAAAGTACGTAATCCTGTTCTTCTACCCGAAGGATTTTACCTTCGTGTGCCCTACCGAGCTGATCGGCTTCCAGGAAGCCCTGGGCGAATTCGACAAGCGTGACGTAGCCGTCGTCGGCTGCTCCACGGACAGCGAATTCTCCCACTGGGCCTGGGTCAACACCCCCCGCAGCCAGGGAGGCATTCAGGGCGTGACCTACCCCATCGTCTCCGACATCAACAAGACCATTTCCGCCGACTACGGCGTGCTGGCCGGAGATGAGGAAATTGACGAAGACGGCAATGTGGAAGTCAATGGGGAGCTGATCGCCTACCGCGGCCTCTTCCTGATTGACAAGGACGGCATCGTCCGCCACCAGCTCATCAACGACTTCCCGCTGGGTCGCTCCATTGATGAAGCCATCCGCGTGGTTGACGCCCTCCAGCACTTCGAACTGTACGGGGAAGTCTGCCCCCTCGGCTGGCACAAGGGAGATGCGGCCATGACCCCGTCCCACGAAGGCGTGGCCTCCTACCTCAGCAAGTAAGCAGCCCTCCGGCAATATTTCAAGGCCGCTCCCCTCTCCGGGGAACGGCCTTTTTTCATCCCCGCTTTTTCCTGTTTCCCAACCAGATGCCATATCCGGCCATGCATCCGCCCCCCCTTTCCTGCGGGATAAATGCTGCGTCCGCAGAGCCTGAAAGTCCTGTCCTCTCCGCTGCCGGAGGAACTGTCATAAACCGGGGGGAATACGCGCGCGCCCCTTGAGCCGGGCAGTAGCGTTTGCTACATCCTTCATATGAATCTCATGGCAGACGCATCCTCCAGGGAAGACATCTGGACAAAAACCATGGACTTCCTGAACATGCCGGACTGGCTCAAACTGGAAATGGTGCAGTCCGTGGGAGTTAAAATTCTGCATGTGGCGGTTTGGCTGGTGTTCAGCTGGATACTCCTGAAACTGTTCTGCCAGGTGCTCCGGAAAATCACTGTATTGAAAATGTCGCCCCAGGCCTCCCGCCTGACGGTAAAAATCGTCAAAAACGTCGGCTACATTATTATAGGCGTGGAAGCCTTTGCCCTGATGGGGTTCGATATCCTGACCCTGCTGGGCGCGGCCAGCATCATCGGCGTAGCCGTAGGCTTCGCCTCCCAGACCTCCCTTTCCAACATCATCAGCGGCCTCTTCCTGGTAGGGGAAAAGCAGATCAACCTGGGGGATATGATTGAAGTGAATGGAATCACCGGAAACGTGGACTCTATCAACCTGATGTCCGTCCAGCTCCGGCTGCCGAACAATACCATGGTGCGCATCCCCAATGAAATAATCATCAAAAACCCGGTCAGCAATATCACCCGTTTTTCCACGCGCCGGTGCGACCTGAGCCTGGGCGTGGACTATAACTGCGACATTGAGCATGTCGTAAACGTCCTCCGGGAAGTGGTCAAACAAAACAAATTCTGCCTGGACGCCCCCGCGCCCCTCATCTCGTTTTCAGGGTTTCAGGACTCTTCCCTGGGCTTTACCGTAGGGGCCTGGTGCCAGAAAGACAATTTCCTGGACTGCCAGAAAACGCTCGCCCATGACATCAAATGCCGCTTTGAGGAAGAAGGCATTTCCTTCCCCTTCCCCACCCGCAGCCTGGAGAGCAGAAGCCCCATCAAGGTGGAAATCTCCGGACCTCCGGAGAAAAATCAATAAAGAATCTCTTTTTGCTTTCTTTTTGCCCCGTGAAATTTCAATCTTGTCCGCGTAAAATCCGCATCTATGTCTGACACATCCGCACCCGCCTATCGAAGAATCCTCCTGAAACTCAGTGGGGAAGCCTTGCGCAGCCCCGGCAGCATGGACAACATTTCCCCGGAAATCGTCGCCCGCATTGCTGAAGAAATCGCTCAGGCTCACCGCTCCGGCGTCCAAATAGGCCTGGTCGTGGGCGGCGGCAATTTCTGGCGCGGGGCGAAAGCCAGCGTGCGCGGCATGGACCGCGCCACGGCAGATTACGTGGGCATGCTCGCCACCGTGATGAACGCCCTGGCCCTTCAAAGCGCGCTGGAACGCGCGGGAGTCCCCTGCGTGGTGCAGTCCGCCATTGAAATGAAAAATGTCGCGGAATCCTTCATCCGCCTGAAGGCCCGCTCGTATCTGGACAACAATAAAATCGTCATCTTCGCCGCCGGCACCGGCAACCCGTTCTTTTCCACGGACACCACGGCTGCCCTGCGCGCCAGCGAAATCAATGCGGAGGTGGTCATGAAGGCTACCTCCGTGGACGGGGTGTATGATGCGGACCCCAAAAAAGTCTCCGGAGCCAAGCGATTCGACACCATCTCCTATCAGGAATGCCTGGAACGCCAGCTCAAAGTGATGGACTCCACGGCCTTCACCCTGTGCATGGACAACAAGAAGCCCATCATCGTATTCGACATGCATACTCCGGGCAACATCACGCGCGCCCTTCTCGGGGAACCGATCGGCACCACCATCAGCTGAACCCCGCATTCCTTTTCAACCCGCCAAAAACACTTAGCACCCACCATCATCATGGACGCAGAAACATTATTATTGGAAACGGAGGAATCCATGCTCAAGGCCGTGGACTTCGCCAAACAGGAATTCTCCGGCGTACGCACGGGCAAAGCCTCCCCCGGCCTCGTGGAAAACCTGGACGTGCATGTCTCCAGCTACGGCTCCGTCATGAAACTGAAGGGCCTGGCCGTCATCAGCACGCCGGAACCCCGTCTCATCCTCATCCAGCCCTTTGACCCTAGCACCGTTCACGACATCGGCCGCGCCATCAATGAAAGCAAGCTGAACCTCAATCCCCTGGTGGAAGGCCGTTCCATCCGCCTGCCCATTCCCGCCCTCACGGAAGAACGCCGCAAAGACCTTGTGAAGCTTGTCAAATCCCAGGCGGAAGAAGCCCGCGTGCGCGTGCGCGGCGCCCGGAAGGCCGCCATGGATTCCGCCAAAAAGCTCAAGGCGGAAAACATTGTCACGGAAGACGGCCAGCGCGACCTGGAAACGCAGATCCAGAAGCTGACGGACAAATACGTGAAGGAAATTGACGAGCTGGTGGCCGTCAAGGAAAAGGATATCATGACCATTTAAACCAGAAACACCCCCATCCCCAACCATTTGACGACAATGACAGACAACGTAACCAACTTCCTCGCCTCCGGCATCGAGATCAAGGGAACCATCCGTTTCCAGAATGACATGCACATCGACGGCAAGATCGAGGGTGAAATCATCTCCGACAAGGGAAAAGTCACCATCGGGGAAACCGCCCAAATCAAGGGTGACATTACTGCCGGAGACGTCCGCATCTACGGCAACGTGGAAGGCAAGGTCACCTCTGACCGCTGCGAACTCAAGCAGCAGGCCCGCGTCGTCGGAGACATGAAAACGCGCAGCCTCGCCATGGAGGAAGGCGCCCACCTGCTGGGCCGCACGGAAATCGGCTAAAAACACAACCGCCCTGTTCTTCCCTGGCGTGCCTTTTGATACGGGCCGCTTCTCCACAAAAGCGCAAAAGCGCGCCGGGGAGAGAGGCAGGGGCCGGCGGAAATCAGGAACGGAAAGAATCACCGCTCTTTTTTCCAATTCCCCAGCCTCTTCAGAAGCAGAATTGCAGAGAGGCCCATATAGCCCTTTCTTTCTTCAGAAAGCGGTCTCCCATGCCGCTATTCGGCCAATCCTCACGGGAGTCGTTCATGCCTGTAAACGCCGTTACGCATCTTTCATGAAACGGTTCACCGGACATCCGGAACCATGGGGAATTTTTCTGAACATAAAATACCAGCAGGAAATACGTCCCCTCAGGAAATACGTGAAAAAACAGTTATTCATCGGTTCCGCCACCTATCCACATGATTCGCGGTGACGCAGCCTTTTCCTGTTGTTACGCCCGGCAGTAGAATGCTGCCGCCACTTATCCATACATGACGGTGAGCAGGTACGGGAAAATGTTTCCCTTACCTTCTTTCCACCCCGTCCACAGGGTGCTTCTGTGGCACGACTGGATGCGAATTCGCACCAATGAACATTGGATATGCCATCAGTACCTTGGTTGCCTACGCGAATAGGCGCATTATCCACCAAAGTACGGTTCATATTGATGATCACGCCGCCCCCTAAAAAGATATTCTTTTCGTAATCGAAATGAAAAGGATTATCTATCATCACGTTATCTCCTATCCTCCCGGGGATTCCTGAAAAATTTCACTTTTCCCCTGCCAATTCCCTCGGCAGGGCGATTCTCCTTAGCTCCCCGAATTTGCCGTTTCTAAAAAATCTTCCGCATCATCACGCATAAGCCCCCTCCTGACGGAGACTGTTTTCAACGACGCCCGGCAGCAGATCATAAATGGAACAGCCTGCTTTCTCTTCAAAGAACGCCTTGATTTGCAGAATTTTTTTCCACCGGTCCACTGTAAACGGATGCACCCCATACCGGATTGTTACATCCACAAACCGTTTTTCCAAAAGGCAGAAGCCTGTAGGCAAGGCCAAAGAATCACATAACTGAACCAGGAGGTCATAGTCGTCATAGACTGCGTTCGCCACAAAATTTTTCATGAACAGGAAATCCTCTTCACTCACGTCAAACGTACCGATAGAAGTATTGATATCCTGTATCATAAACGCATGGGAAATACAAATCTGCGCAGCCTTGCTCCAGCCTCTTGCCGAACAATAGCGGTACCCGTCTATTAAATGCTTTTCGGAACTTACTCCGGCATATCGTCCAATATCATGCAATAACCCCAGGACATAAGCTTTTTCACCGGATAGCCCTTTACAATGTGACGCTATATTTTCACAGGCCTGCGCTACATAGCGGGAATGTTCCGCCCAGCCTCCCGGGTTGGATTCATATGCTTCCCTGATTGCCTGTTCCGCAGTTTTTCTGTCCGGCTCCATCTCTGTCATGGCTATCACTATAGCGCACCATTACTGAAATAAACATCACGATTCCTCCACGTCCCCCGGTATTCAGATGATGTGACGCAAAAATATTTTCTTTTGCTAAAAAAGCGGTCGGCACCGTTCCGGAACGGAATTTTTTCCGGGGAAATCATGTTCTCGGGCATATGCCATCATTTGCTTTATTTCATCATCCCGTTTCTTGCTTTTTCCCTTGCCCGGGAAAAAGGGAATGATTTTCCGTGTAATCATTCCCCGGCAGGCGGGCGCACGACGGACCAGGAACGCGGCTGGGCGGGGTCCAGCACCTTCCTGATAAAGGCGTTCATCCGTGCCAGATCCATATTCCTGATAGCGTTCGTCTGCTGTTCAAACGCTTCCAGAGGCAGACCGAACAGGATATCCAGCGCCAGCATCTGGCACAAAGTTCCATTGGACTGCATGGCCAGCAGACGGGAAGACAGGGCGGCAGCCCTGGTGCGTTCCAGCTCATCTTCCGTCATACCCTGTTCATAAATCATCTCCAGGGTTTTCTCCAACCTCCGCCCGGCTTCCTCCAATTGTGCCGGGGAGGTTCCCAGATAGAAGCAGATGCCTCCGGCATCCATGCCGATGAACAGGGAAGAACTGGCATAATAGGCCAGTCCGGCCTCCTCCCGGATACTGGTGAAAACGGGACCGGCCATATCACTGCACCAGGACTGGAACAGCAGAGCCTGGGCCATCTCCGGGGAAGCCACATCCACGCCCGGCACCCCCACTACCAGCACGGCCTGCTGCTTGTCCAGAACGGCCACTTCCCGGCCGGCCCGCAGCGCTGGAGTGGGAGTCAGGGCCGGAGGCGTCCCCGTTCTCATGCTTCCCAAATGTTTTTCCAGAAGAGGCAGGACCTCCTCCTTCCTGACATCCCCGGAAATGCAAATCACGGCATTGGAGGCGCAGATAATGCGTTCATATTGTCTTTTGATATCCTGAACCGTCAATGAAGACAGGCTTTCCGGCGTGCCGGAAGGGGAATTTCCATAGGAAACATGTCCGTAAGCCACCTTCCGCTCCTGCCGGAACGCCACGGAAAGAGGGTCTTCCATATCCTCCTCCGCATCCGCCACAAAAGACTCCTGTTCCTTCAGAAAGGCGTCTTCCGGGAAAGATGGATTCATGACTACGTCCGCCATCAGCTCCAGTCCGGCGTCCAGGTCTTCCGCCAGGACCTGACACCCCACGCTCAGGGAATTGTTTCCGGCGGATGTGTTGACGGCGCCCCCTATGTCCTCCAGAAAACGGGCTATATCCGCTGCAGAACGGGTGGAGGTTCCTTTCAGCAGGCACTCGGCCATCAGGTCCGTCACGCCGGCGTCATGCTCATTTTCCGCACGGCATCCGGCCTTGAACGCCATGCAGGCATAAGCCAGCGGCAGGCGATGGTCTTCACGGATCACCACCTTCATGCCGTTGCCAAGAACATGCTCGCTCAGGGACGTTCCCGCAGCGGAGGCTGCCCCTTCTTCTTCCCCGGAGTTGCTGCCGGAGGGGTCCAGGCTGACTTCCGTCACATTCGGGGAAGACAGCCAAGTGGAACAAACGCGGTGCAAATCTTCCGTAGTCACCCGTTCAATAGCCTCCTGCCATTCGGAAGACAGGTTCAAATTGCGCGCGCCGAACCAGTCCGCTCCCATTTCCGAGGCCATCCCGGAAGCGGAACTCCTGCGGCGCAGGCGACTGACCCGGGTCTGTTTGCAAACTCTCTTCAAGTCCTCCGTAAAATCCTCTTCCGCCAGATTGCGAAGCTCCTGAAGCACCAGGTCCCGCACTTTGTCGCGCTGGGCGCGGTCCACGTCCATGCTGATGGTAAACGCCCCCTCATCCGTCTCAGACTGGTTGGAATGCACTTCAATGCCGTACACCAGGCCCAGGCGGTCATGGAACTTTTCATAAAAACGCGCGGAACGCCCGCCTCCCAGAATGCTGGACAGCGCGGAAAGGGCCGGCGTATCCGGATGGGCGGAACAGGGCAGGCGCCAGGCAAGGTGCAGCTTGGAGTAAGGCACGGCAAACTCCTTCCGCACCCTGCGGGAACCGAACTGGTGAGGCTCATGGGGAATGGGTTCCCGGTTCAGGGGACGGGATTTCAAGTCTTCCACCAGCAATTCCAGATGGGAAAGAATCTCCGCGGCATCCACGTCTCCCGCAATGGAAAGAACCACGTTATTCGGAACATAGCGGCTGGCATGATAATCCAGCACGTCCTGCCGCGTCAGGCAGTCAAAGGCGGCGCGCTCACCCAGCACGGGCCAGCGGCGGGGATGCTTGAGATACAGCGTCTGCATCAGAAGCTGGTAGGCCACGGAATCGGGATCATCCGCATACATGGCCATCTCCCGGCGCACCACCTCCTTCTCCCGCTCCATCTCGTCTTCCGGGAATGTGGGGAAAAATACAAGCTCCGTCAGAAGATTCAGGAAAATCTGCCAGGACTCCGCAGGGCCGTCTATATAATACACAGTGCGGTTTACGCTGGTGTACGCATTCCAGTGGCCGCCGCGTTCCTGCACCTTGCGGGCCAGCTCCTGCCCGGAGAAATGCGCCGTTCCCTTAAACACCAGATGCTCCAGCAAATGGGAAAGTCCGCTCCCCTGCCAGTGCCCCTCATTCATGGACCCGGTGCCAACCCAGTACTGGAGGGACACTACGGGATGAGACTTGTCCTCCTTGATCAAAACCGTCAAACCATTTCCAAAACGGCGCGTCACAGGTTCCTTGGCTGAACTCATGCTCCCTACCGTGCCTCAAGAAAGCGCCCCATGCAAGCCAGCGCTCCGTACATGCCGCCGGACTGTCAAACTTACCCCGGCGTCAAAAAGCGGGCCCTCATCAAAAGCCCTGCCTAAAAAACATCCTCTCTGCACATTTTTTTGAACAAATATTACCTCCTGCCGCTCTATCAGTCATAGAACGGCAGCTCCTCTGCCGCTGCATTACCAACACCACACAACCTCACATATCATTATATGAAAAAGATCCTCGCTGTAGCAGCCTTTGTTTTCGCTTTCAGTGTCAACGGTTACGCTCAGGAAGCCGCCGCTCCGGCGGAATCTCCCGCCCCCGCTGCCCAAAAGTGCTGCAAGAAAGACAAAAAGTGCCCCAGGAAATGCGCCAAGGAAGGCAAATGCCCAGAAAAGTGCGGCCAGCCTTGCAGCAAAGGGGAAAAGCCCTGTGACTGCCCCAAAAAGGGAGAAGCCCCCAAGGCCTGACTCAACGAACCGTTAAAATAAATACAAACCCTTGCCGGAACTCTCCGGCAAGGGTTTTCTCCGCCGGAAGAACGCAACCGCGTCCCTCCCGCTGACTGCGAAATTACTTGATCTTAATCTTCAATCCGTTTTATAAACCGTTATCATGAAAACAGCTTCCATTCTTACCATCGGCTGTGCAGCCATGGCGCTGTCCATTACTTCCTGCACCAACTTCGGTTCCCCGAACACCTATAACCTGAATGAAATCGGCGGAGCCCAGGAAACCTATACCGGCACGGTCACCAGCGTGGAAAACGTCAAAATCCAGGCCAATAACGCCAACACCGGCACCGGAATCGGCGCTGTGGCGGGCGGGTTGACCGGCGCCATGTTCGGGGGCGGCAACGCCAAATTCGCGACGGCGGCGGGCGGCGCCATTCTGGGCGGCATTGCCGGCAACCAGATTGACAAGGCCGTCAACAACACGACCGGGGAACGCATCACCGTGCGTCTGGACCAGAAAAGGAACGGTACCCGCAACTACACGGTTGTCCAAGTCGCCAGCAGGAACAACCCGATCCAGGTCGGACAGCGCGTGCGCGTAATCATCGGCAACAACGGTTCCCGCGTGCTGGCCTATTAATTGGGAATCCACTACTGACCAGCTATATACCGGCATGATCTTCGGCACCTTACCCGGCGGCTTACCTGTAGAATTGTTTGAGCTGTCTTCCGACAAGCTGACGGTACGCATCAGCAACTACGGGGGACGCATCATCTCCGTCGTCAAGGACGGCATGGACATGATTGTAGGGCCCAAGCGCTTTGAAGACATGCTGAAAGATACCTGTTATTGCGGTGCGATTTGCGGCCGTGTCGCGAATCGCATCGCAAAAGGCAGGTTCTCCATTGACGGGGATTCCCGCGCCGTGGCCGTCAACAACGGCCCCAACCACCTGCACGGCGGCATCCAGGGGTTCGACAGCAAAGTCTGGCAGGTGCAGGAAGCCGGGCGCAATACGCTGGTGCTGACCCTGCACTCCGCAGACGGTGAGGAAAATTACCCCGGCAACCTGGAAGTGGTAGCCACCTACACCGTGGTGGAAGAAACCCTTCATCTCCGTCTGGAGGCGTATGCGGACGCAGCCACAATCGTCAACCTCACCAATCACGCTTACTGGAACCTGTCCGGCAAGCCTACCATTGATTCCATGACTCTGGAGGTACGGGCCTCCGCCTATACTCCGGTGGACGCGACCAATATCCCCGACGGCCGTATCCTTCCCGTGGAAGGGACGGACTTTGACCTGCGGAAAGCGGCCCTGCTGGGGGAACGCAACTCCTCCGCCCACCCGGATACCGCCGCCGGACTGGACCACAACTACGTGCTGGACTCCGAACCGGGGGACAAGATTGCAGCCATCCTTCTTGACCCGGAATCCCGGCACCGCCTGATTGTGGCAACGGACGCTCCCGGGCTTCAGGTGTATACCGGGGAATACCTGCCCCAGGCGCGCCAGGGAATAGCGCTGGAAGCCCAGGGCTTCCCCAACGCCGTCAATACCCCTCACTTCCCCAGCGTCATTCTGCGTCCCGGCCAATCCGCCACGCGCAGCATTACCTGGACTGTCAGATAGGCGGCCTGCCTGAATCCCGTTTCCGAACAAAAAACAGGCGCTTCAACAACGCCCTCCCGCCGTTCTTCCCGTTCAGGCACGCGGTGTCAGGATGCCGCGTAAAGCCCTTCCGCCGCTACCTTTTGGAGCCCTTCCGCCATGCGTTCCAGGGAACGGCCCACAAAAATCAGATCCGCAACGGAAACCAGATTATCCTGATATTGCTCAGGCAAGCAGGCAAACGCCTCCGTCAGGGACGCCGCATGCCCCGCCAAATCCTCCAGCGCAGGGACAAGCACCTTCAGAGCCTCCCCGTCCCAGGAGGAAACAGCTTTATTCACAGCTCTGAACTGCTCCGCCATTTCCCGATAGACGGGATCCGCCAAGGCAGCCTCCCGGATGCGCGGACGCTTATTCAGCCTGTTGGCCCTTTTGGCGATGGTCACGGCCTCATCACCAATCCGTTCATACATGGAGGACATGCGCAGGGAAGCCAGCACCACCTTGAGGTCGGAAGCCACCGGACTGAAAAAAGCCAGCAGATGCAGCCCTTCCCGGTCCACCGTCATTTCCAACTCGTCCAATTCTTCGTCATCAGCGATAGCCCGGTTGGCGGAAGACTCATTCTGCTGCAAAAGGCCGGCGGCGGCCAAATCAAGGGCGCTTTGCGCCTTATAGGCCATCTGGAGCAAATGCGTATTCAGGGAGGAAAGGGCGGCGTCAAACTCCCTCAGGGTGTGCGCGTCGTGATTCATGATTCGGAATATTGGCTTGATGATTGGATAAGGTTTTGCCGGCATGATAAAAAAGATGCAGCCTGCGCAGACTGTTCTTTCTGGCGGCGCTGGCAGCCAGCCTCCGCCCAGTGCCGGAAACATGGGGCACACGCCCGGCTCCTCCTTTGGAAATGTTCTTTGAAAAAAGCATAATTGTTTCTCTGTTAACTGAATCTTCCCGTAATGTAATCCTCCGTTTCTTTCAGGGAGGGATTGGAAAAAATCTTTTCCGTAGCATCAAATTCCACCAGCCTGCCCAACATGAAAAAACCGGTCAGGTCCGAAACGCGCGTGGCCTGCTGCATATTATGGGTGACCACAATGATGGTAAACTTGTCCTTGAGACGGTGCATCAGCTCTTCCACCCTCACTGTCGCAATGGGATCCAGGGCGGAACAGGGTTCGTCCATCAGCAGGATGCGCGGCTTCACGGCAATGGAGCGGGCAATGCACAGCCGCTGCTGCTGGCCGCCGGAAAGTCCATTGGCGGAGGCATGGAGACGGTCTTTCACCTCATCCCAAAGAGCGGCATGCCGCAGGCTTTCCTCCACAGCCTCGTCCAGAATGCCGCGGTTTCTTACTCCCGCCAGCCTTAATCCGTAGGCTACATTCTCATAAATGCTCATCGGGAAAGGGTTGGACTTCTGGAAGACCATACCCACCTCCCGCCGCAAACGAATGGCATCCAGGGAAGGGGAAGTCACGTCCACCCCGTCAATGCGGATAGAGCCCCCCGTAACGCGCGCCTCCGGAATACGGTCATTCATCCGGTTGATACAGCGCAGCAGCGTGGATTTCCCGCACCCGGAAGGGCCGATGAATGCCGTTACCCTGTTCTTGGGAATCTTCATGGTGACGTTGAACAGGGCTTGCTTGCTCCCATAACAAAAATTCAGGGAATCCACCTCTACGGCGGTCTGGTCGGCTGCTGCTGGATGCGGAGTCATGTTTTTCTAATGGCGCGACCTGCGCCTCTGAACGCATGGTATCCCAAAAACAGGGCTTCCTGGCTACTCCGGGTTTGTGACGATTTCTTAACCAGGATTCTCTTCCCCACCATGGGGGCGGGAGAGTATCACTACCCCGTCTTCCGCAATGAACGGCCCCGCCGGCATAGAAACGGAAGACGCAACACATCAGAAAAAGACGCCATGAAATTCGTCGCCAAAATCCTGACCATCGCCGCCGCCCTCAGCTCCCTGAGCATGGGCGCCAGTCAAGTGACCGTTGACAACAGCATCAAGCCGTATGCGCCCTCCAGCGGCGTTTCCGGCAACCTGAACGCTGTCGGCTCCGATACGCTGAACAACCTGATGACCCTCTGGGCGGAAGGATTCAGCAAAAAATATCCCAGCGTCAAAATCGGAGTTGAAGGCAAAGGCTCTTCCACAGCGCCGCCCGCCCTCACGGCAGGCACGGCCCAGCTCGCCCCCATGAGCCGCCAGATGAAGCGGGAGGAAATCGCAGCCTTTGAAGCCAAATACGGCTACAAGCCGACGGAAATCAAAGTGGCCCTGGACGCCGTGGCCTTCTTTGTCAACAAGAACAATCCCATCCAGGCCCTTACCCTGGCGCAGATCGACTCCATTTTCTCCTCCACTTTCAAGCGCGGCGGCTCCAATATCACCGACTGGGGCGATGCGGGGGTTCCCTCCATGAAAGGGAAAGCCATCTCCATCTACGGCCGCAACAGCGCCTCCGGCACGAACGGGTTCGTGAAGGAAATAGCCCTGAAAAAAGGAGACTATAAAAACTCCGTGAAGGAACAGCCCGGTTCCTCCGCCGTCGTGCAGGGCATCAGTTCCGACGAACAGGGAATCGGCTATTCCGGCATCGGATACGTCACCTCCGGCGTAAAAACCCTCTCCCTGGCGGAAAAAAGCGGAAAGGCGGCGGTACAGCCTTCCTACGATAACTGCATCAACGGAACATACCCGCTCTCCCGTTACCTGCTGATTTACGTCAACAAGAAACCGGGAGAACCCCTGGACACCCTGACCAGGGAATTCATCAAATTCATCGTATCCAAAGACGGCCAGGAAATCGTGACCAAGGACGGTTATTACCCGATTCCCGCCAAAGTCAGCGCAGAAGTGCTCAAGAGCATTGAATAAACACTCCCTTCCCGTTCCGTAAACACATGCCGGGGCAGGACTCCGGCCCACCCGCCGGAGTCCTGCCCTTCAACTTCTCCTCTCTGCCGTCATGAGTTCCAATGCTCCCTCCCCCGCACCTTCCAGAAAGCCCAAACCCGTTCCGGAACGCTTTCAGGTGGCAAAAACCACGCTGTGGTTTGACCGCATCATGACCAAAACCATCATCGGCGGAGGATTCACCGTCATTGTAGCCGTTTTCGGCATTCTTTTCTTCCTGCTGGCCGTCACGGTTCCCCTCTTCCAGAACGCGGACGTGGACGAACGGCAGCACCTCAAGCCTTCCTCTCCGGTTCCGGGAACCTGGGGCCTGGACCCTTCCGGCACGCTTCCCTTTGTCTATGGCAACGGAAAAAACATCTTCTTCCTGGACAAAACTACCGGGAACCTGTCCTCCGTTCCCGTTACCCTGCCGGACGGCGAAACCGTCTGCGCCCATTCCTATAATGCATCCCTCACCGCCTACCCTATCGCTACGGAATCCGGCAAGGTAGGCCTCATCCACGTCCATTCCGGACTCAACGTCCACGGCCGGACGAATGCCCACGGCCCGGACAAAGCCGGAGTGGAGGCCGGCCCTCTCTACCCCCTGACGGAAAGCGGCTCCGTCCCCGGCAAAATATCCGGCATAGCCTATGCGGACGCGGGAGAACGGAAAATATTTACCGCAACCGTGGAGACGGAACAAGGCACGCGCCTCCTGCTGATGACGCTGGAAGAATCCCGCTCCCTGCTTCATGAAGGGGAACTGGCTCCTTCCGGATTCCATGACCTGACGGACCAGCTGGAAGGCCGCCCCACGGCCATGCTGCCCGGAGCCTCCGGAGACAGCCTCGTCATCGCCACGGACACGGACAAACTTCTTTACTTTTCCTATGATGAAAACGGGGAAACATGGGTCAGACGCCAGACTATCCCGTCTCCGCTGGGAAAAGGGGAAAAAATGACTTCCGTCAACTGGCTTTTCGGAGACATGTCCCTGGTCATAGGAGGCGACAAGGGAAGTCTTAAAATTTTCAGCCTTTATCCCCACACCCGTCCGGACGGCACCTCCCTGCGCCTCTTCGGCCAGACCAGGCAATTCTCTCCCCTGGACGGTCCGGTGCAGCACTACGCGGCTTCCGGCATCAACCGTTCCTTCCTGGTCTCCACTCCGCGGGAACTCAGGCTCTGCTACGGAACCACGGCCGATATCCGCTGGAACAGCGGTCCTCTGGAATTCGTTCCGGTCCAGCTGGCCGCCAATACGGAATTCAATTCCGCCATTGCCATAGACTCATCAGGAAACATTCATTTCTTCTCCATGGAAGACAAGCACCCGGAAGCCGGTTCCAAAGCCCTGGTCGGGAAAATATGGTATGAGGGGTACGATTCCCCCAAATGGCTCTGGCAATCCGTGGGCGGCACGGACGATTATGAATCCAAGCTGTCCCTGATGCCCCTGGTCTTCGGCACGCTGAAAGGCACCCTGTACGCTCTTGTCTTCGCCGTTCCGGTAGCGGTCACGGCCGCCATTTACACGGCCCACTTCATGGCTCCTGCCGTCAAACGGGTGGTAAAACCCGTCATGGAAATCATGGCCTCCCTCCCTTCCGTAGTGCTGGGTTTCTTCGGAGCCCTTTACCTGGCCCCCAGAATGGAAGACAAGGTTCCCGCCCTGCTCTGCATGGCCATCCTCATTCCCGGCCTGGCAACCCTCATCGCATGGTTCTGGACCACCCGGCCCGCAGCCTGGCGCAACAAATTCAGCCGCGGCGTGGAATACATTGTCATGACTCCCGTCATCCTGCTCTGCGCCTGGTTCTGCTGGGAATATCTGGGCTACTGGCTGGAACAGCCCCTCATCAGCCTCTGCCGCAGCGTCATGGGCCTGTGGGGCGCCGGGGACTTCCAGGCCGCCAGTTTCTCAGACCTGTGGCGCAACGGATTCGGCATGCCCTATGAACAGCGCAACTCCCTGGTAGTTGGATTCATCATGGGCTTTGCCGTCATCCCTGTCATCTTCACCATTTCCGAGGATGCCCTGAGCAACGTTCCCCCTTCCCTTATCGCCGCCTCGGAGGCGCTGGGAGCCAGCCGCTGGCAGATGGTCCGCACCGTGGTCCTTCCGGTGGCTTCCGCGGGCATTTTCTCCGCCCTGATGATAGGTCTGGGCAGAGCCGTGGGGGAAACCATGATCGTGCTGATGGCCACGGGAAACACCCCCATCATGGACTGGAATATCTTCAACGGCATGCGCACTCTCTCCGCCAACATCGCCACGGAGCTGCCGGAGGCGGCGCAGGACTCCACCCACTACCGCGTCCTCTTCCTGGGCGGCCTTATCCTCTTCTCCATGACATTCATTTTGAACACTCTGGCGGAAATAGTACGCCAGCGTCTCCGCAAACGCTTCAACGTCGTGTGAACCATCCATCCCTTCCCATCCATCCACCTTCCATGAAACAGGACTTCAGCCTACCGCCCGCCCCCAAACGCCCGCTGGGGGAAGTCAACATCTGGCTTACCTCCATCGGGCTCTCCCTGGGCCTCATCATGATTTTCGGCCTGCTGGGCATCATCGTCGTCAACGGTCTGGAGGCATTCTGGCCCAAAACCATTTATGAACTGACGATTGCCCCCTCTTCAAAAGAAGAACAACCGCTTGTCCTGTACGCCGGCATCACGAAAGACCAGACGCGCCATGTTCCCGCAGACCCCGCCCGCCCCGGCTCCACGGCCAGAGACGTGCGGGAATACCAGCTCTTCACCGGCAGCAAGGAAATCTACGGACAATCCTACCGCTATGTGGACGCGCACAACATTGCGGCCTCCGCCACTCCCAAAGGACTTCTGTGCCTGGAACGCATGGAGGGAGGGAAAGCCCTGGTCAGACCTCTGGAACTCAAGCTGTCCTCCGGGCAAACCATCCCCGCCGCCTCACCGGAATTCATGGCGGCTTTCCGCCGTGCGCTGGACAGGGAAACGGAACTGAGGGACAGGATCAAAGCCATTGACACCAGGGACATCGGCTCCGTCAATACCCGGCTGGCAGATGCCAAACTGGATATCAAGGCCATAGAACGTTCCTACGACATCCGGGAAGAAAACGGACGGCGTACGGCCGTCCCCAGGAAAAACCCCATTCTCACGGATATGGATGACCCGGCCGGGGAACTGGACCGGCTCCGCGCCAAAGTGGAACAGCTCAACGCCGAATACGCCCGGTACACCGCGGAAGCAGCCAGACTGAGGGAGCAACAGGGACGAGACTCTCTTGTGTATGCCCTGGGAGACGGGGAAAAGAAAGAAATCCGCATGGATAAAATCGTTTACGGCTACCAGCCGAATGACCTGGGATTCTCCGGCAAATGCGGCGTCTTCCTCCACAGCCTGTATCATTTCGTCATGGATGATCCGCGGGAGGCCAATACGGAGGGCGGCATCTTCCCCGCCATCTTCGGCACTTTCATCATGACTTTGCTCATGAGCGTGCTGGTTACGCCCGTAGGGGTCATCGGCGCCATCTACCTGAGGGAATACGCCAGGCAGGGGCATCTGGTACAGGCCGTGCGCATCTGCGTGAACAACCTGGCGGGCGTGCCTTCCATCGTCTTCGGCGTTTTCGGCCTCGGCTTCTTCGTTTACTATCTGGGAGGAACCATCGACGAACTTTTCTACTGGAAAAAGCTGGCCGTGGACAATACGCCCACCTTCGGGACCTCCGGCATCCTGTGGGCATCCCTCACGCTGGCCCTGATGACGCTGCCCGTAGTCATCGTCTCCACGGAGGAGGCACTCTCCGCCGTCCCCCGCGGGCTGAGGGAGGCGGCCCTGGCCTGCGGGGCCTCCAAATGGCAGATGATTAAACGCATCATCCTCCCCAGCGCCCTGCCGGGCGTCATGACCGGCCTCATTCTAGCCATGGCCCGGGGCGCCGGAGAGGTAGCCCCGCTCATGGTCACGGGGGTGGTCAAGCTGGCCCCCTCCCTGCCCATCGACGGGGAAGGCCCCTTCATCCACCTGGAACGCAAATTCATGCATCTGGGCTTTCATATCTACGACGTGGGCTTCCAGTCTCCGGACTCGGACGCCGCCCAGCCCATGGTTTTCGCCACCACGCTGCTCCTCATCCTGCTGGTGGTGGTCATGAATCTCACGGCCATCCTCATCCGCAACCGCCTGCGCAAAAAATACGCGGCCTCCAGCTTCTAACTCCATTCTCCTTCATCATCCCATGACTGAACCAGCCGCCGCAGACGACGAGCCCATCATTGAAGTGGAAGACTTCTCCTTCTTTTACGGGAGCAAACAGGTTCTCTTCAACATCGGCATGACCTTTGAAACCAACCGGGTAACCGCCCTCATCGGGCCCTCCGGCTGCGGAAAATCCACTCTGCTCCGCAACATCAACCGCATGAACGACCTGGTCCCGGACGTGCGCCACCAGGGGGATATCCGCATTGACGGCACCAGCCTGTATGACCCGCGCGTGGAAGTCATCTCCCTGCGCAAGCGCGTAGGCATGGTCTTCCAGAAATACAACCCTTTCCCTAAAAGCATTTACGAAAACATCGTCTTTCCCCTCCGTGTGGCCGGCCGCAACAGGCGCGCGGAACTGGACGAAACAGTAGAACGCAGCCTGAAGGGAGCCGCCCTGTGGGATGAAGTGAAAGACAAGCTGCATGAAAGCGCCTACGGCCTTTCCGGAGGCCAGCAGCAGCGGCTGTGCATCGCGCGCGCCATTGCCAACCGCCCCCAGATCCTGCTGATGGATGAACCCTGCGCCGCCCTGGACCCTATCGCCACCTTAAAAATAGAGGACCTGATGGAAGACCTGAAAAAAGAACTCACCATTGTCATCGTCACCCATAACATGCAGCAGGCCACACGCATCGCGGACCGGACCGCCTTCATGTACATGGGCCGCCTGGTGGAATACGGGGAAACGTCCCAAATCTTCACCAATCCCACGGAAAAAGAAACGGAAGCCTACATTACGGGCCGTTTCAGCTAAAAGCCCTTTCCAAACCATTCTCCTCATGACATCCCCCGGCAATCACATCCTCCCCCACTACGACGCGGCCCTGAACGCCATCCGCCTCCGCGTCAACGCCATCTGCGGCAGCCTGCTGAAATACATGGACATTCTGGAACAGGTCATTTCCGGCCCGGACAGCGACGGGGCCAACAGCATCATTGCGGACAGCGACCCGCTGCAGGAAGAAACCCGGCAGGTTCTCTCCCTCTGCTCCTCCGTACTCACCCAGTTCCATCCGCTGGGGCGCGACCTGAGGCTCGTCATCACCTTCTCCCGGTGCGGAGACAAGCTCCAGGAATGCATGGAGGAAGTAACGGGCATCGCCAAGCATGCCAAGGCCTCCATCAGGCATCAGGAATCCCTCTCCCCGGATATTGTGCTCCCTCTGCTGGAAATGGCCGTATCCGAATTCAGAGACGCCGCCCGGTGTCTGGAAACGCAGGATGTGGACGCCGCCAGGGAAATACGCCTGCGCGACAAAAAACTGGACAAAGCCCATCGCAAAGCGCTGGCCCTTCTGGTCTCCCCCGAACGGGCGGGAGCCCCTGCCCTCAACGTCAATCTTCTCTTCATTATCCGTTCTCTGGAACGTATCGGAGACATTGCCAAAACCATCGCCGCCACCGTCGTCTTCCTGAAGGAAGCCACGGACATCCGCCACGGAAAAGAAAAATAAAACAATTCCTGCCCGCACGGCGATTCCCTGTTGCCTGAGCCGAAAGAATCTCCGGGGCGATCATCATAGCCGGGGGGAAAAAGAAACCGCCATGCAGGGCAAAGAGAGGTCATGATAAACGACATGATCCGATTTTCGTGTGTCAAAAGCTTCCTCCATAAGGCTTAACGGATCAGCTTTTCAGCAGTGGCATTTCTTGCACATCATCCTCCAGATAATTACAACTGATAGATTATCAGCATATAGAAAACAGACATTCTAAGGATATGCGATAAAGGATGGATTTGGACAAAACAGACAGTTTTCCAAACGCCGCGATCACTCTCCGGAAAAAGGAAAATTCATAACGTCAACCGGAGAAAGCCTATCCAATTACATGCTCTAGGAAGGCCAGGGATCAAGACCTCTGTCCCTCACACCATTCATCCTCCCTCCCGGTCAATAGCTTGAAAACAGAGGGGAACCGGGCTTTTGCTCTCAGTTTCTGCCATTTTGCGACTGTTCATTCAATACTCTTCTACCATTTTTATTTACATAAAAAAACAAATAAAAAAATAATATCTCATATTCATTAATTCACATTGACACTTCCGAAGGATAAGAGTAACTAATCCCTATTATTCCTATCGGAATAAAAAGAAATCTAAATCCATCCCTGTAAAGTACGACGCGATGAACATTTACACCTCCATATCGGAACTGGTCGGGAAAACACCTCTTCTGGAGCCAAGGAATTATGCTCAGGCACATCGTCTGAATGCCCGGCTCCTGCTCAAGCTGGACCACTTGAACCCGGCAGGCAGCATGAAAGACCGTATCGCACTCGCCATGATCAACGAGGCAGAAGCATCGGGCCAGCTCAAGCCAGGAGCCGTCATCATTGAACCAACCAGCGGCAACACGGGCATTGGCCTGGCGGCTATTGCCGCTTCCCGTGGATACCGCATCATTCTTACCATGCCGGAAAGCATGAGCGTTGAACGACGAAATATTCTAAAAGCCTACGGAGCCGATATTGTCCTGACAGAAGACAACCAAGGAATGAAAGGAGCCATCGCCAAAGCCCAGGATCTGGCGGCCGCCACTCCGGGCTCCTTCATTCCCAGTCAATTCACCAACCCGACCAATCCCAGAGCCCATTATGAAACAACAGGTGTTGAAATATGGGAAGATACGGACGGAGAAGTAGATATCGTCGTAGCCGGAGTAGGCACCGGGGGAACAATAACCGGCATAGGCAGACTGCTCAAGGAACGCAAACCCGGAGGAATCACCGTCATTGCCGTGGAACCGGCAGATTCCCCCGTATTATCCGCCGGCCAGGCCGGAAGCCATCAAATTCAGGGAATAGGAGCCGGCTTTATCCCAGAAACCCTGGATACGGATATCTATGATGAAGTCATCACAGTTTCCAACGAAGATGCCTTTTCCACAGCTAAAGAATTGGGTGTCAGAGAAGGCATTCTGACTGGGATTTCCAGCGGAGCTGCCCTATGGGCGGCCGTCCAGGTTGCTAAAAGAAAAGAGAACACAGGGAAAAATGTAGTAGTGATCCTCCCCGATTCAGCGGATCGGTACTACTCAACTCCTCTGTTCATTTGACATCCCGTTCTTTTCTACCGGATACGGCTATCCACCTCCAACCAGCTCCAACATTCATGAACGCTCATTCCCCAACCGCTACAGACACGTTGCGACAAGCCGCAGCGCAATACGAAGGAAACCTTGTTTTTGCTACATCATTCGGGGCAGAAGACCAAGTGCTCACCCATATGATCTCCCATCTTGGTCTGAATATTCCTCTGGCGACTCTGGACACGGGGCGCTTGTTTCCGGAAACCTATGAACTCTGGGCAAGAACGGAGGAAATATACGGCATTCGCATTATTCCTTATTTTCCGGTAGCGGAAGAAGTGGAAAACATGATTCTGGACAAAGGCGTCAATCTGTTCCGCAACAGTATGGAATACCGTCACGAATGCTGCAATATCCGTAAACTGCGCCCTCTGGAAAGACTACTTGCCGGGAAAAAAGCGTGGATCTGCGGCTTACGCTCCACTCAGTCCATCACCCGGAAAGGGCTTCATATCACAGAAAACGATGAGGCGAACGGCATCATCAAAATCAACCCACTGGCCAACTGGTCAGAAGAAGATGTCTGGAACTATATCCGCGCCTACGGCGTTCCCTACAATCCTCTTCACGATGCAGGATTCCCCAGTATCGGGTGCGCCTGCTGCACAAGATCTGTCAAGAGGACGGAAGATGTACGCGACGGACGATGGTGGTGGGAAAAAAAAGAACACAGGGAGTGCGGTTTACATCGCAAACCAAGACATTGATAACCAAAAACATATAAAATGAACAGCATTTACAGACTCAGCCAGCTAAAGCAGTTGGAGGCAGAAAGCATTCACATTTTCCGGGATGCCATCAGCCAGTTTGAAAATCCCGTACTTCTTTATTCCATCGGGAAAGATTCCTCTGTACTGGTCCACTTAGCCAAAAAGGCATTCTATCCGGGCAGACTCCCATTCAAGCTTCTTCATATAGACTCCACATTCAAATTTCGCGAGATGATAGAATTCCGGGACAGATTCGTTCAGGAAAATGATCTGGATCTGATTGTCCACAGTAACCAGGAGGGCATTGCCGCCGGCGTTAATCCTTTTACTTACGGCAGCCGCAAATACACGGATATTATGAAAACACAGGCATTGATTCAGGCGTTGACCGCAGGAAAATATGATGCCGTATTCGGAGGCGCCCGCCGCGACGAAGAAAAATCACGGGCCAAGGAACGAATCTTCTCTTTCCGGGATAAATTCAACCAATGGGACCCAAAAAATCAACGGCCGGAATTATGGAACATTTATAACGGTCGTATCAATCCGGGAGAAAGCGTCCGTATCTTTCCTCTGTCCAACTGGACGGAACTGGATATCTGGCAATACATCCGCCTGGAGAAAATACAGGTTGTAGACCTGTATTTTGCCAAACCCCGTCCCATTGTGGAACGTGACGGTTCCCTGATTATGGCGGACGACAACCGCCTGCCTTTGAAGCCGGGGGAAACACCGCAAATGAGAACCGTCCGTTTCCGCACACTGGGCTGTTACCCTCTAACCGGAGCCATAGAATCTACAGCCCGCACAGTAGAAGAGATTGTGGCGGAAATGCTGGAAACCAGGCTGAGCGAGCGTTCTTCCCGTATCATTGACCACGACGGAGATGCCTCCATGGAACAGAAAAAACGAGAAGGATATTTTTAACCCCTATTATGAACCATTCTGACGACACCTCTTATTTTTACCATTATGGACATCGACTCATACCTGAACGAACACGAAAATAAAAGCCTGCTGCGCGTACTTACCTGCGGTTCCGTGGACGACGGGAAATCTACACTCATCGGACGCCTCCTTTATGACAGCAAACTGATTTTTGACGACCAGCTGGCAGAGCTACGCAAAGCCAGTGAAAAAAATGGAACCGCTGGGGCAGGTAAAATTGATTACGCCCTGTTGCTGGACGGCCTTAAAGCGGAACGGGAACAGGGAATAACCATTGATGTAGCCTATCGGTACTTCACCACCCCCCGCCGCAAATTCATCATTGCCGACTGCCCCGGACATGAACAATACACCCGAAACATGGCCACCGGAGCTTCCACGGCGGACGCGGCCATCATTCTGATTGATGCTCGCCACGGAGTACTCACACAGACGAAACGGCATGCGTTCATCACCTCCCTTCTGAAAATACGGCACCTCATCGTAGCCGTCAACAAGATGGATCTTTTGGATTACTCTGAAGAAAAATTCCGGAAGATTGAAGAAGAATTCGGAAGCTTCACGCAACAGTTGAATATCCCGGATGTTCGTTTCGTTCCCATTTCCGCCATTGAAGGGGAAAATGTGACGCAAACAACAGGAAAAACGCCCTGGTACCAAGGCGATCATCTGCTTTCCATCCTGGAAACGCTGGATGCCAGCGACAGCAGGAATCTCCGGGATTTCCGCTTTCCGGTACAGACAGTCATACGCCCCAATCTCGATTTCCGGGGGTTCGCCGGCTCCATTACTTCCGGCTCCATCCGCCGGGGGGACCCTATCGTGACGCTGCCTTCGTTTCAAAACAGCCGGATCAGAAGGATTGTTACTCCGGACGGAGACCTGGAAGAAGCATTCTCTCCCCAGTCCGTCGTATTGGAACTTGAGGATGAAATAGATATCAGCAGCGGTGACATGATCGTCAAAAAAGGGAATCTCCCCCATATCGAGGATCGGCTGGAAGCCCGTGTCATCTGGATGTCTGAAAAACCCCTTCTTCCCGGAGGCAAATACATTATACGCCATGCGGGCAGAAATATCCAGGGGCGGATAGCAGAACTCCAGTACGACATAGACGTCAATACACTGGAAAGCCGCCATGCAACGCAGCTTCCTCTGAACCATGTCGGCCGCATCGTTCTGGAAACCGCTTCTCCCCTGTTCTATGATTATTACCGGGATAACCGCTCCGGAGGAGCTTTCATCCTGATTGACCCGCTGAATAACGTCACGGCGGGAGCAGGAATGCTCCGTCCCTCTCACATAGATAAGGTTCCTGAAAAAGAACAGGAACAACTCCCGACATTCGTCTCAAGCGATGAACGCATGGAAACTTTCGGGCATGGCGGAAAACAAATTTACGTAGCGGGAGAAGACAGCGACCTGGCACGCAGCTTCGCCAAACAGCTGGAACGGGAACTCCACCGGCTCAAGGCTCATACCTACGGTCTGGATTTTAAGGCGGAAGGCGTATGGGGCAGATCCGCCAGAGAAATCGTCAATGCCTCAGGCCTGCTGGCCGAAGCGGGGCTCATGAGCATTGCAGCGCTGCCGGGCCTTCCCGTCCTGCCCAGAAAAGCAAAGGGAGCCTACTGCATCTGGCTTGGGAATGTCGTCTCCGCGCCAGAAACGGCAGACCGCATCCTTCCCCCCGCAGAAGCGAATGAAAATACTGCGTCTCTTCTGGCGCGCACTCTCTATGTGGAATTTTAATTTTATCCCATCCAAACACCTGCTCCCTCATTTCATGAAGATTTTGCCTCTTGCAGTAAACACGCTGCTCTGCGTTGGCGCCCTCCTGTCCCCTGCCTTTCTGGCATCCTGTCGGGAAGCATCCGAACGGCAGGATCAAATACGCTTTGGCCTTTTCCCCAACGTAACCCATGTCCAGGGGTTGGTTGCCAGGCATTTCAGCCGAACGGGGGAGGGATGGTTTGAAAAACGCATCTTTGAACGGACGGGGAAAAACATCTCCATTCTATGGTATGCTTACAACGCCGGCCCCAGTGCCATGGAAGCCATGTTCGCCAATTCCCTGGATTTTACCTACGTTGGTCCGGGCCCTGCCATTAATGCGTATTCCAAATCCAACGGAACTCTCCTGCAAATAGTAGCGGGAGCCGTACAGGGAGGGGCCGGACTGGTCGTTCCTCCCCATTCCGGAGCATGGACACAAAAAGACTTTCAAGGAAAAATCATCGCTACCCCCCAATTGGGCAATACTCAGGATATAGCCTGCCGGACATGGTTGGCCCAGGGAGGCGTAGCAGTCACTCAATCCGGAGGAGACGCAAGCATACTTCCTACCCCCAATCCGGAACAGATATCTCTCTTTCGTCAAGGCAAACTAGACGGCTCCTGGACTGTAGAACCATGGATTAGCCGCCTGGAAAAAGAAGCCGGAGGCAAGCTCCTGTTTCTTGAAACGGATGCCGTAACTACTGTTCTGACAGCCCAAAAGAGGATTCTGGAAAAACAGCCGGACGTGGCGCAGGCCATTATTGAAGCTCACAGAGAACTCACTCTCTGGATCATCGAACATCCCCAGGAAGCTCAAAAAATTGTCGTAGAAGAACTGAAGGAACTCACCCGTTCCAGCATTGATCCCTCTTTAATTCTCCATGCATGGCCCAGGTTAGTTTTCACGAATAAAATATCCGAAGAAAAGCTCCAAGTATTTGCCAAGGATACGGTACGGACTGGATTTTACAAGGAACTTCCCCGTGTCGAAGGCATCATCCGGAATGATAAAAATAATCCCAGCCATGAGTAGATTATCCATACGAAACGTTTCCAAAAGTTATTTTTCCAGAAAAAAATCGCTTCTGGCGCTTTCTTCCGCCAATCTGGACATAGGGGAAGGAGAATTCATCTGCCTGGTAGGTCCAAGCGGTTGTGGCAAAACAACTCTGCTGAATATGATCGCCGGTCTGATCAAATCGGATACGGGAAGCATCTCCTATGATGGAGAAATAATCTCAGGTCCTGGTCCGGACAGGACAGTCGTTTTTCAGGATTTCGCCCTGTTCCCGTGGTTAAACGTGCTGCACAACGTAGAATTCGGTCTCCGATTTACCGGAATTCCCCGCGCAAAACGCTTCCAAATAGCTTTGGAAAACCTGAAATCAGTAGGCTTGGACAACTTTACTCATGCCCGTATCCATGAACTCTCCGGAGGAATGAAACAGCGCGTAGCCATAGCCCGGGCCCTTGCATTGCGTCCCAGGGTTCTCCTGATGGATGAGCCCTTCGCCGCATTGGATGCCATGACCAGGGATCAACTTTATGCGGATCTCCAGGCCATTTGTGCCGGGCATGGAATTACCGTCGTCTTTGTCACTCATAATGTACGGGAAGCCGTATGCCTGGGAGACAGAGTCATCTTATTTTCATCCCACCCTGGACGTATTTGCGGAGAATTCTGCATTCGTTTGCCGCGCCCACGCCAAATCAATGATCCGGGAGTGGCCCGTCTATCTTCAAACATCACACGGGCATTAAAATCGATTTCCAGAACCGCAGAAGAAAAACAAGACGCACAAACATCATGCACCCTTCCATAAAAAATATTCTCCAATCCTCGGTATTCATCTTGCTGGTCATGGCTATATGGGAATACGGTTCTCTATCCGGTTGGTGGAGGCCTTTCCTATTCCCGGCGCCTTCCGCCATAAGCGGCTATCTTGAAGAAGCAATCAGGGACAATTCTCTCTGGTCCGCTACGGTCGTTACTATCCGGAGACTGCTCCTGGGGTACCTGGCCGGAATCTCCATCGGAATTCCAGCAGGACTTTTATCTGCCCGTTTCCAGCTAATGAGAAACACCATCGGAGTTCTGGCATTGGGATTTCAAGGGCTTCCCAGCGTTTGCTGGGTTCCTCTGGCTATCCTGTGGTTCGGTCAGGAAGAAGCGGCCATCCTGTTCGTCGTTGTCATGGGTACCGTCTGGTCGGTTATACTGGCCACAGAAAATGGACTTGCCAACGTCCCTCCGATTTATGCCCGCGCAGCACGGACAATGGGAGCAGGCTCTGCCTACACTCTGCTCTTCGTCACGCTTCCGGCCTCTGCTCCATTCATCGTCAGCGGCATGAAGCAGGGCTGGGCCTTCTCCTGGCGCTCCCTGATGTCCGCAGAAATTTTTGTTCCCATCCTGACAGGACTGGGATTGGGACAGCTCCTGCACTTCGGAAGAGAGCTCAATTCCATGGAGCAGGTCATGGGCATCATGTTCGTTATTATTCTCATAGGACTGCTCTCAGACAAACTCCTTTTCTCCCCCCTGGAACAAGCCATCTACAGACGCTGGGGGACTAATTTAGCTTAACCCACAGAAAATATTATGATTAAAGAAGGATACACATCCAACGAAAGAATCAAGGAGGAAAGCGATTTCCTCAGAGGAAACATCTCTGGCCTCCTTCATGACGGCGGCATTACCCATTTCCCGTCCGAAGAAGAATTTCTGCTGAAATTCCACGGAATTACCCAGCAGGATAACCGGGATGAACGGCTTATCCGGAAGAAAAACGGACAGGAAAGAAACTGGTTATTCATGTTGAGGCTGCGCCTCCCCGGAGGCCGCATTACGCCCAGCCAATGGCTGGCCGCGGAAACGCTAAGCGACCAATTCGGCAACGGCACCCTTAAACTTACGACACGCCAGGCCATTCAAATCCACGGAGTCGTCAAGCAGGATTTGAAACAGACCATGAAGGACATCCACCACGCGGCCATCACCACGATTGCCGCCAGTGGAGACGCCACGCGCAATGTCATGGTTTCTCTGCACCCGGAAGATTCCGGCATCCATGAGACAGTCTTCAATCAGGCCCGGGAACTCTCCCGGAAACTGGAACCGCAGACACATGCCTATCATGAAATATGGCTGGATGCCAAACGTATCTACTCGGGCGCGGAGGAGGAGCCTTTGTACGGTCCCGGATATTTGCCGCGCAAATTTAAAATCGCTTTTACGCTTCCCCCGGAAAATGATGTGGATGTATACGCTCAGGACCTGAGCTTCGTGGCTATTGCAAAAGAGGGGAAACTCCTGGGATATGACATTCTGGCCGGCGGAGGAATGGGCTATGCTTACGGTAATCCCGGTTCTTTCCCCCGCCTTGCGGATATTATCGGATTCTGTTTCCCGGAACAGGTGGAGGAAGTAGCCCGGCAGGTGCTTTTGATCCATAAAGAATTCAGCACCCGCTGCAACAGAAAAACATCCCGGCTCAGGTACACCATTGCCGGCAAAGGGCTGGGCTGGTTCACTAACGAACTTGCAACACGCCTTTCATTTCCGCTTCAAGCGGCCAAACCTTTTTCATTATCTACGAACGGAGACGCCGCAGATGTTCCTGGCCGCCAGACCATTGAAATTGAAGGCGGCCGCATCCAGAATTCAAACAGGCAACAGCTCAAAACCGCTTTTCATGAAATAGCTTCCATTCATCAAGGAGATTTTTTCATCACAGGCAATCAGAATCTGGTCATTGACGGCATCACACCGGATACTGCCGAGCAAATCAAATCCATCATTGGGAAGTACAATCTTCTCCCCAACGATTCGGGGCTCAGGCGCAATTCCTCCGCCTGTACCAGCCTGCCATTTTGCCCGCAGGCCCTTACAGACTCCGAAAGGCTGCTTCCAAAACTGGTGGATGAACTGGAACCGCAGTTAAAAGAACTGGGGCTATGGGACGAAGACATTTCCATCCGCATGACCGGGTGTCCCAACGGATGCTCCAGACCATATCTGGCAGAACTGGCTTTCGTCGGCAGAGGTCCGGGCAAGTACAACATCTGGATGGGCGGTTCCAGAAGAGGAGACAGGCTGGGCTTCATCTATCAGGAATCTGTACCCGTAAAGGAAATCGCAGACGTGCTCCGACCAGTATTTGCACGTTTTGCGGCGGAACGCAACCAGGGGGAAGGATTCGGTGACTGGAGCATCCGCGCATTACATCCGCAATCTTTATAAAAGCATAAACACCCGGAGCCGTTCTCGCCGCGGACGCCTCCGGGGTAAATCTTGCTACCTTTGAAAATCAAAGAGATACACTAGAAAATAAAATCATAAAGTCTCATCTTCCCCCAGGAGAAACATTACTCCGTCGCCGCCAGGAACTCTCATTCAGCCCTCCTCTGCCGCAACGGCATAATATTTTCATTAAAAACCTTTAGAATCCTCCTTCTATTCCTTCAAATCCCCCTCCGCTCATTCCGCCCGGCCGACGCTGAAACAATACACGGCGGGGTTAATCAGGGCCAGGGGAAGATAAAACACGGCAAAGGAAAGCGAGCCGCCATACAAGACCAGGCACAGGATGGACATGACAAACAGCACGCTGATTTTCAAGCTCCGCGCCCAGTCCAGACGATGCACCAGCCAGACCAGGACGGCGCACACAAAACCAATCACCGCGCACAACACGCCGCCCAGGGTCAGAAACTGCATGTAGCTGGAACAGAACTGCTCCAGCCACCGCACATTATCCGGACCCGGAGGATTCCCTTCCCAGGCAAAAACGCCCGGCGGCAACAGCACCCACAACAGCACGGAAAAAAATACCAGACGGTCCGTATTAAGGCGATAAGTCATGCGCTTTCATGATACCATTTCCGTGCACGGGATAACAAGGGAAATCGCCCGTGCGCCAAGGTTCCGGGAACGGCAGGATTTACAAAGGGGCAAAGGCTGCCTCTCCGGCTCCATTAACGGCTATCCCGTCTATTTCCACCAGCCAGCCGGGGCGGCAGACAGGGGCTTTCAGCATCACATGCGGCACTGCGGCCAGCGGAGAGTCCATCAGCCGGTTCCGAACCGTTTCCCGGTCTGCCCAGTCGCGCAGGTACACTACGGCCTGCTTCAGGTCGGACAGGCTTCCCCCGCTCCTTTCCATCAGGGCGCTCATATTTTCCAGGGTGCGGGCCGTCTGGCCCACCACGTCCCCCGGATGGACAATGTTTCCCTCCGCGTCAATACTGGCGGTGCCGGAAAGGAAATAATGGGAGCGGTCCCCGTACACAATACGGACGCCGCGCTCAAAGGCCACCCGGTACACATGCGTGGGGGACAGGTAGTCCGGCGCTTCCATGTACCGGACCTGCCCGGGCTCCAGCCCCGCGATGCCCAGACTGTCCATATGCAACAGGCGGCCCGGCAGTTCCGTACAGCCTTCAATACCGGTACTGGCGATGAAATGGCTCTCCGGCGTCAGCCCGTAACGGTCAAAGCATCCGTTGCGGCCTTCCACCAATCCCCGGTAGTTGTTGTCAATGTCCCGGCAGTAAATCCAGGTGCGGTGAACCAAATCCGGCACGGCTCCCCCCTGTAAGGCGGCAATCCGGTCCAGCCAGCGGAATTCCTCCCTCATCTGGCCGCAGCTGTCCGGGGAGGAGAATTCCCTCCTGCCCGCCAGGAACAGCCGGTAATGCGCGCGGAGGGCTTCCACGACCGTTCCGCCCTGCTCCGCCATACGCCTTTTTCCCAACATTCCGCCGATGTGCCAGGCTTCCAGAGCCACGCGGGCCCCGTTCGCAGGGGGCTGTCCAACTATGGAAACATAAGAATTCCGTTCTCCTGTTATCCGCCGCAACGGAGCCAACTGGCGCACCGGGTCGCTGACATGAAAACGCAGCAGGAATTCATCTTCTTCCCCTCCCCCCAGATGGCGGTACCTGGCCATCAGGGATTGCAGTTCTTCCTCAAAACTCGCACCCGGCTCCGCCGTCATGCAGAAGAAGCGTTCTTCCGCCCCGTTTTTTCCGGACCATTCCAGTTGTTCAGGTACATTCGCCGTCATCATGTCCTCCCTCCCTTTTACAGGGACTGCACGTAATTGATCAAATCCTCCAGTTCTCGGTCATTCAGGGAACTCGTCTTCCCGCGGATATCCCCCGGATTGCATGTCGTAATGGCTTCCCGTATCGTCTTCGCCCGGCCGTCGTGCAGGTAAGGGGCGGTCCGCCACACTTCCACCAGGGAGGGCACCAGAACGCTTTTACCTTCATCCAGCCCCGTGGCCGTCCCCGTGGCCACCAGTTCCTTGGTAGTGAAGTAAGGATGGGGGTGGCACCGCACGCACCCGGCTGTTTTAAACACTTCCCTGCCCCTCCGGGCGGATTCGGACAAGGCTCCCCGTTCCACGCCGGGAGCATGGCACTGGGCGCACCCCTCCCCCCCCGTCTGCTGTTTGGAAGGGAGATGAGCCACCAGGAACGGGCTGGGAACTTCCTTCATGTTTTTCAGGTATGCATTCACGCATTCCGCCAGTTCACCGGAAGGCTCCAGAAACTGGATGTGCACAAAACCTGCCGTCACGGCCACTTCCGCAGAGGCGCGGACGCCCAGCGTCATTACCGGGTTTGTCCGGTGGGAAAGGAACATGGTGCGCGTATTTTTCGGGTTGCCCATGCCGTCATTCAGCAGATCCCAGTTCAGGCCGTCCACCCGGCCGTCCGGGTGGCAGGTGGCGCAGCTCTGCCACCCCTGGAAGCAATGGGAAGCATCATTAAAATACCGTTCCCCCAGTTTTTCCCGGGAAGGACGGAATTGGCCGTTCAGGGGAATTGCCCTGGATTTGCAGGCATCCTTCAGGGAAACTTCCGCCAGAGAATCAGAAAAGTAGCCGGACACATAAACGTTTTTCCCATCGGAGGCCACGGCGCGCGGACCGTTCAAGGGCAGAGCGATCCGGGTGCGGAGACCGTGCAGGAAACCAAGCCTTTCGGAAACCGGCTCATTGCTCCGGCCTTCCCGCTTCATGCGCTCCAGCAGGGCCGGGAAATCAATTATGGAGAGTTCATGCGTCCCCGCATGCGTCACAAACAGTTTTCCGCCATCTCCGGAAAAAGAAACGCCCCACGGATTGGCCGCCCCCGCATCCGGGTCATCCAGCAGAACGGGATGAGGCTTGTCCGGCTCGTCCGTATCGATAACCGTCACGGCATTCGTATTCATCCAGCCGCGGTCCAGCTGCGTGGTGGGCACCTGGTACCGGCTCAATACATGCGCCACGGCCAGATAGCGGCCATCCGGGCTTATCGCCATTCCGCGCACTCCCTGCGTCCCGTTGGAAAGCGGGAAATGGACCGCTTTTCCATCTTCCACCAGAGTCAGCGCGGCAGCCGTGAAATCCCCGTCCGCAGCCCCGGCCGGCAAATGGCCGGCAGCCCAGATTTTCCTGCCGTCCGGAGAAACGGCCAGAGCCACGGGTTCACGGGGGACATTCCAGGAATTCAGCACGGTTCCGGCAGCGGCGTCCATTTCCAGCACGCGGGAGTCAAACCGGCAGGCTACATACAGCTTTTCCTCCCGCACCACGGGAGACATGGGTGTATGCCCGGCCGGAAAGGAACATTTCAATTCCCCGCTTTCCAGGTCCACTACTTCTACTGCTCCGCGCGGGCCGCCTTCCGCCACATAGGCCGTTGCTCCATCCACGGCCATGCCGTTGGGAGGCTGGGCCAGCCGGATGCTTTTCACCTTTTCCCCGGAAGCAGGGTCCACCAGTTCCAGCACGCATCTCTCATGCCCCAGCACGGCAACCAGGTGATTGACGACCTTCACATCCACCGGAGCCAGAGGGCCGGAAGCAGCATCCGGCTCCTGCCTGCATGAAATGAGGGCCAGCAGGCAGCCAAGGGCAGCCGCAGAGGAGCGGAACATTTTTGTCAGTTTCATGGCAATTTCAACAATCAGTCTTCTATGATTACCCGGAACCCCACGTTATACACCGGACGCCAGCCGGGATATCCCCAGCGCCAGGAGGAGGTGGCCCGTCTGGGACGGTCATACCAGGAACCGCCGCGCACCGCACGGGGAACACGGGAGTCCAGGCCTTCATTGCGCCCGTCCCCTTCCTTCCAGGGATAGGGCCTGTATTCGGAACGGGTCCATTCCGCGGCATTGCCGATCATGTCGTACAATCCGTAGGCATTCGGCCTGTAACTCTTGACGGGGGCCAGATGGAGCTTCCCGTCATTGTATTTCTCATCCCTCGGCACGAAGTCCCAGAAACGGTTGGGATTTTTAATCGGCCTGGGATCCACGCCGGAAACGGCCAGTTCCTTCAGCGTCACGTCCCCCAAGTTGGCATACGCGGAAAAATCCGCATCCCGCTCCCCGAAGAAGAAATCCGTATCAGCTCTCCCCCTGGCCGCGTATTCCCACTGCGCTTCCGTAGGCAAGGTCACTTTTTTTCCGGTTTTCCCGGAAAGCCAGCGGCAAAATTCCATGGCCCTGGCCCAAGGCACCCGGATGACGGGAAAACGCGGATCGGCATCCATGTCGTATCCGGGCCTCACCTGGTCCTTGTAATGCATGTCATACCATCCGTTAGCATACTCCGGGTCAAAGCGGCGGTATTGCTCCAGCGTCACTTCCGCCTCACCCATCCAGAACGGCCTTTCAATCCCCACCGTGGAAACAGGACGTTCCGCCGGTGTTTCCCGTTCATTTCCCATCCTGAACTTCCCTGCGGGAATGCGGCGGAACGTCATGTTCACGCCGTTCCCCAAATCCACAGTCAGCGTTTCATTACGCGGTTCCGGAACGGGAACGCTCTTTCCTCCGGCGCCGGTAATGGGCTTCCCGACGTCAGGGATAGAACCGCCGGCGCTTCTCCGGAACAGGGAATCCTTCATCGTCACGTAGTTACGTTCCGCTCCCGAAAATCTGCCGTGCAGGTCATAACGGCGTTTCAGCAACCCTTCATTGCGCTCTCCCGGCCATTCGCCCAGATAAGGGGCGTTCATGTCCATCCACGTAACCAGGCGGTTCCAGTCCTCCTGCGGCATTTCCACGCCATGGTGGCCTTTTTTAAGGAGCTGGTAAAGCTCCGACGTATCCGCGAAAAACTCCGTGGGGGCCAGCCCCAGATAGTTTCCCTCCGGGCCGTTGCGGCGCACATAGGGGTGCAGGTTCCAATAAGAGACGGAACCGGGGGCGGGAGCCCCCTTGACGGCCTCCAATGTCATGAAATCCGGCACTCCTTCACGGGCCTTGCTTTCCGCTGTGTGGCAGCGTATGCAATGGCGGTCCAGCACGGGCTGCACTTCATTCATGAAGGAGAAAGTGCGCGCCGGGCCGTACCACGGGACGATAGGGGCGGGTTTCTGGCGGGATGCCATGACCGCCCTGGCGGGCGGCGCGCAGTTCTGCCGTTCATGGCAGCCTATGCAGCTGAGCGTTTCCCCCGGCATGGCGGTAAACCAGCTCCGCATCAGCGCCAGCGCGCGCCCCTCCCCGTCCAGCACCTGGAGCGTCAGAGGCTGGCAGGAGGGGGCCGTGAAGATGGCGGATCCGTCAGGATTCACGGGCACGGTGCCGTACAGCACTTTCAAATCCCAATTGCTTTCCATGCCCATGGCATAGTGGCTTCCCGTATTGCGGGGGCTGTACTCGGACATGAACACGCGCAGGGCCTTGGCTTCCCCCCTGGGCACTCCGGCCATGGCGCGGCCCCGGTACACGTCGGAAATATAAACAGTTGCCGTCTTGCTTTCCGTCTTCACCCGGTCATGCAGAACAGGCGGTTTTTGGCGTGGCCCCAGGGGCGCGGGGTCTGCATAAACGAAATAGGATGAGGCCGTGAGAGGGACAATGTTATCGTATATGTCGCACCAGACCACATTGGTCACGCCCTGGTTGCCGGAGGGGGAGGAAACGGCCAGGAAACACTCGTCACTCAAAGGATAAGGTTCTGCGAAATAAGGAGTCTTCAATCCCTGCACCAGCTGATCTTTGGTCACGTTTCCCACGGGCTTTCCATACCCCGGAATCTTCTGAACGGCACCCTCCGTGGCGGTGCGCCCCCTGTTCACGTCAAAGAGGACCAGTTCCCCCAGTCTCTTGACTCCATGGTGCCCGCTGACAATGCCCGCAAACATGCCCGGCCTTCCGGGGAGGGGCCGCGCGTTGAACAAGCTGTTGGGCCAGTAGGAGTTGGAACCATAGTATTCCTTCTGGTCGCTGCCGTCCGGATTCATGTGCATCAGCACACGGCTGAAATAGTGGGCGCTTTCCGTGTACTCCCAGCGCAGGAACATCACCCTGCCGTCCGGCAGCATGGTGGGGAACCAGTTATTGTCCTGGTCAAAGGTAAGCCGGCGGGTCGTTTTCTTTTCCCGGTCGTAAAGGTGGAGGTTGCCCACGTAATCCACCCCGGCCACGCAGGGCACCCCCTGCATGCCGGAAGTATTGACGAAAATAATCCGGCCGTCCGGCAGGTAGCAGGAATTATAGCTGTCCGTATCCGCCGGCATATGCGCGGTAAGGGATTCCTTTTTCCCGGTTTTCAAATCCAGCTCAAACACGTCCCATGGCCTGTTTTCCTTCTTTCCGAATCCGTTCCCGGTGAACATGAGCTTCTCCCCGGAAAAATCAACATCCAGATGCCCGACCCAACGGTCGTCCGCCAGCAGATGCTCCACAGGGGAAGAAGAGGAAACCCCGTTAAATTTCACAATGCCGCTGCGGTATTTGCGCCCGGGCCCCGGCATGCTGGAAATACCCTGCCAGTTCGCCGGACGGTCATGATTGAAAGAACTTTTCCCGGACGGATTGAACCGCCGCACGCTTACCCATGCCTTCAGGCCATTCTGTTCCGGCAGGGCTTCAATCAGGGCTTTTCTCCGCAGATCCACCATCTCCCGCAGCAGGGCCGCCTGTCCCGGCCCGGCCTGCTCCACCCACCGGTCCAGAGGCCCCAGCTCCTTTTCCCACTCATCCAGCCGTGCCAGGAAGCCTTCCGCACCGGCGTACCGTTCCCCGTACTTGTCCCGGTTTCGCTTCACCGCGCGGCGGATGGCCGCAGAGTCATAATAAGCCGCCAGCTTCTTCAGCCTGAGGAAACGGACTCGTTCCTGAATGGCTTCCTGATGCTTAACCAGGTCATCCCAGGAAGAAACGGCTCCAATACTCTCTGCCGGAACGGAAAGAATTTCCGCCAGCGCGGCGCCGGCTGCCTTCCCGTCGGGCCACGCCTGAAATACGGGAACCAGCAAAACCATCGCATCCCCGCAATCGTCAGCGGCAGCAGGCTCGGAAAGGGAAGCAGCATACTCCGCCGTCCGCGTCCATAGCTGCCGCATCCATGAATCCCTTCCCTCCGCGGAAGGCGCTGGCGGAATTACGGCCAGCTCCCGCAGCCAGGGCTGTAAACCGGAAGCGTGAAGCATTCCTGCGCCCAGCAAGGCGCAGGAACATGAAAAAAGGCGCAGAAAGGAAATATAGTCAGTCATGGCGTATGGTTTTAAAATAATACGCCAAGGAAATTCTTTTTCATTCAATTGGAAAATCACTTTCCAACATTTTTATCCCAAACAACAGATAATGAATAAATAACTTAACTGATTCGAATTTCTAAACCGGAAGTCAAACGTGAATTTCAAAAGGTCCCTGCTGAAAACATCGCGGAAATAAAACCGGGAAGAATAAAAATCAACGAGGAGGCTCGGCTGCTCAACGATTTCGCCGCACGGCTATGGGGTGGCAGCCCTCACGGTAGCCGAACCAATGCCGCGCCTGACGCTCAAGATCGGAAGCATGCCCAACCAGTTCCCCCCTCTGCTGAAACAGGACGCCCCGCCGCGCCCAGCCGGGCAGGAAACGGGAAAATAAAAATCATTCTGCCGTCGATTTCCGGTCTTTGGAAAAGACAGGCACAGGAAAAAAGAGACAACCGGGCATTCAGGCATCCTCCAGCATCCGGGGGCGCAGCAGGTACACTTTGTCCCGGCGGCGCACCTGTTCGGGAACCGCCAGATAGACGGTTTCCCCCTTTTGAGCGGCTTCTACAGGTTCCATTCCCTCTGCCGTCTCCCTCCGCATGGCTTCCACTTCCATGCGGACGGCTCCCGTAGTGGGGCCTGCTATGAGGATGGTCTGCCCCGCGGACAGGCCGCCGGCTTCCAGGAACAGGGCCGCCACCCCGTTCTTCTTATAAAAGTTCTCTACCCTGGCAATGTGGATCTTCAACAGGGCGGCGCGGCTGTTGGCGGAACCGCTCCATTCCCCCCACTTCACGCCCAGGTAATACCCGCCCTGCCAGAATCCCCGGTTGAAGACGGATTCCAGCCGTTTCATCCACACTTCCGCCCTGTCCGCGGAAAAGGTTCCGTCCCGGCACGCCCGCGCGGCTTCCCGGTACACGGAGGTAACCGTCCTGACGTAATCCGAGGAACGGCCGCGCCCTTCCAGCTTCAACACGGAAACGCCCGCGTCCAGAAGCTGGTCCAGCACCGGAACGGTGCACAGGTCCTTGGGAGACATTACGTATTTGTTGTCTATCACCAGTTCATTGCCCGTTTCCTCATCCGTCACGCGGTAGGCGCGGCGGCAGTTCTGGAAGCAGGCCCCCCGGTTGGCGGAGGAGTTGTAGGCCGCCAGGCTCATGTGGCATTTGCCGGACACGGCCACGCATAACGCCCCATGGGCGAAAATTTCCACCCGCAGCAGCTCCCCGGAGGGGCCTTTCACGCCTTCCTTCCGGATGGATTCAATAATATGCCTGATTTGCGCCAGGGTGAGTTCCCGGGCCAGCACCACCACATCCGCGTACTGCGCGTAAAATCTGACGGAGGCCATGTTGCAGACGTTGGCCTGCACGGACATATGGACTTCCAACCCAATGGAACGCGCATAAGAAATCACCGCCAGGTCGGAAGCGATGACGGCATCCACACCGGCTTTCCGGGCGGCGTCGCACAGGGCATGCACCGCCTCCAGCTCTTCATCGTACACAATGATATTCAGCGTCAGATAGGCTTTGGCTCCCGCCTCATGGCAGCGCGCGACAATTTCCGGCAAATCTTCTTCCGAAAAATTGACCGTGGCGCGGGAACGCATGTTCAGCTTTCCTACTCCGAAGTACACGGAGTCCGCTCCGCCCTGCAAGGCGGCCGCTAGGGATTCAAACGACCCCGCCGGGGCCATGATTTCTATCCGGTTTTGAAAGGGCACGGGTCAAAGTCCTCCGGGTTCTTCCGTCAGAATGACGGAAATTCTTCCTTTGGGAAAGCATTTAACGATGGACATGTGGATGTTGCACAGGCGGTCCGGGGAATTGCAATCCGCGCAGATCCCGGTGTGCATGCAGGGAGTCCTGAACCCTTCATGCCGCCTGGCGTTCAGGGGAGCAATGCGGCGGATGCGTTCCCGGGCCTCTGACGGCGTGGACACCAGCTTGTTGGAACCGGCCAGCAGAATGACGCGCCGGGGTCCGAACGCCACAGGAGCCACACGGTTGCCCACCATGTCCACCCAGTGCAGGGTCCCTTCCATGCTGACGGCATTGACGCCGGTTAAAAACAGGTCCGCCGTCATGCCCTGGCGGCGGATCTCCCATTTTTCCTCCCGCTCCATGCCCGGAACAAAGCCGTCATAGAACTGAATATCCGGATTGGAGCGCAGGTCATCAAGAATGCCCGCAGCCTTCAGGGTCATGGAATCCCCATAGGAAGCGGACGACGGCCTGAACTCCCGCACCAGGCCGCGCACCACCTCCGCAGCCTCCCTCAGGCCCGGCACTACAAAACTCCGGAATCCACGCCGTTCCAGACGTCCGGCACATTGCTCCAATGAAAGGGGGTTTTCCATAAAAACGGCCCATGAAGCCCCCTGCTCCGGCATGGCGCCGGAGCAGGAAAACCTGGATTTTATTCTTCCGCCGGAGCTTCCATTTCACCGGACACTTCCCCGGCTCCCGCGTCTTCCGTTTCCGCCGGGGCGTCTTCATCTTCATCATCGGGAATGACGATGGAAATGTCCTGGATGGATTCGCCCTCATTCAGCGTCATGAGCTTCACGCCCTGGGTGGCGCGGCCCGTTTCACGCACGGTCGCCACCTTGATGCGGACGGATTGTCCGGCCGTGGTCATCAGCATCAGCTCGTCCTCATCGGACACGACCGTGGCGGAAACCACCTTGCCGGTCTTATCCGTGCAGTTCATGGTCTTGATGCCGGTGCCGCCGCGGCCCTGCGTGCGGTATTCATCAAAGGAAGTGCGCTTGCCGAGGCCGTTTTCAGAAGCCACCAGCAGGGTTTTCTGCGGGTCCACAATGGCCAGGGCCACAACGTAGTCCCCCGCCCGCGGGCGGATGCCGCGGACGCCGATGGTGTTGCGTCCCTGCGTACGCAGATCTTCTTCCGGGAAGCGGATGCTCATGCCGTCATGCGTAACGAGCACGATTTCATCGGCCCCGGTGGTAAGTTCCGCGTTTACCAGACTGTTGCCTTCCTCCAGATTAATGGCGATGATGCCGGCCTTGCGGTAGTTGGCGAAATCGTTCAGGCTGGTTTTCTTCACCGTGCCGTCCTTCGTGGCGAAAACAACATTGCCGCTGCCTTCCGCAAAGGTAATGTCATTGCCTTTTTCATCCACCCGGCGTTCCAGGCGCAGGATGGCCGCAATGGCTTCTTCCGGCTGGAGATCCAGCAGGTTCTTGATATTGCGGCCCTGCGCGCTGCGCGCCGCTTCGTCAATCTCATACACGCGGTCCACGTACACGCGCCCGGTGTTCGTAAAGAACATCAGGTAGTCGTGGTTCTGGGCGGCGAACAGGTGTTCAATAAAGTCCGCTTCCGCGTCCTTTTTGGCTCCCCTGGTAGTGGCAGCCTTCACGCCCTTGCCCCCGCGCGCCTGCACGCGGTATTCCGCGGAGTTGGTGCGCTTGATGTAGCCGCTGTGCGTGATGGTGACGATCATCGTGTCATTTGGAATGAGATCCTCAATGGCCATATCCCCGGAGAAGGGAATGATGCGCGTGACGCGCGGCGTGGCGTACTTGTCCTTAATCGCTTGCAGTTCGTCCTTCACGATGCCCAGCACGCGGGATTCGTTCGCCAGAATATCCAGGTAATCCTTGATGCGGACCAGCAGTTCCGCGTATTCCCCGGAAATCTTGTCGTTTTCCAAAGCGGTCAACTGGTACAGGCGCAGGTCCAGGATGGAATTCACCTGGCGTTCCGTAAAGACGTAGCGGTCCCCCTGGATGGAGGCCTGGGAACGGATCAGGATGCCCAGGCTTTCCGCCGTCTTCGTGGAGAAGGTGTAGTTCTGCAGGCGTTCACGGGCTTCATCCCGGTTTTTGGAATCCCGGATGATGGAGATGAAGTCATCCATGTGGTGCAGGGCCAGCAGGAAGGCTTCCAGGCGCTCGGCATCCTTCTCCGCGTCCCCCAGCAGATAGCGCGTGCGGCGCACGACCACCTCGCGGCGGTGTTCAATATAGAAGTTGATGGCGTCCATCATGGCGAGCGTCTTGGGACGGTTGTCATGAATCGCCAGCATGTTCACCGCAAAGGAAGTTTCCATGGAGGTGAGCTTGTAAAGCTGGTTCATGACCACCTGCGGACGGGCATCCCGCTTCAGCTCGATTTCAATGCACGTTTTCTCGTCGGAAAGATCCCGGATGCCGGAAATATCCGTCAGGATTTTATCCTTGTACAGTTCCGCAATGCGTTCCTGGAGGGCGGCGCGGTTCACACCATACGGCACTTCCCGGATGATGAGAAGGTCCTTGCCGGAATCCGTTACTTCCATGTCTATCCTGCCGCGGATGCGCACGGAGCCGCGCCCGGTGCGGAAGTAGTTGTCAATGCCGGAAAAGCCCAGCACGTCGCCCCCGGTGGGAAAATCCGGCCCCTTGATGTACTGGCGCAGCTCATCCACGGTCATGTGGGGATTGTCAATCACGGCGCAGATGCCGTCCACCACTTCCCCCAGGTTGTGCGGAGGCATGTTGGTGGCCATCCCCACGGCAATCCCCGTGCCTCCGTTCACCAGCAGATTCGGGAAAGCGGAGGGGAACACGGTGGGTTCCGTGTGTTCATTGTCGTATGTGGGAACAAAGTCCACGGTGTCCTTGTCCAAATCTGCCATCAGGGCCACGCCCATGCCGGAGAGCTTGGCTTCCGTGTATCGGGCGGCGGCGGGGGGGTCTCCGTCCGGCGTGCCGAAGTTGCCCTGGCCGATCACGAGAATATCCCGCATGGACCAGTCCTGCGCCATGTTCACCAGGGTGCCGTAAATGGCGGCATCCCCGTGAGGGTGGTAGTTACCCATCGTGTCGCCCACGATTTTGGAGCATTTGCGGGTCTTGCCCCCGGGGGACAGATTGAGTTCCTTCATGGCGTACAGGATGCGCCGCTGGGAAGGCTTGAGGCCGTCTCTCACGTCCGGCAGGGCGCGGGAGATGATGACGGACATGGAGTAGTCCAGGAAAGAAGTGGAGAGCTCGCTGGCTACATCCACCGGTTTGATTCTATTATTTTCCATGGTGCTGAAAGAGAGTGCGGGGGTTAAATGTCAAGGTTGCGGACATTGAGGGCATGGTCCACGATGTAATTCTTGCGGGGTTCCACCACATCCCCCATCAGGATGGTGAACATTTCATCGGCCCTGACGGCGTTGTCGTCGTTCAGGATGACGCGGAGCAGCTCGCGCCGTTCCGGGTCCATCGTCGTCTTGAACAGGTCCTTGGCGTCCATTTCACCCAACCCTTTGAATCGCGTGATTTCCACCCCGCGCTTGCCGATGGAGATGACGGATTCCAGAATGTCCATGACGGAGAACAGGGGAGTTACTTTTTCCTTATCCCCCTCGCCCTCCACCAGTTCAAACAGGGGAGTGTCCATGGAGATAATCATATTCCCCGGAATACCCAGTTCCGCCAGCCGCGCCAGAGCCCGCGTGATGGCTTTGGCTTCATGCAGTTCATGGGTGATGGAGCGGCGGCTGGGCCCTTCCCGTTCCGGAAGCGGATTTGCCAGCAGCTCCTCTTCCGAGGGCGTGCCGAAGATGAAAAGGTCCCTGTTTTCCTCGGAAAAGGCGGTCAGGGCCTCCATGTCATGGAAGAAGAGTATTTCCTCTTCATTGCCGCAGCGCACCTTCACCAGGAATTCCGGGAATTCCCCGTTGGCCTCCCGGTGGCTGAGCAGGTCTTCCAGGGAACCGCCCTGCGCCTGCATGGATTCCGTATAGCGCTGGAGGTTGACCAGCGTTTCCAGGATAGAAGAAAGTTCATCTGGAGAGAAGGAACGGGACCCGTCCGCGAAACGAAGGGTTACGTCATTGACGGCCAGTTCAATCAATTTACGGTTCAGGGCCACGTCATCCTGTACGTACTCTTCCTTTTTCCTGCGGATGATGCGGTACAGGGGCGCCTGGGCGATGTACAGATACCCAGCGCGCACCAGCTGCGGCATGTGGCGGCAGAAGAAAGTGAGAAGGAGGGTGCGGATGTGGGCGCCGTCCACGTCGGCATCAGTCATGATGATGATTTTGTGGTAGCGCACGCGGTCCAGCTTGAAGGAGGCTTCATCGTCCCCTTCCCCGATTCCGGCGCCGATGGCCGTAATCATGTTCTGTATTTCCTTGCTCCCCAGGGCTTTGTCCAGGCGGGCCTTTTCCACGTTCAGCACTTTCCCGCGCAGGGGCAGGATAGCCTGTGTGCGGCGGTCGCGCCCCATCTTGGCGGAACCGCCTGCGGAGTCACCTTCCACAATGAACAGCTCGCACTTCGCGGGATCCCGGTCGGAACAGTCCGCCAGTTTGCCGGGGAGGCCGCCGATGGAGAGGGCGCTCTTGCGGACTGTTTCGCGCGCCTTGCGGGCAGCTTCCCGGGCACGGGCGGCCGTGATGCTCTTCTCGATGATCTTCTTGGCCATCGCCGGGTTTTCTTCAAAGTACGTCTTGATTTCCTCGTACACGACGTTGCCCACCACGCCTTCAATCTCCGTATTCACCAGCTTGTCCTTCGTCTGGGATGAGAATCGCGGGTTGGGCATCTTGACGGAAATGACCGCCACCAGGCCTTCACGAACATCTTCTCCGCTCAGGGAGGGGTCTTTTTCCTTCAGCAGGCCGTTGGCCTTTGCGTAACCGTTGATGACGCGCGTCAGTGCGCCGCGGAAACCGGAAAGGTGCGTTCCTCCGTCTCCGTTGTAAATGGAGTTGGCAAAGCAAAGGATGTTTGTTTCATACGTGTTGTTGTACTGGAACACAACATCCACCAGAACATCGTCCTCCATCTTCTTGCCGTCGTACTCCACTTCCACCTTCCGGACACCGGAAATGGAGATGGGATCCTCGTTGATCACTTCCTTGTTCGTGCCCAGCTGGCGCACGAACTCCACAATGCCGTCCTTATAAAAGAACGTTTCCCGGCGCGCCGGAGCTTCGCGCTCGTCAATCAGTTCAATGACCAGGCCGGGATTCAGGAAAGCCAGTTCCCGCAGGCGCGTCGTCAGGCGGTCAAACTTGAACTCCGTGGTATCCGTGAAAATGGTGGCATCTGGAAAAAACGTGATCGTGGTTCCCGTTACTTCACAGGCACAGGAACCTACTGTACGAAGGGGTTCCACCGTCTTACCGCGCTCAAACTTGATCTGGTAGCGCTTGCCGTCCCGGCGCACCTCCGCCTTGAACCAGTCGGACAGGGCGTTCACGCATTTGGCGCCCACACCGTGCAGGCCTCCGGAGTACTTATACGCTCCCTGTCCGAATTTACCGCCCGCGTGCAGGTTGGTCAGAACCAGCTCCACGGCGGGAATGCCGAACTTCGGATGGATATCCACCGGAATGCCGCGTCCGTTGTCTACGATGGAAATGGAACCGTCCACATGAATGACAATGTCAATCTTGCTGCAATAACCGGCCAGATGCTCGTCAATGGAGTTGTCCAGCACTTCAAATACGCAATGGTGCAATCCCCGTTCGTCAGGATCCCCGATGTACATGCCGGGCCGCTTCCGCACGGCCTCCAGGCCTTCCAGTTTGTCAATCTGCGCGGCGCCGTATTCATGCTGCGCCGTCGTGGAAACGGTGGTTTCAACAACCTCGTTGGTATCTTCGGACATAACCGAAATATACTACGCTTCTCTTAATTTTTTGCAAGGCTAATATTAAATAAAGCGCGTGCGCGCGCGTAGGCCCTATCCATGCAAAACTCCGCTGAAATCGCATAAAAAAGGCCCTATTGCTCGCGTTCCGGTTTTTTCCGGCTCCGGATAGCGGAAAAGGTTTCCGGAAACATTTGGCGCGTTTTTACAGATTTGAGGTGGGGATGAGGTTTATGGCTCCGGGGGGTGGGAGGGGCGGCGCTTTCCTTTTTTGCTGCTGTTTCGTTTTTGCCCTATCCAGTCCGACCCTTGGGCGCACCTGTGGGATTTTTGGGCAGCAGAGGGCCGTTCCGGAGTTGTCCGGAACGGCCCTGGAGGGTCAGGAGGAAGGCCTTTGGGGGGTGGGAGGGTGCCCTCTCCTTGTGTTTTCCTTCTTTTAGAAGTCGTAGCGGTAGCCGACGCTTCCGTTGATTGAGCCGGATCCGTCCCGGA
>ENA-UPWK01000020-UPWK01000020.1-human-gut-metagenome-genome-assembly--contig:-NODE-20-length-174259-cov-12.033568_pt1 | contig 174259 bp, 167 predicted proteins | sample MGYA00250048_ERZ773373 | MGnify/ENA primary metagenome ERZ773373 (study PRJEB29103, sample SAMN06112059) | human gut metagenome | biome: human gut; feature: ankylosing spondylitis patient; material... | reverse complement strand
GGATAACGCTTGCCCCCTACGTATTACCGCGGCTGCTGGCACGTAGTTAGCCGGGGCTTCTTAGTCAGGTACCGTCACTATCTTCCCTGCTGATAGAAGTTTACATACCGAGATACTTCTTCCTTCACGCGGCGTCGCTGCATCAGGGTTTCCCCCATTGTGCAATATTCCCCACTGCTGCCTCCCGTAGGAGTCTGGGCCGTGTCTCAGTCCCAATGTGGCCGTTCACCCTCTCAGGCCGGCTATGGATCGTCGCCTTGGTGGGCCGTTACCCCACCAACAAGCTAATCCAACGCGGGTCCATCTTATACCACCGGAGTTTTTCACACTGAGCCATGCAGCTCTGTGCGCTTATGCGGTATTAGCAGCCATTTCTGACTGTTATCCCCCTGTATAAGGCAGGTTACCCACGCGTTACTCACCCGTCCGCCACTAGAAATAGATCAAATCCACCGAAGTCTCAATGAAATATTTCCCGTTCGACTTGCATGTGTTAAGCACGCCGCCAGCGTTCATCCTGAGCCAGGATCAAACTCTCTGATAAAATGTTTGATTCACTCAAGATAACAACTAGCTATCTCTCGTTTTACTGTTTTTGGTTTTTCAAACCGTTCTTAAAAATGTAAAGAATTTTCGAGAATCGTATGTGTTTCACTGTTTAGTTATCAAGGTTGTCTGTCTTGCGACAGCTTTTTTACTTTATCACATCTCTTTTTCTTTGTCAAGCACTTTTTTCAATTTTTTTCAAAGTTTTTCGAACTCTTCCGGATTTCGGAACTGTTCTTCCGATCTGTGATTGTCGGCTCTGTTCAAGCGACTTGATTACTTTAACATATTCATTTTAAGTTGTCAAGTACTTTTTTAATTTCTTTTTTTCTTTCAGAAATCATCTTAAATTGTCTCTTTTCAAGAAACAATTATTTCCGACAGCTTAACTAATATAACACCGAAAGCAGTCCCTGTCAACAGTTAATTTTATAATTTGACAAACTTTTTATATTTTCACCCTAATCTCCACTAAATTCCCAACAGACATCCAGTCTATCTGACACCGGAATTCCAACCATCCTCCCCATCTATCCTTCCTATATTGTAGCACCCACATACCATATATACACAACCCCCCCAGCTTTTCCGTCCCATTCATACTATATATAGGAAACTTTTCTATTCCGCCAAACTAACAAACCACCATCCCGCTTCTCTTTCAGCCATCTCTGTCACAGCCAACAGCCAGCAAGCTCAAATCATTCTCTTCGGCGACATTTGCAGGGCCTTTAGAAAAACTTAGCCCCGGGAAATCTGCGTTATTCGCAGATCACTCACTGTCTGAGCCGCTTCGCGGCGAGTTTGAGTTATCTGTGAATGCTTTTAGCAGATTTTCCGGGGCTTAGCTTTTCTTAAGGCCCGAAACCGAGCCGAAGAGAATGATTTGAGCTTGCGTCCCTCTTAGCTGATCTTCCCGGGCTTAGCTTTTCTTAAGGCCCGAAACCGAGCCGAAGAGAATGATTTGAGCTTGCATCCCTCTTAGCTGATCTTCCCGGGCTTAGCTTTTCTTAATACCCGAAACCGAGCCGAATAAAATTGTTTGGGGCTGCGTCCCCCTTTAACTGATCTTACAAAAACTTCACTATCTCTTCTGTATCTTTCCTTTTCGGCCGTCCAGGCTCTTCCCCCGGGACTCCTACCGCAATTACCCCAACAACAGTCTCCGTCTCCGGAACAGAACAAAATTCTCTGATCTTATCCGCATCCCTGATCCCCATAATAAGAGTTCCATATCCCAGTTCTTCAGCCTTTAATATCAGGTTCTCATTCTGCAGCCCAAGATCATAACACCCCCATCCATTTCCAATTTCATTATCCGCTGTTCCATCTTTCTGAAAACCTGCTCTGTTATGTACGAAAGTACTAACCAGCAACACTGCATTCTCACATTTCCCTGCATTCATTTCCGGCAGACATTCCCGTCTGAACTGTTCCACATTCTTTTCGTCCATAATACAGTAATAACGTCCTGTTTGAGAGTTCTTCCATGAAGGCGCCTCCTGAGCTGCTTTTATCATACTCAAAATTTCATCTTTCGTCACCGTATTTCTCTCTACATATTTACGAACACTCCGTCTCTTTTCTATCAGATTCTGAAATTCCATATTTTTATACCTCTTCTATTCTTTCTCTTTAATCAGATAGATAAAATCCATCCTATATATCTTTAATAAATAATAATAGGATATCCTCCATCTATCGTATTATATATCAATGCCGCCTGATCTTCCGGAAGATTGATACAGCCGTGACTTCCATGTCCTGTCTTATATCGATTTCCGCCAAATGCAGACTGCCATGATGCATCGTGAAGTCCCTGTCCATAAACAAACGGCATCCAGTATTTTACCGTTTCCGCATATCCGTATTCTTCACTGCTTAACGTAAATGGACTTGCCTTATATGCAATCGGCCATGCCCCTCTGTAAGTCTCACGTTCCGGTGTGGGTGCACCGCTGACAATATCTGTTTCAGTAACCAACGCACCATCTTTATACAGCCATAAATGCTGTGAATCAAGACTGACTTCTATATAATTGCCTGCCAGGTCATCTGTTCCGTTTCTCTTCATGCCACTGCTGCTGTACACCGGCTCTCTGGATACATTTTCACCACTTTTAAGATCTTCAAGAAGCTGTGTCAGCTCTGCATCCTGATCGATCCTGTATCCATATTCATTATCAGAAACCGTAACATCCGTTCCCAGCGATGTATGAAAAGTACGCGGCACATAAATGGTATTATATTTATTTGCCATATTCGATATGTAATCTGCAGCCGCATCCTTATCAATGCTTATACCACTATTTTTAATCTGCAGCCAGGAACTGATCGTGTCTGAATCCAGCACCTGCGTTTCCTCGCCAAACAAATAAGAAACTGTTGTACTGCGGTATTTTTTCAACAGGCTGTTTAACTTCTTCACCTTCTGCTTCATTTCGCCTGATTCTTCAATATCCGGCTGCCGGTAAACTTCCTCGTTTAATTCCATCTTTACATCAGATGTAAGCAATTCTGTTTCGAAATCTTTATCCAGAGTTTCCTCCACATAGCTTAATAGCCTGTTTTCATCAATCTGATTTCCGGAAACCTGTTTCACCAACACATATTTCTGTTTCTTTTTACTATATCGGATATGTGCATCCGTAGGTTCTGTTCTGTCTTTTTCATCAAAATGATCCGCAGACAATGCTGCCTGTTCCTGCGCTTCATCTCTGATGATCTGATAATCAATCTTATAATCTCTCTGTGATGCAAAAAGTTTAAATGTCCCGCTTCTCTCCTGTTTCAATGTTTCCAGCGCACTTTTCAGAGTGTCCTGATCCAGACTGTATCCCAGTTGTTCCATTGAAACATTATAAACATCCTTTCCATCTTCATGAAATGTTATTTTTTTATTCTGAAATGCTTCAGATATTTTCTGCTGCGCTTCTTCCACAGTAAGCTTCGATACATCCAACCTGTACACACTCACTTTCCTTCCCAGTGTGACAGTATCCACATGATGTATGTAAGCAGCCAGACCGATTCCCGCTGTCACGATCATCACGATACATATTACAAGAATCACTTTCAGCTTCTTTCTATTTAAGGCTTTTTTCTGTTCCATCCTTTGTTCTGCTACTTCCTTTCACCTTATTTTAGATATCTGCAATTATTTTATTATATAGAGAGATAAAAATCAATTTGTAAAATGCAGTTCGCCTGTTGTTACTGTTCACTCCGTTCTCAGTAACGTAGCCAAAATTCATTCCAGATAGCAACCGCCTGTTACTTTAGAGCGTGTCTGAAAAATCATTCCTGCAATCTGCACGCCCCACTTTGCGGTATATTTTGTCCGAATTCGGTTGTCGTAGCCCATCAGGTTTTTGAGTCCATAAAAAAATCCCACATCACAAGGATGCGGGATTTTTTACTTATGAGGTTATCATCAGGCTTTGTTAACTGATCCGAATAATTCCATTTTTTCCTTAACAGTAGCTTTGATTGCTTCGAAGCCAGGTGCAAGAAGTTTACGAGGATCGTATCCTTTACCCTGCTGATCTTTTCCTTCTTCGATGTATTTACGTGTAGCTGCTGCGAAAGAAAGCTGGCATTCTGTGTTTACATTGATCTTGGATACGCCAAGGTCGATAGCTTTCTTGATCATATCTGCCGGGATACCTGTGCCACCGTGAAGTACCAGAGGCATCTCTCCTGTCAGTTTCTGGATAGCATCCAGAGTCTCAAAGCTTAAGCCTTTCCAGTTAGCCGGATATTTTCCATGGATGTTACCGATACCTGCTGCAAGGAAATCAATACCAAGGTCTGCGATCATCTTGCATTCCTGAGGATCTGCGCATTCGCCCATTCCTACAACACCGTCTTCTTCACCACCGATGGAACCAACTTCTGCTTCCAGAGACATTCCGTGTTCAGCAACGATCTTAACCAGTTCTTTAGTTTTTGCAACGTTTTCTTCGATCGGGTAATGAGATCCGTCGAACATGATGGATGAGAATCCTGCTTCAACGCATTTTAAGCATCCTTCATAGCTGCCGTGGTCAAGGTGAAGAGCTACAGGAACAGTGATGTTCAGTTCTTCCATCATTCCGTTAACCATACCAACAACTGTTTTATAACCTGTCATATATTTACCAGCACCTTCAGATACACCAAGGATTACAGGAGAGTTCAGTTCCTGAGCTGTTAAAAGGATAGCCTTTGTCCACTCAAGGTTGTTGATGTTGAACTGTCCAACTGCATAATGACCTGCTTTTGCTTTTTTCAGCATTTCTGTTGCATTTACTAACATGATAAATTCCTCCTAATCTGTAGTAACTGTGTTCATTCTCAGTTACCCTAATCAATCTCCGATATGGAATTACATCTATATCCAGATATGGTTATATTACCAGATTTCTGCTTTTTCGTCTACTCTTTTGCCAAAAAAATGACAAACAAAATTCCCCGGAAGATATGCAAAAAAGTCCGGCAATACACAATATATAATAATTTTCTGCAATTTATAAAAAAGTGCTTGCATTATTTAAATATTTCATATATAATAAGTTTCGGTTTAAGGATGGATTCCCGAGTGGCCAAAGGGGGCAGACTGTAAATCTGTTAGCAACGCTTTCGAAGGTTCGAATCCTTCTCCATCCATCAAAAGGTTCAGACATTTGTCTGGATCTTTTTTTGTTATATTATAAAGCGGCAGCCCCTTCTTCCGCAAGAGGCTGCCGTCCGGGTCAGGCGGATAAGATCATCCGCTTCGCATTTTGTTAATTTTTATGATGTAAGACCACTGCGCCAAATGCCGGCATTGTGATCTTCAGAATTCCGGCTGCTGCTGTGTATTCTTTACATTCTTCCGTAAATCCCACTGCAGATGTCATGACAACACGTTTCAGCTTTGTATCTTCCAGACGGCTGATTCCTGCCTGTCCTAACCGTATCTCCACTTCCCTGCCTTCTTCCTGATTATTTACGATCACAATTATCTGTTCATCATGAGAAAATCTCGCATAACAAAGTCCCTGATAATCATTCCAGAGAAATCCCAGTGATCCCGTTTTTAACACTTCATATTTCTTATGGATACGGATCATTACCCTGTGGAAGTCGATCATCTGGTAATCCTCACGTCCCCAGGGGTAAGTACGTCTGTTATCCGGATCTGTGAATCCACAGAGTCCTGCCTCATCTCCGTAATATACAGTCGGTGCGCCCGGCCAGGTCATCTGGATGGTAACCGCCTCACGCATAACTGCCGGATTTACTCCCTCAGATGCCGCCTCCGGACCTGCATAGGAAATTCGTCCTACCCTGTGATTGGTTCTGGTCAGGAATCTGGAATGGTCATGATTTGACAATTCATTCATGGCTGTCTGAAGTGCAGACATATGAAGCGCTCTCATGTGCGTTTTCATAGCTCCGATAAAAGCCTCACTGTTTCCTAACAGGTCTTCACGATACTCGTCGCTGTGCTTCTCCATACCTGTCAGGAACCAGGTCAGCGGCTCCATAAATGCGTCATAGTTCATGACTGTATCCCATTCATCACCTTTCAGCCAGCCTTCCGGATTACCGTAATGCTCTGCCAGGATAATGGCATTTGGATTGGCAGCTTTCACTGCCTTCCGGAAATCTTTCCAGAACTGATGGTTAAAATCATTGCTGTGTCCCAGATCCGCCGCCACATCCAATCTCCAACCGTCTACATTATAAGGAGCAGATACCCATTTCTGTCCAACACGAAGAATATAATCATAAAGTTCTCTGGAACCCTCATAATTTAATTTAGGCAGTGTATCGTGTGCCCACCATCCATCATAGGAGGTGTTATATGGCCATGCATTAGGATCATTAAAGGAAAAGAAATTACGATAGGGACTGTCCGCAGAAACATAAGCTCCTTTCGGATATCCTTCCTGATTCTCATAAATACGTTCTCTGTCCATCCACTTATTAAAAGAACCGCAGTGATTGAACACACCATCCAGAATTATCTTCATTCCTCTTCTGTGGATCTCTGCTGTCAGTTTCGCAAAAAGCTCATTACTTGCTTCCAGATTCTTCTTATCTGTCACACGTTTGATATATTTCCATGCATGGGAATTATCATCGTCGTCTCCAAGAAGGATTCCCTCATTACAATCTTCTACAATCCTGCCGTAATGTGGATCCACATAATCATAATCCTGACAGTCATACTTATGATTACTTGGAGAAACAAAAATCGGATTTAAATAAATAACCTCGACTCCCAGATCCTGCAGATAATCCAGTTTGTTCATAATTCCCTGCAGGTCACCGCCGTAAAATTCACGCACACCCATCACTGCCGGAATCTTATTCCACTGTTCTACCTGTACACTCTTATCTCCAATATAATGATATTCTCCGGTCACAACATCATTGGTAGGATCTCCGTTAAGAAAACGGTCTACATAAATCTGGTACATTACCGCACCTTTGGCCCACTTTGGAGTATCAAAGCCCGGATAAATCTCAAAATCCATCCTGCCCTCATGTTTCATACAGACTCCCTGATTATTGTAATAACAGGTTACCCATCCATACTGTATCTCAAAATAATAACGGAAGATGTCCTCTCCAATCGTCACCTGGGCAGAATAATAATCAAATCCGTTCTCTGTCCCGCAAATCTCCATCTGCACACGCTGCTCCTGGCTTACCAGATATACAGAATCCACATTATTTCTCTGGGTACGGAATTTGATCGTTACTGTATCTCCTGCCTTTGGTTCTGCAGGTGTTCTGTAATATTCTGTTCCGTCACTGAAAAGCGCCTCTTTATTAAACACAGGACGCATATTCAGGATGTACTGCATTCTTTTTTTTATATCTGCTTTTTCATATTCCATTTCCGTCCAGTCCTCTCTGTCATTTATCATTTTATTATTTTATCCTAAAATAAACCATCTGACAACCATCTGTTTTTCCCAAAAATCTTTAGATATTCAGTGATTCTGCCCAATCATTCTGTCACAATGTTCCGGACTGCCTGATTCTGGCGAAGCAGATATTTCGTTACTGAAAATAACATGAACAGTAATGATATTTTAAGACAGTAAAAAAGCCAGCGGGATAAGCTGGCTTTTTTGGAGAAGGTATTTCTTCTTATGGGGTGTAGCAAAAACTATATAATGTATTGGGGGGTTTTTACGGTTTATATAATACCATGGGGCAAGAGAAAAGTGTGCACAAACTTCACAAAATTTGGCACATTTTTTTGTCTACATTATATATCGCTGTTTTCTGTTTCCAGATTTTCCGTTGTAAAAAGTGCTTCAAATTCGTCCCTGTGCACCTTTTCCTTCTCGAGAAGAAGACTTGCACACTTGTGCAGAACATCCTCATGTTCCAGAATGATCTTCTTTGCCCGGTCATGGCATTCACTGATAATACGGCGGATTTCTTCATCAATGGACTTGGCAACATCCTCGCTGTAACTTCTGGTATGAGCCAGGTCTCTGCCGATAAATACCTCGTCATCGTCATCACCATAACAGATAAGACCAAGTTTATCAGACATTCCGTATTTCATAACCATACTTCTGGCTGTCGCAGTTGCACGTTTGATATCATTGGATGCACCAGTCGTAATATCCCCGAAGATAATTTCTTCTGCTATGCGCCCGCCTAACAATGTCATAATATCCTGAAGCATTTTTCCTTTGGTATTAAACATCTCATCATTATCCGGAAGAGGCATGGTGTAACCTGCTGCTCCCATTCCTGTCGGGATAATGGAAATCGTGTAGACAGGATCCATATCCGGAAGTACATGAAACAGGATCGCATGTCCGGATTCATGATACGCAGTGATCTTTTTCTCTTTCTCAGAGATCACCTTACTCTTCTTCTCTGCACCGATGCCTACTTTGATAAAAGCACCTTTGATATCAGACTGAAGGATAAATCCTCTTCCCTTTCTCGCTGCTTCAATGGCAGCTTCATTCAGAAGATTCTCCAGATCTGCACCTGTAAATCCTGCTGTTGTTCTGGCAATCTGAGCCAGATCTACATCCTCTCCAAGAGGTTTGTCCTTGGCATGAACGCGGAGAATTTCTTCTCTTCCCTTCACATCCGGACGTCCCACTGCAACCTTACGGTCAAAACGTCCCGGACGCAAAATTGCAGGATCCAGGATATCCACGCGGTTAGTCGCTGCCATCACAATGATTCCCTCATTCACACCAAAGCCATCCATCTCTACCAGAAGCTGGTTCAGTGTCTGCTCTCTCTCATCATGTCCGCCGCCCATACCGGTTCCACGCTGTCTTGCAACCGCATCGATCTCATCAATGAAAATAATACATGGTGCATGGCGTTTGCCTTCTTCAAAAAGATCACGCACACGTGATGCACCTACACCGACAAACATTTCCACAAAGTCAGAACCGGAAATAGAGAAAAACGGAACTCCCGCTTCTCCTGCCACTGCCTTTGCCAGAAGTGTCTTACCAGTTCCGGGAGGGCCTACAAGCAGCACGCCTTTCGGAATCCTTGCGCCTACTTTTGTATATTTTTGTGGAGATTTCAGGAAATCTACCACCTCTACCAGATCTTCCTTCTCCTCCTGCAGACCTGCTACCTTGTCAAAAGTAACTTTCTTATTATCATCCGGAGATGACATTCTTGCGCGGCTCTTGCCGAAATTCATCATCTTGGCATTTCCGCCGCCACCGCCACCTGCCATCTGGCGGTTCATCATCATGATCAGAAAGATCACAAGGGCACCTGTGAGAAGAACCGGAAGCAAGGTTGTCAGAAATACATTGTCTCCGGGTACATCCTGAGTTGTAATATCAATATCGTATTTATTCAACAGTTCGATTGCCTGATTGACATCTGTCACATAAACCTTCTTCTGACCGGAGTCAGTAGTATCTACGATCACAGAACCTGTAGGCACTTCTCTGTTCTGTTGAATTGTCGCATCAACCACTTTGTTGTCTTCAAGAGCCTGCTCCAGCTGCTTCTGTGTGTAATTACTCTGGGAAACCACCTGGTTATTCAGATAAAAATAACCGGCTACCAGCGCAATGATCAGCACCAGATACAGACCAATTCTGCTTGGCTGTTTATTCACTTACTTAAATCTCCTTTCAGTCTTCCCCCAGTTCCACTACTCCGATGAATGGAAGATTCCTGTATTTCTGTGCATAGTCCAGACCATAGCCTACTACAAACTCATCCGGAATGTTAAAGCAGCAGTAATCAACTCTTACATCTCTGACTCTTCGCTCCGGTTTGTCCAGCAATGTACACAGACGGATACTGTTTGGATTTCTCTGCTTCAAAATCTCGATGAGATAACTTAATGTTCTTCCTGAGTCAATGATATCCTCTACGATCAGAACATCCTTACCTTCCAGTGGCTGATCAAGGTCTTTGACGATCTTTACAACACCGCTGGACTTAGTGTCATCACCATAGCTGGATACAGACATAAAGTCAAGAGAAACCGGCACTGTGATTCTCTTTGCAAGTTCACAGGTAAAGAATACACCACCTTTTAACACACAGATTAAATGAATTTCCTTGCCTGCATAATCCTTACTGACCTTTGCTGCGATCTGCTTAATACGGGAATCTACTTCCTCTTCGCTGAGTAAAACTTTGATTTTCTCACTCATTTTCGTTTCCTCCTTGGTAATTTAATACTAACACCTTCCTGGTTTGGGGGTTAATTTTATACCTCTCATTCATCCTGCTTCCCACCATCCAGAGGATTTCTTTTCCACATGCGATCAACGGAATGCTGTCTCTGTATTCCGACGGGATTTTCTCATCGATCATACAGCGGTTTAGCTTCTTGGTATTCCCCTGCGCATTGATAACCATATAATCTCCTGTCCGTCTGGTGCGAATATACGGATTCTTTTCTATTTTATCATAATCCATCCATTTCGTATACTTTTTTTCTTCAATCTTCTGACCTTCATACAAAAATATTTCTGCCGAAAAAATTCCCAGCGGACTGGTCACAGTCCCCGGAATTCTGATTTTCCATTCCCTGTCTGATATATTTTTTCCGCAAACTGTTTTTCCGTTTTGGATATCTGAACCTTTATGCTTTTCACCGATCATCCCGGCTGACTTCTCCTCTCCGTACCGACCAAGTCTTACTCCCTCGTAATCTCTTCTGGCTTCCATGTGATAAGGAAGGCTGATCCGTCTTCCAGTCTGCATTTCATAAAGTTCCAGAACCTTCTCATAGTGAACAGCCGCCAGATCCTTCCGTCTGCCTGCCAGCTGTTCCATCGCCTGTTGTAATGCATAAACCTGAATGATTTGAGGCTCCATAAAAAATTTTTCAGTAAAGTAATATTCCTTACCTTTCTGAAACTCGCCCAAAACCCGGCAGCTCTGCTGCGTAAGATATTCCTCTGCCTGGGAAATCCTTGCCGCAGTCTCTGCCATATGTGCCGCTGCCTTTCTATTGACCTGCTGTTCCAATATAGGAAGAATATGATGTCTGATTCGGTTTCTGGTATATTCATCTGACAGATTGGTGCTGTCCTGAATATGAGAAATCTTCTTTTCTTTCAGATACTCTGCAATTTTGTCCCGGTTTAAGCACAGAATCGGGCGGATAATCTCTCCGTCTACAGGGCGCATGGTGCATAGTCCCCGCAGACCTGTTCCTCTGCACAGATTATGAAGCATAGTTTCCGCAAGATCCTCCTGATTATGCGCTAATGCAATTTTTATCTCACTGTCCTTTCTCCCACAGACGGCAGCTTCCCTCTGAAAAGCTTCTTTTCTTACAATCCTTCCCGTCTCTTCCTCGCCCAGCTTCCACTCCCGGCTCAATCCCGGAACATCATAACAATAAACAGTACATGGAATCTGCCACTTCCGGCATATGTTTTCCACAAAGCTTTGGTCCCTGTCCGCTTCCTTTCCACGTATTCCATGATGTATATGGACTACTCTCAATGTAAAATCCAGTTTTCCCTGAAGCTCCTTTAAAATGCGGAGCATTGCCATAGAGTCACTTCCGCCGGACACTCCTGCCAGGACCACATCATTTTTTCCGATCATCCTGTTTTGCTTTATATAAGCAAGAATTTCTCTTTCCATTTTTATCCTGATTTCCTTTTCTATCTTAGAGCATTATTTTTTCCACACGCCTGCCACCAGCACTGTCATATCATCCCGTGCATGATAATCGCTGTATCCCAGCACCCGTTCCAGTATTCCCCTGCCGAAATCTTTCGGTGATTCCTCGTGAACATCCATAATGATTTCTTTCATGGTTTCCTCCTCTTTCTGGTCAGGCAATGCATCCAGGACTCCATCTGTCATCATGATCAGGTAATCCCCATGGTACAGCTTTCTGGTAGCTGTCTCAAAATCAATCTGCTGTACAAGCCCTGCGGCCAGACTTTCAGAAGTAATAGATTCCACCCAGTGATCTCTTTTGATAAATGTAGACGCTGCCCCCGCCTTCAGAAAATTGCAGATTCCTGTATACAGGTCCACTGCGCAGATATCCACTGTAGAAAACATACCCTCCTCTCCTTTGAGTACCAGAGCAGAATTTACCATCTTTGCTGCCGTTTCCTGGGAAAATCCTGACTCCATAAACTGTTCCAGAAGTTCCACAACTGTCTCGCTCTCCCTGCATGCTTCCATCCCTGAGCCCATGCCATCCGAAAGGCACATAACAAACCTGCCGCCATCCTCCTGTCTGCATATATAATTATCTCCGGAAACCTTCTCTTCTTCTCTGGTAAGCCTGGCCGTTCCATAGAGAACCTGATAGCTTACATCCTCAGCAAAATGTACAGTGTGATATTCTCCGTTTACAATACATCTGCTCCCATTTACAGGTACCATGGAAATTTCACAGTATTTTGAAAGAAGCTGTGCGATCTCTGTCATGGAAATACACTGACCGCTTCTGGCACGCATGGTGAGAAAAATCTGTTTACGTCCTTTCACCTTATTCATCATCCATGCCCTGCGAAGGATCACATGGCTCTTTCTCAGTCCCTTGCGAAGTTCTTCTTCAAACTGCGGCGTTACTCGTTCCAGGTCATACAGATCACTGGCTACGTTCTCCATGATATGTGAGACTTCCATAAGCTGCTGTGCTACTGCCAGCCGATTCTCGATCATACGGTTATCCCACATCAGGTTCTGCCTTTCTTTCTGAAAATTCTCTGCAACCGTCTCATAATACTGTACGGAACGGGGACATATGCCTGTCCAGTCAGCGCGGATGCCTCTGACATTTTCCTCGTTTCCACTCTCCATGGAACGTACCAGTGCCTCCACTCCTTTCACCAGTTCCTGACTGTGTTCTCCCCAGCAGATTTCCCTCTGATAGCATCTGCTGCATACCTTTGCATTTGTATCCTCAATGATCTGCTCAACCTGCCTGCTGCTCAGATAATCTTTCCGATAAGGCATCCCGTAGAAAGTATCTGCCAGTTTCTGAAAAGATGCCGCATACTTCTCCACCCTCTCTTTCTGAGGATGGCCCTCCTGCAGAGACGGCAGTTCTTCTGTATCCGGCAGATTTTCTGCTAAAATAGTTTTTGCCATGTCCCGTATGATCAGCATAATGCTGATAACGAGCATGGCAATCATCCATTCCTGCATATTCTCCCCTCCCCTTATTCATTCCCTGTATATAGCAGACTACTGCATTTTTATCAGAGAATTTCAATAACTGTTCAACAGTCCTCTCTTTCACAAAGTACTAAACAGTTACAGATATTATATGGAAGGGTTTCTGAAATATCTGTCAAACGCAGACGAATCCTTCGCAAAAGTTTTCGACATTTGTTACTGCTGTTTCTTAAAAACAGTCTCATTGTCCTTCACAAGTCCCAGTTTCTCTCTGGCAACCTCTTCTGCATATTCGTCTGTCTCCATATATTTCTTTAATTTATCAATTTCTTCTGTACGTGTCTGCTCATCTTCAATCTGTTGCTGAAGAGTGGCGGCCTTAGCATCATATCCTGTGAGGCGTTCCTTAAGGTCATTACTTTCTAGCATCAGTCCTCCCAGAAGGACTAAAACAACCAGCGCAATCGCAATCATTCCAAGAGAGTTATACCCTACTTTCTTTTTTTTCTTCCTTTTCTTAGAATTACCCAATTTGCCAGCCTTCCTTTTTTAGCACATTTATACGCTTTATACCACAGAAGTTTACATCTTTTGACCGGAAATAGCAACCATTTTATCAAAAATTTAATAATTATTACAGGAATCTCCATAAATTTCGTACAGCATTTTACAAAAATATCTCCGAGGACCCTGTTGCAGATATACGCTCCGGATAAAAAGCCTAAAACCATAAAAAAACGCAGAATTCCTTCATTGCTCCTGTAAATCTCCGAAAAAACAAAAAAGGCACAACAAAGCCAGTATAGAATGTCTTCCGTCCCGACAGCTTTATCCGAATGTGCAAAAACATTCCTGAATGCAGCCAGCAGATCATAACACAAAAGGAGAACAGCACCCACAGCTATTGTCCGGAGCAGCAGAAGTAATTCATGATGAATAAATGCACTCATCTCTCACCGGAACATCCTTCTAAATAAGGATTCATCCCTGTTATCTGTATTCTTTGACAGATAGGTAAGACTGTCCACTTTTCCCTCCAGATCTACTTCTCCCTTTTCCAGATCAAGCTGCTTCACATGAAGCTGTTCTCCCTTTATTACAAGTTTCCCTGCCTGTGTAAAAAGCAGGATTTCTTTTTCATCAAAGGATTTAATATCCTTTACCCCGGTAATTCTCCCGTTCTGACGGTTTTCCAGCATCAGGCTGTGAGTTGAAAGTATCTTCTTCTCTTCCACAGACGCCTCCCGGTCACAGCCTCCGGAAACTATGACCTGCCAATCTGTTACTTATCAGTAGTTTATGTGCCGGAAAATGGAAATAGACAATAAAATGTTAAAAATTTATATGTTCCCACTGCACAAATGCCAAAAGCTGCAAATTACCATCCGGAATCAAAGATATTTGTACATACTCTCTACATCTTCTTTTTTGACAGTTTCTTTTACATCCAGTACTTCTACTTTGACGTTCTTACTTCCGAACTGGATTTCAATAGTATCTCCCGTCTTTACCTGTACAGATGCCTTGGCAGGCTTATCGTTGACAAGAACTCTTCCTGCATCACATGCTTCGTTTGCCACTGTACGGCGTTTGATCAGACGTGACACCTTTAAGTATTTATCTAATCTCATATTCTACTCCTGTAAATGTCCTGTAAATGGATACTCACGAATTACTCCGCCAGAGTATCAAAAAAGGGGAACTTTCGTTCCCCCGGTTATCGCCTTTATTATTTACCGTTAACCATATCTTTTAATGCTTTTCCAGCTTTGAATTTCGGTGATTTAGAAGCTTCGATTTTCATAGTTTCACCAGTCTGAGGATTTCTTCCCTCGCGAGCAGCTCTTTCACTTACTTCAAATGTACCAAATCCTACTAACTGGATTTTTCCGCCATTTTTCAGTTCTTTAGAAACGACATCAACGAAAGATTTCAGAACGTCTTCTACGTCCTTCTTGGATAAGTTTGTCTCTTTCGCCATAGCTGCTACTAATTCTGTTTTATTCATGGTGTTTCCTCCTCTAATGATCTCTTTCTTGTTTGGTGGCATCTGCCAAAAGCGACAGAGCTCTATCCTCTATATATATACCTTTTTCCCCATATTGTCAAGGTTTTTCGTAACTGTTCAGCTCTGTGTTACTGAGGATAATCCGTGAAACATTCCTCTGCAAAATTCTCCCAGATTTCTCTCTGTCTGATAAGATTCTGAAGCTTTTCCACATTTTTCTCTGAAATCCACACCTTTTTGTGTGAATAATAATAATTTGCCAGTTTCCAGTATTTTTCAGGATAAGTGAAACGTACACGCAGATTTTTCCACTCTTCTGCCGAGATTGGACGGATTTTATGATATTCCCTGAGCATTTCCCCTGCCAGTTCCAGATTCCAGTTATATTTTTCCAGTATTTTTCTCATAAAACGATACAAATCTGCTATCTGAATATCAAAACTCCAGTGACCAAAATTTGTAACTGCTGTCCCAAAATGATCACCTTTCAGCATCAGAATATTATGCTGATTATATTCTCCATGACATACCTGTCCTTCCCGCCATGCCCTTTCCCTGAGATCATCATAGTCCGTCTCGTCCAGAAGCTTTACTGCATACTGTGCCCTTTCAAGAAACTGCTCCACACTTGCCAGATAATTTTTCTCAAATACATTGGATGCTCCTTTGTTCCGTATAAATTTGCGTATCTTACGAAGCTCCTGATTGTGCCGGAGATATTCCTCCCTGAGAGATCTTTCCCTGTATTCCTCCACAGGTTCCATTTTCATTAAAATATGTAACCTTGCCAGTGTCCGGACACTTTTTAAAATATCTTCCCGGGATTTTGTGTCACACTCTTTTCCTTCATACCAGTGCTGGAGTGTAAACCTTTGTTCAGTCTTATCTTTACTGACCAGACTTTCCTGATTATTCCGCAGAAAATAATCGGTATTTATACCATTTTCCTGAAGTCTCAGCAAAAGCTCCTGCTGTTTTTCCAGCTTTTTTTCTGAACCATGAAACTCCCTCAAGATCAGAAATCCCCGGGATGTATAGCAGAGCAAAGCCCCTCTTGTCCTTGCAGAACGGTCTGCTGTCAGCTCATACTGAGCCAAAGTGCCAAGTCCGTAATCATACAATGACATATCCCCCTCTTAATCATCTTAATTCTTTCTATACATATGAAGAAAATCCGGTGGATATACCCCCGGATTTTCATAGAGCCACTGTTATTTACTATATTCTGATATACTGACCATTCCATAAAACTGCACTATTTCTCATCAAGCAGACCCAATAATATCTCTTTCTGATTCTTCTGTGGATCGGCAAGCACTACTTCCAGAAGATGGTTCAGCGTTTCTCCTATTTCACGCCCCGGCTTATAACCGGCTTCAATCAGATCTTTCCCTGTCACTGCCAGAGTTTTTAAAGATACACACTGATGTTCATTAATGATCGTCTCATAAGCCTCTTTCACCTTATCCAGACGTTCCTGCTTCTCTGTGCGTCTGTAATCACTCTGTGCCAGCATATCTGCCTGCTGCACTTCCAGATAATACGGGAAGAGATCCTCACCGATACGGTTCACTGCCCTGCGCACTGCCTTTGTCGTTCCATCCGGTCTGTCATCATGCCATTTTACCAGACGGGTTACCTTGCGGATCGTATCATTATCGAATTTCAGCCTGCGCAGGATCTGTGCAGCCATCTTTTCTCCCGCAATCCCATGCATCTTGAAATGATCTCTTCCATTCTCATCTGTTTTCCGGACAACCGGCTTTCCAATATCATGAAGCAGCATGGTAATCCTGAGAACTTTATCTGCGCGTACATGACAGAGACTGTGCAGGATATGCTCCCCTACTGTGTAACAGTGGTGCGGCGTATTCTGGGATGTTGTCATACATGCATCAAACTCCGGAAGAAATTCAGCTGTGATCCCGGCTTCATAAGCCACCCTGAGATAATCCGGATGAGGAGACATCAGAAGCTTCACAAGCTCTACCTGAATCCTCTCTGCACTGACATGCTTCAGATTCGGTGCCAGAACCTTCAGTGCCTTACGAGTCTCTTCTTCAATAGTAAAGCCCAACTGCGCACTGAAACGGACTGCACGCATGATCCGCAGTGCATCCTCTGTAAAACGCTCCAGCGGGTTTCCCACACAGCGGATGATTTTTCTTTCAATATCCTCCAGTCCGCCGAAAAGGTCCACCAGTCCTGAAGAAGGATTGTATGCCATTGCATTGATGGTAAAATCCCGGCGTTTCAGGTCTTCCTCAAGGCTTGCTGTAAAGGTGACCTCTTTGGGATGTCTGCCGTCCTCGTACTCACCATCTACACGATAAGTCGTGACCTCATATCCTTCTTTTTCCATAAGAACAGTCACTGTTCCATGTTGCAGACCTGTATCCACTGTTCTGTGAAACAAAGCCTTGACCTGCTCCGGCTTTGCGGATGTGGTGATGTCCCAGTCATCCGGGCTCCGTCCCAGAATGGAATCACGCACACAGCCGCCTACCACATAGGCTTCATAGCCTGCTTTTTCCAGTATATGCAAAATTGTTTCCGCGTTTTTCGGTATTTCCAGAATCATATGACCATCCTTATCTTCTTCTATTTATTCTTAACCCCGAAAACCGGCACTCAGATATCTCTGCTGCCGGTTTTCTTTATTTTCTTATTGATTAGTATGCTCTTCCCCAGTAAACCATCTTCTTGGCAGGTTTTCCACAGCATACGCAGACATCACTTAAATGTTCCTGCTCAAACGGCATACATCTGGATGTAGCCTGAACATCCTCTTTAATCTTGTCCTCACATGCGCGGTCACCGCACCACATAGCTTTTACGAAGCCTGGTTTGTTAACAATAGTATTTTTGAACTCTTCATAGTTTGTAGCAACATAAGTATGGGAATCTCTGTGCTTACGTGCACGCTCCAGCATATCTTTCTGGATTGTTTCCAGGATTTCCTGTACTTTTTCCACAAGCTCATCAAATGTAACAGTATATTTCTCTCTTGTATCACGACGGCAGATCACAGCCTGACCATTCTCGATATCCTTCGGACCGCACTCGATACGGATCGGGATACCACGCATTTCCTGCTCTGCGAATTTGAATCCCGGGCTCTTGTCTGTGTCGTCTACTTTTACGCGGACTCCTGCTGCTTTTAATGCTGCAAACATCTCATCTGCTTTCTCAAGAACGCCTTCTTTTCTCTGCTGGATCGGAATGATCACTGCCTGTACAGGGGCGATTCTCGGAGGCAGCACCAGACCACTGTTATCACCATGTACCATGATAATAGCACCGATCATACGTGTTGTCATTCCCCAGGATGTCTGATGTACATACTGAAGTTTATTTTCCTTATCTGTATACTGGATGCCGAATGCTCTTGCAAATCCATCGCCAAAGTTATGGCTTGTACCGGACTGAAGAGCTTTTCCATCATGCATCAAGGATTCAATTGTATAAGTAGCTTCTGCACCGGAGAATTTCTCCTTATCTGTTTTCTGTCCCTTGATAACCGGGATTGCAAGTACTTCCTCACAGAAATCTGCATACAGATTCAGCATCTGGATAGTACGCTCTTCTGCTTCCTCGGCTGTAGCATGAGCTGTATGGCCTTCCTGCCATAAGAACTCACGTGAACGAAGGAACGGACGTGTTGTCTTTTCCCAGCGCACTACAGAACACCACTGATTGTATACCTTCGGCAGGTCTCTGTGGGACTGGATTTCTTTTGCATAGAAATCACAGAATAATGTCTCTGATGTTGGACGTACGCACAGACGCTCCTGAAGCGGATCCAGACCACCATGAGTTACCCATGCAACCTCAGGTGCAAATCCTTCTACATGATCTTTCTCTTTCTGAAGAAGAGATTCCGGAATAAAGATTGGCATGTACACATTCTGTACGCCAGTCTCTTTAAATCTTCTGTCCAGTTCATGCTGGATATTTTCCCAGATTGCATATCCTGCAGGTTTGATTGCCATGCAGCCTTTAACGCTGGTATAACCGCAGAGTTCAGCTTTCTTTACAACGTCGGTATACCACTGGGCGAAATCCTCTTCCATGGATGTGATGGCTTCTACCAGTTTCTTGTTGTTTGCCATAATTGTTTCTCCTTTTTATGTGATATGTTGATCCTGACAGCGCATCAGGATATAGTCGCGGCGGAATGCATATTCTTCTTATTTTTCTTCTATAAATAAATTTCCTTATCTGCTTCACAGTACAAAAATCTGCTTTTTTATAATCCGGCAAAATCTGTCATATTATAAAAAACGAAAAAAAGAAGCCCAGCATCCCTCACAAGGGACCGAAAGGCTTCGGCGGTACCACCCTAATTAGCACTGTGCCCAAATGCCTGCACATTACTCGCTCTTCTTCCGATAACGCAGGAAAAACGCCGTACTTCAATTGTACGGAGCTCCGAGGCCGGTTCCATAATTCACGCACAGAATCCTTCCACCACTGTTTCACAGCCAACCGGCTGTTCTCCGGGACTCTTCTCTGGGATTGCTCCTTATGTACTATTCTCTTCATCGCTATATATATTTCGCATTTGATTATATTCTATTTGAAATAAATTGATGTGTCAAGAGTAAAATCGTTACTGTTCACACACCACTATTCCGCGAGGTGTTTTGGCATGAATATGCCAAAATCACACTTCTATTGTAATCTTACGTCCTGTCCGGTTATATTTATAATAACGGACCCCGGCTGCATCCAGCATTCTCTTAGAAGCGATCACTGCCGGCGTGTCTGCATATTTATCGCAGTCATAGACAATTGTCTTAATACCTGCCTGAATAATTGCCTTGGCACATTCATTACATGGAAAAAGGGAAACATAAAGCTTTGCACCTTCCAGACTTCCTCCCCTGTAATTAAGAATCGCATTCAATTCACTGTGGGTCACATAAAAATATTTCGTATGAAGACTGTCACCCTCTCTTGCCCATGGAAATTCATCATCTGAACAGCCCTTTGGAAAACCATTATAGCCCATGGACAGGATTTTATTATCCTCACTCACAATACAGGCTCCTACCTGAGAATTCGGATCCTTGGAACGCATCCCTGACATCATGGCAACTCCCATAAAATATTCATCCCATGATAAATAATCTGTGCGTTTATGATTTACATCCATTTTCCAAACCTCCCCTTCACATACTTCACCATTCACCTGCTTCATAAAAGCATCACATTGTCCATTACTGTGAACGGAGCGAACAGTAACCATTGTCTGCTTATAACTGACACAGCCAGAACTTCACACTTTACTCTACAGCAATCCCCGTTCATCATACATGTGAGAGAATCGCTATAATCATGCAGGCTCTGGCTGTTTTATCAGTTTTCTTATTTTATGGCTTATTCAGTCTCTATCTGATTAATTCTTCTGATATGTCTCTCATCGTTGGAAAACGGTGTATTCAAAAATGTATCCACAATCTTCAATGCCAGACCAGGTCCTACCACTCTTCCGCCAAGTGCAAGGATGTTGGCATCATTGTGAAGTCTTGTAGCCTCTGCTGTAAAACAATCTGTGCAGACTGCAGCTCTGATTCCCTTAAACTTGTTTGCTGTAATGGAAATTCCGATACCTGTTCCGCAGATCAGGATTCCCTTCTCACATTCGCCGTCAAGAATTGCATGTGCAACCTTCTTTGCATATATCGGATAATCTACGGAATCCAGACTGTCACATCCATAATCTTTATATTCAATTCCTTTCTCATCCAGATACTTCTTGATCTCCTGTTTCAGTTCATATCCACCATGATCACATCCTAAAGCTATCATTAATCTTCCTCCTGAAATTAATTTCTTTACCTCTTCAGCAGACTATTTAAATGAATCTTCATTATACATCTGGCCATTACTGCTGATAAGATTATATAGTCAGGCATATATCTGTTTCACTACCTGATTATATCATACCACCTGTATGATCTTATGTCCCGCTGCTTTCAGCAGACGGTTCATAATGGCCTGTCCCATTCTTGGTGTATAAAACGCTTCTGAATAAATAGACCTGACTGCACTCTGGTCAAAGTCCCGCAACACTTCATACAGATGATGCGCTATCGTCTCTTCTTCCTTCCGGCTTCCAATGCTGACTACCAGACCTTCCGGATATCTGTCCTTTGTCTCGTCCGTTGCAATAATTCCAACCTGCTCGCCGTGTGCTTTCGCCTCCGCAGCCAGCTCATTGATCTTCTTCACAACAGCTTCCTCCGGTCCCTCAACAATTGCCAGATCTGCCTTCGGTGCATAATGGCGATATTTCATACCCGGTGCTTTCGGACGGACCTTGCTGTCAGATGCAATCAGCCCCTTGTCCATCCTTACATCCCCCAGAGTCTCCTGAAGCATTTCCAGAGAAATATAACCCGGACGTAAAACCACCGGCACATCCTCAGTAAAATCAACGATCGTAGACTCAAGACCGATTCCCACCTGGCCTCCGTCAATAATCATCTCAATCGCCTCGCCAAGATCCTCCTCTACATGCTGTGCAGTAGTCGGACTGGGTCTGCCTGAAGTATTCGCACTGGGTGCTGCCACATAGCCGCCGGCAGCCTTGATCAGCTCCTGTGCAATCCTGTCACTCGGAAACCGAACCGCCACACTGTCCAGACCACCCGTAGTTTCCTGTGGTACAAGATCCGACTTCGGAAGAATCATAGTCAGCGGACCCGGCCAGTACTTCTCTGCCAGAATCTTCGCCTTCTCCGGAACCTCCGCTACAATCGGAGCCAGCTTATCAAACTCTGCAATATGCACGATCAGCGGATTATCCGAAGGTCTGCCCTTCGCCGCATAAATTTTCATAGAAGCCTGCGGATTCAACGCATCCCCACCAAGACCATAAACAGTCTCCGTAGGAAACGCAACCAGACCACCCTGTTTCAAAATATCTCCACCACGCCGGATAGCTTCCATATCAAGCTTGTCCGCTTTCATGGATACAACTTCTGCTTTCATTATATTCCTGCCTTCTTTTCACTTCGTTAATTTCTTTTATTTATTACATTTTTACTATTCTACAACTGCTATTGTACACGATTTTTCAGGTTTTGTCTCTATATTTATTCATCTTTTACAAAGCTTGCAAATGAATCATAAAAGATTATGGATTTCTGTATCTGTAAATTTTACTTTTCTTCTCTTTACCGCCTAATAATTACTCTCCCAACCATTCCAACCAATAACCAGCGTAAAAAAATATTTCATTTCCTGTGCATTTGCAGGGTACTTAGATATTCTTAGCCGGCAAAAATCTGCGTTATGAGAAATCAGAGACACTGTCTGAGCCGCAGGCGAGTTTGGCTCTGATTTCTCATGCTTTTAGCAGATTTTTAGCGGCTTAGAATATCTTAGTGCCCGAAACCGCACAGGAAATGAAATATTTTTTTACGCGTCCCTTTTTGACCCAAACAAAAAATGGCGACACAAACTGCCGCCATTTTTCACTCCCTTACTTATTAACCTTAAGAATATAAGTACTATACACCTCATCCTGGAACACCACTTCTCCAAGTGACTTCAGCACATCCTCATTCAATGCCTCCCCATATTTCTCCCGTTCCTTCGATCCGACAAAAATATAAGAAACATCATACTCTTCCAGCAGCTCCTTCACATACTCCTCATCCAAAGAAGTATAAATACTCTCAATATCCGCGCTCTTCTCATTCAAGTCCGCAGTATCATCTCTCCACAGCCACTCATGCACATACCATCCCAGCACAGTCGGAAGCCCTGTCATAGCAGAAACACGCTCATAACCACTATAGCTGTCCCCGTTCGCCTCAAGCACAACCGGTGACCCTTTCACATTCTTCTTCAGCCATTTAATACCAGCCACATCCTCTGTGAAATCATTTGACAGGAAAGATGTCGCATTCAACCCTTTATATTCAGAAGGCTCCCATACCTTTCCAAACCACGCATACACACTGTTTCCAAAATAACCAAAGGTCCAGCAAAGCAATACCAGGCCGATCACTGACACAACCTTAAACACTTTCTTACGTGCAGCCACCAGCATACGGAAAATACCATATCCCATGGTCATACCAAACAGCATATACGCCTGATAAGTCAGCTTAAACATGGTATTCGCCCTGGCGTTTCCATTTTCGTAAATATCTCTTACATAAACCAACTCCGGAATCACGATCAGCCCGATTGCACAGAGTCCCATGACAATCGCAAACAGATCCGGCACAGAGATTACTTTCATCAGTCTATACAGACTTCTGTTCGCACCACCACGAAGCTTCTCCCAGATGATACAGATGATCAGCAGAACTGTCAGAACCACAGGCAGTCCCCACAAAATCAGCAGCTGATGGATCATAGAATGATTCTGCGCAATTCCCACACCTTTAAACATACTGTCAAACTGCAAAGTAAACGGCAGAGAAACAACGTATGAGATCACAATGATCTCCACTGCCTGAACCGCAGTCACTGCCAGAATCCTCTTCACTTTACCATCAAACTGAACGATATTTGTAAACAGCACCACTCCACCGGTCACCACGAAATAAATAATAAAATCCCAGAAATTCGTAAACCGGAACATACCGATCATCACTGCAGCCAGCAGGATATGCGGAATCAACAGCTGTTTTTTCCAGAACTGTTTCCGGTCCGGCTTCATGATCACTGCTTCTCTCATCCGCACACTTCGCATCCACGCATAAAGAAGTCCCACCAGAAACAGCACAAACATTACATTTACCACATGGGCATGGAGATCTCCCAGCACAAAGGAATAACATGGAAATTCATGGATCGTCTTGTCCGGCACATCCGGATTGTATCCAATATAACGGGTCGCATCCGGGAACCAGTAGCTGTCCGCTTCTTTTCCCTGCAGCTTCTGGAGCCATGGAATGATCTTACTGTAAACCACATAATGCATATTTCCCGCAATTGATACAGAAAGTCCTGCTATGATCCCGGCCACTGCCGGCAAACAACGTTTCTTTCCTGTCAGGCTTTCTTTAAGCCTGTCCACAGACATCTGACGAACCAGTGAAAACGGAAGCACAAACGCAAATGCAGCCACAAAAGTACGCATCAGATTGTAAGTGAGTTCTACTTTACTGCCAGTCAGCTTCGTCAGAAATACTGCAAAATACTGTCCGCCATAATAATAATTGATCGTACCTTCTGAATACCACAGATCTCTTGCAGGAAGTGTCGTACTTCTCATCATGGCTTCCATGAAACCATAATCCATAAATTTCTCAGTTCCGTATGCCTGCGGACGGAATCCTGCAAAATAAGTCCACATCAGGAAAAATATAAAGAACAGAATTTCCTCTCCGTAAATCAGATTTACCTTTCCGGACGGAAAGCAGTCAATTCCATTTTTTCCCTGAAAATGATATAAAACCCCACAGCCAACAGCACATACAACAGACACACCGATACATGTCGCTGCAGTAAATGGCAGTATCTTCGCAGTTACCAGAAACCACGTAAGAAAACCTGTCACAGTAATCGCCAGCACTTTTGAAAACATCCAGCCTTTGTCCTCAAATCCGGCAAACAGTCTCCCTGTCACAGGCATGGCAACCATTCCCATCAGAAATGCCAACAGCCACCAGGTCCAGAATGTCCATACATCTCCCTTTAACAGAAATGCAGACAGCCCTGCAAGAGCTGCTGCAAGAAGCACTCTCGGTGCCCATTTCTTCATCCGTACGTCCTCCTTAATCATTTATAAAATTATTGTGGTTACTATAATCTTACACATTCTCTCTTATCTCTGTAAATCTGTAATCACCCGGCTCATAATCATAAATCCGGAGTAATCCCCGTAATAATGCATTTGAGGATTATTCTGTTGTTTTATAGATCCGTATCCGTCCATCCTGAGTCTCATAAACCTTTTCATATGCTGCAGCAATTGTCTCCTCACGACATTCCTGCTGTTCAAATTCCGAACCTTCTTCAAACAGGATATATGTTATTTTTTCCTGTTGTACTGTTTTTTTCAATGTTTCACTGTCAGATGTGGTGTATATCGTTACAGCCTGTGCAGCCCTGTAATTCGTATCATAGCCTGCAGACCATGCGTAATATGGCCATCCACAGTAAAGCATAGCTCCGGACATCGTCACTTCATTCATGCTGTACTCAGGAGTAAGTAAAAGATCGTTTTTCTCCAGATTCTCCTCCAGCCATTGGGTCAGCTCGCTGTTCATATTTACAGTCACACGTCTGCCCGGACCATTTCCCTTTATGATCACCACAAAGTCATAAATCCCGGTCACACTCAGAGATATCACCAATACTATTGCCAGTATCTTTCCCATAGTTTTCTGTATCCCGGACTGCCCATTTCTCCCTTTCCAAAGACTGCATACTGCCCATGCCCAGAAAATCGTCAGAAACGCATATGATATCATGATATATTTATGGTTTACATTAATATCCGGTGTCATCAGAAGCACAAAAGCAAAAATCGCCGGAAACAGGAAACTCACAAGGATTGCTCTCTCCCGTCTTCTCATAAACCATACCATTAGTACCAGCCCAAGGAAAAAAACTCCACTCATCCAGAACAGATATTTCACAATTCCCGGGACAGTCTTATCCTCTGCCAGAAACCCCAGATAAATCTGAGGACTCATAGCACTTCCAACAATAAAAATCTTTGACTGAAGCCAGGAAAAGAAGATGGATACCCCCGCCATGACAGCGTAATCCACTTTTCCATCCGAGAAAATCGCAAAGCCACACAAAATCAGCAGACCACCGATCACTGCTGCCCCATTCCAGAACGCACACAGACCCAGAAACATTCCCATAAGCAGTGCCTGATCCAGATTTCTGCTTTTCCATCCTTCCTTCGAAAAGATTCTGTTTTTTATCCAGAGTATTCCCTTCTCTTCATGTGCCGTCCCGGCTTCCAGCCAGTCCATAAACAGATATAGTGCCAAAGTCACCATCAGAAGTCCAAATGCCAGATGCCTCTGATTAAGATAAACATTAAAGTTCCACAATCCCCAGTTCTCATTGACAGTATATCCGATAAAGGAAGTATTTTCTTCCAGGGTTTCCACAAGATTCCCTGCCTGGATATGCTCCCATGCAAATCTGAAAAAAGCCATTCCGCTTCTGAAAAAGAACAGAAACAATGCCAGTACACCGCAGCACATTTTGCCTGTGATCCTAAGTGCAAGCTGATATAACAGCATAAGAAATCCCACAAGCGACAAGGTACTTACGATATTATAGGCAAAATCCATACGCATTCCAAGATATTCCAGATTTCCTGTGAGAAACTGAAACATAAAATGATACTTTACATCTGCACCTCCATAATGAGGATACTGTGTGGGAAAATTATTTCCTGCAGAAAAAGAACGCATCATCGCCGTATGTGGTGCATAATCTCCATACACAGTCAGGCCGGAATACAGGATTCCGTCTTTTATATAGAATACATAAAACATCATATATGTAATAAATACAGTCAGCAGACCAAAGAGTAATATTTCCTTTTTTAATCTGCGCTTATCCTGTGTTTTATCAATATTCCATATCCTGTAACTTCCCTGTTTTCTGTATTTCTGTACGCTGAGCAGTATCATAATAACTGCTGCACCTGTCATCCCGATAATATTTCCATACAAAAGTGGATTTTCAGCTTTTCCCACAACACTGAAAAACCAGGAAATAATATATACCATCCAGGTCAGTAAAAGTGTTCCGACTCCAAAAGAAGCCGGAAGCATGAGCCAGATACGATTAATACCTGACACACTCCTTCCCTCTCCTGTCAGCATTTTCGATGCTTCACAGCCCAGCATTCCTGCCAGAAGCAGATAAATAATTCCAAGCATAATTTCTCCCTGTACATTTCCCCGCCATGCAGATACTCCTACCTCCGGGGGATTTTAGCAAACAAGTATCAGTATAACAAAAATCCTTACTTATTAAAAGCAAGTTCACATAAATTAAACATTTTAAATTTTTTGTTGCTTCAGATATTGTTCAATCCCTTTCACTATAGCTTCCACTATTTTATTCTGATATTCTTCTTTGCAGAGAAGTCCGGCCTCTTCCGGATTTGTAAGAAAACCACACTCTACAATATTCAAAACACTTTCACTTCTTTTTAACAGATAATAGGTTTTATTACCTTTTGCTACACGAGGGCGTTTTACTTTCAGTCCCAGATTCAGTTCTTCCTGGATAAACTCTGCCAGATTCTTTCCCCGGACAGAATCTTCATAATAAAACACCTGGGGACCGCATACAGACGAATCCTGATAGCTGTTCTGATGAACACTTATGCACAGCACAGGTCTGTATTTCTTTATCATAGCAATCCTGCACTGCATATCCTGTGCTTTCTGATTTCTGCTGTCCTCCTCATAAAGGCCCTTATCTTCTTCCCTTGTCATGATTACAGAAAATCCTTGTTTTTCCAGAGAATCCTTTAATTTTACGGCAATCTGAAGATTTATCCCCTTTTCTTCCAGTCCGTTCACTCCGATCATTCCCGGATCCGCTCCACCATGTCCTGCATCTACCAGAATGGTTTTTGAATTTTTTGTTGAACTCATAGTCTCTGAAACTTCAGCTGCCTGTTTTGACAGAATGAGAAAACTGACAAGAAGCAGACACCCTAACATTAATTCCAGTCCATATTTTTTCAAACGAAAAACACCTCCTGAGACATCTTTTACAGTCTACGGGAAAATTCACTGTTCCTGTAGACTGGCTATAGCAATTCCATAAAATAATGCAATCAGTATTTCATAAAATTCTATATTAATATATGTTTCAGAAGATGTTTTTATAGCCTGCTGATGCAGAACTTTTAATTATTCAGATTGTCCGAGATTACCTGCCAGATTCCGTTGTTTTCAAATCCAAGCTTCCATGCAGAAACTCCTGCAAGGTCATATTTGGATACCAGCTTCACTTTCTCTGCAACTGACTGAGCATCCTCAAGCCAGATCTGATAGGTAGAATTATCTATATCATATTTTCCATAATTCTGGGAAGTGGTCTTATCCCAGTAGGTTTCCACATTATTATCTGCAATTGTCTGCTGCGCCTGATCCATACCGATTGCTTCACTGGTTACATTTCCCCCTGTGGTCCTCCACAGTCTGGTATAAAACGGAATGGCATTGATCACACGTTCAGCCGGAACCTCATCCAGTGTATCCTGGATTCCCTGTTCCACCCATGGAAGAGATGCCACAGAACCGGCTTCAGATCCTACATAATGCTCGTCATATCCCATGATGATCACATAATCTACAACCCTTCCCTGCTCAGCCCGGTCATAATGGCTTGTGAAATCCTCAGGAACCGGGTTATCCACTGAAAGAACCAGATTATTCTTATGGCACTCTATGGAAAGTTCTCTCAGAAATTCCAGAAAATGGATTCCCACATCCTCGCTGAGAGATTCAAAATCCACATTAATGCCATCCATTCCCACATCTTTGGCCGCCTGAATCAGCTGGCTGATAATATTCTGTCTCGCCGCAGTGCTGGAAAGTGTTTCAGTTGTGCTTACTTCCTGTGTAAAGTTATCGATCAGACCCCATACCTGAAGCCCCTTTTCATGAGCCTGTGATACATAATCTGCACTTGCGATGCTTGCAATGTTTCCTGAAGTATCTGTCAGATAGAACCAGGTAGGCGAGATCACATTCACACCTGTCATATTTGCTGTCGCATCCGCAAAATAAGCATTGGCATCTGTGGAAGTCACCTGATGCCATACCATATTGATTTTGCTGTCCATAGTAAGATAGGAATACTGTTCCTTCTTAAAACTTCGTTCAAATTTTGTCTTCTCTGCTTCTCCCACTTTCTTCTTATCTATATAACCGATATATCCGTCATCCGTAGCTACCTGATCCCAGTTCTCCATTTCTTCAATAAGACGAAGCTTTGTACCTTTCTTTACAGAAGTAAGAATAGCCGATTTGATTCCACCGCGGTAACGTATGCTTGTATTCTTCTTAACTGTGACTGTTTTTACATTTTTGAATTTATACTGTATGGCAATCCTGTATGGATCTTTTGTGATGTATGCATCAAGATCTGTAAATTCCTGCACATAAGTAAGATTCAGATACACTTTGTCATCTTTCACCCATACCTTATCTCCTGCCTCAGATGATGCACTCACAGAAGTCAACTCCGAAGGTGTTGCATAAAGTATCTGCTGATTGGCAGAATCCCAGTAATATCTCTGGTTCAGATAAGTATTCACCACATCCAGTGGTAAATAGACTCTGTCTCCGTCCACCAGACCACGTTCTTCCAGTTTCTCAGTTCCAATGACCAGGGCAATCTCCCCATCTGCCATTTCTCCATAATATTCATTCAGATCCATTTTCTCAGAAGATGGTATGTACTTCATTACTACATGAGTGACAATTCCAAGAATCGCAACAAGAATGACCAAAACGGCAACTGCGATAACTGGTTTATACTTTTTATTCATAGTATTTTTCCTTTCAGTAAATATTGTGTTACCGGAAACAAAGCAGACAGTAACACGATTGCTATTGATACATCAGCTCACAGAAAGGTATTTCATATAGTTATTTTGAGTATGATGTACCAGTATTATCAACTGTATCGGTAACTTGATGATACTGGCTTAAGTATACCATAAAATATTACAATTGTATTGCAAAATCGTATTTTTCACAAATTTTTAAGATATGCGTAATTATATTCTTATGCTGCCCGAAGGCATTATGAACATCGGGGGGACTGGTTCAGAATCTGTTCGGGCAGCTTTCTCTTTTGTTATTTTTCTTTGACGAAATCAAAATCCACACGAGCGATCCGTCCTTTTTCATCTTCAACGTAATCACGCATGTATCCACCACCTTCTGCAATCTGACAGGCTTTTGCAATTGTTTTCGGATTACTGAGTATACCATTCAGATACAGAGAAATTCCCTGTTCACGATAACTCTTCAATTCTTTTTCCAGTGGTTTACGCATGCTCTTTTTGGTTGCCCGTGATATATTTTCCGTAAGCTTACCTCCCTTCTTTCATAAGATTTTTTAGAAAGCACCTTATCGGCTGTTGAAAAAACAATATCCCTGCACCTGTTTTATCGTTACTGTGAACGGAGTGAACAGTAACGTTTCAACTTCTTATCATCATGGAAATTTTACCTGTACATTGCCACAGCAGGAACGCTGCATGAAAAACGGCAATGAAGTTTAGAAATAAAAGATCACTTTGGTTAATGTTTCAGATCTTCGCTTATGTGAACCGCAGGTTTACTGCTTCTTCTGTTTTCATTATATCCATCTGGTAAACAGATGCAAGTGTTTTTCTTCATTTATGTATTTTTTTCTGTTTTGTTTCTAAAAATTTAATATTTTGGTTGATTACTTATCTTTACATTTTGCAGTTCTGTGTTATATAATATAGTGTATAAAATTTTATAAATTCACAGTCAGACAATAGAATTTTTGAAGTTACTTGCAGCAATTTTCCAAAGACAGCGCATCTATGGCAATCCTTTAAAATTGCTGTTCAAAAAAACAATAGTAACTTTTAATTTATCCGTAATTGTCCGCAGCTTTCAAAAGTTAAATTTTCATTATCAGAAACACTTTTAATGGATTTTCACAGGCAATTATGAAGCTGCCAGATAATTCAATGTTATTCAGAATAGGATGTGACAACATGAAGATAGAAAAGATCAACGACAACCAGATACGCTGCACACTGACAAGAGAAGACCTGGAGAACCATCAGATCCGTATCAGTGAACTGGCTTACGGCACTGAGAAAGCCAAGAAACTTTTCCGCGATATGATGCAGCAGGCACAGATACAGTTTGGTTTTGAGGCAGATAATATTCCATTAATGATCGAGGCCATCCCGGTGAGTACCGAGAGCATCATCCTGATCATTACCAAAGTAGAGGATCCTGAGGAACTGGATACCCGTTTCTCCAAATTTGCTCCATTCAGAGGGAATGATAAGACAGATACTCTTCAGCTTGACGGTGCAGACAATATTATTGATATCTTCCAGAAGCTTTACGAAGCAAAGATGAAGAGTACTCAGACAAAAGATGGCAAATCTGCTCAGAATACCGGAGCAAAGGAAAATGACGATACTCAGGTTCCTGATGTAAATCTTATCCGTCTCTATGAGTTCGACACACTGGACGATGTGATTGCGGCCGCCCATGGACTGAACGGCTATTTTACCGGTACAAACACCCTGTACAAAGATCCGGCCGATGAGCTTTACAAACTGGTACTTCACCAGTCATCACTTTCTCCGGAGGATTTTAACAGGGTATGTAATATTCTTACGGAATATGGACAGGGAAAGGCTTTCTCTCTTTCAGGAGAAGCTTATCTGACAGAACATGGAGAACTGATTTCCGATTCTGCCCTTCAGCAGCTGATTCAACTGTAATAATTTTCATAATTAAAAGAGCATTCAGTTTTCATCTGAAAGCTCTTTTCTTATACCATAGTAAATTACAGATTTCTCAAAAAAGGATGTCCTGAACCTATTCAGAACATCCTTTTTACATGTCAGTCTATGACAATTCAACAATTGTCATAGTCCGTCATATGATTACCTTTCAGGAAGATTATTCTCCAAGAAAATCATTGATCTGGTTAACCAGTACATCAACATCCAGTCCATGAACCATAGCTGCTTCTTCGAGAGATTCCATCTGGGAAGATGGGCATCCAAGGCAATGCATTCCTGCTCTCATAAGAATCGGTGCGATATTTGCATCAATCTGAAGAAGCTGACCGATCAGCATGTCTTTTGATACTTTAGCCATTGTATATTTCCTCCTTAATTTTTCTTCATACTACTCAGCTTTTATAGCTTCTGATATTATAATACTATTTTACTCTGGAATCAACTGCAAACTTTTAATTTTATCGTTCCTCCCTGAAATACGGAAGTCCCAGCGCAGCAGGCGGCTGGTGTTCCTTTTTCTTTCGGAAGCTTGTGAATACCAGTACGATAATCGTTACCACATAAGGCAGTGCTTTAAATACTTCCTGCATGCTTCGTCCAAGTCCCGGGATATAAAGATACAGAATATAAAGAGCTCCGAACAGGAATGCTCCCCAGATTGCATTCAGTGGTTTCCATAATGCAAAGATTACCAGTGCAACAGCAAGCCAGCCACGATCTCCAAAACCATTGTCTGTCCAGGTTCCTCCTGAATATTCCATTACGAAATAGAGTCCGCCCAGACCTGCCAGACCTGCACCGATACAGGTTGACAGATACTTATATTTGATAACATTGATACCTGCTGCATCTGCAGTTCCCGGATTTTCACCGATTGCCCTGAGATTCAATCCCGCTCTTGTCTTGAACAGAAAAAACGATAACAGGACTGCTATAATAATACAGAGATATGTAAGGAAACCATAATTAAATAAAATACCTCCGATAACCGGAATCTTAGACAATCCCGGGATTTTTGCCGTATAGGCACTTCCTGTTACTTTTACGGAAATCTGTCCTACACCGCCTGCAAGTTTGGAAATAGAACCGCCAAAGAAGTTACCAAAACCTGTACCAAAAATGGTAAGTGCAAGACCTGTTACATTCTGATTTACACGAAGTGTGATAGTCAGGATACTGTAGATCAGACCACCGATTGCAGCACATGCAAACGCACACAAAAACGATATCAGTACACCCACAAGTGCATTGGGATCAGGATTATCCTTCTCATAGAGGAAAGCTCCCATCAAACCTGAAATGCCGCCCATATACATAATTCCCGGAATACCAAGATTCAGATTGCCGGATTTCTCTGTCATAATCTCACCAAGCGCCCCATACAGAATACAGATGCCCTGGACAATTGCTTTTTGAATAAAAACTATCAGTACACTCATTGCCGCTACCTCCTATTTCTTTGCACGCTTTACTCTGTAGTTGATAAAGAATTCTGCACCGATCAGGAAAAACAGAATGATTCCCAGAAGAACATTGGAAGCATTCTCATTCAGTCCATACTGTGTTGCGATCTGTACGGCACCCTGGTCCATAAATACGATGCCAAAGGAAACTGCAACCATAATAAATGTATTAAACTTGGAAAGCCATGCGACAATGATCGCAGTAAATCCACGACCGCCTGCTGTTGCAGTGGAAATCGTATGGCTGGCTCCGCTGACAATAACAAAACCTGCGATACCACAGATTGCACCGGAGATTGCCATTGTACGGATAATAACCTTTTTCACCTGGATACCGGCATATCTGGCAGTATTCTCGCTCTCACCTACTACTGCGATCTCATAGCCCTGCTTACAGTATTTCAGATAAATAAACATTCCCACTGTCAGAATCAGGACAATGACTACATTCCAGCCATATTTCTGTCCGAACAATTCCGGAAGCCATCCGCCTTTTGTAGCCTGATTGATGATACCGACTGTATTGGAACCTTTCGGATTTTCCCAGAATACAATACAATAAGTTACTACCTGCATGGCAACATAATTCAACATCAGAGTAAACAGTGTCTCATTTGTATTCCAGTTTGCTTTAAATACAGCCGGGATCATTCCCCAGATCATTCCGCCAAGTGCACTTGCCACAAACATTACGATCAGGAGTAACCCTGTAGGCATCTTATCTCCTGCATAGATCATGACGGCAGCAGAGCAGACACCACCGATCAGGATCTGACCTTCTGCACCGATGTTCCAGAATTTCATTTTAAATGCAGGTGCCAGACCAATGGAAATACACAGCAGTACCATTGTATCTCGTATGGTCTGCCACAGACGGCGTTCCGAACCCATTGCTCCATCCCAGATTGCCTTATAGACATCCACCGGATTCATTTTTACCAGGGCAACGATCACCGCTCCGCACACGATCAGTGCAAGGATCAATGCAATGAAACGGATCAGAAGACGTTCCTGCCATCTGGCTTTGTTTCTTCTTTTACTTACCTGTAAGAAAGGTTCTTTCTTCATGCCTGTGTCCCTCCTTTTTCATGCTTCGTCATAAGAAGCCCGATTTCTTCTTTCGTTGCAGTTCTTCCATCCTCAATTCCGCTGATTTTACCTCCGCAGAACACTGCAATCCTGTCACACAGTTCAAGAACTACATCAAGATCCTCAATAACACAGACTACTGCAACCCCTTTTTTCTTCTGTTCATTCAGAAGACGGTAGATCACATGGGAGGTATTGACATCCACCCCTCGAGTCGGGAAAGCTACCAGAAGCACTTTCGGATTCTGGGCGATTTCTCTTCCTACCAGAACCTTCTGTACATTTCCTCCTGACATCTGACGGACAGGTGCAGAAATACTTGGAGTCATGACTTCAAGCTGTTCTTTAATTTTTAATGCCAGTGCCTTTGGACCTTTTCGATCCAGGAATGGACTTTTTCCATTGCGATAGCTTCTGAGCATCATATTATCAGTCATATCCATATCGCCCACAAGCCCCATACCAATACGGTCTTCCGGAACAAAAGCAAGGCTGATCCCTGCTTTATTAATGGAGATAGAATCCATTCCTGCAAGCTCTGTTCCTTTTCCATTGTCATCAAGCAGGGTGATCGAACCGCTCTCTATTGCCTGGAGTCCTGCAATTGCCTCCAGAAATTCTTTCTGGCCGCTTCCGGAAATGCCGGCAATACCCAGAATCTCTCCTGCATTTACTGTCAGATCAACATCATCCAGAGTTTTTACCTCTTCTTTGTTTTTACAGTTCAGACCTTTGACTACTAATCGTTTCCTTACATTCTCCGGTTCAGGACGGTCGATATTGAGATCTACTCTGCCGCCTACCATCATCTCTGACAGACTCTGTGCATTTGCCTGAGCTGTTTCTACTGTATCAATATACTTTCCTTTTCTGAGGATTGCCACACGATCTGATAACGCCAGAACCTCCTGGAGTTTGTGCGTGATGATCATAATGGAACATCCATCTTTTCTCATATTTCTCAAAATATCGAATAACCTGTCAGACTCCTGTGGTGTCAGAACTGCGGTCGGCTCATCCAGGATGAGAATCCTCGCGCCACGGTAGAGCATCTTTATGATCTCAACTGTCTGCTTCTGGGAAACGGACATTTCGTAGATCTTCTGTGACAGATCCAATTCAAAGCCATATTTATCTGCCAGCTTCTGAATATCCTCTGTGATCTTCTTCATGTCCAGCTTTCCCTTTCCCGGAAGTCCCAGAACAATATTCTCTGCTGCTGTCAGTACATCTACCAGTTTAAAATGCTGATGTACCATACCGATTCCCAGTTCATAGGAATCTTTCGGTGAACGGATCGTTACTTCTTTTCCATTTACAAAAATATGTCCTTCATCCGGATAATAAATTCCATAGATCATATTCATCAGAGTTGTCTTTCCGCTTCCGTTTTCCCCCAGAATTGCAAGAATCTCCGATTTTCTCAGTGTGAGATCTACATGATCATTCGCCTGGACCGAACCAAAACTCTTGGAAATATCTCTAAGTTCAAGTGCATAGTTTTCTCCCACTATCGTTTCCTCCTTTTATCTAATGATATCCAATCTACAGTAAAAGTCCTGTCTCTTTGACTGCCGATATCATTTAATCCTACTTCTGAATTATGGAATTGCTCTCCTGTATACTCCATAATACAGCAAAAGAAACCTTCTGTCAGAAGACTTCAAGACTTCTTTTGCACGTACGATATGAAAACAGCAGAGCTGCCGCCCGGGCAGCCCTGCTGTCGTAAATTGCTCCGCGCTTTGCAGCTCCAGCAATTTTCTTATTCTGTAATAGATGTAATTCCATCAATCGCAATATCAAATGCAGGTGCGGAACCATATTCAGATTCATGGAAGTATCCGTCAGAAATGTACTCTGTATCACCCTTCTTATAAGTATCAAGTTCCTTGCCGTCTACTGTAAATGCAGATGTATCAAATACATGAAGGGAACCATCAATGAGCGCATCTTCCACTTCTTTGACCTTTTCTTCTGTACCCTCTGCTACAGTTTTGTCATTGAGAGCTGTGATCTTATCTGCACCTTCCGCAAATCCTTTACACCAGTCAGTATCAATTGCTGTGCCGTCAAGCATACACTGTACTGCGTATGTATAATATACACCCCAGTCCATAGATGCAGAAGTAAGTGCTGTGTTCGGAGCAACAGATGTCATATCAATATTATAACCTACACATGGAACTCCTGCTGCTTCGCATGCTGTAGGAGCACCTGTTGTATCTGCATGCTGGCTGATCAGTACACAGCCGTCAGAGATCAGAGCATCTGCGCACTCTTTCTCAAGGTCAAAGCTTGCCCAGCTGTTTGTATATTTTACTTCCATTGTTACAGACGGGCATACGCTCTTTGCGCCAAGATAGAAAGCTGTATAACCGGAGATAACCTCTGCGTATGGGAATGCACCTACATAACCCATCTTGCATGCGTCTTCTTTTACTGTGCCGTCCTCGATCATTTCATTCAGTTTCAGACCTGCAACTACACCTGACACGTAACGTGCTTCATAAATATTTGTAAAATAGTTATGCATGTTGGAAAGTCCGCTGGATGCAGCCTGTGTTCCTGTTGCATGACAGAACTGAACCTCCGGATATTCCCCTGCTGCTTCCAGTATATAAGTCTCATGTCCAAAGCTGTTTGCAAAGATGATCTGACATCCCTGATCTGCAAGGTCTGCTGCCGCATCATAGCATCCTTCATCTTCACCGATGAGAGTTTTCTCAATAATCTGAGAATCGTCAAGACCAAGCTTCTCTTCCATCTCATCAATTCCTTTCATATGAGCAGCCGTGTAACCTTCATTCTCATCACCGATATAGATCACTCCTACTTTCAGGTCCTCTTTTGCAATCCCTTTACCTTCATCTTCTGCAAATACCGGTGCACTCATGGAAACCGCCATTACTGCTGCAAGTCCAATTGCCAATGCTTTCTTCATTCTTCATTCCTCCATTCTTTCTATTTGTTTTCTGATTCCTGCTACGGAACAAAAGAGGCACAACTTTCTGTGTTATGCCTCCTTGCAAGTATCTTTACTATAACCGTTTATGTCTGAATTGTCAATAAATTCAGCAAAAACGCACTTTCTTTTTGATACTCTTATTTTTTTTGTATATTAACAGACTATTTTCCATCATACAAATGCCTGTATTTTGGCAGGATAATTTCTCTGCTCGGACAGACATTCACATGCCCGTCAGCTATTTGTAAGCTGCAGGTAAAGTAAGCAAATGCTAACTTAATATTATTTTATAATGTATCTGATTTTATACTTGTAATTCAGACAAAGATATATTAAAATGTATGCAGAACCCCGAAAGGGGCCTAAAACGTTATTACGATAAGGAGGATTCTAATTATGGCATATGTAATTTCAGACGAATGTGTAAGCTGTGGAACATGCGAAAGCGAATGTCCTGCAGAAGCTATCTCTCAGGGAGATGAGCATTATGTAATCGACGCTGATGCATGCTTAGACTGCGGAACATGTGCAGATGCATGTCCAACAGAGGCTATTCATCCAGCAGAATAATTCATGATTTCAAAACAGCTTCATCTCTGTTTACCGCAGAGACGAAGCTGTTTTCTTTATGGATAACTTTTACAAATGTTTTCTTCTGATCCTCCTGCTTCTTTTTTCCAGTGCTGCAGCAGCCTCTTTTCTCGCAAGCTGTCTGTTACGGATCGTTTCATCCAGATCCCGGCACTGGTCTTCTCCCTCTTTTTTCATATGTAGCTCCTGAGCGATCAGACGTTCCATGATTTTCTGAAATTCAAGTATTTTTTCCCTCTCAGGCTGTTCATCTTCAAGAAGCTTCACTTTGCTCGCAGTAGTCCCGGGTGCAGTCCTTGAAATTCTTGGAACCAGTTCTTTGATCGCTCTCAGGGCAAGTCCTCTTTTCTTTAGTTCCTTTATATTAGCCAGAAGCGTAATATCATTTCCTGTATAGTAACGATGTCCCTGCTCATTCCTGCATATCCTCAGTTCCAGTTCTTCCTCCCAGTACCGGAGGACCGATGCCCTCACGCCAAGGATTTCTGCGGTCTGAGTCACAGTATACCGCTGCTCCATGCTGCCCCTCCTCCTTTTGAGTCCATTTTTTCATCAGAAACCACTGATGCATATCAACAACTCAATCTATCACCTGATATCATTGAACCACTGCACTGTAAAAACAGCTGTCGTAATCCTGATATCATGTATATTTATTATAAAACGCCATACCGAGATTGCAAGAAGTTTCGATTGACAAACTTCCCTATAAAACTTTATTTTGACACAAAAAACAGGGAAACAGTACCGGATTCTCCCCCTGATACTGTTTCCCTGTGAAATTTTTCTATAGCAATCCTCGTAAATAATGCATTTAAGACAATTCAGCAGGATTTCACACTCTGATGGGCTGGATTAAGATGCATTATTTTAGAGGATTGCTATAATATTATTCAAGTCAAAGATCAAACTCCTATGAGACAGATTATTTCTTCATATTCACAAACTGTGTATATCTCGGCAGCCATACCAGTTCTACCGTTCCGATGGGACCGTTTCTCTGTTTGGCAATGATGATCTCTGCAATATCCTTCTTCTCTGTATCCTTATGATAATAGTCATCTCTGTAGATAAACATTACCACATCGGCATCCTGCTCAATGGCTCCGGATTCTCGAAGATCCGAAAGCATTGGTCTGTGATCCGGACGCTGTTCCACCGCACGGCTGAGCTGAGACAATGCGATCACCGGTACATTCAGTTCTCTGGCAAGAGCTTTCAGAGAACGGGAAATATCTGAAATTTCCTGCTGTCTGGAATCACTTTTTCCACTTCCGCTCATCAGCTGCAAATAATCGATCATGATAATCCCAAGATTATGTTCCAGCTTATATTTCCTGCATTTGGAGCGCATTTCCGCAATAGAAATACCCGGCGTGTCATCAATGATCAGATTAGATTTACCGATAATATCTGCTCCTTCTACCAGTTTTGTCCAGTCCTCGTCTTTCAGATTACCTGTTCTCATATTCTGGGAATCTACATGAGATTCCATTGCCAGAAGTCGGTTCACCAGCTGTTCCTTTGACATTTCCAGACTGAATATGGCAACTGTGACATCCTTTCGGAATGCCATATACTGTGCAATGTTCAGTACAAAGGCTGTTTTCCCCATGGAAGGACGGGCTGCGATCAGCACCAGATCAGAAGGATGCATACCGGATGTTTTATAATCCAGATCCATAAAGCCTGTGGGAATACCTGTTACAGAACCCTTAAGCTTAGACGCTTTCTCAATGTTATTAATGGCATTCAGAACTACCTGCTGGATTGGAACATATTCTTCATTGTTGCGTCTCTGGAGAATATTGAACAGTTTTTTTTCTGCTTCTTCCAGAATAATCTCTGTATTCTCCTTCTCCAGATAGCAGGTGTTGGCAATCTCTTCATTTGCCTTGATAAGTCTGCGAAGGACTGCTTTCTCACTGACGATCTTTGCGTAGTACTTCACATTTGCAGAAGTAGGAACCGCTGAGATCAGATCTCTTACATATTCCATACTGCTGATATCCGGCGGGAGTTCTTTCTCCTTTAAACGATTCTGAAGGGTCACCAGATCTACCGGTTTCCCTTCATTACACAATTCCACCATTGCATCAAAGATGATGCCATATTGTTTCTGATAAAAATCATCACTGGTAAGTATCTCAGATGCCACAAGGATCGCATCTCTGTCCAGGATCATTGAGCCGATTACAGACTGCTCTGCCTCTATACTGTGGGGGAGTATTCTTTTAATCAGCGCTTCTTCCATTCTTTATCCCTCCGGAAGACTTATGCTTCTTTTACCCATACTTTAAGAGTTCCTGTTACCTTAGGATGTAATCTGACAGGCACCTGGGTAACACCAAGTGTACGGATTGGCTCAGGAAGCTGCAGTTTCTTTTTATCAATGTCAAGATTCAACTGTTTCTTTGCTGCTTCAGAGATTTCTTTGGAAGAAACGGAACCAAAGGTTCTTCCGCCTTCTCCTGTTTTCAGTGTAAGGATAATTTCTTTTGTCTCGAGATCCTTTGCAAATGCCTGTGCTGCTTCATATACTTCTTTTGCGACCTTCTCTTCGTTTGCTTTCTGAAGTTTCAGATCATTTAAATTCTTAGGAGTTGCCTCCAGCCCCAGTTTCTTAGGAAGGATCATGTTTCTTGCATATCCGTCACTTACATTTACGATCTGTCCCTTTTTTCCAAGTGCTTTTACGTCTTCAAGTAAGATTACTTTCATTTTGTGTTTTCCTCCTGATATTCCTGATCTATGATGTCTTTAAGCATTCTCTCCACCTCATCCGGAGAAGCCTTGACCTGGGCACCGGCAATATTCATATGACCGCCTCCGCCCATCTTTTCCATCATTACCTGTACATTGACTTCGTCAATAGCCCTGGCACTGATATAAACTTCATTATTGTACTGAGTCAGTACAAAGGATGCCTTAACCCCTGCAATATTCAGAAGCTCATTGGCTGCCTGTGCTCCTATAACTGTAGGACTGTCCAGATTTTCACTTGGACATCTGGCAATGGCATAGCATTCTCTGTAAATCTGTGCAGTTCTCACTGCTTCTGCACGTGCCTGATAAGATTTCAGATCATCCCTTAACAGTTTACGTACTCTGGTCACGTCTGCTCCACTCCTTCTTAAGAATGCAGCAGCCTCAAAGGTACGTACACCTGCTCTTGTCGTAAAATTGTTTGTATCGATCATAATTCCCGCATAGAGACAGTCAGCCTCCATATTGCGGATACGCAGGTCATCCGAGAAATACTGCAGGATCTCTGCTACCATCTCACAGGCTGAGGATGCATAAGGCTCCACATAGGAAAGCACCGCATTCTCTATCACTTCGCTTCCCCGCCTGTGATGATCCAGCACAACAATTGTCTTTGTCATGTGCAGAAGCTCCTCGCATTCCGTATAGCTTGGTCTGTTAGTATCAACTACAACCACCACTGTATTGTTATCTACCATATCTTTAGCCTGCTCGCTGTCCACAAACATAGATGGCTCGTAGTCTGGATTATTCACATATCCTGCGATCAACGGTCTGATAGATTTTGTCGGATCATTCACTACAATACTGACAGATTTTCCAAGTGTTTTACCTGCACGGAAAATACCGATTGCTGCTCCCAACGCATCCACATCTGTGATTTTATGTCCCATGACAACGACTCTGTCTTTCGTACTCATAAACTCTTTCAGTGCCTGCGCTTTTACCCTGGCTTTTACGCGGGTATTCTTCTCCATCTGCTGAGTCTTTCCGCCGTAATAGGTAATATTATTTCCATTCTTAATAACAACCTGATCACCGCCACGTCCAAGTGCCATCTCTATAGCAATACGTGAATACTCATAATTTTGAATATACGTGGAGGCATTCAGTCCCACACCAATACTCAAAGTGATCGCCATCTCATTTCCGATATTAACTGTTTTAACCTCGTCCAGAATATGAAATCTCTGTTCTTTCAGAGCCTCAAGCGAACTCTGGCGCATGATCAGGAAATATTTGTCCTTCTCAAGTTTCTTTACAAGACCATCGAAATTGGAAAAATATTTCGTAATCTTCCGGTCAATCAGAGCAATCAGAAGTGAACGTCTCACATCCTCTACACTCTCAAGTGCTTCCTCATAGTTATCCAGATAAGCCAACGCTACAACAAGCTTATTGTCTTCATTCTTTTTAATGTAAGACTTCAGTTCTGTATCGTCATACAGATACATGGCGATCAGGCTGACATTCCTGTTTGAATTCTCCAGAAACTCACTTTTGGCAACCACTTCACCAAGAGACACCCTCTGCATGGAAATACGATAAGTCTTCTCTCCAAATCGAGTACTGATCTCAGCAGTCTCTTTCTTATCTGCAACCGGTAATTTGTCAGCTGTTACATCCGGAAAAACAGTGCTGACATTTTTCTTATAAAACTGATCTTTACCTGTAAGCTCCGCAAATACTTTGTTGGACCAGATCATTCTGCCATTCATATCCATAATGGCATAGGGCAATGCCAGTTCTTCAAGGATTCTCTTTTCAAGCGAATCATACTGATTGGCAAAGGCTATCAGTTCATTTACAATGAACGGTCTGTGGCATCGGAGTATTATTACTGCACATCCCACATAAATCAGGATTCCACCTGACACAATAATACCAGCCTTCACGCTGACAAAATATACCCAGATATTAAGTACGATCAGTAAAGCCGAGAGAATCAGAGGCCACCGCATGAATGCTTTCATATGCCCTTTTAATTTCAGTTTATCACTCATATCTTTCTTTCCGTTCTTCATCATTCTATTTGTTTCGCCTGTACACAGCAAATGTGCTGCATATAGGCAGGTTCTGTGAAAAACGCCCTTTGAATCATATTATAACAGATTTGAACAGAATTTACCATAGCAACAGAAGAACGCACAAAAATAATGGTTATTGTGTTACTGTTCATTCTGTTCTATAGCAATTCTCGTAAATAATGCAAAAATGCTGCTCCGCCAAATGCGGAGCAGCATTTATCATCTTCAGAATTAGTCCTGGATGTATGGCATCATAGACATATGACGTGCTCTCTTGATAGCAACTGTCAGTGCTCTCTGATGTTTTGCACAGTTTCCTGTAATTCTTCTTGGAAGGATTTTTCCTCTTTCAGAAACATATTTTCTTAATTTTGCTACATCCTTGTAGTCGATCTCGTTATTCTCTTTACCACAGAATACACAAACTTTTTTTCTTCTGCGGCCGCCTCTTCTCTTCATTGGAGAGTCTGGTCTTTCGCCTCTATTGTAAGCCATGATTGCTTTCCTCCTATTTTATTCTATCAGTTTGTATTAAATAAACGGCAGTTCTTCATCAATTCCATCCGGAATGTTCATGAAACCGTCTGCACTGGCTGCTCCCGGAGCCGGCATGGATGGTGCAGGTGCAGGGGATGATGTCTGAGGATGGGAAGCTGCGTAATTATCGCTGGCCGCCTTGCTCTCAGCAAACTCCTGTTCCTCAACTACTACCTCTGTGGTATAAACCTTCTGGCCATCACGATTGGTGTAGCTGCCTGTCTGAATGCGTCCTGAAACAATGATCTTAAGTCCCTGACGGAAATACTTCTCAGCAAACTCGGCTGTACGTCCAAAGGATACACAACTGATAAAGTCTGCTGTTGCTTCACCGTCACGGCGGAATCTTCTGTCTACTGCCAGTGTATATCTGGCAATTGCCAATGCATTCTCTCCTGCGGAATATCTCACCTCAGGATCTCTTGTTAAGCGTCCCATTAAAATTACTTTGTTCATATAAATACCTCTTCGTTTCTGCTTTGAATGGTTGAACGGATCAATTAATGGTGCCTTCTAAAATCCACCCTGTATAAGATTATGCGTCTTTTCTTACGACTAAGTATCTTAATACATTGTCCATGATGCGAACGTGTCTTTCAACTTCCGCCGGGCACTGTGCGTCTGCTTCAAACTGAATGAAATAGTAGAAGCCTTCATGCATTTTCTGAATTTCGTAAGCTAATTTTTTCTTACCCCATTCTTCTACTTCTGTGATAGTGCCGTTGTAACGTGTGATGTATCCTTTTGCTTTCTCAACAACTGCATCACGTACTTCGTCTTCAACTTTTGCACTAACAACTAATGCTAACTCGTACTTGTTCATGTCTTGCTTTACCTCCTTATGGTCTGTTGGCCCTTTGCCTGTCAAAGAGCAAGGATATAAAATATATCACGAGTGTTGATTCTAACATAGTTTTTGGTGTCTGTAAAGTACTATTTTTCTTTTTTTATCAAATTTTTAGTATTTTTCTCAACCATCTTGCGCGGTACCATGATCTGATGTCCGCATCCTGTACATTTCAGGCGGAAATCAGCACCTACCCTTAAGATTTCCCAGTCTCTGCTTCCGCAGGGATGGACTTTCTTTAATGTAACAATATCACCAACTTCATAGGGAAGTCCCATAATCTCTTACTCCTCTTATATAACTTTGACAGTAACTGTCCGGTACTTCTCCAAATAGCGAACCGCTGAACAGTTACCCTTGATTTTTCAGACACACTAGCAATGAATCTGTGAAAATACCTGTCCGATCGGCTCCTGGATCAGAAGGTCTGCATATCTGTCTCTCGGAGTCGGGGATTTGTTGATCACTACAAGGTGCTCTCCCCGGAAGTAATCGATCAGTCCTGCTGCCGGGTAAACAGCCAGGGAAGTTCCCCCTATGATCAGCACCTGTGCCTCTGAGATTGCCTTCACTGCTTCATTGATCGTCTGATTGTCCAGACCTTCTTCATACAATACCACATCCGGCTTGATAATTCCACCACATTCGCATCTCGGAACACCTGTGGATGCTTTCATGTGGGCAAAATCATAAAATCTGTGACACTTCATGCAGTAATTGCGGTATACACTTCCATGAAGCTCCAGCACTTTCTTACTACCCGCCATCTGATGCAGATTGTCGATATTCTGGGTAATAACTGCTTTCAGTTTTCCTGCCTGTTCCAGTTCTGCCAGCTTCAGATGTGCTGCATTTGGTTTTGCAGTGTCACAAAGCATCTTGTCTCTGTAGAATTTGAAAAATTCTTCCGGCTTTCTCATAAAGAATGTATGGCTTAAGATCGTTTCCGGAGGATAGTCATATTTCTGATGATAAAGTCCGTCCTGACTTCTGAAATCCGGGATTCCGCTCTCTGTGGAAACACCTGCTCCGCCGAAGAAGACAATATTGTCATATTTGTCTACAAGTTCCTGTAATCTCTCAACTTCTCCTGCCATTTAGAATTCCTCCTTTATTTTTTCCAAACACTGTTACTGAAATTTTATCATCTGAATTTTTATCGTCTGCTTTTACAGCAATACGATTTTCTTCTGATTCAGACAACTGTTCTTTAACCGAATCAAGCAGCAAAGCGGATGATTTTATCCTCTTAACTTCTACTTTTCAATATCAAGTGTATCCACACGTTTTCCCTGGACAACATAACGGGTTGCCTCGTTTCCCGTACAGGTAGACAGTGTAATGATCTTGTCCTTTATGTTCATTCCTTCTACATCTGTCCGGATCTCGGAATATCCTCTGATCTTCTCCAGATATTTTTCAAATTCCTCACCAGGTCCCTTAAACAGTGTATAGGTATCACTGTTCACACCTGTGGTGTACGCAGAGATAATCTCATACCTGTAGTTTTTCTCAGGTGTAAAGATCCAGAAATATTTGCTCTTCTTATAAGTCTCTTCATCCTGTGTAAATTTCTTAAGCTGTGCAAACATGGAACCATTTTTCATATTATGGCCATACACGATCGTATTACAGTCACTGAAATCCCCTTTGTTTTCATAATCCACAAAGATAGTACCTGCAAAGTTATAATTCTTCTCATAAGTTCTGTGAAGATAAGTTTCATTGTCTTTGCCATGCACGATGGGGTAATTAATATCTGGCACTGCTTCCACATAAATCCATCCCACTACATCATTATTTACACTTTTAAGAGATGCAAAGTCAATATCCATAGGTGCTTTCAGCTCACTGCCGGCTTCCGGTCCTGCCGCTTCTCCATCCGGATCTCGTTCTGTTACCGCCATCTGTGTGATCGAATTGTACTCATCCGTACCTTTCTTATATTCTGTATAAATATGAAACAGATTATATCCTGCATAACAGAATACACAGATTGCTGCGATCAGAACAACCGTCAACACAACATCCCCTGCTGTCTTCTTTTTTTTAGGCTGTTTTTCTGACATTCTTCCTCCATTTCCGCAGCACATTGCTGCTATGTATCAGCTGCTGTCTGATTGACTTCTATATAATATACAGACATCCGTTTCCAACCGCTGTCTGTGACAGACTATTATACCCGGTCACATCATTCTTCCTGTAATCCATCGTGCACTGCCTCCAGACACGCTTTTCGCAGTTCATTTTCTTCTTTATTATATAAAAGCATCTCGCTGTGTTCAAAATATGCCGGACAGCCATTTCCGGCAATAAACGAAGTCATTGACTTATCCGCTGTGATCCCTGTCACGAAAAGCAGCATTTCCTGATTTTCGCCAAAGCTCTCTTTAATAAATAAAAAGGCATTCTGCAGTTCTCCCTGGAGTTTCTGGATCATATCTTCTCTGCATACTGCTTCTTTTTCAAAGCATTTACTGATCCGCTTAAATCCATTTTCAGCTGACCGCACATGTTCTTTCTTTGCTGTCAGAATATATCCCCTCAGCTTGCGGATTGCCGTCTCCTGATATTTCTGTTCTCTTACTGAGATCAGTTCCATCTTTACTTTGATCTGCAGACTGTTTTCCTGTTCCTGCACAAATTCTTCAAGCAATGAAATTCCCAGCTTCTCTTCCTCAGCATTCTTTCTCACCTGAGTTCTCAGATGCAGAAGCATCTCATAGAGTACCTCAAGCTGATGATCTGCCTGTCCGTATTCTTCCGCTTTTTCTCTCAATGCCCCCAGGATCAGATTTACAACTGCAAAACGCTCCTCAAAAGCTCCATCTGCAGCCATCTTCTCCTTCAGCGCCAGATTCTCCCGGCTCAGATTTCCGGACAGGATCAACGGGATTTCATAATCTTCCCCATACTTTGTATATAACTGATAAAAACCTGCAAAATCTCTGGCTGTTTCCTCTTTCTGGAGAAATTCCTCCACCAGTTCCTCACTGATCCCGATCCCCAGCTTTTCATAGCTTTGCAGAAGTCTTGAAAGATCCTCCCAGCCTCTGGCAGTCACAAAGAATTTACCGTCTACTGTATTCTCCACCGCATAGAAATTGTTTTTCTTCACAGACAGATAAGAAATGATCGCCTGGTGCACCTTCTGCTGTCCTGCATATTTCAGCCAGATATCGCAGTCAGGCTCAATTGTAAGCTTACGGACACGGTCGAGTGTGACAATATCAAATTCCCTGACAGATTTATTATACTCCGGTGGATTTCCCGCTGCTACCAGAATCCAGCCTTCCGGAATCTTATGACTTCCAAAGGTTTTATTCTGGAGAAGTGCCAGCATTGCCGGTGCCAGGGTTTCAGACACACAGTTGATCTCATCAATAAACAGGATTCCCTCTTTCCTGCCTGTATTCTCCATACAATCATAGACAGATGCCACGATCTCACTCATTGTGTAATCTGTCACCATCATTCCTTTTCCACCGTAATTCCGTTTAACGATCTCCGGAAGACCGATGGCACTCTGACGGGTGTGATGGGTAATGGTGTAGGCTACAAGTCCCACACCGCACTCTGCTGCCGCCTGTTCCATAATGGCAGTTTTGCCGATTCCCGGCGGACCGATCAGCAACAGCGGTCTCTGACGGATCAGAGGATAAGTATAATATCCATTCTCATCCTTCGCCAGATATGCGCGAAGTGTATTACAGATTTCTGTTTTTGCTTCCTGTATGTTCATTTTATTATCATACTCCTGCTAATTATTTAGTTACTGTTCACTCCGTTCCCAGCAACACGCTTCGCGATGCACAGAATTTATGCTAATCGCATAAATTCGCGCAGTATGTCTCGGGTTTTCTGTGACCTTCGCTCACAAAAAACACCTCGCGGGATATTACCAGTGAACAGTAACATTATTTACTCAAACTGACATCTGCTCCGCAGTTTGCCCCATTCCTGTGATCAGACATTTCGCCCATGGCGGCACCAGTTTCATCTTGTCCGTCCGTTTCAGAAATACAAATGCAGTCTCATAATCCGGCTTTTGTCCCGGATAAATCCCGTCACCATCTGTAAAATAGATCAGTGCTCTGAGATTCTTCAGTTCTTTTCTCTCTTTTTCCTGACGGATCAATTCAAATACAGGGCGGAAATCTGTACCTCCCCTGCCCTGGATCTTAACGTTCCGGATGTATTCCTTCCACTCTTCCTCAGAATGGATCACATCCACTTTCTGGATAAAACAGTCGCACTGGACGATATATACCTTCATCCTGCTGAAAAAATTCTCTTTTTCACTTAAAATCCCATAGGTTTCACCCAGAAATCTCTGTACAGTTTCTCCTGAACATGAACCGGATGTGTCAATGGCGATCACCAGCTCCTCCAGACGGTTTACTTCTTTATACTCCAACGGTTCTATCAATGGAATATTTCCATAATGTTCCATTCCAAAGCTGTAAAAAATATAATCAAAGCTCTCCGTATCCAGCTCCACTTCCTCCCGCAGTCTGCAGAACTGCTTCAGAAATTTCCGGTAATCATATTTACTGCGGTAGATCTCATCCAGTTCTTCCTGCTGATCGTTTGTCTGAGTCCCTGCCCTGCTTTGCATACCGGTCTTATTCTGTGAGGTATAAGCAAGGATATGTTCCCATTTTTCCTTTGTTCTCCTGCCTCCTGATGCCTGTCCGGCAGTTCTCTGCCAGAATATGTGATCATCAAAAGTATTTGTGTTCACCTGTGTATCATCTGATTTTCTTTTCTTCAGGCTGATTTTGCCTTCTCCGACAGCCTTGTCGATCAGCTGCTCTACAAAACAGTCGCATTCCCTGTCCCATTCACCGGAATCTCTGTCAGGTTCCATGAGAATATGAAGGTACAGACAGTGAAGCAGCATATGCAGGTATCCTCTTCTTACTGCTGCCGGATCTTCCAGATATTTTTTCATAAGAAACACAGGATTAAAATAAATCAGCTCCCCATCTGTCCCAATTGTATCAATGCTGCTGTCTGCTTTGTATTCCAGACTTGCAAATGCCCCGTCCAGATAGGGAAAGTCCAAATACAATTGATTTCTGCAGTTTTGCAGGATTTTTTTTCCGGTAAGTTCCTGCTCTGTTGTTATTTTACAGTGAAAAGTCTTTTTTTTGGTATCCATACTTTTTATCTTTCAGATGAAGCAGCCATACCAGAGAACGCAACTTTGCTTTTTCCTGTGCACATTTTATAAAATTCTCCAGCTCATTTGCGGAAAACCATCCGCATTTCTCAATCTGCTCCATTCTTTCTGTGTCCTCATTCTCTATCAGAAGCTCCATTACAGAACGTATTCTGAGCTTCAGGTATTTCTGCGTCTCCTGATATTTATCGGACTCTCTGTCCGGATTTTCCCGGAAATAAATCTCCAGAGCCTGTTCAAGCTTTCTGTCCTGCATCAGATCATCTTCCTCTCCTGTGAAATTACCATAACCACAATATAACACAAAAAAGCTTCCTTTTAAAGTCCTGTTCCTGCCCCTCTATTGACTTTCCTTTCTGTTATGTTACTATAAAATCACATATATTCTATCACAAATGAAAGGATTTTATTTTATGAATACCATCAAAAAATTCATCCACTACTATGGTCCGTATAAGACGGTCTTTTTTATTGATCTGATATGTGCTGCCGTGATCAGTCTGATAGACCTGGCATATCCTCAGATCCTGCGGACCATGACAAAGACACTGTTCACTCAGGACCAGTCAAGGATTCTTCAGGCACTGCCTGTAATCGCAGGAGGACTCTTTCTTATGTATGTGATCCAGTGTCTCTGCAAATATTATGTAACCTGCCAGGGACACATGATGGGAGCAAATATGGAACGGGATATGCGGCAGGAATTATTTGATCATTACCAGCAGCTTTCATTTTCCTATTACAGTCAGAATAATTCCGGTCAGATGATGAGCAAGCTGGTCAGTGACCTTTTTGATATTTCCGAGTTTGCACACCATGGTCCTGAAAACCTTTTTATCTCTCTGGTAAAGATCATCGGTGCTTTTGTCTTCCTTTTCTTCATCAATAAGAAACTGGCATTTCCACTGATCATTCTTGTTATTGTTATGTTTTGGTTTTCCTTTAAGCAGAATGCCCGGATGCAGGCAACTTTTATGGAAAACAGACGTAAGATCGGGGATGTCAATGCAAGTCTCCAGGACACACTTTCCGGTATCCGTGTGGTACAGTCCTTTGCAAATGAAGATATTGAACATGCCAAATTCAAAAAGAGCAATGAAGCTTTTCTGCTTTCAAAGCGTGATAATTATCGCTGTATGGGAAGCTTTATGAGTTCTAATCTGTTCTTTCAGGGAATGATGTATCTGGTCACTCTGGTATATGGCGGTTATCTTATTGCCAACGGAGAAATGCAGACTGCAGATCTTGCCATGTATGCACTTTATATCGGAATCTTTATCAGTCCGATCCAGATTCTGGTCGAGTTGGTAGAAATGATGCAAAAGGGTCTTTCAGGCTTCCGCCGTTTCCTTGATGTTATGGAAACAGAGTCAGAGATCACAGACGCTCCGGATGCCAGAGAACTTACTGATGTGAAGGGACATGTAAGCTATGAGCATGTATCTTTTCATTACAGTGACGATAATACCCCTGTTCTCAGTGATATCTCTATTGATATCCCTGCCGGAAAGTCTGTGGCACTTGTGGGTCCGTCAGGTGGCGGGAAAACTACTATCTGTTCTCTTCTGCCACGCTTTTATGATGTAACAGAGGGACGGATCACTGTTGATGGAAAAGATATCCGCAGCCTGACTCTGAAGAGTCTCAGAAATAATATCGGAACTGTACAGCAGGATGTCTATCTGTTTGACGGTACGATCCGGGATAATATTGCATATGGAAAACCGGGAGCTTCTGATGAAGAGATTATTGCAGCTGCAAAGCGGGCAAGCATTCATGATTTTATTATGGAACTTCCACAGCAGTATGATACCTATGTCGGAGAACGCGGAACAAGACTTTCGGGCGGTCAGAAACAGAGGATTTCCATTGCACGTGTGTTCCTGAAGAATCCGCCGATTCTGATCCTTGATGAAGCTACGAGCGCTCTGGATAATGAGAGTGAACGATGGATCCAGAAAAGTCTTGAAGAGCTTTCACAGAACCGTACTACTATTACTATCGCACACAGACTTTCTACTATCAGGGATGCGGATGAGATTATTGTGATCACTGAGGATGGGATTGCTGAGAGGGGGACACATGAAGAGCTGTTGGATATGAATGGAGTGTATGCGGCTTATTATAATATGTGATTTTGTTTATAGTATCCGATAATAAACTGCGAAACAGTTATCTTTATATTTGCAATCTACTGATATATATTATAACAGCGCAGGAAAATTAATTGTCTGGCGTGCATTTGCAGGATACTTAGATATTCTTAGACGATAAAAATATGCGTTATGAGCCCACAGGGTCACTGTCTGAGCGACAGCGAGTTTGACCCTGCGGGCTCATGCTTTTAGCAGATTTTCATCGCCTTAGAATATCTTAGTGTCCGAAACCGCACGCCAGACAATTAATTTTCCTGCGCGTCCGTCAATCTATACTATTTTCGGTATACGAATGACGGGAGGCCGTCTTCGCCGCAGGGGATCTGTACTGTTCCCTGGATTAGAGGGCGGGCGTAGTTTATGAAGGCTTCAGTGACGTCAGATCCGTCTTCTGTGATCCACTCTGGTGGAACTGTTTTTTCTTCGTTGCAGATGGCATTGACGTCTTCAAGACCACATTCCATGATATAGGTTCCGTCAGAGGTTTCTTTGCGGATAAATGAGATCATTTTTCCTGTTTCGCCGTTGAGGGCTGCCTGTACGCCGAATTCTCCGGCTTTGATGGCTTCCTGCTGGTCTGTGGCGGACATCATAGATGCAGAGCAACGCTGGCTGACGTTGAGTTCTACAGAACGGGCTTTTACACCGAGGCGGTTTCTGACAAGGTTTTCGAGATATTTACCACAGCCTGCCAGCATTTTGTGTCCAAAGGTATCAGTGCCTACGGAATTGTCGTATTCACAGATAAATGTGCCCTTGTCGTCATGGATTCCTTCTGATACGCAGACAATGACATTGCAGTTTTTCTCAAATGATTTCTCTACTGCTTTAAGAAATTCTTCCTGGTCAAAGGCTGTTTCCGGAAGGTAGATGAGAAGAGGGTTGTCTCCTGTATATTTGCGGGCAAGTGCAGATGCAGCAGTGAGCCATCCTGCGTGGCGGCCCATAATTTCTATAATAGTTACGGATTTCTTTTCATAAACATTTGCATCTATGGTAATCTCGCGGACTGTAGAAGCTACATATCTGGCTGCACTTCCAAATCCCGGAGTATGGTCTGTGTGGATCAGATCATTGTCGATTGTTTTTGGTTCTCCGAGGATACGGATATCACTGCCTGTCTGCGCAGCATAACGGGAAAGTTTGCTCACCGTATCCATGGAATCATTTCCACCGATATAGAAAAACCAGCCAATATTCATTTCTTCAAATTTTTTAAAAAGTCTTGGATAAACCGGATCTTCCAGTGATTCCGGCAATTTATAGCGGCAGGAACCAAGATAAGCACCTGGTGTGACTTTCAGACCGTCAAGTTTCTCTCCCGGAAGTGCTTCGGCAAAGTCAAGAACTGTTCCATTTAAAAATCCTTCAATTCCGTTTATCATTCCGTAAACATGCTCAATAGCTTCCGGATGACGCATTCCCTCGGATACAACTCCGTAAAGGCTGCTGTTAATTACTGCGGTAGGACCGCCGGACTGACCGACGATCAGATTCTTTCTGGACATAAGAAACCTCCTGTATCGTTTGATTTAATGTGATTGCTTTTCATTATATCATACAACTGCCTTCCATAGCAATTCAATAAAAAGGTGTGTTCACACATCCCCCTGTGAAAGCACACCTTATATTTCCCATATTCAGTTTCTGTTTTTATTCCCCGAATTCCCTGTGGTCTTCTTCCAGTTTCTGTTCTATTTTAATCTTTTTTTTTGCCTCTTCTTTCTGCTCATCCCGTGTTTTCGGAAGGATCACATTAAGCATTACTGCAATAATAGTTGCAAGGACAACCGGTGATTTACCGAAAATTGTTGTTACCCATGTGGGAAAGCTTGCAAGTGCAGCTGTTGCCTGAGATACACCCATTCCCAGTGCAGCTGCAAGTCCTACGATAGATGAATTACGGTAATCCATCTCAGCAGAAGCAACCAGCTTCATACCTGTCATTGCGATCGATGCAAATACAGACACAGTTGCACCACCCAGTACACACTGAGGAATCGTTGTCAGGATAGCTGAGAATTTCGGAACCAGACCTGCTATACCGAGAATTGCAGCTGCAAGTCCCAGTACCCAACGGTTGATAACCTTTGTAGTTGTAACAATACCAACGTTCTGGCTGTATGTTGCTGTGGGAAGTCCGCCGAGCAATGCGCCTACAACGTTAGAAAGACCATAACCAACGATTCCGCGCTGCAGTTCATCATCCTTAGGTGTTCTGTCCATAGCTCCGATCGTAGTCGCTGAATAATCACCGATTGCCTGAATAGAGTTGATAGCAAATAAAATTCCCAGTGCAACACAGGAAGACGGCTCAAACTGTACTCCAAAATGCATCAGAGATGGAAGCTGACAGACACCTGCTTCCCCTATGCTTGAGAAATCTACCATTCCAAACGGAATAGAAACCAGATATCCCACTATAATACCGATCAGAATAGATGCCAGTTTCCAGATTCCCTTTCCAAAATGATTCAGAGCTGTAACAACGATCAGCGTGAAAAATGCAATTGCCCAGTTCTGCCATGATCCGTAATTCGGACTGCTGGTACCGCCTGCCATATAATTAATGGCAGTCGGATACAGGGAAAGACCGATGGTAAATACGACTGTTCCTGTGATTAGCGGCGGGAAAAATACCCGAATCTTCTTGACCAGCAAACCCATAACAACTGCTACGATACCACCAACAATCTCCGCACCCATGATTGCTGCTATTCCATACGATTCCGCTATCGCCTGCATACTTGGCACGTAAGCAAAGCTGACACCCATGATAATAGGCAGGCCTGAGCCAATTGCAAATTTCGCCTTTCCGCCAATCGGAAACAGCTGAAGCAAAGTTGACAATGCTGCAATGACCAGTGCCGACTGGATCAGGATAACCTGGTCTTCTCTGGAGAGTCCGCCTGGAACTGCTCCGGAAACGATGATCGCCGGTGTGACACAGCCAACGATCATAGCTACGACATGCTGCATGGCAAGGGGTAAAGCCTCACTCATGCGGGGGATTCCGTCAGTTTCAAAAATACTGCCTCTCTTCATAATTGCCTCCCAATTTCTTTTGTACGATTGTAACATTTTTTGTCCAAAAAAACAATTAGACAGCCTAATTATTTTTGGTCTAAAACTATACAATATTTACTCTTAAAATTTGGTTATTATTTTATCTTTTATATGTATTTTCCAGTATTTCATAAACCTTTCAGTTTATAATCTCAAATGTCCGATACAGATCCAGTCTTCCATATCCCCATCCCGGATTGGGGTATTCCATCTGTTCTTCTCTCACTGCCCCTTTCTGCAGATAAAACTTCACCGTATTTCCCGATGCATAAGGAATATTTCCTCTCACGATCGCCCATTCCTGCACCAATGCTGCTGCTCCTGCAACAACAGCCGAAGAAAGACTGCTCCCCGAAGCCTTTCCAAACGCCCCTCCCGGCAATGGAATGAGCAGATCTACTCCCGGTGCTGCCAGATCAGGTGTCACCTGGTTATTTGGAGTAAACCCTCGCCCAGCCTGAAAATACAGACTGTTATCCAGATACTGATAAGCTGTTGCCGTAATACCTCTGGTTGAATCCCCAGGTGCAGTAACAGTTATATAAGGTGTAGACTCCAGAAAATAAGTATCCGGCGAAATCAGCCCTTGCACCGGAAGCCACATGTGAAACCTGCTTCCCGATATTCCTTTTTTACTGACATTTACCTTCCAGATACCTGCTGCCGGATGAAAGAAGCGAAAATAAATCAGCTGTTTCCCGGTCATCCTCTCCATCTTTACGTAATTGACCAGCACTTTCGTCTCCACAAAAATGAAACTTAATTCCTGAGTACCTGCACCAAGAGAACTGCTCACATACAGCTTTTCTCCTGCCGGTGACTGTAACGATATCCCATAGTCATCCGGCGGATCTCCCCAAAATTCCATGGAAAATCCTTCTTCTTTATCCGCAATACGAAGTTCAACAGTATCCTGATTTTTCACATAGTCCAACTCTGCTGTATAATGATGCTGTGCTGCACCCTCATTTCCTGCTGCCACAGATACTGATACCTGAGAATCTTCATTAATATAATCTACATATCGACTCAGCTCACTGTCACCAACATGTGCGCTCTGATTGGTGCCAAGTCCCAGACAAACGGAAACCGGCATTCCCATCTCTTGTGCCATCTTCACTGCAAAAGAAATCCCCAGCATAATGTCGTCTTCCTGAAATACCGGTGCTTGTGGCGGATACTGGTAAAATTTTCTCAGATAGGATTTTGCTTTCTTTAATTTCACCACAATGATCGTTGCTTTCGGAGCTGCTCCTGAGAAATTTTCTGTGGGTACAAAATTGCCTGCTGCCAGCCCTGCCATAGCTGTACCATGTCCGTTCTCATCCAATGAGGGTACAATCTCCTGTGGATTCTCCGACAGCAATGCCTGATTAATTTCCTCTCCGGTAAAAACCTTTCCATAAGGAACCTGTTCATCCTCATTTCCCGGAATTGTCTGATCCCAGATATATGCAATACGGCTTACATCTCCGTTTCGAAAGATTGGATTCAGATAATCAATCCCGGAATCAATCACTGCGATCACTGTGCCCTCTCCCTGAAGTTTCAGATAGGGATGATTATGTAACCGCGTAATCCCGGATGAATTTAATGCGTCCGCATCCATAAATGTATAACACTTCGGCAAAGATGCATACGTATAGGAATTAATTTCCAGCGGACCAATCTCATTCAGCGGAATATATAGAATTCCAAACAATTCATTCACAGGAAGAAATTTTCCACCCATATTCTGTCCATGTTTTACAATAAAATCCCCGTACTCTTCATCCTGTGCCGGCGGTATTGACGGCTCAGCATGAATGCCCGGGGGGTTTTCCTGCTGTATCTGCACTTCAAAATCGTCAGGTCTGAACATTACTGTCCTCCCTGGATTTTTTATACATGATATGCTCAATATATGATCTTTATGACAATTCTAACCTTTACTGTTCAGACTGATATTCGCTTCCTGCTTTTGTTTCTTCACAACAGTCAGTAATAATATAATTCCAGCCACAGTTGTAAAAATACTGATAAACTGCGAAGTCGACAATACTCCTACGCTTCCTCTTTCAATATCTCCTCTGAAAAATTCGATCACAAATCTTCCTATACTGTAGAAAATAAGATAGCAGGCAGCCACCTGTCCATCTGCTTTCTTATGCTTTGCCACATAAAGCAGCAGCAGAAAATGGGCAAAATCCAAAAAACCGGAATAAATCTGTGTCGGGATCAGAGCAACATTGTTGGGTGCAAAATCTGAATTTGTAAACGTAACCGCCAGAGGCCCTGAAGTTTCTTTCCCATAACAGCAGCCTGCCAGAAAGCATCCAATCCTGCCAAATCCCTGTGCCAGTGCAATGGATGGCATCATCAGATCAAAATACTCCAGAAATTTCAACTTCTTTATCCTGCAGTACAGCCAGCCCACCAGAATTCCTCCGATGATCCCTCCATATACCACAAATCCATCTGATCCTATGATCTGCCTTGGATTCTGCAGAAATTCCCTCCAGTTGGTGATCCAGAACAAAATCTTCGCAGATGTAAATCCACCAATGGCGCACCACACTACCAGATAAAAAATATGTTCACATGCAAGTTTCAGTTTACGCGCTCTCTGCTCAGCCACAAACCAGGCAGCCAATACTCCCATGGCGATCATAAATCCATAACCATATACCGTCAACGGTCCTATATGTAACAATTCATTATGCATGTCTCAAATCCTCTCAAATCTTAAAATACTTCCTGTCACTCTCTCATTTTATTTATTATTCACAGTCGGATTTCCCAAATAAACCTTCAAAAACCTCCAGCAATTTTTCATTTGCATAATCATTGGCCTCATTCTCATGTACCGCTTCCGCATCTGCTTCTCCGCAGATATCCACACCGGCAATCTTCCCACTGCTTTCTTTTGCACATTCCAATACAGTCTGTACACCGGACACCAAAGTTGTCAGCCTCATATCCCCCTGGCTCCATGTCGTCTGTGCATCCTCTGTACAAAGCACATCTTTATCAACAGATATATATAATGGAAGGAATTTTTCAGCATCTTCCTGTAAACCTTCCGATTTTCTCCAATTACATACTTCACTGACTGTTTCCCTGAGAAACCAGTTTCTCTCTTCATCATTCATCACCTGAAGTTTCTCTCTGGAGAGAAATATCACTCTGTCCTTCAGATTCTCATCTACCTGCTCATAGGCTGCTTCATCCGGTCCCACAAGGATCACATATTTCAGATTCTCCAGTTCCTCCAACGCTGCCGCGATCCATCCTCCACACGACAAAATCCCACCAAAAGCCGGAGGCTGCATATCTGTATGATTATCGTATACCAGCAGGCAGAACGGTTGATCCATTCTTGTCAGCCAAAGTCTTGTCATATAGTGATAATTGCCGGAATCAATAAAATGGATTCCAGCAGTTGGATAATTTTCTGTTCGTTTATTAATCTCTGCGATTGCTTCCTCATCACAATAGCAGTTTGTCCCACAGACATCCTGAAGCTCAATCCAGGATACCTGTCTGTTTTTCCAGAATTCTTCTTCTCTGTAAATTCCGGAGAAATTCATCAGTACAATGGGATTCTGTTCCTGCATATTTCACTCAGTCCTTCCATTCTTCCAGCGGTTCATCATGATTTTTCAGCATTTCCCGGATTTCTCTGCCGGGACTTTCCACGCCTTCATCCGGAGTCTGCATCTCTGCATCCAGAATGGCGTCTGCATCTGCTGCATCTGCAGTCTTCCCGGTTTCTATTTCCATCTCCGCTTCCCGAACCTGAGAATCTGTATCTTGCTTCCATTCTGTTTCATCTTCATTTAAAGATTTATCCTGCACTTTTTCGTCCAGACCTGCATCTTCCGGGTCATCCCATGGTTTCTCTTTGCCATTCTCTTCCTGTTCTTTTTCAACACAGAGTTTTTCGGATTTTTTCATTCCAAAACGAATCATGATCAAAAATACAATGTCTGCCACTCCATCAGCAGTCAGAATAATTCCGGAAAACAGGATCATCCGGGTTACACTCAAAAAAGAATAGAGCAACATGGAAACACCCAGCACAATAAATACCAGACAGCCAATAAGAATAATCTTCCAGTGTCCTCTCTGGGCTTTTTTCAGTCTGTAACTTCCCTTTATCTTCCAGATACTGTCAACCAGTACCAAGGCTCCCAGTAAATATGGCAGGATTTTGATCACAATTTGCGGTGTAAAGAAAAGAAAAATTCCAAGCACCATGACGATCACACCTGTAAACAAATCAAGAATCGTTGCCTTTTCCTTCTCAGCTGTATAAATAACAATATGATAAATACCGGAAGCGATCATTACCAGTCCGAATACAATCTTGCAGATAATGTTTACGGTCTGGTCCGGAACCAGGAGCAGACACAGACCAAATGCCAGATAAAAAACCGATGATAAAATCTCGCTTTTTAAAAAATCAGAAACTTTTTTCCCCATAACCTTTTCCTCCTGACTGTATGATAGCAAGTCCACACCCACTCTTATTGCTTTTCGCAATCTCCGCAGGGGACTTACTTGATTCGGTTAAAAATACTATTCCATTTCTTCTAAAATAGTATAACTTCTTTCTTTCTCTTCGTCCACAGGCAACTGCATGACTTTGTGTAAAATTTGTGAATTTTTCCTTGAAGTTTTTTTAGTGCGTATTATAATTATAGCGATACTCATAAATAATACATTTGAGAGTATTGCTATAAATAAAACTATGTCATAAAATGGATATTTTTCCATAGGAAGGATTTATTTTGAAAAAACAACCAAAGAATAAAGTTTTATTTCTTATCCCTGTCGGTGTTATACTCGCCGGTGCAGTGATTTTTTTATGCACCCGCGGAAATGAGAATGATTCTGTCTGTAAAGAAAATGTAGCCCGCCTTCAGGCTCTGGAAAATTCAGACATTTCACAGACAGAAGAACAGCTTCAGGCTCTGAAACAGACAACCGGCATTTCTTCCGGTTCTGATGCTTCAGACGGTTCCGGATCTACCCTGTTAAGTGATGTAGAAATCCGACAGGTTTTTGCCGGAAACGTCATCATCGGTGACTCTATCACAGAATCCATCGTAGAATACGGATATCTGGATACGGATGTGGTAGTCAGCAAACGAGGATTAAATGTAGGTGCAGCCGATGATCAGATCAGTACGGCAATTGCTCTGAATCCCTCTCATGTATTCATGGCATTTGGTTCCAACGACCTGGAAATATATGGTTCGGCTTCATCAGAATTTATTGATGCATACAGGACGCAGATAAAGAAAATCCAGACAGCCTTACCAGATGTCCCAATTTATATCAACTGCATTCTGCCGATTACTGATGAAGCGATCGCACAGACTCCTGATCTTGGATATTACCCTGATTATAATGAAGGACTTATCAAACTCTGTCAGGAAATGGGATGTACCTTTATTGACAATTCAACGATTGTAACAGACAGTTCAGAAAATCTGTATGAACCGGACGGTGAACATGTGATTCAGGACTACTATCCCAAATGGCTGACAAATATGGCACAGATTGCGGGGTTAAAGGCATGAAAAATTATTTACATATTTTTATCAAGGGTGCATTTGTTCTTTTCCTTATCGCATATCTGGCTGTCCTGTATACCTCCGACAGCGCAAAGAATGTACCCATGGAACAGATTGCACAGACTATGGAACAGGATTCTAATATCACTTCTTTGAATAAAGAAGCACGTTCCGATCTGAAACATTATTATCAGACAGATGACCGCAATATTGACGGCTATTTCTTCTACAAAGCCGCTTCACCCATGGCAGTAGAAGAAATCTGTATTATGAAGGCCACTGACAATACCCAGGCAAATACTTTGCTTGAAAATGCAAACGCCCATCTCTCCGGTCAGAAGCAGGTATTTGAGGGATATGGCACAGATCAGATGGCTCTTCTGAACAATGCAGTTGTTGGAAAAAAAGGAAACTATGTATATTATATGTGCGGCGCAGACGCACAGAACTGGCGCACTGCCTTTCTTTCCATGATATAAGCATTTTACTTTAATCCTCGTAACTGTTCCGCATTTTACGCTAATGGACTGCAGAACCATTACTATGGCAGTCCTCTTAATAATACCGTTAAGAGAAAATGCAGTTAAGAGAATTACTATAATATTCATAATATCCAGATTGGAGAACTTTTAATATGGTATTCAACAGTATATTTTTTATATTCTGCTTTCTTCCGGTTTTCATGCTGATCTACTACCTGGTACCGGGAAAGCTCCGCAATCTGCTGCTGTTTTTGGGCAGTCTGATCTTTTATGCCTGGGGAGAACCTGTATATGTGATCCTCATGCTGTTTTCCAGTATCTTCAACTATTATATGGGTACAGAACTGGAACGTTTATATTATGATGACAGGAAACAGAAAATTAATCTGATTTTCTCGATCATTATAAATCTTGCAGTACTTGTGTTTTTTAAATATTATGGATTCTTACTTAACACAATCGGAGGAATCATCGGTATCCATATCCCTCATCCGGAACTTTCGCTGCCGATAGGACTTTCTTTCTACACTTTCCGTAATTTGTCCTATCTTTTTGATATTTATTTAAGTAAGGTCAGTGCGCAGCGAAATTTCCTGACCTTTGCCGTATACAGCACAATGTTTCCTTATACCTCTGCCGGACCAATCGTACGATATACGGATATAGAGACGCAGCTGAAGCAGCGCACCATCAATATCTCCAAATTCGGTATCGGTGCAGAGCTTTTTGTCAAAGGTCTTGCAAAGAAAGTTCTTCTGGCAGATAATCTCTCGGTTTTATACAGCAGTATCTGTGGTCATCCACAGATGTCTGTATTTACTTCATGGCTTGGCATTCTGGCTTATACAATGCAGCTTTATTTTGACTTCAGCGGCTATTCGGATATGGCCATCGGTCTGGGAAAAATGCTGGGATTTGATTTTAATAAGAACTTTGATTATCCCTATATTTCCACCAGTGTTTCTGAATTCTGGAGACGCTGGCATATTTCTCTTGGAAGCTGGTTCAGAGATTATATTTATATCCCGCTTGGCGGTAATCGGGTCTCCACTCTGAAACATATCCGAAATATCCTTGTGGTATGGGCACTTACCGGTCTATGGCATGGTGCAAGCTGGAATTTCGTACTATGGGGTGTTTATTACGGACTCTTCCTTTTACTCGAAAAATTTGTACTTCAGAAATATCTGAAAAAAATACCATCCTGGCTTTGCACTGTATACACTATGCTTGTAGTCATGATCGGATGGGTATTCTTCAGCCAGACAGACTTTGGTGCCCTTGGCCATTACCTTGGAACTATGTTTGGGATCGGAGCTTCCGGTTTCATAGACAAAACTGCACTTTACTACCTCAAGACAGGATTTATCCTTCTTCTGATCAGTATTCTTATGTGCCGTCCTGCTCCTTACCAGTACTTTAAGCGTCTGGTCAGACGCAGACCTGTTGCTGCAGTGATCATAAATCTTATTTTATTTGCATTATCGATTGCCTATATGGTTTATAACTCTTACACACCATTTTTATATGCAAAATTTTAGAAGGTAAACAATATGAAAAAATCATTAAGAAATTATCGTTTATTTTTCCACAGAATGGGACTTTTATTTTTATTTATCCCCTTGATCGTACTCATTCTGAGCATTGTGCTTCCTGACAGAGGGTTTTCTGAAAAAGAAAACCGCGTACTTTCTTCCCTGCCTCATTTAAACGGCAGTCAGATTGCTTCCGGCGGATTTGAAAAACAATTTGAAACCTATGAAAATGATCAGTTTCCCCTTCGCGATATGTGGATTACCCTGAAAGCAGGAACTGACCGTCTGATGGGCAAAGTAGAATCTAATGGCGTATACGTTGGAAAATCCGGATATCTTATGGAAGAATTTAAAGCGCCTGATCAGACACAGTATGACGCCACTGTAAAAGCAATGACTGACTTTGCGCAAAAACATTCTGATCTGAAACAATATGCACTGATCGCCCCAAATTCTGTGAATATCCTGAGCGACAGGCTTCCTGCTTTTGCCCCTGTCCAGGATCAGAATTCCTGGCTTGACAGCCTCTCTGCCTCCCTGACCGATGCAGGTGTGACCTTTATTGATGTTCGCAGCACTTTTAAAGATCACAAAATGGAAGATCTCTATTATCACACTGATCATCACTGGACTACTCAGGGTGCTTATTATGCCTATCTTAAGGCAGCCAAAGATATGGGAATTGATACTTCAGCAGACACTTATGACAAAGCACCTGTCACCCGTTCTTTTCAGGGAACTCTGTCTGCCAAAAGCGGTTTCCGCTCTGGTGAAAAAGATGAGATCGATGTATTTCTCCCCACCGGAGATCAGGCACTCTCTTCTGTAGTTAATTATGTAGACGAACAGAAAAAAAGTGCCAGCTTCTATGATACTGAGAAACTTGAGACAAGAGATAAATATGCATTATTCTTTGGTGGAAACCACGCTCAGATAAAGATCAGTACTCCTACTGAAACAGATAATACACTGCTTGTGCTTAAAGATTCATATGCAAACAGTTTCATCCCATTTCTTGCTCAGCATTACCGAAAGATCATAATGATTGATCCCCGCTATTACTTTGGAGATCTGGAGCAGTTAATGCAGGTTGAAAATGTTCAGGAAATTCTGTACCTGTATAATGCCAATACCTTCTTCACAGACACTTCTCTGGAGCTTGCCCTGACAACTGCTGAACAAGATTCTTCTGATACATCTGATATCAGATAATATTATATCAAAAAATCCCCACCGAAATCTCAATGCCGAGGAAACATTGACTTTCGGTGGGGATTTTTCACACATTCACACACATTTTATAACACACACTTTTCACACACTTTTTAATAATAGGTCAGGTATAACGGCTGATTTAAAACAATAATACTGTGTCTTGCATTCCCCGTTCCCAGTTTATCTGTTTTTATATCAGCTGTACCTTAATGTGTATTATATCAGCATTTATGCCCACTTTTCATTTTATGCAAATTCAGCAATTTATTCTGCAAAAGTGTCCTTTGAGTCTCCAAAATGATTTACAAAATAATCATAGTACGTATCCAGTATTTCTTTCCGCCCACGAACACGTATAGGCACAAGTGTTCCATCTTCCATAATAAAATCGTCCTTTACATCCTTAATATAATCCATATTCACCAGATAACTCTGATGGCAGCGCAGAAAACGTTTCTCGTTAATTCTCTTCTCAATTTCCCCCAGCTTGTCCACTGTTATAATTTCGGAGCCATCTGACAGATGCAGGGTGACATTATGTTTATCGCTGTCAATATACATGATATCATCTGTACATGGATAACGGTACTGTCTTCTGTTTTTGATCGCAACACGCCTTTTCATATCCGTTTTAAGAATCCTGTTCAGAAGTTTCATCAGTTTCTCTTCTGAAAATGATTTCAACAAATATCCGGAAGCCTGTACTTCATAACTCTCTATGGCATAATCCGGTGAGGCGGTAAGAAAAATGATCGGCACCTTACACTGTATCTGTCTCAATTTTCTTGCAGTTTCCATTCCATTAAGTTTCTTCATACAAATATCCAGAAAAAGCAGATCCATAGCAATGTATCCTTCTTCCACATCGGCTATAAGCGTCTCTCCTGAATCATATTCTACAATTGAAACCTCTTCATTTATTTCTTCAAAATACTGACACAATATTTCTTTTAAAAGAAGTCTTTCAATCTCAACATCATCACAAACGACGATCGTTTTCATGTAATTTCCCCTTTCCGTATCAATATAAAAAGCAGCTTCCAAAATCCTGTCAGTCGCAAAGTTCTGACATTTATCTGTAAACAGCACAATTTCTATTAATTATATATGCTTAATCCTACGTATTCAAGTACTTTTTTCATTTATTTTACTTTTTTATAACAATCATTGTTGTTTACTTTTTTTGTGTTATACTTATATGGCAGCTTCACTTATGACAGCACTTTGGTAAAACAATCATATACTGAACTGTTACTCTATTTAACCGAATCAGGTAAGTCCCCTGCGGCGCAGTTATTCGGTGTAAAGCTGCGTAGCAAAGCGGATGATTTTATCCGCTTGACACAGAAAGAAGGAATTATATGCGTCAGGAAAAATTTAAAATGGAACGTCAGGGATTAATAAATGTGGGAGATGAAATAGAAATTTCCGAATATCAGTCTTTTATGAATTACAGTTATATCATTGAACCGGCTGTGGCAATGTCCGGCTGTTATCCAAATGCAGAACGCATCAGATCCAGAAAAGGAATCGTAAAAAATATTGAACATACACCGCGAGGTTTTATAGTGACTGCAGAATTTGATGAATAGTTACATATATTTTTCAAACACACTTCAGAAAGGAAATTATCATGGACAATAAAATAATAATCCGTACCGCTTCTGCTGCAGATGCACCGGCACTGCTTAAAATTTACAGACCATATGTAGAAAATACAGCCATCACCTTTGAATATGATGTTCCCTCCACAGAAGAATTTGCTTCCCGGATTGAACACACTCTGAAAAAATACCCTTACCTTGTAGCTGAGGAAAAAGGAGCTTTGCTTGGATATGCATATGCAGGTCCTTTCCATGAAAGACCTGCATATGACTGGGCTGTGGAAACATCTATTTATGTTGATCAGTCTCTTAAACACAGAGGGATAGGCCGCAGGCTTCATGATGCCCTTGAAACCGCTTTACGTGAACAGGGTATCTTGAATATGAATGCCTGCATTGCCTATCCTCCAAAGGAAGATGAACATCTTGACAAAAACAGTGTGGAATTTCACACTCATATGGGATATCGTCTTGTAGGTGAGTTCCATAAATGCGGTTACAAATTCAACCACTGGTATAATATGGTCTGGATGGAGAAGCTGATCGGTGAACATCTGACAGTTCAGGAGCCACCGAAATTCCCTCTCCTGTAGCCTGTTATTTCTGTGACTTCCAGAAATTATCAGAATCAATCCTGTGTCACTATCGCAAGTGTCAGTATACATTAACACAAAAAAACCTTAGAAGATATTTCTAAGGTTTTTCAAGAGGTGCCACCCGGATTTGAACCGGGGATAGAGGTGTTGCAGACCCGGAAAAAATCCTTGGAACCCGCTAAAACTCTAAGGTTTTCCAAACTGTCCACCCTATATCCACCCTAATTTTCATGTTGCTTTCATGCCATATCAGGTATTTTACTGTGCCAAATCTATGCCACTTAGCACCCCTATGGGCATATTATATACATTTTAGTATCTTTCGTCTACAATTATTTTACTACAACTACAATATTATATGGAGGTTTATCGTGAATTATCAATTAGAGTTAAAACAAATTGTGGATTTTCCACGCTGCCGGATTTACCGGGAATTTATACAAACCCTTATGAAAGACAGAAGCATCCGTACCAACGGAGGTTCCTGTCTTTTTTATTTTCTCATTTTATGTTCTTATGCAAATTACAGTTCCTCTTATCGGAACATCGAACACCTTACTTACAAAGTTGTTCCTGGCGAATGGATCTGTTCTCTTAAAGAACTACAGATTTACTTCCGCCAAAAATTCCAGCACCAGGTCATATCCATACTGGATACCCTGGCTGAGCAAAACCTTCTAACCTACTCACTGCACGAAAAAAATAAGATTATCCAATACAAGATCAAAGACTGGCCAAAAGATAATACTGCCCTTTCCTATAATTACCCATGCAAAAAAGACATCGGGTTTTTCTTTTTTCCAATTGCAGATGTTCATAAACTAATCGGACTGGGAAAATGTTCGGAAATGGATGCTCTTTTGGATCTTTGGATTCATGCAGTCTATAATGATCCATCTGTGCAAGGCTCTGATGCCGGTCCGGTAGTATATTTTCGCAATCAGACTGGAAATCCCTTGTTCAGTTATCAGGAACTTGCCAGACGTTGGAAACAGTCGAAATCTTCTGTGTCCCGTCTGCTAAAAAAACTTGAAGATACCGACATGATCACACTGATTTCCTATTCCGGGAAACATGGCAGCATGGTATATCTGCGTAATTATCTGTCCGTTATGTTTAATATCAGTGATGTCATGATTGATAAGGAGGAAATTGCCATGAAAATGCAACTGCCAATACATATACCCGAAGACACCTTGCCTGTTAAAAACAATTCTGAATGCGTTTCAGAATCTATTACTGACGAACAAATCATCGTTTCACAGGAAGGCTCCTGCGTTCCAGAATCACACATCAAAGCCATTGTTCGCAAAGTCGCTGAAATACTGGAAATACAAGGCATTTCTTGTTGTAGATGCCCCAAAACAAAGTATATATTATCTCCTTTATCAGCCTGCAAGGATAGTATATATCTATATTCACTACGTATTATCTGCCCCTGGGGGAAAGCCGCCTATCAGTTTGAGTTAAAACTAAAACCGGAAAATCCCGCCGTCACCAACGTCCCAGGGCATACTCCGCCTCTGCCGCATACCTTACCTGCCTTCGCTGAAATCCCAGAAGTTCTGTTGAAAGGAGGGGTTGTATAATGGCAAAGAAAAATCACCACCCTGTTTCTGCTGAAGTAGAAAATAATCCGTTGTACCATGATACCTATAAGCTGCTCCGTTGTTACCGGGATTCTACTTATAGCCTGATGGTTGCTGTCCGGCAGGTAGAAATTCAGTTCCAACTGGAATACAACACCAGTGTAGACGAATTTCTGGATTCCATCTATGCTGCAGGAGCAGATCTGGGAGACAGCCAGATTGAAGAATGGGCAAAAAGCATTGCCCGCAGCAATAAAATGATAAAGCTGCTTCTCTCTTCTGTGGATCTGCTCCGGAAAAATCATAAGCATGGGGAAGAATATTACTGGATATTATATTACGCCTTTCTGTCTCCTCATGAACTGAAAAACACAGAGGAAATCCTGGAAGAGTTGGAAAAGCACGTTCCTAGTATCTCCTACCGGACGTACTACCGAAGGAGGCAGGCTGCTATTAACGCTCTTAGCAGCATACTATGGGGATTTTCTGCAAAGGGAACACTGGAAACTTTGAATAAATTTTTCCCCAAATAAAATCTGCATTTTCGAATAATCAAACTTTATTTCTGAAAAGCATAAGGATACAAATGGTGGTTAACAGCCTTGCTAGCACCATTTGTATCCTTAGTTATTTTATGCCTGGTTTTATGTTGATAAAGTCTCTTTATTAAACTAATTCACACAATAAAATATATACGTTTTGCCATTAACTTAACGTATTAAATTGCATGCAGTATTAAAATCAAAATCATTTGCCAAAATATAGTAGCCTTTTGTAGAATAATGGCGTATAATTACTTTACAAACACAAAAGGGAGGAGATTATCTTGAAAAAGGGGATTTATTTGAATGATACAATTCATGGATTGATTCCACTATCAGAATATGAAAAAAGAATCATTTCCAGCATTGGTTTTAACCGTTTACATGATGTTTACCAAAATTCTACTGTATATTTGACTTTTCCAACAAATAGGACTAAACGATTCGAACATTCTATCGGCACAATGAAACTATGCTCAGACATGTTTTTTTATTCTGTTTTGAATTCTTCTGAGACTACATTGAGCACATTATATGAAATTTTTGAACAAGAGCTGGTTTCAATTATAAACAAAATAGCAAAAAACTCACAGTTCTGTGAACAAATGTTAGGCGGAATGACACCATCTAATATTCCACAAATTGAGCTTGACAAATTTAGATATTCTCTAATACCAAATAATGTACCTACCAATTATCAAGTTATCCATTTGATACTGATTCAATCAATTAGAGCAGCAGCCCTTCTACATGATATTGGTCACCCTCCTTTTAGTCATATTGTCGAGTTTGCTCTAAAAGCAGTATATGAAGAAAATAAAAATCAAAATCCATCCCAAAACGATTCGTTAAATGAGTTTACTAAAGTAATGTCAAAATATTTTGAAGACAACAAAAAATTACACGAACAGATGGGTGATGAGATAAGTGACAGCATCTTGAGAGGTATTATTTGTCCCATTTCAGATGAAGATGAACGATACAATGAAAATCTATTCGAGGTACTAATCTTAGAAGGCGTAAAAAGAATCTTTTCAGAATGTGGTAATTTTAAATATCTTCATAGAATAATAGATAGTAGCCTTGATGGTGATCGGTTAGATTATGTAACCCGTGATTCTATTAATTCAGGTATGAATTCTGGAACCATTGATTATAAAAGAATTATTAATGATATGCAGATCATCATAGATGAAAGTAAAATATATTTTTGTTTTCCACTAAAAGCGGTAAATTCCATAGAAGATTTTATAAAACGCAGATATAATATTTACAAAGATATTATCTACCACCATCGAGTAATCAAAACTGATTATCTTTTAGAGTATACAGTAAGGGATCTTGTTAAAAAATATTTAAAAGGAATTCCCACTGATACAACGACCAGCAACAAAATGGTAATCCCTTTTGATATATCTGGATTATGGTTTCCACTAGGAGAAGCTACAAGTACAGAAAAATCAAATGCGTTATCACAATGGAACGATTCTTGGTTAATGACCATATTAAAACAAATTTTCTATACTGATTATTATCGCAATACCAAAATAAAATCGAATGATTCCGAATATATATTATCACAGAGGCTATCAGAATTATTACGCAATACAAAATGCTATTATTCCTTAATTAAGCGAAGTGAAAACTTTAAAATCATTGATGATTCAGTCAAAAAAACATTATCAGATAGTCGAGAAACTATTGAACAATTAGTTACAAAAATCAATGAAATGTCTAATAAAAAACCAAAAGAAACTCCTCCTGGAGGTGCAACACTTGATATAAAAGCGACATTAGATTTTATAGAACAAATATTAGGAAATGCCCCTGGAATACCGAAAGGTTTTATTTTAGCGTATATTTCAAAGCATTATAAAGCTATACAACTAGACTCTTTTGAAAACTTTATAAAAGAAATTGTTGAAGAAGAAACCGAGAAAATATTTACAAATGTCAAAGTTTATGATAGAATAACAGTATTTAAAAACATTTCTATAGGATTAAATGATCCAATTTATTTTTATGATTATCACGAAAACATATGTACATTAAATGATATTAGCGGCATTTCAGATATTTTACGGTTAGATTCAGATTATCTTCCTGTTTTTTATATCTATATATTAATGAAAGATGGGGATAGTATAATAAAAGAAAAAAGAGAACTATTGCTTGAAAGCATCGGTAAAAAAATTGGTAGTAACATTGTTAACAAAATAAATAGTATTTTGCAAAATCAAATTATGCAAATGGAGGATTGAGTATGTGCAAAGTAGTAGTGAATGATGCTAATAAAAATGTTGAATTTATTATTTATAACCATCTTTTTTCAAAAGAAAAATATGAATTTACTATTTCTGAATTAGTAGAAGACTTGCATCAATATCATCTTGATTTAACACAGGAATTTGTCCAGTCGGAGGTAAATGATTTCATACAATCTGGTCTGATCGTACAAAATCTCAGAAATTATTTTGTATGTAGCAGATAAATTAGTTGAAAAATCAATATATACACTAAAAAAATCAGCAATGCTTAATGTATAAAGTATTGCTGATTTTTATGCTTTTTCAAAGATAAGTAATATTTGAAGACCGTTTCCAATTCCCTATGTATTAGGAGCATTCTCGAATAATTAGTTTAATCAAATATGAAACCATGATGCCTGACGCAAAACCGGTCGGCACCTTTCTGTGAGATACATCTGAAATAATTCCAGCTAAATATTCCTTGCTGTCTTGCCCCCGTCTACTCTGTATCGGATTTCTCTTGATCTGCGTCTTCTCTTTTATTCTTCCTTTTCGTTAACCTGTTTTTCACTTCAACTAAACCTACAAAGGCAACAACCACTGTAGCCATCCCCATTCCTATCCCTGAAGTAATATCATTGATGATATTTTGAGCAGGAGATAACGCCACTCCCAGTAAAACGCCATATACCATCGCAAATAGTAGAACAGAAAGAATGTCTTTGGCCTTACGTTCACGAAATGTCTTCTTATACTTTTCCTCCCATTCTTCTTTCATACTTTGCAATTCTACTTTCCCTTTTTTCCCATCCTCTAATAATAATGTAAAAGGTACATAAGCTCCGATCAAAACGCTAATTGTTATATTTGGAATTTCTAAAGCCAATTTCGAAGCATCACGACTTGCAATAATAAATCCCGATATGCAGGCACCCACATACGCCATAAAAATATAGCGTTTTTTTTCACTTATCCCCAAATCACTTTTTTTAAAACATAAAGAAAACAGATAGTCCATAGCCCAAATCAAAAGAAGTAATAGCACTGCACATATCACAGCATTAAAGTTAGCCTCTATGAGTAACGAAAAGCAAATATATGCATACGATGATATGAGCATAAGCAAAACATAAACAAGTTGTTGTATCGGCTTCTTGATTTTATTTACAAATTCAAAAACCCAATATTTCTCCCTATAAACACAATAAATAAAGCCTACCATAAGTATCATACTGATAATATAAGATATTATTAAAACTCTCTCCATGTATTTCTCCTTTGTAAAATCTGTTTGATATAACCTATTTCTTATTTAGATAGATTCGTTAACTATGGAGGGACAAAACATTACATCTACATATATTTTCTACCCTATATACCTCAAGGAATATGAAAAATCATATTCCCCAATTATTCTACCATCCAACACACCTGCCACTTAGGTCGTAACTGTGCATTGGTAATTTCATCAATGATTCTTCACCATGTTCTGAGAACACAACCACTGCTCCTCTTAGTGAAAATTCAACTAAAATTTCCTCTATAGTATGATTCCAAACATATTCAAACATTTCATGCAAAATAATAATGTCTGCTTCTTGAAGAAATGCCACTAATATTTCTAAACAGTATCTCTTAGATATATCCAATCTGCTAACCATTTCGTCTTTACAATCGGACAACTTCCCCATTCCCAGAAAGCCTTCAATCACATAATCTTTGTTTATAATTGAACCTACATTTCTCTCTATATACCGAGATACTGTAACATTATCCTCTGGGTTCACGTTTTTCAGTTCAATTTCTTTTATGCTTTTTGTTGTTCCATAACATTTTATAATGTCTGTTATCTTACGCTCTTGTTTACTACTACAATTATAAAATCCAACTATGTCTCTCGAACTTATTCGGAACAACTCATCTTCTTCATCATTTTTACTAAACTTCATTTCTATCATATATTCCCTCAACTCCTATAAGCAATGGTAATTTGGGCATCTTATATTTTAACAAAGCATAAGCAATTCCAGATAAACCAGTCATAAAACCTGGATTGTATAATTCTGTGGGTAATATATTTTCCTCATTAAGGAATTTCAAAATCTGTTCAAATCGAGAATCACAAATGCTTCTTACCTGCTTATCATCAAAAATTTCTGCATATCTTTTTAAAATCAACAAATTTCCCATGTTTCCATGGCATAGGCAGAAACCTGCATGTACACCGTCTTCAATTAATTTATTTTTAGCAAGGCTTATATCTTTAATAGCTTGCTGAAGCAATGCAGTTTCTCCTAAATTCTTGATGGCATTATATAAGGTTAATCTGGATAACAGAATACCCGCAGCTCCATGGCACCACGCTATTGGTTGACTCTTATGCTGATCAACCTCTGAAAACTTTCTTAAATCAATCCAATTATTATCCTTTTCTGAGTATAAAGAATTTTCATATTCTACTAAACTCGAAAGGATATCTAAATATTTTGTTTGTGGATATACCTCATATAATCTTGAAAATAGTTCTATAAAACCACTGTTTCCATGTGCAAATCCCGCCAATACTTCAGGAACCACCTCTGATTTCCAACCAACTTCTCCATTTTCAGTAATCATATTCTCCATCAATTGTTCTGCTATTTGTATAGCTTTTTGTAGATAAATAGGCTTTTTTGTTTTTCTATACATATTAATCAGAACCAAAACTATTCCCGAATTTCCCGAAATCATATCAAACAAACGATCTTCTAAGATAAGTGTTTCCATACAATTTAGCCACTTATCGAAATATTCCTTATACTTGATATCATCATGTATTTCATATAAAATACCCAACGTATATAAAATCGAACCTTCGCCGCTAAAGACTCCTGTATTAAAGTCTTCGATATTCTGTTCCCCTTCACTTATAGTATCAATATACCTCAACAAACGATTATCTAAGACCTCACAAATCTTATGATATTTTCTGTCATGGTATATCCATTCATATAAATGGAATACCAAATTAATCCCAACCGTACCATCATATAATGTATTCGGTAATGCCTGGATCATCCACTGATTTTCTTTTATACCAAATAATTTTACGCCAATCCAATTAACGTCTGCTCCATCTTCGCTATAAATCGCATTTGTTCCTATTTTATCTAGCAGCTCTTTTGCCAATTCTTCTGCCGTTTTGGACATATTACTATAAAGATCTAGTTTTAACCTTTTATTCTTTATTTTCCTTGTTCCTGCATTCTCCATATTAAAAGTAATTTTAATATATTGCGTCTGTTGTTCTAAATTCTTATAGGACAAATTCTGTATATTTTCCTCAATTTGCTGCAAAGCTGGCTTACTAAAGAAATCCTTTACTTCTCTGCCATCCCAAGTATAAATGTTTTTTTTACTTCCAAGAAAATAAAAATACGGTATATCACCACTTAATAAATCTTCAATTTCATACTCAATAAGAGATCTACTCCTTTGATTTTGAAGATTTCCATTTACCAATGAATAAAAAAATAAATTTCGTGCTCCTCCATCCACTAATAATTCAGGATGATATGAACTACTCAACACAATTGCATACTGTTGTGTATTTCTAATCAGATATCTCACCTCTAATTCACCATATTGTTGTATGATTCTTAATAGTGTTTCTGTATTTTCCATTGCACCTAAGTATGCACTTTCAAATCCCTGGATAATTTTATCTGCAAATTCGGATGGTTGAATAAACCTTCCTTTTAGCATTGCCAAATTGTGATTTCTTTTCGATACTGGATAATCATAGACAACCCTCATGTTAACCGACTTTGGATTGATAATAAAAGGGATTTTTATCGGAAATTTTTGTCCTTCTTCTCCACTAATGGCACTCATATTGATTCCTGTATCTCCTGCGTTATTCCATGAATAAAAGGGTAATATCCCTGAATACAACACCGATTTTCTTAAAAGACTAGCCACTTTTTCCGCTGCACTTTTCCCATTATTCTCTTCTATATTTCCTATAAATGTTTCCGCATCAATAATAACTGGATATTCATTGCATGCAATGAGATTTTCAAAATGAATATCTCCTCCTTCCAAAAGATAATTTATAAACAAAATAATCCCTATTCTTTGATAATATCTTGAAAGTTCTTCTATAGACTTACAATCTCTTTGTATTACAATTTCGCACCAACCATACATTTCTTTATCAAGTATAGAATACTCATAACTTCCCAAATTACATATTCTATAGAAATAATTTGTAATCTCTTGTAGCTTAATCTCATTTTGCAAACTTCGTGGTTTATATAAAATTTTATCTCCCGATACAAATTCCACACAAAATACTCTTCTCCCTTTTTTATGTGAATCAGAAAAATCTGTCGAAAGATGATTTACAACAAATCCTTTTTCAGTGATATTAAATTTTTTCATTAAAACATCTGCATCATTCTCGATGCGTTCTATCACTTCTTTGTAAATATCTATCGCATTTTGTATAATTTCATTTATCCTTCTTTCTAACACTGGATAAAGCGAAAATAAATCATTCAAATATTGTTTATCTTTTAAAAAATGGTCGATATAATATTGATACTGTTCAGATTCATTTCCCCTTAACACGCCTTCTTGTCCACATATATACATTTCATAAATTAAAGTCCGGATACAAAGATTATTAAGCGAATTAAACAAAAATTGCTGAAAATCAAATAGAATCGATTCATTGATATATCGTTTTTGTATAACTATTTCTCTAAGCTGTCTACTTGCCTCTTGCACAAAAGGATCATAAAATGCTCCGAAAACCATTTTCTCACACTCATGCCTAAACGCCTTTTTGTTCAAAGACACTTTCACAAAATTTCGTGGTTGAATCTTCTCGTGGCTGCTAAAAGCACAATTATTTATAAAACCAAAAAAATACTCAAGGTGGTTTTTCTTTACATATTGTAATCCTTCCTCCTTCAGTATTTTCTTCCAATACTCTAAAGACTCCATATTTATTTCAGACGGAATAGTATCATACACTCTTTCAGATAAATAACTAGATTTTTTCATGTTATCTCCCTTTCTCTTAATCCAGGCCCTAGTTCTAAAATCATCTTTGGTTAATTAGCAACAAGCAAGTGTAAAAATACTTCCGCATTCAACAGAAATTGTGCAAACCACACCTGATGAAGCTAAACTATCAACTTTGTTACTTGTCAAATCTGCTGCTTCTAATTCTGTCAAAAGATCTCCAGCCGGGTTGTTATATTTCATATTTGTTCTGTCAAATTTTCTCATAATATCCACCATTCCTTTCTTCAGAACTAGGGCCTTTTGATACCTAAGTATCTTAATTTTTATTATATCCTATCTCCGAATTTCGTCTTTATTTTTGGTATAGATTGACATTTTTTCTTCCTAATTGGTTTTCAACTGTCTTTATCATTTCCTAAATATGCCACAACTTGGCACACTTCTGCGATTGAAGGGTAATTTTACCCATGTTACAATTGATATTGCTTATAGTATTCCTATTTTTACCAGCACCTTTATCGGTGCTTTTTTGTACCCGTAAACCTTTCGCTGACAGTAGCCAATACTTACACAGTACGTACAGCGTACTTCCCCTAAAATAAAAACGTATTGTGTGCGTACAGTGTAAGTAAAACTTCCTATTATATAATGAAGGGAGATTACCATGAAAACAAGAAATGAAATCTATCAAGGGGAAGGTGCCCAACTGCTCCGGTTCATTACAACTTACCATTCGTTGCAATATGAACAGATCTTACGGCTCTTTTCCAAAAACAGAGAGTCTATCAAGTCTCTGATCACCAGTCTGGTAAAACAAAAACGCATTATCTATGATAAGGAAAACGGGCTTCTCTGCGACCGCCAGGAATCTGCTAACAATCCCGATTATGGCATGATTGCATCCTTTTGGGTGCTTTTGGACTTCAAAACAGCCATTGTGTACCATACTGACGGTGAATTTCCTGTAAAACTGAACTTTTTCTCTAAAGATGAGTGGTATGAAGTCCTCTATGTCCCCCAGGAACAAGAATATCTTATCAATCATGTCATGGAAAGCCAGACAAAAAGCGATGCTAAACGGCTGGTTGTATTAGAAACGGAAGAACAAGCTGCAAAAATTCATATCACAGGCGTGATTGCCTTTTGCCTTGTAGACTCCTCTACCGGATCTGTCAGCTATTATGCAAAGAAATGAGGTATGTATGAACACCAAAACTGTTTTTGACCGTTTACAGAGCATTGAAGATGAAGTCCAAAAACTTCACAACACTATTTTTGCATTGAAAACAACAGATATTCAAGCGTATGCCGACAAATACGAAGAGCTGAGTATCAGTGCTGCCCTACGTTCTGAAAGGATTGCCTGCCAGCTCAGAAATCTGGTATATACCACAACTGATACTGGAAAGAAAGACTATCTGAAACAGGCTGCGGCTGTGCAGGGAATCAAAATCTCTTTTTCAAATAGTGTTCTTTCCATTACCATGCCAGGGCTACTGCCCAAACGTAAATTGCGAACCAACACCGCTTTTCTACATGAGCCATTAAACCTTGCCTTGCAGACTTATGTGACAGAACATTCTATTCCGTTATATAAAAGATGTGTGGTCTGTTTCAGTCAAATTTATGACCAGAGCCTTTCTTTACAACGGATACGTGATTACGATAATTTGGAGTTCAAACAGATTTTAGATACTATCGCTTCCTATGTTCTGGTTGATGATACGGGACTCTTTTGCGACTCCTATCACACTACAGAACTGGGGAATTACGATCACACCGTTATCTTTGTAATGGAACCGGAAATCTTTCCTGGCTGGCTGAAAAATAGAAAATCGTCTATCAAAACCATATCGGAAATTTCCTGATATTTTTCTTTCTTTTTCCGATATAGGTAATTTTTCTGCAAAGAAGCCATATTCTTTGCATTTTTTATGCTTAATACCGCCCTTACTTTACCCAAGTATAGGCTGTCATAGGTAAAAATCGAACTGAGGTGATGCTTATTTGATAAAATCCGATTCTATAAAATATCAGCTTTTGGAAATGGTTGGACTATGTGGGGAATTCCCTTCCGGACAGCTTAACAGATTGATTGAGAGTGATTCCTATGCAGAGAAGGTGGTTACAGATTTAAAGCAGAGTAAGCTCATAAGAACACACTATAAAGATGGCCTACGAGGTTATCGCCTTACCAAACGGGCAAAAGAACTGCTGCTTTCGCAAAATTCCTGTCGTTTCCAAAACTATTTAACCGGAAATGCAGAAACCAACCTCATACGTAGCGAATTACCAAGACGGCTGCGACTTCATCAAAAAGCAGAAACCTATTTGACGCTTTCTCATGCCGGAATCCCATTCTTTCCAGACGAAAAGCCCCTGCTTTTCTCTGAATCCGGCGAAGCGGCTACGTTTCCTGTGCGAAGCCTTCCTCTGTTTTACTCTTCCAGGGAAATAAAAACTCTTGGAGCAGCCACTACAAAAATCAAAAATTCCCGTTGTATAGGAATCCTGATGGCTCCTCACTGTGTCTATGCTGTTTATAATACCGGAAATACACTTCTAAAATGGGAATACAAAACGGAAGTCCGACTCAATGCTTTTTTGCAGCACTATCTTCAAGGACTTCCTTACCATGGCCCGCCTACCGTTTATGCCATCATGACCGGCAGTGATATGGATATGGCTTTCCGTCTCCTTACCAGTACCGGGGGATACAAAAAAACACTGTTCATGCTGGATACTGCGTATGAACACTTCTATTTCCTGCCCAATAACAGCTACGGAGAATACCTGCTCCGTTTATTGGTACAACCCCAGCGTATGATGCAGCTTAATCAGTTACTACTGTCCGACTGTTTTCCCCAGCGTGAGGATCTGCCAATTGAACATGATGGAATAGACAGCCAGGAAAACCCTATTTTGCTTGCGTATGATTTTGACATGCAGCGTATCAACCGCTTCAATACTGGATTAAATGTATATGGGCTATCCGGGAACCTGATTTGCTTTGACTTTCAGCTTCCCTGCCTGAAAAAATACCTGACTGCAGATATACACTTCTCCAGCATTGATTTTCAAAAGTTTAAAAGGAGGTTTTTCAATGAACCGTAAATGGTGGAAGTTCCTGTTTTTGCTTCCCATAAGCGTCTGCACTCTGTATGCCGGAGGATACGCAGCACAATTTATTAAAAACTATCAGGAATGGACTTCTGCCGGAAACTTTGCCGGCAACGGAACCTATCCGCAAGCAGCTTCTTTACACCCATTGGTATGCTTTCATACTGCCCTTACCGATTTCCCATACAATTTGTATGGGATTTTTCTTTGCCTGGTTCTCTTTGGGCTTCTTACTTTTTTACTTATGCGTATGGGATATGACAGAAACGGGGAGATTAGTGACCATGACCGGAACTTAAATTACTCTACAAAAGGAACCTACGGTACATCCGGATTCATGACTCCAGATGAAATGATGAAAGTTTTGGAACTGACCGGAGATGTAAAGAAAAATAAAGGAACCATTTTAGGAAAATTGAATGGCAAAGCCGTATGTCTTCCATATCAAACACGAATGAATAAAAATATCGCCGTGTATGGTGCCAGCGGTTCCATGAAATCCAGGGCATTTGCCAGGAATATGATTTTCCAGTGTGTCGCCAGAGGGCAGGAAGGCAACAACGCTTCCGGGGAAAGTTTAATCATTACCGATCCCAAAAGCGAACTCTATGAAAGCATGTCTGCTTATCTGGAAAACGAGGGCTATGTAGTAAAAGCATTTAATCTGGTCAATCCGGAAAACTCGGATAGTTGGAATTGCCTGGGTGAAATCAATGGACAGGAAACGATGGCTCAGGTATTTGCAGATGTCATCATCCAGAATACAGGTTCCGGAAAAGGAGATCATTTCTGGGATAATGCGGAGATGAACCTGCTAAAAGCCCTGGTTCTCTATGTGGATCAGGGATTTCCGCCGGAAGCCAGAAATATCGGACAGGTTTATAAGCTGCTGACCATGAGTTCCGAAAAGGAGCTGAACAGTCTTTTTGATCTGCTCCCAGTGTCCCATCCAGCAAAAGTTCCTTACTGCATCTACAAACAAGCCAGTGATACCGTGCGAAGCGGAGTTATTATCGGATTGGGTGCCAGACTTCAGGTATTTCAGAATAAACTCATTCGGCAGATTACCTCTTATGATGAGATTGATCTGACACTTCCGGGGAAACAGAAATGTGCTTACTTTTGCATTACCTCAGACCAAGACAGCACCTTCGATTTTTTATCTTCCCTGTTTATGACCTTCATCTTCATCAAACTGGTCCGTTATGCAGATAAATATGGAGAAGATGGAAAACTTCCTGTTGCTGTACATATACTAGCTGATGAGCTTGCTAACACCGGAGCTATCCTGGAATTGAATAAGAAGATCAGTGTAATCCGAAGCCGGAATCTCAGCATTTCCTGCATCTTTCAGAATTTACCCCAGATGCAGAACCGCTATCCTTATAACCAATGGCAGGAAATTATCGGCAACTGTGACACTCAGCTCTTTTTGGGCTGCACAGATGAAGTTACTGCTACCTTTATCAGTAACCGCAGCGGCGATGTAACCGTAGGGGTAAGCAGCGAAGCCAAGCAGCTCAATAGTTGGCGGGTATCCGACTATACACCGGAATACCGGCAAACAAAATCTATCGGCAAACGAAAACTCTTAACACCAGATGAAATCTTGCGGCTCCCACTTGATACTGCCTTGGTTATCCTACGTGGGCAAAAAGTCCTAAAAGTAGAAAAGTACGATTATACCCTACATCCAGATGCCAAAAAGCTGACACCAAGAAAAGCATCGGAACACATACCTGAATGGCGCAAAAATGGTTCCTCGGAAGAAACAGATTATCGACCACAGCCCTCATTCGAATCTGCCAAAAGGAAACGCCGTTCATCTTCTGCGTCAATAGCAAAACAGAAACCACATTTTACATCCGAACCCGTTTATCAGGAACCTACTCCCGATGATTTTATGGAGGATTTACTTCAGGAAAATTTTATAGAAGATTCCCCCGACTCTGGCATGGTTCCTTTAGATAAAGATTCCATCATGTCATAACACATTTTGAAAGGAGATAACATTTATGGCAAACGAAACAATGAACCTGAACACCCCTATTTTAACCCTTGACTCCGATACTGTATTAGAAACTGCTCAATCAAAAGCGGATTTAATCTGGCATGACATCCAAAATGCCTATCGTACCCGGAAAATTCTCACCGGCATTCTGGGCGGTATTGAAAAGACCGAAGCCGGCAGCTTAATAGCAATTATTTACTATAAAGATTATCGGGCAGTCATCCCTATCTCGGAAATGATGATCAATCTGATCCAGGATGAAACTCATGATTACGGAGATCTCTCTCTTAGACAGAACAAAGTCCTTAACAATATGCTTGGTTGTGAAATCGACTTTGTAATCAAAGGACTGGATACCAAATCCAGAAGCATCGTTGCCAGCCGGAAAGATGCTATGCTGAAGAAACGTCAGATTTTCTATTTTGATCAGGACTCTTCCGGGCAGACAAAAATTCATGAAGACCGTATTGTGCAGGCCAGAGTCATTGCCGTTGCTGAAAAAGTAGTCCGGGCAGAAATCTTTGGTGTAGAAACTTCCATCCTTGCAAGAGATCTGTCTTTTGACTGGCTGGGTGATGCCAGGGAACGATTCCAGGTAGGGGAACATATTCTGGTCCGAATCTTAACTATCCAGGGAGGTTCCCCTGAAACGCTCTCCATCCATGCAGATGTAAAAAGCGTGGAAGGCAACACCAGCAAAGAAAATCTGAAAAATTGTCGGGTACAAGGAAAATATGCCGGAACGGTGGAAGACATCCACAAAGGGACTGTTTTCGTCCGGTTAGAATTGGGTGTCAACGCCATTGCCCACAGTTGCTACGACAGCCGCACCGTTGGAAAGAAAGATAAGGTGTCCTTTGTTGTGACACATATTGACGAAGAACGAAATGTTGCAGTGGGAATTATAACTCGAATCATAAGGCAAAATTTATAGGGATGCTGCTTATGAGAAAAACCTTTGAAGATATGAAAATCCCATTGGATGTGCTCCATATTCCTGACATCCCTACCACTACTTCTAAAGTCAGTCTGGCAGGAATAAAAAAATGCAGTTATCCAATTATCCATAGTCACAAAAGGCAGATTTTCCATTTATGTATTCGGTAACAGTTTCACTATTTTGAAGAGAAACTAATTATAAAGGTCTAACAAGATATCATGAACTACACTCTTGTTAGACCTTTCTTAATATCGCCAATTGCTATAAAAATTCGAATACAAATACAAAATATATGTTATTAACAAAATATTGAAAATTCATACTTATCTAAAAATTATATGTTTGGCGATAACACATATCCCAAAAAAGATATTCATACTCTAAACTTCTTATAAATATCTTTTGAAGAGTTTCTATTTCTTCACATTTTTGCTTATTGGAATATTCTTCTAATTTTTCTTGTATGTAAAGATATGTTTTTTTATTAGCATAATTTTGTATCCATGTTTTATATGGATTCTGATGTAAAGATTTTTTATTAATCTCAATTAATTTACATGCAAAATCATGATATGACCATGGACATGGCAGAATTGCAGCTAAAAATTCAATAACACCTTTACTTTCCGTTACATTACGCAAAGATGAAATATATGCATCATTATATAACCCTATTTTGGCTTTGTTGACTCTATCTTCGGAAATTTCAAATGCATTCAAATATTGTTCATGCACCTTAATTCCTTCAAAAGTCTTTTTTTGTATTTCAATAAGATCATATAGAACATCTTTATGGTTTGTTTTACTAATTTCTAGTGACAAAATTTTAATATATTCTAACAGAAACTTGTAATCTTGAATTAAAAAAAATTCAAACTTTTCTCGACTTAATGTACCTCTTCCGATTTCTTGGACAAAAGGATGCTGATAACATGATTGCCATATCTTGTCTGAAGTATTTCTTAAAATTTTTATATCTACCATAACTACTTCCTTTCTATAGAGCATTTCACTCTGTTACAAATAAACTTTAATGTCATCACTATTAAAATTGTCGGAAGTGTATTTCCAATAACAGTATTGTAGTTCATTAGCACTCTATAGATTGCAAAACCTATAATCCACATTCCAATATTTTCCACATCAAATTTCCTATCATTTTCTTTTTTATGCAAAACAAAATAATCCGTAAATAATACTGCAAATAGTGGAGCAAATATCGAGCCTATAAAATATAAGAACTCCTCGAACTTATTGCTTGGTACTAATACCGCTATTAAAGTGCCTACAATACATGTAATGGTTGCTACTTTTTTTACACCCCAGTTCTTATTAATACTTTCAGCACATATTCCAACAGAAAAGGTATCCAAATAAGTTGTTGTGACCGTAGAAAAAATAACAATAAATAGCCCCATTCCCCCCAGTCCCATTTTTATAATAATATTGGAAATATCAGATTCTTGAAATACAATTGACGCAAGCAAACCAATGCTAAACATTATCATACTACCCAAACTATAACTTAATACACTGATCACACTTCCTTTTACTGGCTTATTTACATTACATGTATAATCAGATATAAGTGGTAGCCATGATAAAACCATAGCGACATTCAATTCAACACCAATACCAAAGCTCTCCATACTATCAGCTACAACCAAATCTTTCGGAACCAAAAAAATAAGCTTGCACCCCATAATAACAAAAAAAGCCAGAAATAAAGCACATACAATTCCATTTATAATAGTCAGTTTCCTTAGACCAACAAAAATCCAACAACATATAAATATTCCTATTACAACACACCAAATTCTCTCATTCCCATATCCGATCATATTTTCTGCTACCCCGTTTAAGGCCTTTGCACCATTTATAATCATTACAGATGTCCATCCAAATAGCTGAATTATATTAAATATGGAAAATATAGTAGTTCCTTTTTGTCCTAAAGATATTTTTACTATTTCTGGAGTAGTTTCTTGTTCTTTCGCCCCAATATAACCAGCTAAAAATAATATAGCTGCTCCAATACTATGTCCTAATATTATAGCTGCTATACCTTTTATTATGCCTAATGATCCAATAAGCATACCAGTTACTATTTCTGCTATTGAAATAGCAGCACCAAACCATAATAGTCCCTGTCCCACTATGGTGTGTCTAAAGTCTATTTCTTTCATATTTAATCTCCATTCACTTATCATTTAATTACAAAGCAATTATAGAAAATATTTAACACCATCTCACTTGCTTCGCATTTCTCCTTGCATAATTTGAGGAATGCCGAAAAAAGCATTCCCCAAATGAAGTTTATATTTTGGAATATTGTATTATAATTGATTGAATTTTACTACAAGTTTTAACTTTCTAATTCAAAAGCCCCGCCAAATTTTCCTTTGCTTCATTCATCCACTCTTCTGCTGAAACCCCTAATAAAAACAATTTGTTTTCTGGCTGATTTACAATTGAATAAAGCTCATTGTATATTGGATAGACATTTCCCATTGTTTGATAGACGCTTTTTCGAGCCGGAAGCAAATATTGCGGATGAGGATTATTATTATCCGGGGAGACAGCTTTTACCATCGTTTCAGTGTTTCCTATCACGTTCGCAAGTTTAATTGCAGCATCCTTTTTTTCATTATCAATCTTACTGTTAACACCTACCACGTCACCATAAAATACTGGAATATTATCTTCTTTGCAATAGGAAATAACTTTAAAATCTAGATTATTTGTGTAATCACCCATATTAGACATAGCTTCAGTATATCCTAAATATGCTCTTCCATAACCTTCTTTAAACCATTTAGCCCTAATATAAGCATCGTTGTCTTCAGGCCAATATTCAACCTGTTCTTTCCCTCCCATTAGTTGCATATGTTTTAATCCTGATACTACTTCTTCATCAAACTCTGTTGGTGATGGTAATTGGTAATAATCTGTATATTGTTTGTTATGATCCATCAAACCATCTAAGTAAAGGCAAATTTTTCCTGTTCCACCAGACATATCAACTAATAATCCCTCATTTTTATTTGGAATTGTACCAGTTGACTGTCTATCTCCCAACACCTGGTATAACTCATCAACAGTATCTACAATCGCCAATTCTTGATCCCCTTCTCTATAGTATAACAAATTTGTACATATAATTTGAGGAACGGCATAGATATCGTTATTACGTGTACATCCGTTTAACGCAAAATCTAATATATCTTCACTGTCTTCAATGCTATTTTTTTCAAGAGGTAATAAATACCCTTTTTCGATATAATCATTAAGATATATTGCGTCAAATACAAATACGTCAACATTTTCGGTCGGTTCTTCTTCGTAGCAGTCCCAATTCACAAAATTTAACGTTACATTCGGTTCTGCCTTTTCCCAACTTTCCTGAACGGCCTTCTCAAATCTTTCTGTATCTGGAACATATCCATATAATGCAACATTTAGAGTGGTATTAGTCTCATCCGGCTGAGCTGCATATACATTAGTGCTTCCCATGCCAAACATCATTAATAAACTCAGCATCAAAATCCCTATTTTTTCTTCATAAGCTTACCTCACTTTCTTTTGTGGCAACAATAATTATGAATGGGGCTTTATCCCATTCTTTTCCCCAATTGTAATCCTTATATTGGGAGATACATTTTTCAAAGATAGCAGATGGAAGATTTTGGACAGTATACTCATGTGTAATCTGAACCTGTAAGTTTGCATTTTTAATCCAATCCATATAACAACTCTTACTCCAATACCAATCGTGCAAAACCAGATTCGGATGTCCTTGTATTTTTAAACTCTGTGTTTTATTTTCACCGATTTCATAGTTTTTATCTTCTTTTCCATTGGTAAAAGTCGAAAATGCTACACCTGCCGCTTCCGGATGACTATCCAGAACTATTAATTTTCCCCCCTTTCTTAAAACTCTTTCAAACTCTTTGAAAATAAATTGTATTTTATCGTAATCAGAATTATTTATAAATACAAAACATGTTATAATACAATCAATAGAATCTGATTCTATAAAAGACAAATCATTATTCTCTACTAATTGATATTGAATATTTGATAAACCTCTATATTTTTTTGCAATAGACAACATATTCTCTGACTGATCCACTGCAATAATCCTATAATTTTCGTTTGATGATGCTAATTTTGCGCAAACCTTACCAGGTCCACATCCAAAATCAAGAATTTTTGTAATTGTTTTATCATTTCTTACCATATCAAGGATAACTTCATATCCCAATATATTTTCCAGCATATCATTATACTGATTAAACGCTTCTGATACTTCCTGCTCCTTCCAAGACGTTCCCATATTCCTTACTCCTTTCTATCAAAAAACTTATCCCATTTGTTTTTGACAAAATATTGATATATTGGCAGCAAATTTTCAAATGCCTCTTTATCAATATGATTTTTTCTTTTTATATCTGCAAAAAGACCTAAAAGCAGAATTACTTGCTTCCAATATTCTGCAATATTAAGGTTTAAAACATCATCTACTTTAAACTCTTCTTCATGAGTTCTATACAGTTTTTCATATTTGTAGACTTCCTTTAAATCATCCCAATTATTCTTTTTAGGCATACACGGAAATGAAAAGAGTTCCTTTTCTTTTGTTGTATCGCTTAAAACCTTCTCAACCATTTTATTATCTGGCTCATATATATGTGTCGTTGCTACATTATGGCAGTAACTACCTACTTCTAACCCCATTTGAGTCGCAAGCATTTCTTGAATGAAAGTAAAAGAGAATACATCACTCAATATTCCTCTATAAGCATCATTAGCCCTCATAAATGTGGACATAAATAACTTACTGTTTCTTATGAAGAACTGTAGACCAATAGTGCAAGAAACATCTATATTTTCCAAAGTCAGAATTTCATTCGGATCAAAAATACCAATAAAACCTCTTTTACTATCTCTATCTTCTTTAAAAACATCTAGCAAACGATTCCATTGATTAATCTTTTTATCTCCGTATTGAAATATTTTTTTACCGTATGCTGTTCCTGTTAAACATTTACCATCCATAGAATATTTCCGCATATTAGATGCATAATATTCTATGAAATCTAAATCATTTTTACCAGACAGATACCATAATGCTTCCGCAAAATTAAATACAATGTTTGTTTTTCTAGATGGCAAATAACATACCCTTTCTATTGGATTCTCTATAACAAAGGATAAATTCAATACTTCTTTACTCTTGTTTCCTCTTGGCTCATTGATAAATTCGGGAGTTAAATATACATTTTTCATATTATGTAAATATGCTTCTTGAAAATTTTCAAACTTCATAGCTTAACCCTTTCGTCCTTATAACATCTTATCTAATTTATCATAATACTCCTCTATACTATGATAAATAATGTAAGTAACATCTGTAACTTTATGTAGACCTCGAACTAAATAAGCATACTTTTCTTCGTCATCTGCAAGCAGGAAAATTATTTTTTTGTTAAATGCAGATGCCCAGCCGATCTCAATATGAGTACCTGGTGATGCTGGTATTCCTGGAAAAGCAATAAAAATATCACATTTTTCTATCTCGTCATAATCAATCTTTGTACACTGCTCAGGGGACATAAATTCCTGTCCCCATGCCTCACGCTTATGAGCATTATGGACTGAATATCCTTTTTTTTCCAGAAACTCAATGAGATTTACTATTTCATTCTTTTTTTCTTCATCCATACTCATTGTTTTAGAATTCACAAGGCTTTTAAATGGAGCGGCTAAAAATACTTTTTTCATTTTATTTCCTCCTTAAAAAAATTAATATCAACATAATCTAATAGTGGATGTAAATATCCATATTGATTTAACAATAATATTTCTTTCATATCCATCCATTTTACGTCTATAACTTCCGTTTTATTCGGAGATAACTCGTGTAATCCAAATTCACCATATACAATCCATACATCATAAAAGTCCTTTTGTTCTTTTCTTTTTTTACTAATAAGCTTTTTACCAGTTAAAGAACTAATATCAATTCCCAACTCTTCATATACTTCTCTACATGCGGCTTCCCACGTATTTTCACCTGCCTGTACGGAACCACCTGTACATTCCCAACAATAAGCATACTGTTTTTCTGGACTTCGCTTTGACATCAAGTATTGTTCTTTTTTATTCTTTATCCAAACACTAACTGTTTTATGGTATAGTCCTTCCGGTATCTCAGAATTAGCTTCTATAATTTTTCCTGTTTCATTTCCAACTGAATCATACAACTGCCAAAGTTCCAATGTGATTTTCCTTTCATAATAGATTCCAAACATTTTCCCAAGATTCTATATATCCATCAGCTACCTTTATTATTTCTGTTTTATCCGAAGCATAATACTTATCATATACACCGACTACTTTCATCCCAAGTTTTTTCGCAGTAACTAAAGCACTTAACGAATCATCAAAAAAAAGGGTTCTTGATAAAGGCACTTTTAATTCATCAGATATCTTTTCAAAAATATCCGGAAAATTTTTTCCTCGTCCTATTTCATCTGTTGAACGTATAACATCAAACATATCATATATTCCATTAGATATTAAACAGCTATCGCATAATATTCTAGGCAAGCTTGTCGCTATAGCTAACTTTTTTCCTTTCTCCTTCAAATACTGTAAATATGGAAGGCAGTATTTTTTGAGCTTAATATTATGCTTGTATTCAATCAGTGCAAGTCTATTCCATTCAGAAATAACCTCTTGAGATGTCTCACTTAACATGAATAATCTTATAGTATATTCTGCTGCTTCTTGAAAACTTTTTGAACACAATTCTTGTATATAAGTAACTGGAATATCCTTTCCCTTTTTAGATAAAAAATCTTTACTTATATCTTCCCATACCCATAAAGAATCTAATATCGTACCATCTAAATCGAATATAGCCGCATCACAATTCATTATAAATTCCCCCAACTATCAAAACCTCCCTTAATTGTTTGGAAGCTTGTACAATATTATCTTGTCCAAGAATCGCCGAAACAACAGCAATGCCGTCAATATTAGTATCCAGCAAATCACTCAAATTGTGGATATTAATACCACCTATAGCAACAACTGGAATATCTACACTTTTTTTAATATCTTTTAACATCTTCTTTGAAACATTCGAAGCATCTAACTTGGTTGTCGTGCTAAATACAGCTCCTACGCCAAGATAATCTGCACCTTCTTTTTGAGCTCTTATTGCTTCATTTATGTCTGTAACCGAAACACCTAATATCATATCCTTATTTATAATTTTTCTAACTACTTCGGCAGGCAAGTCACTTTGTCCAACATGAACCCCCGCAGCCTCAACAGCAAGAGCCACATCAATACGATCGTTTATTATTAACGGAATTTTGAACTTATCTGTTACTTCTTTGATTTTTCTCGCTAAATTGTAAAATTCCAAATCAGATATATTTTTATCCCTTAATTGAATCGCAGTACATCCTCCTATGATAGCCTGTTCCACTGACTTTTCTAAAGAATGCCTTTCCGTTCTTGATACATCTGCCACCAAATACAAACTATAGTTCATTCTCATATATTCCTGCCCTTCTATATAAATCATAGAAATGATTTGTCGGTCCATTACCTTTTCCTAATTCTAAAGAATGTTGTATAGCACCCGTTATGTATTTTTTTGCTTCATTAACAGCTTCTCTTGTACTAAAGCCTTTGGCAAGTAAAGCTGTAATTGCTGAAGAAAAAGTGCATCCCGTACCATGTGTATTCTTTGTATCAATTCTTTTTGTGTCAAAATAGCTAAGTTCTTTTCCATCATACAGAACATCTATAGCACTTCCCATGTGATGACCGCCTTTAATCACAACCGCTTTGCATCCCATATCATATATTCTTTTTGCAGCATCTTCCATTTCCTTAATTGATTGTATATTTGAATTTATTATTTTCTCGGCTTCCGGAATATTTGGTGTAATGATATCTGCTATTGGGATAATCGTATTAACTAAGGTATCTATTGAACTAGGATCCATAAGAGGACACCCATTTTTAGCATACATTACTGGATCAACAACAATATGCAAAGGTTTGTAGTGTTTCATTTGTTCCGCTACTGTTTTCATACACTGTGGATTTGAAAGCATGCCTATTTTTACCGCATCAACTCCTATATCTTCAAATACTGCTTCTATTTGTTTTTTTATCATATCTTCGCTAATGTCCTGTACATCTATCACTTTTTCAGTATTTTCTGCAACAACTGATACAATTACGCTCATCCCAAAAACCCCATGTGCTGAAAAAGTTTTTAAGTCTGCTTGTATTCCTGCCCCACCACTACAGTCAGATCCTGCAATACTTAATGCTCTTTTCATTTCGCTTCTCCTCTCGTATTTTCTAAATTTATGTATTAAAATGTTAACAATGCTATTTTAGTGCTTTGTTTTCAATGCTTCTACATACTTTGTATAGATTAACTTTTTTTTGTCCTACATTGACATTTTTTAGAATTTTTATTAATATATCACTTTTACTGAATATTTCTGCCGTAAGGGTTCTTCCGCATTTTTCCGTTTTAGATTGAAGCCCAATTTTAGAATCAAAGAGGGTTATTAGATTTTTTCTTTTTAATGTTAATAAAATACGGAACTTTGAGGAAGAAACCACACTTAGTTTACTTAAAAGACCATCGTTTATTTTCTTATTATTCTCCTGGGATAAAATTATTCTCTTTATATAGCAAAAATATTGGTATTGCTATAACTATTGCGTAATTCACATTTATTCATTCCTAGATGGATTCATTGTTCTAAACTCCACACACTTTCCTAGATTAACATTCTCTCAATCAATGTCATATTTTTGTCCCAACTTGGCACACTTCTGCGATTTACAGGGAAATCTACCCATGTTAAAATGATACTGTCAAAATTATATGTAGCAAAAACGCAGCTTTCCAAGGAATGCCTCTTCTCTGGTGCAAGCTGCGTTTTTTAGTGCATGGAAAGGAGTATCACAACTAAATATAGAATAAGCGTTCCTCCGTATTGACCGGACGGAAGCTTTTATGAGGCAGGAAAACTATAAGCCAGGGCAAAGTGAAAGATCTCACTTTGCCCTCTTTTTATGAAGGAGGTTCATTTACTTGAAAAACCATGTACACAAAGCAGCCCCACCGGGCATGAAACATCATCGGAACTATGGAAAATATCTCTACACTGCCTTCCTTGTCTTCACTCTGATTGCCTGTAATGTACAACCAGTTATGGCTGCTACCATCTGGGACAAAGCTTCAGAAATCATGAAAGACGTATATAACCAGATTATCCTGATCTCCACCATTGCGGCTGTTGTAACTGCATCGGTTGCTTTGCTTTTGATGAATTTTTCCAAATCCGGAAAAACCGTGGATGAATCCAGGGCATGGCTCAAACGAATCATCATTACATGGGCGATTCTCAATGGTCTGGGATTTATCATGGCTTACATCACTCCGTTCTTTGCCGGCGGGCAGTGGAATGGATAATGCAGATAAGGAGGTGGCTCTTTCATGGGAATACTTGACGGAATTGTAGAATGGATTGCCGAACAGGTCATGAACATTCTGGATTTGATTACGACTTCTGTTCTGGCTGCACTGGGATGTTCCATGGATACTTTTCTCCGGTATTTTCCAGCAGCGGAAACAATGTACCAGATTTTTCTGGCACTGGCTATCGGACTCATCCTTTTAAACTGGGTTTGGCAGCTTTTTAAGAATTATTTTATGGGGACAGGGATTGACGCTGAAGATCCAATCAAATTATCACTGCGAACCTTTATGTTCCTTTTCCTGACATTCTATGCCAAAGACATTGTAGATCTTCTATTGAATATTGCAGGAACCCCGTATAGCTGGATTCTGACTGAAGATCTTCCACCACTGGAATTTGCCAAGTTTAATTCTGTAATCACAGTCATCCTGGGAGTATGTGCCAACGGTGCTGTTGCCATTGTTGCCCTCATACTGGTACTGATCCTTGCCTGGAATTACATCAAGCTGCTTTTTGAAGCTGCGGAACGTTATATACTGCTTGGAGTTCTGGTCTACACCGCACCTGTTGCATTTTCCACAGGTGCTTCCCAGGCTACTGGAAATATTTTTAAGAGCTGGTGCCGTATGCTCGGCGGACAGTTCTTTTTGCTTTTAATGAACGCCTGGTGTTTGCGGCTGTTTACTTCCATGGTGGGAACATTCCTTGCAAACCCTTTATCACTCTAGGAAGGAGGAGATTATGAAACATAAGAAAACACTGCTCTGCAGCCTGCTATTGATTTCTTGTCTGATTCTTGTAACATCCATGCCGGTCTTTGCCGCTGAACTTACAGAAGCAGAGGTACAGCAAGCTGTGGATGCACAGGGAAAAGAAACGGTCACCGGTAATGTTTTTATCTGGTTTCTGTGTGCCATTGCTTTTTTGAAGGTTTCTCAAAAGATTGACAGCTTTATGGCAAGTCTGGGAGTCAATGTTGGAAATACTGGTGGAAATATGATGGCTGAACTTTTAATCGCCGGAAGAGGTCTTGCAAGTTCCTTTCGAGGGCATGGAGGTGGAAGCCATAGTAGTTCCCATTCTTCCTCTCCCGGAAGTGCTGCAGTACAAAGTTCTTTCCTTTCCGGAGGATTAGCCGGAGCCGTTGGAAGGCAGACAGAGCGTTCTGCGGTAAATGCAGCCACCGGATATACCGAAGGACCAAGCATCGGAAATGCACTCTATCAGTCTTCCCTTGAAAAAGGCGGAGATTTTGCCAATAACGTTATCAGCAATATTGCTCAAGGAAACTATGGTCAAGTTGGCTCGATCAAAGGTGATGGAGCTGTTTCTGCATTTCAATCCTACATGGGAATTCAAAATGAAGATAAAACAGATCATTCCTATACCAATGTTGAAATTGGAGGTGGCAGGATAACAGGAGTTGAGTCCGGTTCCAATGGGGACAGCCGGGAATTTGCTATGTACCATGCCGATCAATATACGGCTCCTACCCAGGGAACCTATGAAACTGTGCAATCTGTAGACGGAGCTACCTGGTACAAGCAATATGCCGAAAATACGGTATCCAAAATCCCTTATGATGCTGGCGATGGAAAAATAGCCTACAACGAATCCATTGTCCAAAAGCTTCCTCCTACTCCTCCAAGAAAGGATCGGATTTAGTAATGGATACAGAACGTTCTGGACTTGACGAAGCAATGGATGTAGGCTCCAGTACCGTTTCTCACCTAAAGTCCTTAAAAACAGCAGCCACTTTCTCCAAAGCAGGATATGGTGCCGCCCTTGGCGGACCTTTCACAGCAGCAATTGGAGCCGTCATAGCCAACCGGAATCAGCTCGCTAAAATTCTTCTTGTTATTCTCGCCATACTGCTGCTCCCGGTTTTATTTATTGTGATGCTCCCTGGTCTGATCTTTGGAAGCCTGACCGAGCAAAGTGATGTACTAAACAGCAACTCTATGATCAGTGAAAACATCCGTGCTTCCCGTGAAGCCATCGTTGAAGTGTTAGAAGAAAGCCATGAAGACATTCTGGCAGAGATCCATGCAGCAATTTCCCGTCTTCCACAAGGTGATACTGCATCCATCAATGATCCCTATACATACAGCATCTCCGTCAATGCCAATCTGCTGATTTCACAATTTTGTGCCAGCCAGGATGATTATAAAAATATCAACCGAAACCAATTAAAGAAACTCATTCGTGAAAATAAAGAAGGACTTTTTTCTTATGATGTAGCAACCGAAACAGTTACCATGGAAGTTACCGTTGATGGCGGTGCAGAAGGAGAAGCCGGCACAGAACAGGGACAGGAACAAACACAGACGGTTACTTTTACGAAACACACCTATACTGTTGTTTATGCCGGAGATTCCTATTTTGCAGACCATGTATTCCATCTTACAGACAAGCAGAAAGAACTTGCCAAAAACTATGCTGAAAACCTGACTGCTTTCTTTGGAACTGCTTCTTCCGGTATTGTCGCTGCTATCAATCTTAGCGATGAGGTATTGTCCTACCGCCCTGCTGTAGAAAGAGCCGCTGCGAAATATGGTATGAGTGATTATGTGGATTTAATCCTAGCAGTCATGATGCAGGAATCTGGAGGACGGGGGCTGGATGTGATGCAAGCAGCGGAAGGTGGATTTAATACCCGCTATCCCCATGTGCCAAATGGGATTACAGATCCGGAATACTCCATTGAATGTGGCGTACAGGAATTAAAATATGCCCTTGATAAAGCCGGCTGTACCGGACCTACGGACTTAGACCGGATTAAACTGGCTCTTCAGGGTTACAACTACGGTTCTGCATACATTGACTGGGCAATGGAGCGTGACGGTGGCTATACCAAAGAAAATGCGATTGCCTACTCTGATATGATGTGTGCAAGACCAAGCTGGCCTTATGACCGGTATGGGGATAAAGAATATGTGGATCATGTCCTTCGCTATTACCAAATTACTGCCAGTGGCGGCAGCTATCCCGCAAACGGCATGCAGATTCCACACTATCTCCAGACAGACTATGGAAACATTCCATACGGCGGGGGTTCTATCGCCAGCAGCGGATGCGGTCCGACAAGCTTTGCTATGATTGCCAGTTATCTTACAGGCACTACCATTACACCTATTGATGCAATATCCTGGTGCGGAAATTCCTATTACAAACCAGGAGTCGGCACTTACTGGTCTTATTTTCAGGCAGCGTCCGATCATTTTGGGTGTGGGGCTGTCACACAGACCAGTGATCCCAACCAGGTACTTCAGGCTTTATCTGAAGGTCATCCGGTCATCAGTTCCCAAAGAGCCGGGCTTTTTACCAGTGGCGGACATTTTATTGTCCTTCGTGGTGTAACGGCTGGAGGTAAAGTATTAGTCAATGATCCCAATGATAGTTCCTCCAAAAACTACATCAACCGTGAATTCGATATGATGACGGAAGTGCATGCAACCGCAAATGCCTATTGGATCTTCGCTAAAAAATAAAGGAGACACTTATGAACAGAAAAAAAGCAATTCTGGCTATCTTTATGATGGCCTTTTTAATTATCATCGGATTTGTTTTTCCCTCCATCTGGAAATCCCAAAAAGGAAACAAAAAATCCGAGACAGAAAATACTCAACACGATAATAATGAAAATGCCGAGACAGAACAAGCAGAAAATAACGAATCCATAAGCTTTCAGGATTTTGAAGCTTTGGAAGACTTTTTCTCCAAGGAACAGGTGAAACTTTTTCAGGAAGAACTGACCTCCTATCTTAAAAACGTAAAACAGATATCTCTAACTTCCATCCGTTTCCTTGCTGATGATACTACCTATCCCAATGCTTCTGATATTAATTTTTTGTTCCAGCTTCCGGATAAGTCCGTTCTTCCTGTGTACTACACTTCCTCTACTGGAAGATTCTTTTTCGGTGAGGAACGTACCCCTGATTCTGGAAAAGAAATCATCTATGAACGTCCGACAGATGACAAACTTCCTTCTATCACAACAGAGGAAATTGAACAGTTGCAAGAAGGCGGTTATGACGATACCTCCGTGAATTCGGAAAAAGCTGCCCCTGTCACAGAAGTTCCGGAAACTCCTTCCATGGAAGAACCAAAGGAGGTGCAGCCATGAACAATACTGAAGAACAACATCCTGTCTTCATCCCACGCAATTTTATAGAAAAAGGGACCTTTATGGGCGGAATGTTTAAAATCCGTAATGCCATCGAAGGCGGTGTCCTGGCAATCCTGATCACCATTCCTGTTATCAATCTGCCTCTGACACTCACTGTCAGGATTATTATTCTCTGTATGACTGCTCTGCCTGCAGCTATGATTTCTCTAATTGGAATCGGTGGGGAAAGCATTACTGCGTTTTTAATGAACGCTCTGCGTTTTCTGAAAAACCGCCGGGTTATTTACCGTATGGATGTACATCCGGAGCCGAAAAAAAAGTACCGGATTAAAAAACCCCGTAACAAAGAACCCAAAACCAGAAAACGAAAACGTCATCCAAAGCAACCTGCAGAATCTTCTTCTGAAGAGAACTGCTCACAGATGTCTTCCGAAGAGGAAACAAAAGAAACCTCTGCTATTAAAAAAAAAGAACGCCGGCAGTTTGACACTTCTACAAAACGTGGAATACGCAAACAGGCTCGTGAAGACATCCGGATTCTTAAATATGAGTCCCGACAATTAAAAAAAGAACAAACCGCTGCACGTAAAAGTGCGAAAAGGCAGGCAAAACTTGAAAAACAACAGATAAAGCAGCAACTTTCGGAGGAACGAAAAAAAGAAAGAACTGCGAATAAAGCTTCCAACCAGCCTCCTGCTTCCGGGAAAAGCAAAAAGAAAAAGCGAAAAGAAATCACCTTGGAAGATTATCTTCCTATTGATAAGATTGCCAATGGTGTTATCTACACGACAGACCATCGTTATGTAAAAATCCTGGAGATTGAACCGATCAATTTCCTCTTACGCAGTGCCAGGGAACAACAGGGGATCATCTTCAGTTTCATCTCCTACCTAAAAATCAGTCCTGTGAAACTGCAGATTAAGATGATCTCCAAAAAAGCGGATATCAACAAACATCTGGAACAGTCCCGTTTGGAAATGGAACGGGAATCAGATCCTAACTGCCGGCAGTTACAAAAAGACTATATCCAATTTGTCCGGCAGTTAAGTTCCAGAGAAGCGGTTTCCAGACGTTTTTTCCTAATCTTTGAATACGAACCTTTCAATGTGAATCGGAAGGTGGAGGAAAAGGAAATCCTGGCAGCTTTGGAAACTGCTGCACAGACCGCAAAAACCTTTCTATATCAATGCGGCAACGATGTGCTGGTTCATGACAATGAAGATGAGTTTACAACCGATGTACTCTACACTTTACTGAACCGTACCAAATGTACCGAAACACCTTTGCCAAAACGGATTAACCAGGTACTTACCCGCTATATGGAATCTGGCCGTGAGCAGGAAGTGGATAACATCCATATCAATGAATTCATTGCACCAGAGTCTTTGGACTTTAAGCACAGCAACTATGTGCTGGTAAATGGCATCTACCATTCTTACCTGCTGGTGCCGTGCGATGGTTACAAAGCAAAAGTAATGCCAGGTTGGCTGTCCCTGCTTATCAATGCTGGCGAAGGAATTGACATTGACTTTTTTCTGCATAAACAGCCCAAAGATAAGATCCAGCAACGTCTTGGACAGCAAATCCGGATCAACCGTTCAAAGATCAAAGATGCCTCTGATACCAATGCGGATTTTGATGATCTGGATTCTGCCATCCGTTCCGGCTATTTCCTCAAACAGGGACTTGCTAATAATGAAGATTTCTATTACATGAATCTTTTGATTACAATTACGGCAGGTGATCTGGAAGAACTGCAATGGCGGATTCAGGAGATGAAAAAACTTCTCATCTCACAGGATATGGATCTGCGGTCTTGTTACTTCCTGCAAGAACAGGGATTTTTATCTTCCCTTCCTCTTGTAAACCTGGATAAGAAGCTCTATGAACTCTCAAAACGAAATGTCTTAACCACCGGAGCTGCCAGTTGCTATCCTTTCGTCAGCTACAGCATTTGCGATGACAACGGCATCCTATTTGGAGTAAATAAGCATAACAACTCTTTAGTGATTGCTGATATTTTTGACTCCAAACAATATAAAAACTCCAATATTGCGATTCTTGGCACTTCTGGATCCGGAAAAACCTTTACCATGCAGACTATGGCACTTCGTATGCGGCGTAAAGGAATCCAGGTATTTATCATCGCACCGTTAAAAGGTCATGAGTTTTATCGGGCTGCCAGAAATGTAGGAGGAACCTTTATCCAGATTTCTCCTGCCAGCCAAAACTGCATCAATGTCATGGAGATCCGAAAAGTAGATAACTCTGTCAATGAGCTGCTGGACGGTCCAACTTTAGACGCATCTGCCTTAGCCAGTAAGATTCAGCGTCTGCACGTTTTCTTTTCTCTGCTCATTCCAGATATGAGCCATGAGGAAAAACAGCTTTTGGACGAAGCACTGATTAAAACCTATGCAAGAAAGGGAATCACCCATAAGAATGAATCCCTCATTGATCCCAAACACCCGGAGCATTATAAAGCGATGCCAATTCTTGGAGATGTATATGATGTTTTGATGGAAACCGAAGATACCAAACGGCTGGCTCACATCCTGAACCGTCTTGTCCATGGCTCTGCTTCCTCTTTTAACCAGCAGACCAATGTAGACCTGACCAATAAATATACTGTTTTGGACATCTCAGAGCTGACCGGCTCCAGCGATCTCTTAACGGTGGGGATGTTTGTTGCTCTGGACTATGTATGGGATAAAGCCAAAGAAAACCGTACCGAAGAAAAAGCTATTTTCGTAGATGAAGTATGGCAGCTCATCGGTGCTTCCAGTAACCGCCTGGCCGCTGAATTTGTTTTGGAGATTGCCAAGATTATCCGGGCATACTCTGGTGCCGGTATTTTTGCAACCCAGGATCTTAATGACTTTTTTGCTCTGGATGACGGAAAATATGGAAAAGGCATTATCAATAACTGTAAAACCAAAATTATTCTTAACATGGAAGATGAAGAGGCACAACGTGTAAAAACCATTCTTCGTCTTTCCGAAACCGAAGTTATGAATATCACCCATTTCCAACGTGGAAACGGACTGATTTCAACAAACAACAATAATATCACTGTGGAATTTAAAGCTTCCAACCTGGAAAAAGAATTAATTACCACAGACCGACAGGAACTCCTGGAAATCTTGAAACGCCAGGATAAAAAAGTCGGTTAATGTTACCTGCAGCCCGAATGTGGCTGCTTTTCTTTTTAACAAAGGAGGAGATTTATGTTAAAACCAGCAAAACAACCTCATATCCGGCTAACCGCCCTTTTTCTTTGTGTCACGATGTTTCTTAGCACACTCTTTTTCAATGCCCATACCGCTTATGCTGCAGATGGAACCATTGATTATAAGGCAGGAGCCAAAATTCCATACGGGGACTATTATACTTCCCGCATGAGCTTTGATGGCAATAACACGGCTTATTGCGTTGAACCATTAAAGAAAACACCGGCTTCCGGAAAGTATCCTTATAACCTTTTGGGAAAAAATTCCCCACTCAGAAAAGCTCTTTACTACTTAAACGGTGGATATGGTTATGAAAAGGTAATAAAAGATCAATATTTCCAAGGATGGTCCGATGACAATTCTTATGTCATTGGTCATCTGGTCGTTTCCTATATCCATGCAGGAAATAATGGGGACACCGGTGCTTTTCATGGTGCACCTCAAAATTATATTGACAAAGCATTGGAAGTTGCCAACGCCATTGAAGGGCTTCCTGCCCCACCAGAATCCTTCCGTGCTTTTATCGTTCCTGGCAATGCTTCCCAAACTTTTGCAGGAAGCTGGTATCAGGTTCCAAACGGCTTTATCGAACTGCAGAAATCCTCTGCCAATACCGATATTTCCGATAAAAATGGCAATTACTCTTTAGAAGGAGCCAAATACGGAATCTACAAAGGGGAAGAACTGGTAGAAACTCTTGTTACCGATAAAAAAGGATATGCAAAATCCAAAGAACTGGCAGAAGGAAGTTACACCGTTAAAGAAATCAGTGCCCCAGAAGGATTTGCTATAGATCCTTCCGCCCATAATGTTACGGTAAAAGCAGAAGGAACATCTACCGTAAAAGTAAAGGATATTCCTCAAAATAATCCCGTAAAACTGCTCCTTAAAAAGCTGGATGCTGACACACAGCAAAATTCTGCACAGGGAACCGGCTCTCTCGCCAATGCCGAATTTACAATAAAATTCTATACAGAGCAGTCAGCTACCGATCCCGGAGCAAATGGTAAGAAACCGGTTCGCACCTGGATATTGAAAACAGATGCCTCTGGAGAAATCCATTTTACAAAAGATTATTTGGTATCCGGGGATGAATTTTTCTATGCCAGTGATGGAAAGACCGTCTGCTTCCCACTGGGTACAGTAACCGTACAGGAAACCAAAGCACCTGCCGGCTATCTTCCAAACGAATCTGTTTTCGTGCAGCAAATCACCAGTACCGGTACGGAAGAAACTATCTCTATTTATAACGCTTCTTCTGTCGAAGAACAGGTCTTCCGAGGCGGCGTCAAAATTCAGAAGCGGGATCTGGAAACTCAGGGAACACAAGCACAAGGAACCGCATCGCTTGCAGATGCCGAATTTACCATTACCACTTTGAACAAACAGCCGGTATGGGTAGGTGGAAAGCTCTATGAAAATGGTCAGGCAGTACTTACAATTAAATCGGATGCACATGGTATTGCTGCAAGTGCCGCTGATGCCCTGCCCCTTGGACATTACCGGATTGAAGAAACCAAAGCGCCTTCCGGATACCTAACCGATGGTGCAAAGGCTCTTGAATTTGACATCACCCAAAATGGAGAAATCGTAGATTTAACAACAGAAGAGACTTCTGTTTCTAACCAGATTATCCGTGGCGGTGTCAAAATCCAAAAACGGGATCTGGAAACGGGAGAAGCCAAACCACAGGGAAATGCTTCTTTAAAGGATGCAGAATTTACAATCACCAATCTTGGTCCAAATCCTGTTCTTGTGGATGGAACCCTTTACGAAAAAGATCAAGTAGTTCTCACTTTGAAGACAGATGAAAAAGGGCTTGCTTCCACAAAAAAAGATACTCTCCCTTATGGACATTACCGGGGTGATGAGACAAAAGCACCGGAAGGTTATTTGAACGAGGGAAAACTCTCTCAGGAGTTTCATATCACAGAAAATGGGAAAATTTTGGATTTAACTGCAAAAGAAACAGCGATTTCCAATCAGGTAATCCGTGGCGATTTAGAATTCGTAAAGGTATCTGACGGAGATTTAAACCGGCTGGCAAATGTCCCATTTTCCATTACCTCCAAAACTACAGGAGAAAGTCATACCATTGTAACAGACAAAAATGGCTATGCCAGTACCTCCTCAGAATGGAATAAGCACACTACAAATACCAATCGTGGGGAAACTTCTGAAGACGGAATCTGGTTTGGCTCTTCTAAACCTGATGATACCAAAGGAGCCCTGATTTATGATACCTATATTTTGGAAGAACAACGCTGCGATTCCAATGAAGGTATGAACCTCTTAAAAATTGAGGTCTCTGTATATAAAAATCACGTAGTCGTGGATATGGGAACTTTAACGGATGATCAGATTACCATTGGAACTACTGCCCTTGACAAAGACAGCAACTCCCACTTTGCCAAACCAGAAGAAAAAATCACTCTGGTTGATACCGTAGAATACGAAGGCTTAAAGAAGGGACAGTCTTATAAGCTCATCGGCACACTGATGGATCAGGAATCCGGAAAGCCAATTGAAATAGATGGAAAACCTGTCACAGCAGAAACCACCTTCAAACCAAAAAAATCTTCTGGTTCTGCAAAAGTGACCTTTACGTTCAATGCCTCTTCTCTGAAGGGCAAAACAATCGTAGTATTTGAAGAACTGTACCAGGAGGATTTAAAACTGGCTGTTCATGCGGACATTACAGATCAGGATCAGACTATCTATTTCCCAGAAATCGGGACCACTGCAAAAGATAAGGAAACAGATATGAATCTTTCCCAGGCAGATAAAGAAGTTACCCTTGTAGATACGGTAGCTTACAAAAATCTTCTGCCCGGCGAAGAATATGTTATGACTGGAACCCTTATGGATAAAGAAACCGGAAAACCTGTCGAAATAGATAAGAAAGAGGTTACTGCCGAAACCACATTTACTCCTAAAGAATCCTCTGGAACGGTAGATGTGATTTTTTCTTTTGATGGGACTTCCCTTGCCGGAAAAACCGTAGTTGTTTTTGAATCTGCTACTTATGACGGCAAAGAATTTGCAACACACGCTGATCTTGAAGATAATGGGCAGACCATCTACTTCCCGGAAATTGCTACCACTGCAAAAGACAAAGCAGACGGAGATCATTTTGCCAAAACCGATAAAGAGATTACTATTGTTGATACGGTTAAATATAGTAACCTAATTCCAGGAAAAGAGTATGCACTTACCGGTACCTTGATGGACAAAGAGACAAAAGAACCTCTTCAGGCAGATGGTAAACCGATTACTGCCACTACGACCTTTACTCCTGAAGATGCCTCTGGCAGTATTGAACTTACCTTTACATTTGATGGCAGCATCCTGTCCGGCAAAACAATTGTTGTCTTTGAGTCTTTAACGTATCAGGAAAAAGAGATTGCTGTTCACGCCGATATAGAAGACCATGAACAGTCTATCTACTTCCCGGGAATTGGAACTACTGCGAAGGACAAAGCGGATGGGGATCAGGAAGCCGTTGCTACGAAAGAAGTAACCATCATTGACACCGTATCCTACCAAAATCTGATTCCGGATACTCCATACAAACTGGTCGGCACACTGATGGACAAAACAACCCAAAAGGAAGTTATGATTGATGGAAAACCTGTCACGGCAGAAACAGAATTTACACCAAAGGATTCCAATGGTTCTGTCGAAGTCATCTTCACTTTTGATGGAAGCACATTGGCTGGACATGATGTAGTCGTTTTTGAAAAACTTTTTTCCCTTGAAGGAGAAACAGCACTTGAAATTGCTTCCCATGAGGATCTGGACGATAAAGGACAAACGATAAAACTTACGGAAGCTCCAAAAGACACACCTGAACCTTCCAAACCAGTCAAGACCGGAGATGAAACAACCGTTCTTCCTTATCTTTTACTGGCAGGTGCCGCACTCCTCTTTGCTGCAGGATTTGGTATCTTATATATCCGTAAGCGGAAAAAAGATAAGTAACTATCAATAGATATGCTCACAGGCAGCTTATTACGGCTGCCTGCTATAAAGGTGATGAATATGGAACAATCTCGTTGTAATGCCGATGCCAAACACATCCGGCATTTTTTAGATATTTGTGATGGAAATTGGCATTCCTGTATTTATGTTCGCTGTGTTTCCTGTAAAACCCCAGGTTATTGTAATGGCCCACACTTCTTATATCATCCAGATGAAAACGGCAGTCCATGTGTCCTGCCCATGGCAGATGCCCGTATGCTCTTCTCCCGCATACCGGAACCAACGGAATGTCTATCCGCCATAACACTGGAACAATTTCAGTCTTTATATGGACTCTACTTTGCAAAAGAAGCATTGACCGATAAGCCATGTCCTTGTTTTGCTTTACTGCGGCACCAGGAAGCATCTCATTATCACTGGTAAAAGGTTGCACTTTTGGCACTTTCTGCGTACAGGATAAGAAAGGAGGCGATTTTATGTTGAATTTCACTGCTATGATTCAAGGAATCGATACAATATTTACGAACTTTATTTTTATTCCTGCACTTTTAATCCTGTACCTGAAGTTTCGTCCGAGAAAGCCCTGGAACAAACGCACCAGAAATCTGTATCGGCTATGTATAGCTCTGATTTCTGTTTATGTCATCCGGATTTTCTGTGCAGGGTTCATCTTTACACCAGTAAATTACTCACGTTTTGCAGACAGCGGTTTCTTTCCGCTTATCAAGGCACTGTTCTATTCTTAGATTTTCTGCCATTTTGTGCCATTTAGTCCGAATCTGGGAGTAGTTTCTATGCCCATCCTATGGGAATTCATCACCTGCTTTCTTACAATATACGTATAAAACACGTAAGCGAGGTGAATCTTTATGAAACAGAAACAAATCCGCTGCCCATACTGCGGCAGCATCGCAATTTTAAGGGATGCGTCCTATGTATATGGAAATAAAGCGAAAGATGGAAAACTCTATGTGTGCAGTCACTTCCCACAGTGTAATTCTTATGTAGGAGTTCATCCTGGCACTACCAATGCCAAAGGAAAACTGGCAAACAAAGAGCTTCGGCAAAAAAGGATCCAAGCACACCGGGTATTTGACCAGATATGGCTAAACCACATCTTTACGAAATCGGAGGCTTACCGCTGGATTGCTGATAAATTCTGTCTGACTGCCAAGGAAGCACACATCGGAGAATTTAGCACTTATATGTGTGATCAACTAATTCTGGAATCCATGAAGATTCTGGAGAATAACCATATCCCTCTCAGGGCCATTGGTTGAAAGGGGGGATATGTATGATCATCCCGATGACAGATGATGAACGCCGATTGACAGAGGAGTACTTATATTTGGTACCTGAAATGGTAAAAAAATTGACTTCCCGTTGTGCTTATGTCTCATACGATGAGCAGCAAGACCTTCTGCAAGCCGGAAACTTAGCTTTATGCAAAGCCGCCATGAACTATGACAACACCCGTCCCTTTGCAGTTTACGCCAAAGTTGCCATACGAAATGCCATTTACAGTTATTGGAGAAAACTGCAAAAAGAACGAAAATACACCTGTTCCATGTATGCATCTTCCGAATTTGACATGGAACCCCTGCTTGTAGACCAAAAAACCGAACTATGGCAGGAACAATGTATGAACCAGGAACCCATTTATAAGCACCTGCAGTCCTTAGAAGCGAGAAGCTGCAATACACTAAGAAAAGGAATACATGCCCTGCTCCTGCAGCAAAAAGGATATACCAACCAAGAAATTTCCAAACATTATGGTGTCCCAATGAATCATGTCCGGGCATGGCAAAGCAAAGCCCGGAAATACTTACAGCAGGATACCAAATTATATACTCTTTTATCTTGAAGGGAGAACGATTATGCTGACACTTTATACTGCAGTCGGAATCCTACGATTCCAGGATTCCATAAAGGAACATAAAACACCGACTGTTATCAATAACCGGCAGGAATACGGACTGACAGAAGAAGAATTCTTTCTGTGGAGCAGCCTCGCATTTCAAATCCGACAGATCCATGAATTGCAGTCTGCTTTTTCCGAACGCTTGAAAAAACATCACCGTTCGGAAAATATCCCCATTGAACCTTACCTGAATCGGCTGCTGCTTCGAGGACTGGTTGTAAAAGGGGATGGTTTAACTGGTGTGGATGCCCTGTACCGCCTCTTAGGAGAACTTTATATCAGCCCATTGCAGGACAGTTTTTCAGTACGGCTTTTTACCTGCATCTATCTCTGCATGAAGAAAAAACTGCACACAAAGGAACTGATCCATTATCTAAAAAAGCCGGCACGGACTGCTATAGAGGACACGGTACTCCAAATAGCAAAAAAAGTACAGATTTCTACGGCAGAGCTTGTAACCTGTGTAGAACAGGGCATCCATCCACAAAATACAGAGCAACTTTTGACGCAGCTCTATGAAACCTCGGATGCAACATTCCGTACCCTGGCACAGGATATCCAATTCACCCATGCCGGTTATCCTGTACTGGAAGCCATCAGTAATTTGTACCTCAATAAACAGATTGCATTTGAAAAATTATAGGAAGGAGCAAATTATGCCAAAACCATTTCTTAATAAGCTGATTGTCCATGGGGCAATCGGCTTTTTCTGTGTCCTATTTGGATGTATTTACGGATTTATAACAGACGACCAGATATTTCTCCTTATGAGTCTTTGCATCGGTGTTGGAACTGCCATACGAATTGTGAGTCTGCTACATACCATCAAGATGCATGACTATACCGAATTAACTGGAACCTGTACAAAACGTGAAGTCAGCCCACTTACCAAGAAACAGAAAATTATTTTCCGTTCCACTGACCAGAAAGAATATCACTTTACATTCGATAAAAATATCCGCCTTTTATCTGGACATTATTATCGCCTATATTTCCGGAATGTAGCAAACCTTTCGGGTGAAGAAAAGGTTACTCCGGATTTACTTGCGTATGAGGAATTATCCCTAAATGAAGATGTTTCCCCGAAGAACTCTTAGATTTCTTCTCTAAATACAATAGAAGTGGATATGCCACTTTCACATACCCACTTCTATTATGCTTTATAAGTTTTCCTTCTGCCGTCCCAGTGAAATGACAAAAACCACTCCGAACTACCACGTATTCTGTCTCAAGGATGACAGCATAACAGCAATCGCAGGGAATAATAATCTATTGTATTCCAGAAGACTCTTCAAAAAATGGACAGTGCTTTCACTTTCAGGGTTTCAAAATGCAGTAACAATATCTTTTATTTTTCTACTGTGACCAATTTTTTCATATTAAGGGCAACTTTATACTGACAGTGAAAATTCCCGCTTCATAATTCACTTGAATATCACCACTTATTTGTATTACTAGCTTTCTAGTAGCATACAATCCGATACCACTGCTTTTTATCCTTGCTTCATCTTTTGTGTAAAACAAATCAAATATAGATTTTAATTCTTCATCACTAATATAATCAGAAGGATTGCTTATTTGTATATGACAATACTCGGATTCTCCCCACATGTAAAACATTATATCACCAGTACTATACTTTAAAGCATTATCTATTAAATTACATAAAATTCTAATTAATATTTTCTCTTGAGCAAGTATCCAAATGTTTCCATGTGGCAGTCTAATATCTAATTGTTCTGAGGCACGTTTTGAATTTTGAATATATTCCTTTAACAAAGAAGTGACTACCTCTGTAATATTGACTGATTTCATATCAACTTCGCTCTCTATTGCTTCACTCCAAAACAATAAATATAAATCGTCTACTAATTTTTTTAAATAATCCGCCTTTTTTTCAATATGTTCTATATAGCTATTAACAGGTTCATTCACATTTTTTTCTAATCTAATTAACTGCAAGTAACCAATAATAACAGTTAATGGAGTACGTAAATCGTGTGATAAATTTGCTACCATCTTTTTAAAATTTTTATCCTGTTTTTTTAGCTGATGTTCTTTTCGTTCATCTTCTTTAATTCGCTTGTTGATACTAAGTGCAAGGTTCTCAATATCTTTATCCAATACATTGACCGAGTAGATATGCTCATTATGTTCTATCCATTCTATAATTCTTCTAATTTCCCTCTTCAGATGAAAAATGTATAATATGCCTAATAATATAAACACTCCTGTTATTAAAAAGACAACTAGCAAACTTCATATCTCCTTATAATATTAGAATCTCATCACATGTATTCAAGATTGCATTATCATGTGAAACAATAATAATTATTTTATGATTTTTAATTTGATCGATCAACTGTAAAAATTGTTTTTTTCCACTCTCATCCATAGCTGAGGTAGGCTCATCAAAAATCATTACCTGACCGTCTTGCACTACTTGGCGAATAATTGCAATTTTTTGCTTTTCTCCACCGGAAATATTACTTGACTTTTCATTAATTTGCAAATCCCAATTATCTCTTTTCAAAATACTATCACCAAAGCAATCAACGGCTCTCTGTATACATTTTACATCAAGCTTTCGATATAAAGCAATATTATTATATATTGTATCTGCTATTAAAGTCGGCTCCTGTTCTGTTACACTGATTACATGTTCTCTTATATAATCCATATCTAAATTTCTCATTTCTGTATCGTTCCATATTATATTCCCTTGATATTCATCTACATACATACCCATTAAAATTTTAATAAGTGTACTTTTCCCACATCCGTTTTCTCCTTTCAATCCATAAACTTTCCCCTTTTTTAAGTTTGTAGAAAAACTTTTTATGGTTTCTTTCTGGTCATATGCAAAATTCAAATCCTGAATTCTAATTTGTTTGATTTCATTAAGTCTTATACACCCCTTAGACTGCTCCTTAATTTCTAAAATAGATTTTATACGTTCAAAGGATACATAAGCCTCTTGGTATTCTTGACCGTATGCCACTATTTCTTTTCCATATTCCAAAATCATATTAAAATATACTGAAATCATATAGAAATATCCTATTTGCATATCTCCAGTAAGTATCTTTTTTCCTCCAATCCAAAGTAAAATGCATACAGATATTGCCCCTACAATCCCTTCAAGATTTGCAAATGCCTGGATAGTCGCTTGTTGTTTAAATATAGATCGATATAATTTTTGATATGATGCTACTAACCTATTTGAAAAAAATGAATCCATACTATGTATTTTTATAAACTCTATTTTTTCTAATTGTTCCTGCAGTCTGGAGAAGAAATTGGATTTCTCCTCTTTCATTCCATAACTGCAATTATAAATACGCTTTTTGAAGCCAATATATATAAAAAAATAAAGTGCTAATAAAAACATTGTAACTATAAAAGCAATCGAATCCATTTTCCAAATCATAAATAAGATTATACCCGCTGAAAAAACTGAAAATATCAATTCAGTCAAGGAGCTGATGAAAAAAATAAGTACATCATTCGCATCATTGTTTATCCTTTGAGATAAGTACGATAAATCAGTTCTGCCAATTACGAGTGGCGAAACTTTTTTTAAATGATTTACAATTTCGAAATTTAATGAAAATGCTGCATTAGTCTGTATCCTTATATAAAGTATTTTATTGACATAGCAGACAATTTCCTTACCAACATACAATAACAGTAATAAAAATATGAATTTTAACATTGCTGAATATGTTGTTTCCACATTAAACATATTAATAAATTGTCCCATAGCAGCCGGTATAAATGTATTTAACCCGCACAGTATAATACCCAACAAAAAATATATCCCATATTCTATTTTATATTGAAAAACATATTTACTGCAAAATTTTATCATTCCAATTCTCCCTGCTATTTCATTGAGCCATTTCTTTCATCAGCTCCAACATCTCTTCTGCATTCCATTTTACTGAAGAACAAATCTTATTTTTATAAGCAGCACACCCACCATAACATACTGGAAAAAATGAACAATCTTTACATTCTTGATCCTTTACAACATCATAGGAAAGCCATTCTACAAATTTATTTGTAAGTTTGATTCCTTTTTCCAAATTACCGATACTTCGTTCACTATATCCAATATCATTCCAACATTTATACAACGCTCCATCTGGACCTATCACAAATGAATTTAAGCTAATTGCTCCACATACACCATAATTGCTCGGCTTAACACCTTGGTACATAAAGCCTCTCTTAATCCCTTCTTTATAAAACGCAATCTCTTCTTTTGCGTACTGTGGTCGTTCCATACATATATGATTATTACATACTCCATTAATATCATCTACTGGTGCTAAATAATAACCAACTCTACCTTTTAAACCATATCTTTCTAGCCAATCAAATATTTCTGTTGCTTCGTTTATATTTGTCTTGTCAACATTAATTCTTATCGAAATATTCAAAATATCCGCACATTCTCTTATATTGTCCAATATATGTTCGAAGGTAGGCTGATGATTATGGAGAATCCTTCTACTATCATGGGCTTGTTTTGAACCATCTAAAGTAACTTGAATATAGTGGATGTCCATGTCTTTTAATTTTTCAGCTACTCTTCTAGTCAATTTATAACCATTTGTGACCATATCCGCATTATATTTGCAACCAAGTGGCAAAACAGACTTTATCTTTTTGGTTAATTTTTCAATAGTTTCAATTGCCAATAATGGCTCCCCTCCATACCAAGATACCGTTAATTCATGTATATGCTGATATTTTTCTTTGAGCTGCGATGTTAATTGATCCTGAACAGTCTCAGACATAGTAATATATTCTCTCCCTTTTTCATAGCAATAGGGACAACAAAAATTACATGCCATAGTTGGGGCAATAGTTAATGTAAGATTTGAATCCGCAAACCTTTCTATTTTATTTCTTATAAGCAATTCTGCAAATTCATCTTTATCATCTTCAACTAGCATACCACCCTCTAATAATGCTGACTCTAAATCAGGCTTTGAACATTTTTTCCCTTCTTTCATTTCATAATATGATTTTTCATAATCAGTATCTAATTCCAGTATTGCAGATGTGACCGTATTGTAAATCAAACAACTTTTATCTTCTTTTTTCTCTATATTGTATCTTGATAATTTCATTATTATATCCTCTTTTCTTAATCTCTTGTTTTCACAGTGTTCTTTGCAATAATGAAAATGTGCCCAGCATATTGCTGAGCACATTTTCCTTTACTGACTACAAATATCTTTAGTAACGAATTACACATGTAGCCTTTTTAGATCCACAACCTTTATCATTGTAAACCCAGCAGATTCTTGTACTTTTGTCCTCTGATGCTTTGTTAATCCACTTCATTGCAATATCCTCCTGTAAAATATTTATTTATTTCAAAGTAGTAAGAGCTACTTGAAACACAAATTAAAGTTCTTGACGTTTCAATGCAAAATGCATTAAAACTATCCCCACCAGGCACGCACCCATACCATACATAATAGTTCCAACAACAATCCCATTTGTCATCCGATATCCACAAATATTATACATATAAGTGGTCGGGTTCATAACACAAAATGCTTTAAGAAGCACTGATTGATTTTGAAAATTCTCATATACCATAGGATAAGTAATCGCACCTGCAAAGAAATATACACATGATAAAGCTGCCACAATTCCTGTATTCTTTACTAAAACCGTAATCAAAACCGCCACAGCTTCCATTCCAATCATAGCTATCATATTTAAGGTAACCATTCCGATAAAAATCAAAAATTCCTCACCTTTATAATGAAAACCATACTTCCATGCTAATCCTAAGCCTAATGCAGTTTCCACAATATAATAGAGAATAAAAAAGTGAACATTTATCACCAGTAATTTACTTAAAAATAATTTGGTTCGATTTATCCCATATACGACAGAAGCTCTTATTGTTCCTTGATGAAATTCTGCAGATACCATTGTCGTAATATAGACAATTAATCCAATCCAAGAAAAAAAATTAATTGATAATGCAAATCTTGCGATTTCTGCAGCTTTTACATTATTCATGTCGTCTATGTAGCAAATCCAACCAATGCTATCTATATTTCTATAATCACCAAAAGTCATAAACAATGTATCATTTCCCACAACGAACGGTATAAAAAAAATAAATGCCATAAATACTAAAACCCACTTCGAGGCTCGCGAATATTTCATTTTATAGTACTCTGCTTTAAGCTGTCTCATTCGATTTCACCTCCGATAATAGATTTGTGTAATACTCTTCTAAGTCTTCTCCTTCATATCCTATTTTTTCTACACCAACTCCTCCATATACTAATTCTTTTGTTATATCAGAAATATTTTTATTATAACCAAATACCTTAATCACATTTCTTAAATAAACTTTTATTTGACTTTCTGGATACCTCTCATCTAAAATACAACTAGCCTTTTCCACATTGTCTACTTCGATATGAACATGACGACGACATTTCTCATCTAATTCTTTATCTGTAATCTGTTGTAACATTTTTCCATGATGTATAAATCCATATACAGTTGCAAGTTGATGTAACTCTGGCAAAATATGACTGGATATAAGTATCGTTGTACCATCTTCTTCATTCATATTCTTTAAGACTTCTCGCACATATTTAATTTTGGTTGGATCTAAGCCATTTATTGGTTCATCTAAAATTAGCAACTGTGGGCGACCAAGCAATGCAATTGCAATTCCTAATCGCTGTTTCATCCCTAAAGAAAAAGCCTTCACTCTTTTATTTCCAGCGTCCTTTAAATCCATTATTTCCAGAACTTCATCAATACTACTTTTTCCTGGAATTCCTCGTTGAGTACGCTGGATTTCCAAATTTTGGCGTGCTGTCATGTCCATATACAAAGCTGGATTTTCAATTAAACATCCTATCTTATTTCTTTCATCTTCAAGATTTTTTTTACCAAATAAACTTATCTCACCTGAAGTCGGCTTTGTTAGTCCTGTAATAACTTTCATCAGGCTACTTTTTCCTGCACCATTTTCTCCAACCAGTCCATATATCTCGCCCGCTTTTATCGTAAGATTTACCTGATTAAGTACCATATTTTTTCCGTATGCTTTACAAATATCTTTTGCTTCCAATATTTTTTCGGGTTCTTTCATTCTAATCACTTCCCTCGTTTCTTAAATCCTATAATGATAATGATAATGTCTAATTCTAACATTTCTCTTAAATCAGTTCTTAAATTTCCATAAAATTATAAATTTATCTTTATATTTTCCCACTCGCCTATGAAACCTTCAAATTATTTAAAACAGTAACTTGTATGAAATTACAAATCATGTTAGTATTTTTACCATACCTATTACCAAAGGAGTTTATTATGATTGATATATTATTAGTAGAAGATGATAAAGAAATTTGCTTTATTCTTACAGAATTATTAAAAAGAAACCATTACAATGTTTCAGCATATCACAATGGGATAGAAGCAATTGAAGCTCTTTCCTCTAAAAAATATGATTTAATGTTATTAGATTTGATGCTTCCCGATTTGCCTGGTGAAAAAATACTATTTCACCTAAAAAAACACAACAATTCTATTCCAGTTATTGTTATATCTGCCAAAAATCAGCCTGAGATTCGTATAAACCTTCTCCGATCCGGTGCAGATGATTATATAACTAAACCTTTTTATCATGAAGAAGTTCTCGCACGAATAGAAAGTGTTTTGCGCCGTTGCAGCGAAAGTCCCCAAACGGAATATTCCTTTAAAGATATTCGCATAAATGTGGATGATCACAAAGTACTTGTAAATAACACAGAGCTTACTCTGACTACTACCGAATATAACCTCTTACAGCTACTAATCAAACATCCAAAACAGACTTTTACAAAGGAATCTTTATATCAACTTATTTGGGGAAAAGATTATATTTCAGATGATAATACTCTCAATGTCCATATAAGCAAACTAAGAAAAAAACTAGAGCATATAGGAAACCAAGCCCCTTATATCGATACTATATGGGGAATAGGTTATAAATTACACCGTTAGAATAAATTCACGCAAAAAATACCATTACAAAGATTAATCTGTAACGGTATTTTTTACCCTATTCACTTTTTTCATACTTTCAAACAACTAGGTATACCCTCAACAATTTTTTCAGGCACAAACACTTCATTAACTATCACATACGTCCAAGCACCATCTGAGTTATCCGTAGTTTTAGACACTACAATGGCTTAACTTCCACGCAGTATATATTAAATCTACGAATTACAAATGCAAAGACACAACTTCGAACCACTACATATTCCTTTCCAAGGTAACGGTGATTGTGGTCTATGAAAATCATTTGTATTTCAGCTGACCATAAAAAACACCGTTGCAGATTCACTCCCCCACAACGGCATCTTTCATTTTTTTTATTCGATTTTATCTTCTCCTGTTGCCTTTATAAATCTCATAACCTCATCAATGGTTTTCCCAGATGCTACCAAAGCCTTAAACAGCTCATCTTTCTGCTTCTCTTCTATCTCTTTTTGAATCTCTTTTGCTTTATGACGCAGTTCCTTTAAATCGGACTCTTTTGTACGAATCTCCTGTTCCACATACTCCAGTTGCTCTTCCAAAGATGTGTTTTCCAGTTTTTTTCGTCTTGCCATAATGCATCCTCCTAATAATTTTTCCTCATTCTACCACATTTTATCTACTCTGAAAAGGTAGTAGTGTTTTATGAAAATTTTATATCTATTTGGGATTATCCTCATAAAATACTACACTTCCAAGCATTTTGACACAAAAATTATTATTTCGAATCGCAAAATACTATATATGGTATTTTATCATTGACCTTCGCTATATCTTGTGTTACTATGATATTGTATTTAAGTTTTGTGTTATCCCTTTATAGGGTGTCTGGATACTATCTCCAGTACACATGCAGTTTAAGTTGGAAAATCGTGTCATTATAATGCCGTTTTATACGGTGCTATAATGGCACTTTTTTTATTTATCACTATTTTATCGCCCAAAGGGCAGAAAGGAGAATTTTTATGTCATCTATTATCATTGTAACAGGAAGGGTAACTGCCGATCCGGTTATGCAACAAGCAAAGAACTCCGGAACTGAATACATCAGTCTGGGGCTTGCTACCAACCAGAGAGGTCAAAACGGAAAGGAAGAACCCATCTTCTATCAGTGTTACTGCAACAAGTTTCTTGCAGATCGACTGATAAAAGCCGGTGTCAAAAAATCAACGTGTCTCATGGTCTACGGAGATTTAGAACTCCATCCGTATATTCACCAGAAAGGCAATAATGCAGGTCAAGCAGCTATCACGCCGCAAATTATGGTAAAGGACTGGCAGTTCTTACCTGCGAATCGTAATGATACCAATGCAGCAACACCTGTACCGGGGAATCCAATGGTCGGAAATCCGAATGTTCCACCAGTACCAGCAAACGGTGCTACTTATAATGGAAACCCGGGAATGAATCCTTCCGGTACCGTGCCTACTGGCGCAATGCCAGTCAATAACAATATGATGCCACAGGCCGCACAACAGATGTCTTATGCTCCGGCAGGGGGATCGGCTTATGCACCACAGGGATTTACGGCTGGCAATGTATCTGGTGATGGATTTACCAATATTCCGGAAAATACACCACCACAGCAGCTTCCATTCCCGTAAATTATCAAAGATCCCTAAAATGAAGGAATTGCGACTTTCCAGTATCTACTGGTCTGCTGCAATTCCTTTTTCTATTGAAACAAACATGGAGGAAATGAAGTGAATACACAAAAGAAATTTCTTAAAGTTCTAAGTATGCTCACAATAATTTTGTTAATTGCAACTATATTCATACCAGGAAATGGAAATCGTAATGCAGTCGCAAGTATCGGAATCCTTGGCATCCTGCTGCTATTTCTTTCCACACTTCTTCCTAAAATCTATAAACTGACTCTAAACCTACTCAAGAACCAGGGCAAAACAAGCCCTTGGTCTTCTTTGAAATCATCTGAGCCAGTTTCCGAAACAGAAGAATTGCTTTGGAGACAAATCAGCTATCAGATTACCGACAAACTACAGGCTGCATTTCCAAATGCAACATGGGAATTCCAGAAGCCGCCATCCATGAAGCAGCTTCTTTGCGGAAATCCCATACGTCTGAGAACCTTTCATACGGAGGACTACAACTTTGCGGAAGCACGTATGAACCAATACGGATATCTGGAACTTCAAATGCTGACCATTGCCAGCCTCAAAAAGACTGTCACAGTTACCGATGAGGACGATGTTCCTTTTGCTGATCCGGAATCCTGGTATTCCTTAATTGGCAAGAAAAAACTGGAGAACCTTATCGGACAGCTCCATGCGAAAGGACACCATAAACTCTATATTAATGAAAACGGGCAAATTTACATCCAAAATGGTGATACAGCGGAAATCAAGGATTGTTTTGATTATTTCCCGCCACGAAACTATTGGGATATTCTCATTTCCATCTTCCAAAAAGATGAATTGACCGCAAAAGAAAAGGACCAGGCACTAGAATTATCCTGGATAAAAGAATAAAGGAGGAAATACTATGCCAAATACAAACTTTGTCCCTAACTGGACTTTTGAAAGAACGCTACCATCTCCATTTGACAGCTATTCCGGGAAAAGTGCAGTGATGAAAGACATCGCTTCCAAATACTGTAATCAGCCTAAAAAACGGGCTACTCTCCATTCTGCTACTTTGCAGGCAGTTTTTTCTTATATGAATTTGGAAAATCCACCTGCTGGAAAAGCAGAGGAAGAACTCGGAGCCATTGGAAGCCAGGCAAACAATTTTACAATCGCAGAATATCCAAGCCGTACCGGGTTGCTGCATGTAGTGGTCTACAACCGTATGACTGGGAAATTTATAGCCGGAAAGTATGAAAAACCTTTGGATCTGGACAGTAAACCAGAGCCATATCAGTTTAAAAAAGATGAAGATTCCGGAAGTGCTCTTTATTTTGCTTTAATGCCTACTTTCCTTTCAGATGACGAATTCAATGAAAAATATCAGGAATTAAAGCAACACCGTGATGACGGTTTTCCTGACCTGCCCAAAGCTGCAGAAACGGCTGCGGTTCTTTGTGATAACGTGTACCGCAGGATCCGTTATGGTGATTCCCTTCCTATCGGGAACATCAAAGTTGACACTCCTGCAAATGGCGTGCTCCAAAGACTTACACCACTGAATATCCAAAAAGGTGTTTATGCACCAACGGAAATTATCCAGGGTACCTTTCAGGTATTAAAAGGTGGACATCACTATACTGCTTCCGCCGTTTCAATTCCCAAAGAAGATTTTGTCGATAAATACATCCTGTCCAATTCTCGGACATTAACTCCCCAAGAAGAATCAACCGTTCCTATTCTCGAAGATTGGTATGTAATCCCAAAAGAAATCCAAAGAATATGCGAACATGCCAAATTAACAACTGACAGCAAGCAACCTATGAGGAATTTTATGCTCCGTGGGCCTGCTGGAACGGGAAAGACCGAAGGTGCCAAAGCCATTGCTGCAGGACTTCACCTGCCTTACCGATGCATCACCTGCTCGGCAAATACAGAAATTTTTGACCTTCTTGGACAGATTTTACCTGATGTAGATGAAAAACAGCTTTCTTTGGTAGGGGAACTGCCCTCTTTTCAAGACATTACCCTCGATCCGGCTACTGCCTATGAAAAATTAACGGGTACTTATGATGAAAAGGTATCAGAAAATACAGTTTATGAAGAATTGATCCATCATATATCTGAGGAAATGAAGCAGAAACAAGCTGCTACCTCCAGCAGCCAACAGTTCCGCTATGTGGATACACCACTGGTTGAAGCCATCCGAAACGGCTATCTGGTAGAAATACAGGAGCCTACGGTGATTGCCAATCCTGGTGTACTGGTAGGACTTAATTCCCTATTGGACCGTTGTAACAGCGTATTTCTGCCAAACGGGGAAGTCATCCATCGGCATCCGGATACTACCATTGTAGTCACAACTAATCATGACTATGCCGGCTGTCGTCCCATGAACCAGTCTGTCATTTCAAGGATGAATATGGTCATAGATATGGATGAACCGGATGAAGAGACCATGGTAGAGCGTGTTCTTGCTATTACCGGATGTTCCGATAAAAAATCAGTACGTACCATGACACAGATTGTACGTTCCATCGCACAGTATTGTCAGGATAACCTGATAACAGATGGCTGCTGTGGAGTCCGGGAATTAATTGCCTGGGTTCAGTCTTTTATGGTATGTGGCGATATACAGGAAGCTGCTCATTATACCATTTTATCTTCCGTCACTGCCGATTCTGAAAGCCGTATCGAAATTGAAGGTTCTTGCTTGGATACAGTTCTTGCATCATAACACACTATTGAGGAACACCTTTTATACCGAAGCCGAACTACGCAAAACTCTGGCAGAAAATCTCGTTTATTTAAGAAAATCCAAGCAGACGAAACTCTCTCAGAAAGCCGTAGCAAGACTTCTGCATCTACCGGAAAAAACAATTATGAACTATGAAAATGGGCATACGCTTCCATCTGCTTACGCCGTCTTTCGGTTAGCCCAGTATTACGGCTGTACAATGGAAGATCTCCTAACCCAAAATATGAAAAAGAAAGAAAGGTGAAAAAATTGAATAACACTCAAAAAGCTTTAAAAAGAATGATCCGGGATACGGAGTCAAAAATCACTGATGAAGAACTCTTTCTTTCATCGGCTTTCCAAAAATACCAAACATCTCTGGCGAAAGCGGCTACTGGCCGTTCTCGCTATGGACTTCAGGTGCTTATGGAATGGGACAGTTCTGAAAATGCAGACATCGCTTATACAGATAATTATAGAATTCACTGTAACGCCGCAAACTCGATAACCCAAAGCTTTCCTTCCCGATTTCTGCGGTCACAAAGCCTGACTGGTCTAACTGGACATGAAATCGGACATCTGCGTTACTCTGATTTTGCATCACTACAGCTTTATCTGACCAATATGGAAAATGGTTCCTTCTATCCAGAAGCACCAGACAATCTGCCTTCTGGATACAAGGCAAATCTGCAGGACATCTTAGATGCCATGGAAGAAAAAGATAATGCAACGTGTCTGACTCTATCCCGCTGTGCTGCACAGTTTAATAATATACTGGAGGACATCTACATTGAAGCCCGGATGTGTGAAGAATATCCCGGAACTTTTAAGCAGGGAATACAGATCAATAATCTGCGGATGTCTGAATTGATTCCTTCTATACAGGAACAAATTGACTGTGGCTATCAGCCGTTTTCCATTATGAGCAATTTAATTTTGTCTTATTGCCGGACTGGTAATATAAATAACCGCACGAATTATTCTGGAGAATACACAGACACCCTTTCAGACTGCATGGATTATATTGACGATGCTTTAATTGCCACACAGGGGAAAGAACGCTTACGTGCTTCCAACTATCTTTTAGTACTTTGCTGGAACTATATTCAGCCTATGGTAGAGTTAACCAGAGAGTCTTTAAAAAAGCAGGATAGTACCCAAGTTGGCGATGCTCTGGAGGATCTGCTGCGGAAAGAATCAGGTAGCGGATCTCCTCTTCCAACTGGTAAAAACGGAGGAATCCCTAAAAACATTCCAGGTCCTACAGTAAAATCAAAAACTCCTATAACCTGTGACTTATCTGGTCTTGATCCAAATTACAGGCAAGATGCAATCAACCAGGCAGAAAAGGTACTGCAGGAAGAAGGAGGAAGAATTGAACTTGCTAAAACTACAGCAGTATTAGATGGAAATAATCCAGGAATCACATACGCATCACAGTATGCCGGTTCCGGTTATGAAAATGCAGCGAATGATCTTGCACGCATCCTAAATGATGTTGCTACGGAAAAAGCCCAAAATGATTATGAACAGGAATTAACAGAAGACTTGCAAAAATCGGCGGATGAAATACATTACGGAAATGCCCATGCAGGCATCCATGTAACAATCCACCGCATCAATCCAGTTTCCGACTTTTTTATCAAATCTTATCAAACAGTTGCTTCCCCTCTTTTGCGGACCTCCAAAAGGCTGCAAAGTTCCATTCTTCCTTTATTAAAAGAAGAGGCAGAAGGCGGGAAACAAAAAAACCTGTTATTTGGTAAAAGGCTGGATATGCGGGCTTTACACCGAAAGGACGGCGGTATCTTTACCAGAACCAGGCTTCCGGATGAAGAACAAAAACTTTCCGTGGGACTTTTGGTTGATGAAAGTGGTTCTATGGGCTGGGGAGATCGTATTACCCATGCCCGGAAAACTGCAATCGTGCTGTATGATTTCTGTATGAGCCTGGGAATTCCTATTACCATTTATGGGCATTCTACAGATTCTAAGGGTGTTGCTTTGTATTCCTATGCTGAATTTGATTCTCTGGATGCCTCTGACCGTTACCGGCTGATGGATATGTCTGCCCGTAATGGCAACCGGGATGGAGCTGCACTTCGTTATGTTGCGGAACACCTGGCAAAGCGTCCGGAATCACAAAAACTCCTCATCATAATCTCTGACGGACAGCCCGCAGATTGTGGGTACAGTGGTACGGAAGCAGAAGCAGATCTTCGTGGTATCAAGAATGAATATCGTAAACGTGGCATTGTGATCTTTGCTGCAGCAATTGGTGATGACAAAGAAAACATCCGCAGAATCTATCAGGATGGTTTTTTAGATATTACCAAATTAGAAGATTTGCCCAAAAATATGACACAGCTTGTAAAACAATATTTGAAATAGAAAGAAGGAAAACATACATGAGTGAAAATTATCAAAACTCAATTACAGATCAGATATGCAAAGTACAGACCAGTAAAAAATTAATTGCACTGTATGACCGTCTCCGCTACACAAGTTATAACAGCTATGCACAGCTTCATGCAAAAGGAGAATTTGAAGAAAATGGTCATAAAGTTCACTCCCTTATTGGAATCTCCATACAGGATTACTCTAGTGGTACCGGTGATAAAAATATTATCACCCGTTTTCATCTGGCACCCGAACAAATTCAATTTCTGCTGTCCAGAGTTACCGCTGGCTTTCCTGAATTTGAATGGTCGCAAAGCAAAATATTTGGTGTGCCGGATGGCAATGGCTATTCTACTGCACAACAGTTTTTTATTTCCCGCCACGTATATAACAACCAGCAGGAAATACTGACCAGCCCATGGAGAATTCAAATTAATAACGGAAAAGGTATCAAGAAAAAGAATCATAACGGCGGCACTTATATGCAGGCTCAAAGTTTTATCTCTGAAAAAAGTGCTTTTATCCAATTGACAGATATGGATTTTTATATGCTGTTAAAACGTGCTGATTCCTATATCGTAAATTGGGAAAACTACGTTGCATCCTTCCTGATTCAAAACGGCAAACAACAATTTAAAAAACAACAGGACGCACGAATGGCACAAAATATACAGCCACATGAAATGTCTTCCTATATGCAAGAACAACCACAAGAACAATATCTGAATGGTATGTATGTCGCTTAAAGAATTTCAACAAAGAAGCAGCCGAAAAGACTGCTTCTTTTTATAAAGGAAAGGAGATTTCTATGGATTATGCCACAACACTAAATATTGACCAACAAGGGCGGATCATTATTCCTGCCAAAGTAAGAAAAGCCCTACAGCTTCATACAGGCGATGTATTGATGCTGGAAGCTGACACACGCAACATCTGTCTTCGTAAATGCGACTCCCATATCCCTATGGATATCCGGTTAGACAGTTTTCTGGATATTTTACATAGTAATGTCCCTTGCCGGATCCTGTTATGTAATGATTCCAAAATCATTGCTTCCAAGAATTATCATACAGCACTTAATATGCCTGTAACAGAAAGTATTCAAAGGCTTCTGCAACAGGGAAAGATGAAATTATTCTCTGAAAAGGAACGCATATACCCTACTATGACAGGAAAATATCCCATATCAGTCTTTTTCCCTATTTCTAAAAAAGACGAATTTGGTGAAACGTTGGGACTTTTACTATGTGCAAAAAACCAACAGCCTTTCAGCGAAATGGATTTAGGCTGTGCCAAAATGACTGCGGCGGCGATTTCCCGCTACATCCAACAAAATTATGAAAGGAAGGTGACATAAAATGAATGACTTAATGCTGCATCGGGCAGCACAATTATTAGAAGCTGAATTTGGTCCCCAATGGCGTACTGTCGCTGACATGCTTGGAACGGAAGGATTGCGAAAACGTGTAGGAAAGGAACTGACTTCTTTCATGGCATACCCAGAACGTGGAGAAGGCGGTAACAGCCAGTGGCGTGGTAACTGCTCCCCCGAAGTGGTTGCAGCACTTCTACGCTATTGCTTGGACGATAAGCGATATTACGGAAAAGATACCAGCACCTTTACCCTCTTAGATCCTATGAGTGGCTCTGGGACTTCAAAGGCGGCTGCTGACCGTTATCAGGTACGCTCCCTGCTCTATGATCTAAATCCGGCACCTGCGTATGGAAAAGGTAACTGGAATGCTCTAAAAGATGAAGTAGAGGATTCCGCTGATCTCATCTTTTTCCATCCACCCTACCATAATATGATCCAGTATTCCGGAAATATCTGGGGAACCCCTCACCCGGACGACCTATCCCGCTGTGAAAACTATTCGGATTTTCTTGAAAAACTAAATCACTGTATCCGGAAATTTTTCCTGGCACTTCGGAAAGGTGGGAGGCTTGCCATACTGGTAGGCGATATGCGGCTCCATGGTAAGTTCTATAGTATGCAGAATGATTTAATGCGGATGGGTGATTTTGAATCCTTTCTGGTAAAGGGCCAGTTTAATTGTGTTTCTGACAATCGGACGTACAAAAAGCCTTTCATCCCCATTGTGACAGAATATGCTCTGTTGCTGAAAAAAACAGATTCTTTCATTATCCCCTTCAGCATCCGGCAAGAAGGTGTGTTTTCTGTACAAAATACAGATATTCTTGCACTGACTTGGCATCATCTAATCCGGATGACAATGGAGAGTATTGGAGGAAGAGGGGCTTTAAAAGACCTGTACGATTTATTAAAGGAACACCCAAAAGCGAAAAAGAATCCGCATTATCAGGAACGTATCCGTGCCACCTTATATGAACACCCAGACGAATATATACCTGTATCGAAAGGATATTTTCGTTTGAGTTACCCTGTTACATAAAAACGAGCCATGAAAAACAGATTTTCTATGACGCTACAAAAGGAGTGTGAACACTATGACAAATCGAAAGCACCATGTGAAAGATAAACAAATAACGACACTCTCTGGATGGTTTCATTCTCCGCTACGGGTTGGGGAACGTGCTATTATTTCCGGGGTCAATGGTTTCTCTATTCTGACATCTCCTATCCTAACGATTTTGGAAGTATCAAATGACAGTATCGTTTTCGAAACAGAAAATACCATTTACCATTTGGTTCATACACCAGAGACCGTATCGGAAGTGATGTGTGCTTGAATAACATATATGAATTGGGAAGCAGGCTTTGTGAATTGCTTTCAACTTTGAAGAAAAACCGGGAATACGTTCCACTTGAAATTTTACAAACACAGTATCGGGTGCCTTATGAAACCCTAAAAAAGCAAATTGATGATACAGCGACAGCTTTTGTAAAAGAAATTACATTATCAAAGCTTATGATAAATCCAGATGTATCTCTGGAAGAGCAGATTTCTGTTATCCAACAGGCCATTACAACATCCGGGATGCTCAAAGAAATGAGCTATACCTTATCAAAACTGTATGATGTGGAACTACTGCACAGGCAGGCATTAAAATTAAGGACATATATTGAAGATGCTCTATATCCATATATTGCCCTTCAGGATTGCCTTGTCGTTGATATGGAACGTATAGAGGATACGCCAATTATCTACAATACAATTACCCAAAAGGTTTATGAGAATGGGCAATGGAGTAAACAGGATTTGGATCTGCATGGGAAACTATTAATCTATGTAAAATCCAGTCCTCCTATGCCTGCAGCAACAGAACAAATAAACAATGGATTCTAAATTCAAGAATTTTTTATGTCAAGAAGGGAAACTTTTATGGGTTTCCCTTCTTATGAAAATAATTTCAGTTGTTCATATTCTGCTGTCCGATTCAACAGTATGGGCTTCTTAGCAAGAATAAATTCTACCGCTGCATCCTCCATAATCCAATCTTCCAGTTCTTGTCGTTCCAAAAGCAATGGCATCCGTTCATGCACCGGTGCTACAGAAGCATTTGCCTGCGTAGTCAGAATTACAAAACGATTTTGACCATTATAGATTTGATAACACCCTGCCATAAATAATGTGGCATCCTGCTTTGGACTTTGAAAAGTATATTTTTCTTTGTTTTTACTCCATTCGTAAAAGTGATGGGCAGGAATCACACATCTTCGATGCAGCACACTGTCCCGAAAGGTCTTCTTGTCCAGTATCGCCTCTGCCCTTGCATTGATAAGCAGTCCCTTTCCCTGGAACCCCGGAAAGCCCCACTGCATCTGCCTCGCAGCCACTTCCTTACACTCCTTTGTAAGAATGACTGCAGATTCAGACGGGTGGATGTCCTGTCCATGCTCTATCTTTAAACGCTGGTCCAGTTTCCTTACAATCTTTTCAATTTCCCGTGAAGTTTCATCATCCACATAATATCTTCCGCACATTTTCTGTCCTCCTTTTTCCTATTTTACTTCATCCCTGGTATCTTATACAACCAGTTTCCATGCACAATCCTCCGGACAAAAGAGAAGCACAAAATTGATTTGTTTTCCCAAAAGTACCGCCTGACATCTATACTTCCAGTTCAAAATTCCCGCATACCACTGCTTTTCTACAGTCAGAACCTGGATATGATTGATTTGAATAATCTCTTCATCCTCCCCTTTTACCTTCAGCATCAATGGCAGAGATTTTCCGGTAGCTGTGAACCAGCACTGGACTGCCACCTCATGATAGGTTCCGGATAAAGGCTCCTGCTCTGTATGCTCTGTATTTATTCCGATTCCAAATGCCACCTTTCCTTCCCCCTTCCCGCTATTCTGTCTTTAATTTCTCATAGTCCACAGAACGTTTTTCCCGTGAAATGCCACCACTCATGTGATCAATACACCCACCTAAAAAAGCCGCACGTATTACCGAATCATTCCCATACCGTTTTCTGATCTGATCTATCGTTTCATCCATTTTTTCCAGTTTCTCATAATCATTCGTATCAAACAGATTTAGTTGTCTCATATTCACCTGATCCTTGATGCGGCTGGTATGGATTCCCAGATGCCGGATGGGTGTCCCATCCCAGAGCTGGTCAAATAACTGGCAAGCACACTGATGAATCTCTATCGTAATATTGGTTGCATTCTGAAGCGTCATCTGGTGACTGGCATAACTGAGATCATAATTCTTGATCCCTACTGCAATCACTTCTGCCCTGACTCCTGCTCCACGAAGTCTGCTTCCTACTGTCTCTGCCAAAGCCAACAGCACCAATTTTGCTGTAGATGCATCTGTCACATCAAAAGGAATCGTTGTAGAATTGCCGTATCCCTTATTAGCAGGCGGGGCCGACTGGACTACAGACACATCAATCCCATTTGCAAACCCCCAGACAACTTCCCCATGTTTCTTCAAATGTTGTTTTAAGTAACTCGGATCACTCTTTGCCAAATCTCCTATGGTCCGAATTCCCAACTTGAAAAGTGTCTTTGTTGTTGCCCGTCCTACAAAAAACAAGTCGCTTACCGGCAATGGCCACATCTTTTTCTGTAACTCAGACTTCCATAGTGTGTGCACTCTGTCGGGCTTCTGAAAATCACTTGCCATCTTAGCTAACAGTTTATTCTCTGAAATACCGATATTCACTGTAAATCCAAGCCGTTCCTTAATCTGTCTCCGCATCTTCTCCGCCGCTTCCACTGGTGTCCCCCAAAGCAATTCCGTTCCAGTCATATCTACAAACGCCTCATCTATCGAGTATTGTTCCACTGTGGGAGAATACTCTTGCAAAATTCCCATAAAAGCTTTGGAACACCTCTCATACAATCCATAATTCGGAGGCACTAAGATAAGATTTGGACATTTCTGTTTTGCTTCCAAGATTGATTCACCTGTCTGTATCCGATATTTCTTTGCTGGAATGGATTTTGCCAAAATGATTCCATGACGCATCGCCATATCCCCACCTACCGCTGACACCTGTTCTCTTAAATCGCCTTTCCATCCCAAATGATGCAGCCGATATACCGCTTCCCAGGACAAAAAGGCAGAATTTACATCTATATGAAAAATCACTTTTTCCAAACTCACGTTCCCCTCCTTTATATCTCATTATATAGAACATACGTTCTGAAATCAAGAGATAATATTTTCCATATCCATGCTTCCTCTATATATAGTAATTTTCTTCTCAGGATAAACAATATATAGTGCTTTTATATTGACACATACTATATATAGTGTTACACTTACTATGTAATTATTATTTGTGTCATCCGGAAAGGATATACGCACGCAGTTTAGGTTTGTAAAAGTGTCAGAAGTATACCACGCTACCAGCAGGGACTTCTGGCTTTTTTATTTTGCAGGAAACTGCACGCATTAGAGAATGAACATCCGTGTCATTCTCTTTTTTTATGCCTGAACGCAAAGAAAGGAGGAAGAAAAACCGGAACAAATAAGAATTACAACTATACCATAGAAAAGGAGACAAGAATAAAATGAACCACTCTAATGAATTATCAAACGTGGAAAAAATCAAACAACTGGTGGACCATCTGAATTTACAGCGTAACGCTTATTATAATGAGAACAGTCCGAATATCAGTGATGCGGAATATGACCGAATCTTCGATGAATTAGTGGAATTAGAAAAGCAGACAGGCTTTGTCTTATCCAATTCACCGACACAAACCGTAGGCTATACTCCCATCAGTGAACTTCCCAAAGTAAAGCATCCGGTCCCTTTGCTCTCTTTAGATAAGACAAAGCAGGTACAGGACTTGATAAGTTTTGCCGGTAAGCAGCCAGTTCTGTTTATGCTGAAGTTGGACGGATTAACGACTAAATTAGTCTACGAAAATGGAACACTTGTAGAGGCTTCCACGCGTGGCGACGGAGAAATTGGGGAACTTATCACCCATAACATCCCTGCATACGTTGATGTCCCTCTCTCAATTCCATATAAAGGCCGGCTGGTGATTGTTGGAGAATCCTTCATCCCAACCAATGACTTTGAGCGTTTAAAAGAAACCCTCCGAGATGGAAAAGGAGAACCTTACAAAAATGGGCGAAATCTGGCTTCTGGCTCTGTGCGAAGTCTTGATCCGGCAAATTGTGCAGGACGCTGTCTGCACTTTATGCCTTTTAATGTTCTGGAAGGTCTGGACTCTCCATTTCTCTTTCCAGACAGCAGATCTATAAAGGTTTCCAGCCTGTTTGACTATGGCTTCCAGCCTTGTCCTTATATTATTGCAACCCAGCCTTTAACCTTGGATCTTGTAAACCAGTATATTGAAAATCTGACTGTTCTGGCAGGCAAAAAACATCTGCCTATTGACGGAATTGTAATGATTTTCGACAGTCTGGACTATTCCAAAAGCTGTGGGCGTACCGGACATCATTATAAAGATGGACTGGCTTTTAAGTTTGAAGACGAAACTTACGAAACCACTCTTCGCAATATAGAATGGACACCCACCCGTTTCGGAGAAATTGCACCTGTGGGAGTTTTTGACTCTGTGGAAATTGACGGATGCTCTGTTTCCAGAGCAACCCTTCACAATCTGACCTTTATCAAAGAATTAGAATTGGTGCCAGGTTGTAGAATTTCTGTATCGAAACGTAATATGATCATTCCTCATATTGAAGAAAATCTGGAACGTGGTCATTACGTAGATGCAGTTCCCCCAGTATGTCCATGCTGTGGTTCTCAGACTCGTATCTATCAAAGAAAAGGAAATGATGGGCGTCTCATTGAAACAGTGCATTGTGACAATCCCAACTGTGATAGCCAGATCCGAAAACGCTTTACACATTTCGTTGGAAAAAAAGCAATGAACATCGAGGGACTCTCCGAAACTACCTTGGAAAAATTCCTGACTTTGGGTTATCTCCAGACATTTCCGGATATTTACCATCTAAATGAACATCAGGAAGAAATCTTACAGTTGGAAGGTTTCGGTAAAAAATCCTTTGAAAGATTATGGAATTCCATTACTTCCAGCCGTAATACTACCTTTGTCCGATTCCTGGTTTCCATGGATATTCCTATGGTCGGACGAACCAAAAGCAGGATTTTGGATACAGTATTCCACGGCAGTCTGCAGGAATTTTTTGACGCTGCCTCTGGTGACTATGATTTCACCCAGTTAGATGACTTTGGTGATACTCTGAATCAGAATATCCATGACTGGTTCTCTGATGAAAACAATCTAATTCTCTGGCACGAACTCCAAAAAGAACTTATATTTGAAGAAAGAAAGGAAATGAACACTATGATGAAAGAAAATGTATTTACAGGATGTACTATCGTTGCAACAGGAAAACTTGCTCATTTTACAAGGGATGAAATCAACTCCAAGATCATTGAGCTTGGAGCAAAAGCCGGCAGTTCTGTCACAAAAAAGACAGATTATCTGATTTGTGGGGAAAAAGCCGGAAGTAAATTGACAAAAGCTCAGGCTCTCGGTATTAAGATATTGTCTGAAGATGAGTTTCTTGAGATGATTGCGTAAGGAGAACTCTATGAGTATCATTACATCCGTTTTTCATATCTATGGATTTCTTATTACAGAAGAGGCTGCTAATCTTATCCTTCGATATACAGAGAAAGTTTTTCCTGATTTATACAAAGAGTTCTCTGATCCAGAACCACTCTTAGCCTTTCAGGAATATCTTTGTGAGAAACTTGATGGCTGTCGTTATGGCACTGCCGAGTCTATGACGGTATGGAGGATCAAAGATCGGGAAGAACTGGACTTAAATCCAGGAGAAGAATTTTATATCATTGAACTTAAAAATTCTTCCCACTTATTTTCACAGACGTATTCTTCTTATACGGAAGTTATCCAAGAAATTCAAGAAACGTTTGGTGAATTACTTCCTCCGGATTTTCCATTAGATGATTTTCTTGTGGAAATCATGGGTGAAGTCTGGGGATAGTGAAATGGGGTGACGCCCCATTTCAAACATCTTTTGCAACTTTACATTTATAATTATTTTACCGTTGGAAAGCACCTTCTTTTTTGATATAATGAAAGCAAATGGAGGGATAACGTATTATGAGTATTCAATCAGATATAGAGATGCTATCAATTGAAGCACTGGAACATCTGGTATTTGAATCTCGAAAGGATATGTAAAACATGGAAGGTAAATATTTTTTTAACGGGAAAGATATTTCAATGAATCTGTATATTCAGATCCGGGATGTTGTCGATATTATTATGGAAAAGAGCCATCTTTCCTTTCCGGATGCCATGGGCAAATTTTATCACTCAAAAACTTACAAAGCCCTGCAAAATACAGAAAATACTCTTTGGGCGGAATCTGCTGGCTATATTGCAGACCGCTATTACGAAGAACAAGAAGAAGCACAAATAAGCAAATGACAAACGAAAAAATATGTTTAAGAAGGAACTGCTTGCCATAAGCGGTTCCTTTTTTGTATAAGAAAGAAGGGATTACATGTTTATTAATACCTATTCGAATCATTACCAGCAAACAATTGACCACTTTCATGGAGCATACGCTTTTCTTAGTAACTTCTATCCTTCCCGGATATATTACCGGGGCTACTGGTATGCAAATAATGAGGCTGCTTTCCAGGCACAAAAGACCCTTTCACCTAAAGAACAGCTTCAATTTACCAAATTAAGGAATCCAAAAGATGCCAAAAAACTGGGAAGAGAAGTACAGCTCCGTTCAGACTGGGAACGTGTAAAGCTTATGTACATGTATGAAATTTGTATGTGCAAATTCATGCAGAATCCTACCCTATGTAAAGCATTACTTGCTACTGGGAATTGTCACCTTGTTGAAGGAAACAACTGGGGAGATTATTTTTGGGGTTCTGTAAATGGTCATGGCGAAAATCATTTAGGTGAAATTCTTATGGACATACGTGCAAAGCTTCAATTTGAACGTTAAAATAATCATTTACCCATTTTGCACTGTATGAACTGCAAATATTTTGCTATAATGAAAGATAGATTTTAAAGAAAGGATTTGTGCTTATGTATCTGAAGCGTTTTGTCTATGACCGCCTTCTGGATTGGAAAAATGAAGGAGGGCATAGTACCCTGGAAGTCGGCGGAGCCCGTCAGGTTGGAAAAACCTACCTGATACAAAAATTCGCTGACGAAAACTACAAACACAAAATTTATATTAACCTGTTTGAATTAAGCGGCAGACAGTTTATGGAATGTTATAAACAGGCAACAGCTTGGACACCCGGAACAAAACGGCAGGAGCATCCTCTCCATGATGCCTTCCAGTTGTATGAACCGGACTTTATTGATTCTGAAGATACCGTCATTATTATTGACGAAATCCAGGAATCTTCCGAGATTTATAACCGTATCCGGGAGTTTACTCGTCATTTTAAAGCCCATTTTATCATCACAGGAAGCTATCTTGGGCGGATTTATGATCCAGAATTTCGTTATTCCAGCGGAGATGTCACAAAGCTTACTATCTACACACTTTCTTTTGAGGAATTTTTGATGGCCTATGACCAAATCCTGTATGAAGATTATAAAAAAATACCTTTTGTTCCTTCTAGGTCAGAGGTCTATGATCGCTTAAAGGAAACCTATGAGCTGTACTGCCAGATTGGTGGCTATCCCAAAGTGGTCGAAAACTATCTGGAGAACCGGAACATCGTAAAAGCTCAAGGCGAACTCGTAAAAATCATTGATACCTTCACCAATGAATCCATTCGCTATTTTACGGATATTTTGGATACCAAAGTGTTTACCCATATTTTCTTTTCCATCTGCCGTATTTTAAATCGTGAAAAGAAAGGATTTTCAGAAGACAGCATTAGCGAAGAATTGCAAAAACTGGTAACCAAAGACTACTCCAGCAATATTTCAAAGGCTACCTGCAACCGTGCTATTAGCTGGCTGTACTTTTCCGGAATCATTGGATTCTGTGCAAAAATAACAGAAATGGATATTCTGGATTTTAAGTCCGCAAGCCGCTGCTATTTCATGGATATGGGACTGGCAAACTATTATCTGACACGTACCGGAACCGATTCCCGTGTACTTGCAGGCACATTAAATGAAAATTATGTCTATATCAATCTGAAGAAACGCCAGGATTTTCCACAGGAAATTTCCTTTGAAACCCCTGCTTTTGCTACTTACCGTGGCGGAGAAATTGATTTTGTGGCACAAAGCCTATCTTCTTCCACCCGATATTTGATAGAAGTCAAAGCTGGAAAAGGTACTGCTTCCACTGCCCAGAAAGCCCTGGCACAAGGAAAAGCAGATAAGCTTCTTTATTTAAAAGGAGCAACCAAAGGTGGTATAGACGGTAAAACAGAAACACTGCCTATTTATTTACTGGAACAATACAAATTTAATTAAGTTTATGTTTACGAAGAGACTACTTTCCAAGTGGTCTCTTTTTTATTTAGGAGGACAATAATATGAATTCAATAAAAGAATTAAAAGAACAATTAGGATATGAAGAAATCGGTCTCGATGATATATTTGTATTTCATTGTACTCAATGCGGAAAATGTTGCATCCACCGGGAGGATATTCTCTTGTCCCCGAAAGATTTATTTCATATAGCGAAGAAATTAAAAATCACACCAGAAGTTGCCTTGGCACAATATTGTGAAACTTATCTTGGACGTAATTCTCATATCCCTGTAGTACGCTTAAAACCACAAGGAAGTGTCAAACGCTGCCCGTTATTAAAAAATCAAAAATGTTTGGTACACGATGTAAAACCCGCAGTCTGTGCTATGTTTCCGATTGGCCGGTACCTTGCCCTTCCCTCCGATGGTATTTTTCCGGAAAATCCGGAAGAATTGTCTGTTGGATACGTCTTTAATGATCCGGAGTGTGGAGATAGATCAGAAACACATACCGTTCGGGAATGGTTTCATAAATTTAACATTCCACTAAAAGATGACTATTTCTTTGCATGGACGAAAACGAAAGCAACACTTAGCAAACATCTACGCTTTCTAGAAGGACGTCTATCTGAAAAGACCATGGTTTCAATATGGAATGCTACATTGATAACTCTGTACCTAAACTATGAGGTTACAGAAGATTTTCAAACACAATTTCAGAAAAACTCAGATATGCTCCTATCCTTAATTGAAAAACTGAGAACTGCTGACGCTCCTATGCCTAAGAAAATATAAACATATAGAAATACTTCGAGCCGTCCAAATTTGACGGCTCTTTTCATGTCATTATGACACTCTTTACATTTCTACTGTTTCTTCATACAACAATTTATTCAACACATATTTTCGACCAGCTTATTGTAGCATTTTCTTGAAGCTCAAATTCATATTTTCGTATATCACCTTTCTTTCTTAATTCTTTCAATTAAGCTATTTCTTTCCATTTTATGTAAGAATATATTAGGGATTATCACACACAAAAAAGACATAATACATATAATACATAAAAGTCCTTCAAATGGATATTGAAAAACAAAATATTCTATGTTTTGTTTTAAAATATAAACTACTATTCCCATAACTATACTTCCTATAATCAATAATAGCCCAAGAACACCTCCTACGTATATTATCCCCTCATATATAAGCATTTTCCTAAGCATACCTTGTGTCATGCCGATACTCCGCATAATGGAAAACTCACGCTGCCTAATAATTATATTTGTAGATGTAGTACTGAAATAATTTAGCAGTCCCATAAATATTAAAATGCCACTAATAGTATACATGATTATCTGACTTGTTCTAATATACAAAGACTGTTTTGCAATTTCATCACTATTACACTTTATCACATACAAAAGTTGATTTTCGTTGCCTGTAGTAGATTGAAACTTGAGATTTGCCTCTTGAACCCATGCTTTTAATTTCTGTTTACAAATAGCCTCTTTATTTGCTTTTACATTAATCTGTACTTCCAAGTTTCTAACTGTTAAAACATCCTTTAATTTGCTGAAAGTTTTATCTGAAACAATCAGATAAACTTTATCATTTCCTCTCCATGATAAATCCAAAGTTGGACAATCTGACTGTGAAATGTTTATATATCCACAATTTCTAAGTTTAACTGCGGACATTTCCTGCATTGCTGTTCCAACGGGCACCAAATCATACAGTTCTATTATTTTTCCAATACATTCCGTTTCTATATCTTCGTATGTTTGTGGTATTAAATTTTCATGTAATATTAACACGCCACCTTTCTCGTTAAATGTTTTTTGATCAACTGGTATATTATTCTCCTCTACATATTTCACTAACTTTTTCATACTTTTATCGTCTAATGTTTGCATTACAGGTAATGAATCATGCTCTACAATTTTTAAGCTATCTGTTTCTGCTGCATTTTTTATAATAGGCAGAAAACCTTGTACTATTTTCAGATTCTCAGTATAAGAAGTAAGCGTATTTTTGATATCCACGATATTATCATCTGTTATTAATTCCACCTCATCTTTTCCATTTTCCACTAAATACGTTACAGTATCCATTGGCACTTCAATAGTAAAATCTGGATTCTTCTGTAATCTATTCATTTGATTTGTCCCCTTGGTGACCACAATCCCTAATAGCCCTATTTCACAACCAAATGCCAAAAATATTATAATGAACATAAATTTTTTCTTATAACGTAATATGTTACGAAAAGCCATTCCAAAAATAATTCCAGTTCTTTTTATAATGAACATTTTCCCAAACTGATAATCTGATTGTTGTTCTCCCACTACTTCCTCATATTTTGCAGCCTCTATAGGAGTAATCATAGTCAATTTATATACTGCCAAAAGAGTTGCCCCAAATAGAGTTATAGCAACTAAAACAAGGACCACGATATATGCACTTAAATTAAATAATTTTAATTGACTATTTGCTTTATACTCCCCTAAATAAAGATTTTTAACCACATTGTTTAAAACACAATATTGTAGAACTATGCTGATTATTACACCACATAAGCAACTTTTCAAATAAATATCCCCTATTTGCATACATACTAATTTTTTTATCTGTCTATTAGTTGCACCTATTGTACGCAATAATCCATACTGTTTAATATCACTTCCCAGTGATATATATACAACATTATAAATCACTAAAAACAAACAAAAAAACACAGCCAAGACAAACATATACGCAAGCAAATAATTTCCAACCGTCCCTTCAATTGCTCTGTATTCTGCAGAATCATAGCTTATAATTCTTTGCTTATCATTGAGATTAATATCATTTTTTAATCTATTCTCTACTTGTCTTCCGCTTAGTCCCCAATCTTTTACATCAACCCATAATCGACATGGATATTGTGAAATACCAGCCTGTTTTATTCTATTCTTGCAAATATATGCGATTGAACTATCGGATAATTCATTATTATAACTATCATAATATCCAGATAAAACAAATTCTTGTTTACCTGTCATTTTTGTCGTGAAAATATCATTCCAATAAAAGTCTAACGTAATCTTCATTCCTATTTTGGGACTGCTAATCCCCAAATAGTCCAAAGTTTTTTTTGACATCATTATTTCATCAGTTTGTTCCGGATAATTGCCATAGAAATGTACAAAAGTAGGCTTTACCATATCTTCGTAAGCTGTTTCATCTAAAACAACACATTTGCTATATGAATACCTACCATTCATCAACCTTCCGCTCTCTTTTTCCTCTCCTACACTATTCACATAGGAAAGATCTTGTAGCTGTCGTTTTATTGTATCTGTTCCTTCTTCAATAAATGTTGAAATTGTTTTTCCATCTTGATATTGATTTTTCAACTTATCCGCTTGAAATTTTCCATGTATTAAAGAAATGATAACTAATGATACTACTACAACGCTCACTACGATACATTGTAAAATAATATTTCTTTCCCTGTTTTTTTTCTTATAAGCTCTTATCAGAGTATTTAGAGATTTTCTTACTCTACCATTATTCATTAGTAACCTCTCCTTTATTGCATATCTTTATAACTTATAAAATCAGTCAAGATTCCAATATTTATCTAGTGGTTGAGTATCGCTTTCCAAAAAGTCTATAATTTCTTTATCATCAAAATAAAAGTTTATCACTTTATGATTTTCAAACTCTACCAACGTAGGTACTCCCCCCAGCACAAATTTCTTTTCGGATAACTCCTCTTTTTTTATATTTGGATGAGTAGAAATAGCATACACTTTACCAGCTTCTTTTCCCTCATGTAGTGCTGCATAATTCTCATTTGCCCAAATGATTTTATAGTGGATTGGAGGATATTTTTCTTTTATCAAATTCTCATCTAATCCATCGTAAAATACAATTTTTCTGGTACTGTCTTTTTCTCCAATTTCGACATCGTATTTCTTTTCATGGGAATCCCAATCATAATTCCTAGTTCCTTTACATGCTTCTGCATCAATCTCATAAACCGCATTCTCTTTTTTAAATTGTTTTATATCATCCTCTATATTATCGCAATATGGACACTCTTTTCTATTGAAATATACATAAAAATGTCCTTCCTTTTCAAACAAGTCTTCTATAGAAGTAGAATATGCTATAGTTTCTTCTTTTACTTTTGGAAATAAAATGATTGCAGCTCCCACGCATATTATGAAAAATATACTGCACGCTATAGAAATTATAATATTTTTCTTTTTCATCTATTTCTCCTCCTCACCATATAATTGACGATACAATTTGCATTGTTCCTTTAATTGTTTGTCTGTCCCACGTGCTACTATATTACCTTTTTGAAGTACATAAATACAATCACTATCTGCAATGACATTTATTCTATGTGAAATTAAAATAAGTGTTATATCCCGAATTCCCTTAATATAATTCAAGATTTCCCTTTCACTTATAGAATCCATATTACTGGTAGCCTCATCTAAAATTAAAATTTTAGGATGACGTAATATGGCTCTAGTTAGTGACAATTTCTGTCTTTGCCCCTTCGAAAGGTTCTTTCCGCGCTCTTCAAGGACACTATCATACGCTCTTTCCATTTTACTTACAAATTGATGCACACCCATCTTACGTGAAATCTCAATCATTTCCTCATCTGATATCTCTTCATTACCCATTTTTAAATTTTCTCTAACACTTGCAGTAAACAGAAAATCTTCTTGTGATACATATACAACTGCTTTTCGAATTTCTTGAACCTCGAAATTTTGAAGTTCTGCACCATCAACATATATATGTCCTTTATCTGGAGAATAAAATTCCATAAACAATTTTGCTAAAGATGTTTTCCCAGATCCTGTTTCCCCAATAATAGCTACATTATCGCCTTTTCTTATTTTAATATTAATATTGTTCAGTATATTTTTCCCAGAAACAAAATGAAAATCAACATCTTTCAGTTCTATTTCTTCATCAAATTCAAATGGCTCTATACCTTCCTTTGTTTTCTCTACTTTAATACGTAACACACTTTCTAGACGTTCCATAGCAACATGGGCAGAATGGTATAATGGCTGTAAATTTACAATATCTTTAACCGGCGTTAATAAATATCCAATTAGAATATTATACGTAACTAATTCCCCTATAGATAAATTATTACCAATGATTTCAAGTGCTCCAATGCACAGTACAATAATCTCCCCCATACCACCTATTAAAACTTTTATAGCTGACTGTAAGTTTTCTGTACTTCCTAAGTTAAGAATCGTATCTTGCCATCTTTCTATTTTCTTTTTCCCATTATTGAAAATTGTCTTATTATACGTATACGCTTTAACCGTCAAAATCCCCTCAATAGAATCAATCAAATGTGAAGTCACACGTGCCTCTCTTGACATTTCCTCCGAATTTAAGACACTATAATATTTCCTAAATCCCACCATAACCAGAGTATATAAAAAGCACATCACAACTACCACAGCAAAGATTTTAATATTCAATACACACAAAATGATACTTACCGCAATTATAAACAACGCATCAATTGGTAAAACCAATATGCTGCTTACCAGTGCTTCTTGAACTCTAATAACATCCTGAAATCGTGAAATAAACTCACCATTTTTACGTTTTTCAATAGACATCACCTGCAAGTCCAATAAATGTTTATAATATTTCAGACTAAGTTCTAAGTTAAAAGATTTTGAAATATCCAATGATAACTTTGCTCTTCCCCAGTCTACAATAGTCTTAATCAATAGCATTAAAATAACCATTAGTGTCATAAATATTAGACTATAAATCAATCTATTGGGAATAACTGTGTCTATCAACGTCCCAAAATAGAAAGATGAAACAATTGATATTGCCATTGATATTGCTGAAAATAATATAATATATATAGTTCTTTTCCATTCCTTCTTTACTAATTCTATAAATTTATTCTCTGCAATCCGCATGCCTTCCTTTTTTTTATAAAATTCTTCCGTTGTCTGAAATAAGATAATAACTCCAGTCCAAAAATATGGCGAATCTTCTCCATATTCCGAATTAAAAAATTTTTTTCTGTCTACCTCTATAATACCGACAGCTGGATCTGCAATAACTACGCTATTCTTTTTTATTTTATAAATTATAATGAAATGTGCCAATCCATCTTCTTGATATACATGAGCCACACACGGCACTTCCAGCTCTTTTTCTTTAAAGTCTATGTTTTTTTTATATGCTGATGCAAATAATCCCAGTTTTTCAGAAATCCTACATACATCCCAAACACTCGTTCCTTCTTTGCTGGTTTCTAAAGCTTCACTTATCTCCAGTATAGGTATCTTTTTTCCATAATACCACGCTATACTTGCTAAACAAGCTGCAGCACAATCCATAGAATCATATTGTTTTATACATCTGTATTTCATACTGTCATCCATCCCCCTAATAAATAAAGAGGCGATGCAAGCTCGCCCCTTTGTTTTCTGCTTTAATATTTAATCTGCTGCTATTTTAGTATCCACAAACTTCATAGCAAAACTGAATGTATCTGCTTGCTTTATCTTTCTGTCCAGAATTCATTAGATTTTTAATTGTGGCTACCATATCATCAGCATTTGCTGGGCAACAGAAAAAATATCCATAATCAGAATTGCATTTTCCTCCTGTTACCATTTCCATTTCTTTTTTTGTCATTTTTTCCATTCCGTTCATATTCGCTTCCTCCTTAAAAATATATTTGATACTTAATTATTACTCCATAAAATAAAATTTTTCTACATTTTTTGCGTAGATTGCACTTTTTTATGTCTAGTTGGAATTTGATTAAATATTTGAGCTTTTTTACTATACTGGTATCACTTTTGGCACCTGAATTCCTATTGTAATCCCCATTTCCAATTTCCTTCTGTAATACCGGAAACTATGAAAAGAAAATTCTCCTGTTCCCCAAAATCGTCTAATTCTATGGATATAATATTCTTTTGACTTTGTAAATATCATCTTTTGCTTCCTATATAATAGATGTATAATTCGTAAAGAACACCTTGAAATTTGGGGATAATTTCCATTTACTTTCCTATATATATTTCCTGTTTTTCCTTCTGGCAAAACTACATTTCTTCCATGTATGCAGGACCATTCTATATATGGAATGTCTATACTTCTTATCCCTGTTTCCATTGCAATTCGCAAAAATAAGGCAGTTTCAAAATCCTTTTTATATAGAAATTCGTCTGCTATCATTTTATAATGATCAAAAAAATAAATTGCTCCTATCTTTCTTTCCAGTTCCAGCAGCGAAACACTATCCAACCATTCCAGTTTATTCCTGTATTTTTCAACAAATATCATTCCATATTCAGTTTTTAAAGATTGCCTCAAAACATCAATAGCCTCTGGCCAACATTTTCTTTGTCCAGGTAACAAGAAGCATACCATTTTCTGTAAAAACTTTTCTTCACTATCCGGATGCCACTGTATTAAACGCTTTAGTTCTTCATAGGCTTGATTTACTTTATATTCCATTGTACTATTTCTCATCTTCAGATTCTCCTTCGTATGGCTCTAAAATCTTTGAAGCCCTCTCCACAAACATCCTGTCTGCCCCTGAAATCTCATATTCTTTCCAAAGTGTCTTATGTATCTGTTCCTCTGTTAAATCCCTACACTTTTCCTGCAGCATACGGACAAATGGATATATCATAGTCGCATGAATATTTTTCCCGGACCGTACCATATCTCCTTCCATTTGATATGCTTCCTGTAAGCATTCCAGTATAATGCGAACATCCGTAACACTTTCTCTCATTGTGCTTCCCCTCATCAGGCTTATCCTCCTATTTACATACGTACTCTCAGTCCATCTAATCTCGACACGTTCAGTCCAACCAGATACCAGTCATCTCCCATTTCAATTCGGACCGGAATCCAAATATCTTTCACCTTTACATCGAAACATTCCCCGCAATGTAGTCCTCCATAAAAAGATTCCAAATCAAAACGTATATCATACCTCCCTGTTTCAGTATCATAAAACAATGTTCCTTCTCTGTGTTCACTCATAACATCTGCCTCCTTAAATTTTTCTTTTACTTAGTAATTACCTCATCTCTATACAGATTGAAGAAATTCCGGAAAAATTTCATAAAAGTTTTTCCGATACCGATAATAGGTAGAAGAAGTTAACCCCAACTCCCGCTGCAATTGTGTCGGTGTTACCTTCTTTTGTACCACCCTCATAAATTCCTGGTTAAACTTTTCCTGTTCTATAGCCCGTGGTCTTCCTACTTCATCCCATTCACCCCGAAGCCTTTTTGCCTCCATACCTTCCTTTTGTCGCTTCTCCTTTTTCTCCATCTCTGCCTGTGCCATGGATGCATAGAGTTCAATCATCATATTATTGATTGTTTCTATCATCATCTTTGCCAGATTATTTTCCATCTGAGACAGGTCAAACAACGTGGTAGGAAGTTCCAATACCATTACCCGAACCCCTTTTTCTTCTAAAAAACGTAGCTGCTTTAAAATCTCCTGCTTGTTCCTGCCAAGTCTGTCCAGCTCTGTAATAATCAGGGTATCCCCTACCCGTAAAACATCTTCCACAAGAACGGTATAACGTGGTCTGTCAAAATTTTTACCGGTTATCTTATCTGTAAAAATACTTTCCAGTTTAATTTTCTGATTTTCACAGAACCTCTTTATTTCTATAATACCTCGGTCCAAGTGTTGTTCCTTAGTACTGATTCTGTGATACCCATATATAAATGCCATACGTATCCCCCTTTATACATTCCCAAAAAGTCTTAAAATATTTTGGCATATCTCAAAACTTTCTTATATACTTTTTGGAAATAAAAAAATAGCCTATTACATCTCCCATCAAAAAGCATACTTTTTGAGAGATACCTTTTACTACTTCTGTACGTAGAATGGCACAAAAAAGCAACAAAAAAGACAGGGGATTTTCTCCTCTGCCTCTTTCGTTATTATCAGGGAAAGACATCAATCTTTTTTCCTTCAAATTTGTATCCAACTCCTCTTACTGTTTTAATGTACTGGCACTTCTTTATTTCCGGTTCAATTTTCTTTCTCATACTGGATACCAAACAATAAATAATATTATCAATACTCTCTGGTACTTCTTCATTATATAGAATTTCAAATATCTTTTCCTTTGTAAAGATCACCCCTGGTCTTCCAGATAAAAGGATAAATAGTTCGTATTCAGCCTTTGATAAAATAATCTCTGTCTTTCCTCTATAAATTTTGCGGTAATCTGGATATATCCTAAATTCTGATTCTTCCCCCATAGAATTATATAACAAATCTGCTGCAAACTTTTTTGCCCCAAATGTTTCTGTAATGATTGCCTTCTCCAAAGCACACTCCCTTTCGCTTCTTTATGTATATGGCAAAACTGCTTATTCCTTTTAAAACTGATTTGCCGTTGCCCATTCATTTATATGTTGTACAATCTGTGTAAGGTTGGTATACCAGATATAGTGGCCTCCTTCTACGACATATAATTGATGATTTCCAGAGCTAAAATCCAATTGATTTTCATGTCCACTTTTCCATGCCGGAATATTTTCTACATTCTCTGAAGAAATCATGGTTAAAACTGGCAAAGCCGTTGGAAATTTCTTTCCTTTTATGGATAATAAATTCTGATCCATATTATTCACTTCATTTCGGATTGTTTCATTACTGCTTAAAGAATATGCCTTTATATATTCTGACTTATCACTCTCGGAATATGTATATCCAGTAATTTCTGGCAAAACAGCTCCATATTGTTCAGGATTTCTTTCTAATTCTAATTGAAATTCTTCTATAGAAGAAAAAGATTTTCTGAGTTTTTGAAATTCATCAATTCCTTTCAGCATATACTCTTTTTCCATTGCCATAGCATCTGCTAGCTCTTTATCGTATACCGTATTATCAATAGCAATAAAACCTTTTACTTTTTCAGGATAGGTCTGAGTAAACTCAAGACCATATACTCCTGAAATAGAATGAGTCAAAAGTACACACTCTCGAATACCCAGAATTTCCAATGCTGCATTTATTTCTCTATTTATATTGGAAACTGTCCTATCCGTTTCCGCCAAATCACTAAGCCCATATCCAAATGGTTCTACGATTACAATATTAAAGTCTTGTTCCAACGACTGTGCCAAAGGTTTAAAATATAAATGAGGGGAAGGCACACCCAAAGCCGGTAACATTACCAAAGTCGTTTTTGTCATATCTGCGAAATTGACTCCATTCTCATTCATATTTCCATACATAACAATACGCATATTCTTTCCTTCCACTGTAATATATTTATTGTAAGTATCTGACGTTTTTATTTCTTTTGCATATATCGTATCTGAATTTCCCATAAAGAATGTAAGCATGATTGCAAAGGCAAAAAAACAGGCAATTCCTTTTTTATATAACTTCATATACAATGCTCCTTAGTCTCTTATTTTTTTAAATAATTTTTCAATACTTCTACCTTATCCAAACGTTCCCATGTTAAATCCAGGTCATCTCTTCCAAAATGACCATAAGCTGCTGTTTGCCTGTAAATAGGTCTGCGAAGATCCAGCATTTTTATAATTCCGGCTGGACGAAGATCAAATTCTTGTCTTATGATTGTTACCAGCTCCTCATCTGAAATTTTCCCAGTTCCAAACGTATCTACCATAATTGAAGTTGGCTGTGCAACACCAATCGCATAAGAGAGCTGAATTTCACATTTCTTTGCCAATCCTGCTGCCACAATATTTTTTGCTACATAACGAGCCGCATAAGCCGCAGAACGGTCTACTTTTGTGCAGTCCTTACCAGAAAAAGCACCGCCACCATGACGTGCATATCCACCGTAAGTATCTACAATAATCTTACGTCCTGTTAATCCACTATCCCCGTGAGGTCCGCCGATTACAAAACGTCCTGTTGGATTGATAAAGAATTTCGTTTCATCATCTACCATATCTGCCGGAAGAATTGGATCAAATACATATTTTTTAATGTCTGTATGTATCTGCTCCTGCGTTATTTCTGGGTTATGCTGTGTAGATAATACCACTGCTTCCAGTCGTAATGGTACCCCATCTTCACTGTACTCTACTGTAACCTGACTTTTTCCATCTGGTCTAAGATACGGAAGAGTTCCATCTTTTCGCACTTCTGATAAGCGCCGAACCAGCTTATGCGCCAAATAAATAGGATATGGTATATATTCCATCGTTTCATCACAAGCATATCCAAACATCATACCCTGATCTCCGGCGCCAATGACTTCCAATTCTTCTTCTGACATTTTATGTTTTTTTGCTTCTAATGCTTTATTCACACCCATAGCAATATCTGTAGACTGCTCATCAATCGCCGTTAATACAGCACAGGTCTTGGCATCAAATCCATAATCTCCGTTATTATAGCCAATATCCTCTATCGTTTTTCTTACTACTCGTTGCACGTCCACATACGCATTGGTTGTAATTTCTCCCATGACTAATACCATACCTGTCGTAATTGCAGTTTCACAAGCAACTCTGCTCATTGGATCCTTCTCCATTAAGGCATCTAAAATCGCATCTGAAATTGCATCACACATTTTGTCCGGATGTCCTCCTGTTACTGATTCTGAGGTAAATAATTTTTTCTCCATAGTAAGTTCTCTCCTTTATATCGATGTTTCACATTTATCAATAACATAAAATATCTTCACTACAATTACTATATTTTTTGTTTACATTGTACTTTTTTCTGTCCGGTTGGGTTTGTATTCAAAACAAGTAACTGTGCTGTTCATCTACGAAATAACCTATCTGTCTGAGTCATTCTAAAATATTAACAGCTTTGCTTTTATATACTCCCTTACACCTCCATGCCAGTATTGATATACTATAATTCTTCCCATAAAAAAAGCAGTGTAAATCCACTGCTTTTTTCCATCACTTAATCTGTAATTTCCACAAATGCGTATCTCTCTTCTTTCTTTTGTACAATTGCAGAATCCGTCTGTTCCTTTATCGTTTTTAACAAATCTTCTACATAGATTTTGGCCTCATGCACTCCAGTATTCGTAGCGTATGCAATTTCTTTAATCGAAAAACTCAACTCTGTATCACTCATCAAAAGTTGTAAAATATCCCATTGCAAATCAGTAATTACAATTTCCGTTCCATCATAAAGCATCCTTTTCTTTTCAAATTCTATATCCCATTTTCCGAAATGAATTCTTTCTTCTTCTAATATATTTTGCATATCTAATCGCATGACTACAAAAGATACTTCCGCCCAACATTTCTTTAACAATTCCTCTGCTTTTTTTCTTTCCTCACAATTCTTAAAGTATAATAATTCTCCCATCTTCTACCTCCTCATGATGTTTATCATTATACTTTAAGTATACATCCCAATTATTGCAAAAATCTTATTAGATTATTCCTTCAATCTTCTTTCTATGATACTGTCTTCATTATATTTGTGCAACTGACCGCCCAATAATCGCTTTCCTATAATAATCCAAGTATCTCTATTGTACTGGTCCATGTCCCTATACAACTCCATAATTTCTCTTTTATTATCCTGCTCTCTCTGCTGTTCTTCTTCATCTTTTCTCAATATATAATCAACCGGAACTTTAAAGAATTTGGATAATGCAAGTAGCATATCACCTGAAATATTCTCATCCACATTTTCATATTTGCTAATTGTCTGCTGACTAACTCCTATTTCTTCCCCTAACCTTATCTGAGTCAATCCTAATTTTTTTCTTAATTCTGATATTCGATTCACAAGCGTACACCTCCCGATACACTCATTTTACACTTAAATACACCCATGTTTTACTTTAATTAAGAGTATTACTACTATGTATCATGGTATATCGTGGTATTACCATTCTCATTTTGTACATCTATACAGGAAAAAAGGCAATCTATACAAACAATATTACATTTTCTCTTCTTTTAAATATACTGGTAGTTATAGGAAGGAGAAATACTTATGAAAAAACTATTATTTGTTGGTAATCCGACAATCTTGGGGGAAAATCTTGGAAATGTCTTAAAGTCAAATTATAATACAGATTTTATTTCCATCAGGCCAAAGCAAATTGGCAACATACGCTTTAGCTCTTATAATGCTTTAATCTTGGATTTCACAATGTTACATAAATACAGTCTTACAATATGTAAGGCTGCCAAAAAATGCTGTCCAAACATCATTGTTCTATTTTTATGCCCTACTAGTGTTCCAGAACAAATCATCTTGGATTTCTATGAAGCCGGTGCTACTGACCATTTATATATTTCTCTTTCATCACCAGCACTTTTATCGAAAAAATTGGATATCTTATTTGCCAACAATCATCTGGCTACAAAGTATGAAGACAGCCACATAACTTTAAATTTTAACTCCTTGACTGCAGTGATTGAAGGTACTACTACTTCCTTTACACCATTGGAATTTAAGCTCCTCAAGTTGCTTTCTTTAAGCCCAAACACTGTTTTAACCAGACAACATCTTTTATATTCTCTATGGGATAGAAATGGAAATTATGTCGAAGAAACTTCTCTGAATAGTATGATCTGCCGTATACGGCAAAGAATTGATACTGAAAGTCACCATTATATTAAAACAATCTATGGAATTGGATATATGTGGATCACCTATTAAAAGAGCAGCGTAACCTATTACAGTAACGCTGCTCCTTCCTTATCGTATCTTTTATTCTGCACATGTAATTAAACAAGTTGTCATAAAACAATCTGTTGTACACGCTTTTCTTGTTACTCCACAGTCTGGAGTGTATATATTGACTTCTTCTTCCTTTAATTCAACATTCTCTAATTTTACATCGCTCATAAAAATCCTCCTTGGTTCATTTCGAACTTTTGATTATGCACATACCTAAACGTAACTACCAATATTGGTATTTTGTTAATCTGCAATCGTCTATATAGAACTTCTCCTACTTTATATTAGTTCATAGTGCTTATCCAAGCACTTCCACCGATACAATCTGTTACACACGCTTTTCTTGTTATACCACAATCAGCTATATATACATTCACTTCTTCTATATCTGTTTCATAATTTTTTGCTTTTCTCTCGTTTTCCATATCTTTTTTCCTTTCTATAAAATTATTTAACTGTTGTTATTGTTCAATACTCAGCCAAGCGCCTCCGCCCAAGCAATCATTTAAACAATGAAACTGAATCTCTCCACAATCATCCGTATAAATGTTTACTTCTGCGATAAGGAGTTCTCTTGCTTCTTGATCCTCTCTTCGTTCTTTCATCCGACTTTCCTCCTTCCTATTAATGTTTTAATACCACATCAGTATACTATTTCAAAATTTCATTTCCATATTTTATGTGCAGATTGCATTTTTTTCTTTCTGTTTGGACAACTATTCCATTCTTAGCTGATCAATAATTGATTTTTTCTTCTGCTCTCTTATTTGGTAAATAGATAATATAACCTGTATTAACAAAAGTACCAAGACATATATGCTCATATAAAAAAGCGGAAATGAATATTCTACCACCTTCCCATAACAGACCGTACTCATTTGACGGCAAATTAACATTGCAATAGGAGTTCCAATTAACAGCGTTATACAAATACTTAAAATAGAATAGCACATACCCTCACAGATAATAACCCTATAAAGTTGCTTCTCTGTCAATCCTATAGACCGTAAAACACTATATTCACGTCTTCTAAATAATTGATTTGACAGTGTTGTGTTAATCAAATTTATCACCCCAAAAAGGAAAATTAGAATTGAAATTATCTGGAAAATGAAATATAGGATATTATCCTTTTCATATCCATCCACTCTTTCACTAAAGCTTTCAATTGCAATATCTTCGTTTTGTGAAATCATATTTCGAAGACTTTCATCAACACTGCTCTGTTCTTTCGGATCAATTTTGATTTCCCATGCGAAATCAAAATTCTTTATTCCAGGCAACAATTCTTTAAAAGCATCTTCTGGCATACACATCATCGCGGCATTAAATCCTGCACGTCCACATCCTTGTGCAGATGCAACTTTAGTTGATTGGAAAATTCCTGATACTGTTACTGGTATTTTTTCTCTTCCTAACGAAATTTCAAACTGCATTCCTACCTTTACTTCTTCCCCAAAATCTTTATACTCATCCTTTACCAATATTTCGTGGGGATTTTCAGGCATTCGTCCTGCAATTAATGAATCTTCAATTTCTTTCTTATTTTGCGTTGTAATCATATCACACATTCCTCTTCCTCCATATCCCTTATATTCGAAGGTAAAGGTTGCTGATTTTCTTAATGTTTGTATCTCATTTATGCCCGGAATGCTACCAATTTCTTCTTTCAGCTTATCATTAAGGGGATTCCCAGAATATAATAATTCTGTTGGCTCTTTGTCTGATTTTATATATATTTTATAATCAGCATCACCAAAAAAGTGTTGTGTCATCCTTTCAGGTTCTTGTAAAAGTAAAGCTGATGATACTGCTAGCAGAATAATTCCTCCGAGGCTTAATGATATAACTATACTCCATACTTTTTTTGGCTCTCTTTTAAAATTCATTATTCCCAAAGATATTGGCGTAAGTTTTCTATTTTTTTCTTTTGTCGATATTTTTATATTACTAATTGCTGTCATCCTCACAGATTCCATCGGTGAGACCTTCATTGCTATTTTAATTGGTTTATTTATAGAAATACTGACAATAATACAGCAGACAACTGCGGTTATCATTGCACATACAATATAATTTCTAATATTAATCCCTTTTGCTAATATTATTGCTGAACAAAGTATTGCTAATGAAATACCTGTCAATATCCCTCTAACACCTAAATATCGTCCTTCCTTTTTTACAATCTTTTTTATCTGCTTTTGTGTCGTTCCTATTGTTCTAAGTCGTCCGTAATTTTGTATTTTGTTTATTATAGAAATTTGAAAGATACTTTTTATAACAGTATAGCTTCCTATGAAGACAAGTCCAATTAATATCCCTAAAATTCCTAATTGATCTGCGGAGATCACTTGATTAACATATCGAAAATATTGATTGTTAAATGCTACAGGTAGATTATTTTTTTCAGCAATTTCGTTGCAATATTTCTTTATATCTTCAGCGTTTTTTTCCTTCACATGCACATAAACCATGTTGGAACTTTCATTATAGTTTTCATAATTTTCCAGTTTTTCCCAAGATATTAGAAACGGAAATGTTTCTCCGCTAGTTCTCATATCAAGAATCCCAGAAATCGTATATTCTCCTGATAGTTGCTCCGTATTTAAAGTAATCTTATCTCCTACCTTTTTATCTTTCCCATACTTTTCCAGCCATTCTTTACATACAGCAATTTGAGCTTCTTTCTCTGGTACTTCTCCACTGAGTAAATCTATCTGATTTCTCAACATATAGAGCATTGGCTGATCTATGTAAAAAAAAGCTGCTGTATATTTTTCTGCAGACGGTATATCTCCAACAATGTAGTATTGTCCTACTCTTTCAAATCCCTTTTCTTCTCTTAGCTTTGACAACTTTTCTTCTGAAACATTCATATATACTGCTTCGTATGTATCCTGAATCTGTTTTTTCTGCACTTCCATCAGTGAAGTCGCAATTAGTCCTGAAAAGCATATTAAAAATGATGCTAAAGCTATAGAAACCACTAACATAATATTTCTTCGTTTTTCAGCCTGAAGATTTCTCTTTACAATAGTTTTTATTACTTTTTTATTCCCTGCTTTTCTCATCTTCACCAACTCCAGTTCTCAAAAATTTTCCGTCTTCAATCCTTACTATTCGTTCTGCTGAATCTGCAATGTGCTCATTATGTGTAATCATCACAACACTTTGCTCAAATTTTCTACTCGTTCTTTGAATCAATTCCAGCACATCCTGGCTTGTCTTACTGTCTAGATTTCCTGTTGGTTCGTCTGCAAGTATAATTGCCGGTTTTGTAATCAATGCCCTTGCAATGGCAACACGCTGTTGCTGTCCACCAGATAACATATTCGGCATACTTTTAAGTTTTTCCTGCAAACCAAGCATATTGATAATTTCGTTCAAAAACGTCTGATCAACTTCTTGCCCATCTAATTCAATCGGCAAAACTATATTCTCATAAACATTTAACATCGGAAGTAAGTTATAGTTTTGAAAAATAAATCCTATATTCCTTCTTCGAAAGATTGTGAGCTGCTCGTCATTTAAGTCTGACAATTTTTTTCCTTGGATCTTAATTTCCCCAGATGTCGGTATATCCAATCCTCCCAACATATTTAATAAGGTAGATTTACCACTTCCAGATGTACCAACAATGGCTACAAATTCACCCTTTTCAACATTAAAATCTACTCCATCCAATGCTTTTGTTATATTAGGCTCCTTTCCATAATATTTTTTTATATTTCTTGCTTCCAATACTTTCATAATTCATTTCTCCTTTTAAATTTCTCTTTTATTTGTATCTATATACTAATGAAAGGCTACTCGATTTTTGCTTCTCGAATAGCCTTCCATGTTTTTTTATGTATTACTTAGTTGTATTTATAAAAGCGCCTCCACCAATACAATCATTTTCGCATTTCTTACGAACAATATCGCAGTTCGGCAATTCATAAATATCAACTTCTTCTTTTAATAACTCTTCGTTTTCAATTACTTCTGTTCTCTTTTCTTCCATGACAATCATCCTCCTCTTTAATAATCCGGATTCAGAAAAGATCCGCCACCAAAACAGTCATTTTTACAATGGTTCTGGATTTCTCCACAGTCTGTTGCATAGACGTTGATTTCTTCCTTCGATAATTCCTGAGCTTCTTTTCCATCTAATTCGTTCATAAGCTACTGTCTCCTTTCTGAACACTTAAATTAGTGCATTGGCGTAATTAAAGCTGTTATCCCCAAACAATCTGTCACGCATTCATACCTTGTCACGCCGCAATCATCCGTATAAATACTTACTTCCTCTTTGCTAAGTTCTGAGGATTTTCTTTCTGTATTGAATTCTTCCATCGAACTCACCTCCTTATGCCTATATTTATACGCTTTACCATACCTTTTATCTATATTTCTTGTCTAAATTGCACTTTTTTCTTCCTCGTTGGCTTCTTTCTCCCATTTTCTCTTTACCGCCTCCATATACTCCATATAAATTTCTAAGTTTTTCTTTCTATTTTCTTTAGGCTGATAATAAAATAACACATAATTTAATACTGCTTTTAAGAAAATACACCGGTAATCATACGGTTCTTCTGATGCCATACAACGTCCACCGCATATATATCGGTAGTCACATTCTTTACATATTTCTTTATATTCAGCACAGAACAGTTTCTTAATTTCATCTTTTTCCAATAAATTTTCTAATTCTTGTAAAATTTTCTGTGGCTCATCGAATAGTATGTTTCCCATTCGAACCTGGTTCTGTTCCATGCACTGACACATATAAATATCGCCTTCCGGGAAAATTGCCATAACTTTTCCATATCCCCCACAAGAATTTCTTACTTGAACCCTTTGATAGAAAGCTCCCCCTATTTTTTTATCTTCGTATCCCTGTTTCAATATATATTTTACTATCTTCAGGTTCATATCAATATGTTCCACATCTGTTAAAATTTCAGAGTTTTCTTTCGCTCTACCAACGGATGAAACTATATTAAAAAGAACATCTATGTCATATTTCGCAGCTATATCAATCAATCGATACAAATCCATCTCATTGGTTTTCTCATAAATGAAAGTAAGAACTACCTTTATTCCGGCTTGCTGACACATCTCTATATGATTAATTAACTGCTGCTCCTTTTCAGGTGTTCCGAACATGTGCATGGTACTGAAGTCTATTTCATTTATATATCCTTTAAGTTGTTCTATTAATTCCTTGGTGATAGCAAGCCCATTGCTCTGTAGTGTAATTGGGCAAGTCAAACCATTTCGCAATGCTTTCGCAATTTCCACAATTTGCTCTTTAATCAGTGGCTCTCCACCTGTAAGAATCATTTTATGTGGTTTATTTTTCTGAAAGAACGGAACCACCTTATTCTGTATATCCTCTAGCTTAAATTCTTTTTCTGGACACAATTTGTCATTTGCACTGATTGCACAAAAATCACAATTCATATTACATTTCCTGGTTACCATCAAATATACTGTATTGATTTTCTCATGGCTATTCTCTATTTCTTTTATAAATTCAGTTTGCTGCTTCCACACGGGATATAACTTTTCCTGGAACTCTGGTTTATCTAAATTATCGGCAAATCTTTTGCTTACCCCCAGGCAGACTTTTCCTACCGGATCAATTAAAGCCACTTTTTCTCCCTCCGTAATCTTAATAAACTCATTCATTTTATTTTCCATGGCGTAAATATCTCCTTTCATATTCTTGTTTCAACTTTTCAAGTTGTTTTTCAGATAGATTTGTTTGAATCAAATGATACATCCACTTCGTCACTTCACAATTCACTTTTATAGGTTTATATACATTTTGGTGAATTTCATAATTTGCCATCTGACATCCTCTTGTTTTGCAATGTCTAAGATATTGACATTCTTGGCACATCGCATCCTCTCGATCCTCCAGATAAATAATTTCTCGAATTCTGGGAACATCCAATCCTTCTTCTACAGAACCGATTTTAAACTCAGGAAGTTCTGCACAAGTATAAATCCCGCCATCTGTTGTTACATAACAAGTTGTCAAACCTGCCTTACATACGTAAAATGGACATGGAGTCAAAAAAGATTTCAGATATTGTTCCCATAGATTCCAAAAAATTACTTCTTGATTTTTTTGTATATATGCTTTATATAACCCGAATACTTTCTCTATCTGCTCTCGTAATTCTTGTAGCTGCTCATCACTCCATGCACAATAATAATCAATTCCTGACTCTAATTTTTTAATTCCCAAGTCAAGCAAAAATTGAAAACTTTCTGCATAATATTGATAGTTATTGCTTGTTACAACACTTGCTACTGAAATCTGATTGCCTGTTGCCTGTTCATATTTTCTCAGCAACGGAAGGTTCTTCATAATCTTTTCAAAACTTCCATTTCCTGCATAATCTCTCCTGTTCAAATTCTGGACATGCTCAGGACCATCTAAACTCACTTTCAGCTCAAATGTATTTTCTATAAAAAAGTCTATTATTTCATCCGTAATCAACGTTCCATTTATCGTAGTACTGAACTTACATATTAAATTTGTTTCCCGGCACTTTTGCTTCGTATAATCTACTGCATCCTTCATCAGGTTAAATGCCATAAGAGGTTCCCCTCCGATAAAATAAACCATAAGTGTCTGGTCATGCTGCTTATTTGCTTCATGAACGGCAATATCAATTGCCCTTTGAGCGGTTTCCAAGCTCATGTATGTATTTTTCTTTTCTCCCAGATAACAATAAGTACAATTCAAATTGCACTTATTTATTATTTCTAATGATAATGTATACATTTTACGCCTCCTAAACTGTAAACTGGTTCAAATTTCTATTTGTCTTCTCTTGGAAATTTAATCTCTCTATCATATTAAATAGAGGATATCGCAAAACGATTTCTATTTCCGGATGCTTCATCGCATATTCCCTGATATACTCCTTATATTTGCATATCTCCTGATAATTATTGTGATCAATAAAAAGCACCGAATATTGCTCTACTGTCTTTATATTTCTCAGTTTTTCCATTCCACTTTCAAAAGTATCGCATTGTTCTGTTCTCGTTACTTCCCGCATAAAACGTTGTTCTAAAGGTTCTTCCATACGGTTCGTCAAAAAATAACATTGTTTTTGTTTTAATGTCTGATATGGATAATAATTATTCAAAGTATTATGCGTAAACTGTGAAATTGCCTGTTGATACTGTTTCTTATAATTGCTTAAATAACCTGTTACTACCGCACAGGCAAGACTATTTCCTGGATGGAGTACTGGTATTCCTAAGTGGTATAAAAAGAAAAGCCTACAAGAAAAAATCACATCATTTTTCTTTCCATCATATTCAAGCACTTGTACAGGCTCATCCATATCCAGGCATCTCACTCCTATTACAAAAGGGAAGGATGCAGGATAGGTTGCTTCTGCTTTCTGATTGGAGTATGCAGCCACGATCAAAATTCCTTTTTCGGTAGCTACTCTACATACTTCCTCTATTTCTTTGTGGTATTTGTACTCATCTCCCATACTCAAATTAATTATGTCTACCTGTTCCTCTATCAGTGTTTCGATACCTTCTATCATATCCAGAACCGTACTCTTTTTGTTCTTCCTTACAATGGGTACCAGAACAATTTCAGCTTCTGGGTTTTCCTTTAAAATAAAAGAACAGACATATTCTGCATGGGTAAATCCAAAGGCATCTTTACTGTACTCTTGATCTTTCCATTTACAGTCTATTTTTATAATTTTTTTGTCCTGAAAAAAAGGATTATCAAAAGAACCATTGGAATCCAACACACCTATCCTCACTTTTCACTCACCTGCCTTATATGTAACTTCTCCAAATCTACAATAATATCCGCTTCTCGCAATTCTTCCAGGTTGTGCGTAGAAAAAATAATGATTTTGTCTTTTGATAGTTCATGCAGCAAATGATAAAAATTCCCTCTACGTTTTTCATCAATATTCGCTGTCGCCTCGTCAAAAATCAGAAGTTGTGAATTTTTCAAAATATTCCTCATAATATCCAAACGCCGCATCTGTCCCTCTGAGAAGTTGCATGGATCGATCTTTATCTCGGTATCCCATACCATTTCTAAAGCATGGATTTCATCATACAAATCCAAGCACTTTGCCACCGTATCCATCTCTTCCTCCGAAACAATATGTAGTAATCCCATGTTCCGCCTTACCGTATCATTAAAGAACTGTGTACGCTGCATAACATATCCTGTATTTTCCCAATAATTGTTAATATCTAATTCCTGCAAATCTGTATCATTCACAATTATATTTCCTTCTGTTGGTTGATACACCCCTGCTATAATTTTGAACAGGGTGCTTTTGCCTTGTCCACTTTTTCCATGAATTCCGTAAAGAGTGCCTCTTTTGAAGTTCAAATTAATCCGGTCAAATACCTTCTTATTTGACTCTTGATAAGAAAAACTCATCTCTTCTAAGGAAATCTTATTAACTGTTGTTACTTTCTTTCCATCTCCTTGCTTCTGATCCGGATACTGAAGCAGTCCATTAATGTCTTTTAAGGAAACTACGGCTGTATGGTACTCATTAGCAAACTGTGCAATTCCTATAATGGGATTCATGATAATTGCCTGATAATTCATCAAAGCCATAATAGTACCTATGGTCATATTTCCTTTAAATACTTCTTGTGCACCGACTACCCATATTATGACTGTTCCTATAAACTGTATCACAAGTATTGTAGACGTATTCAATATGTACAACAAATTCTGACGATTCGTTTCTTTTTTATATTTCTGATTTTTCTCAAAGTACATATCATGCACATATTGCCCACATTGAAAAAGTCTTGTAATAAACCAATTATCATAGGTGTTTGTCAGAACGTTGGTGATACTGTTATATCCATCTAGAACTTGACCACTGGTTTCTTGTATCAATTTTCCCAGGATTCTGCTGATAAAAGGGACACTGACCAGTAAGATAATATTGGATACGGCAATTCCCTTATGGATAGAAAACATATATGGAGGAACCACTACCAGGATAACCATATTGGAAACCAGTGTAATAATACTTGTGATTCCACATTGTTTCACTGCTGAAACATCTTTGTCCACTTTCAACAAAATATCACTTAGCTTTATCTTCTCAAAAAAATTCACACTTACTGTTGATAGTTTGTCTTCTACCTTCTGTCGCATATCTGCTGCTATCTCTTCCGATATGACAGCCACTATATATCTCTGAGCATAATTCATGAGATAATTAAGTAACAGCATTCCCAAAAATATACCCAAAAGGAACATAAAAGCTGATAAGTTAGTATTCTGTGGATTTCCCAAATCATCTACTACTTTTCCTTGTAGCTCCGGACGTACCAATGAAACACCAGCAGTTAAAACAATAATTACTATTGTTAAAAGATAGAAAGGAAACAACTTTTTCTTAAAAGCATACTCTTTTAAAAAAAGCCAATATGGGCGTCCTTCTTTACTTTTCATCGGCTAACCTCTTGGCAATCTTCTCTCCGAATTCACTAAGTTTTAAATGCTCCTCCTGAATATAATCCACATATATTCCTAACTTTTCTCTAAGCATTTCAGTAGGCTGTTCCAAATAATATTCCAGTATTTCTACCATTGCCTGATGGAAGATGTGTTCAAAAATACACTCTGCATCCGACGGCACATTAATTTTTCCTGTATTAATAAAATTCATATATCCACACTTCATACCATGGCAAAAATCTCGTATTTTACAGTCCTTGCACTTCGGATCTGCCTTATCAAAATTAGATACTGCAATTAATTTTGCCTTTCTTATATCAACGCCCTCTTTAATATTGCCTATACAATATTTCTCATTACTGGTAAGAAATCCACATGGGTAAATTTGTCCATTCGGAAATATCTTAAAATTCCCAATCCCCGCATCACACATTCCAAAGCAATTTCCAAAATTGCAAAGCATATTAAACATTTTTCCATCAAATTGGTCTATGGTAAAACTTCTACCTGCTGCTGCCTCCGCCAAATAATACTTTGATATTGCTGCTACCTGTTTTTCAAACTCGCTCTTCAATTTATCTGATATTTTTAAATACACGTCCATAATCATACAAATATTATCCAGACCATGTTCATGTAAATAACAGATATTCTCAAACATGTGAGGAATTGTATTCTCTGTTACAGTCATTCTTACAGAAAAATTCAATCCGCTATCCTTCACCTTCATGATATTTTCAAAAATCTTGTCATAGCAAGAAACTCCGTCTTTCGCAACTCTGTTCAAATCATGAGTTTCCTTATTTCCATCGAAGCTAAGCCGTATTGTAAATTGATTTTCTTTCATAAAGTCAATAAAATCATCGTCCATCAAAGAGCAATTGGTTGTAATATAATATTTTGCTTCTCTCTCTGGATAAAAATTTTTTATATAATCTACTGCCTGATAAATCAAATTTTTTTTCAATAATGGCTCTCCGCCTAGAAAATCGATTAAAACTTTTCCTTTATCTCCATAATTCATGATAAACTCCAAAGAGTCTACTAACGTTTTCTCATTTAACTGGTAGTGATTGTGATAATCTTCATAGCAATACTGGCATTTAAAATTGCAATCAGTTGTCATATATAATGTAAAATTATACATATTTATCTGCCCCTTTCTTTAATATACTAAGAACAATTTTAACCAAATTCTACCGTTTGACCATATATTTTGTTTATTTTGCGTATTTTAGTGTCTGAATGGAACAAAAAAATAGACCTCAATATTTTACAACAATATCAAGGTCTAAAAATTCTTATCAATAAATGCCAACTTCTTTTCCGAACTTATACATATACTGTGTAACAGTTTGTATTGCATGCTGAACAGACTGCCTTGCTGCACTTTCATACGTGCTTTCATTCTGAGCACTTCCTACAAGGCTCTTTGCATGTTTTGCTGCTGAATACATCAAATCTCCTGTAGAAGTATTTACTGCTGTTGTGTATACAGACTCGCTAAATGAATTTCCTGCTATTGTATAAGATTTCCTGTTTTTATCAACATACTTCTCAAAAGCGGAATGATTGCTATTAACTGCTGTCAAATTCGATGCATGATGAGGTTCATTTAAGTCTGACACATAGTGCGTACCTTTCCCCAAATTTGACATTGCCAACTGTACATCTCCTGAATGGTATGCATCTACTGCAGATTTAAAATAAGATTCCGCCCTTGTTCTTGCAGTTGGTGAAGTTTGTCCAAGCCAGTTTTTCCCTGAGTCAGGATCATAAAAATGTCCTGCAAATGTTCCTGCGTCCGTTTCATTCCCCAGCTTGTCCGGCCAATCAGTTGCTTCCATAAGAATAGATGAATTTAGCTCACCATTAAATGTACTGTTCCCCTGATCATTGCTGAGAATTGTAAGCGCATTTGCTATAATATACTGATGCGTATGATCTACTCCACCAGATGAAAACCTTTCATCTGGATTTGCTCCGTGCTCAATGGGAACGCCTTCCCCGTAAATGTCATCGGAACCATTTGCGATATCCTGCACTTTTGTCGGAAGTTCTGGTTGTTCTGCCGCCATAACCGGCATAGCTCCCAGCAAAGTTCCTACGGATACCATAGTAATAAAGAGTTTCATTTTTTTTCGCATACCCATGCCTCCTCTTCTTTTTTCTATATCTTATCTCTTAATAGAAAAAAAATAATAAAAATTGCTTAAATTATCCTTTTTCTTTCCTATCTGGACAAAAAAGTGATATTTACTTTCCGTAAATACCACTTTTGCTTCTATACTTCAATAGGAATAATCACGGATATGGAAAACATACCGTCTACCACATGAAATGACACCTCTCCGCCATAATCTTTCACAACACTTTTAATGTTCTTTACTCCAAATCCATGATTCTTTTTATCTTCTTTTGATGTTTCTAATGTTGTATTATTTTTAATAAGTTCTGCCTGACATTCTCTTAAAGTATTCTCACATATAATTGATAAAAATCCCTTTAGTTTCCTTGCTTTTAGTTGTATTAGGCATTCTACCTCCGGATCTTCCTCTTTCATAAGCTGACATTCTCGCAAAGCATTATCCACTGTGTTGGAAACAATCACACATAGATCTTCATTTTTAACTCGCTTAAATGGTGTAAAGTCTGCAAATACTTTAAACTCAATCTTTTTTTCAAGAGCTTCCAGTCTTTTTGCATGTAATAGGTTATCAAGAAATGCATTGCCTGTTTTATAATAGCTTTGATAAATGTCCAACTTACTTTCAATTCCATCTATGTATTCTTGCTTCTGTTGATAATCCACATTCCCTCTTAATGCCTCCAAATGATTTTTAATATCATGAGAAATCTTTCTAATGTTTTCCATATCATTGGATTGTTTCATATAATAATCGTATTGTAAACTCATCTCGCTAATCTGCAAGTTCTTTTCATTCTCAATCTTTTTAACATTCAAATAATTTTCAAGAACAACAATATTACAAACCGTCCCCATAAACACCACAATACACACAACTATAATAGTTATTATTGACCATACATTGTCAACAATCATCCTTTTGTCGTTATATAACTGATCCGCACATATTGCCATTACTACTATATTGATAAACAACGGAATAATAATTGTAACAACATTCAGTCCAGAAAGTAATAATGGGATTTTATTTACAATCTTTTTTATTACCAAATTCCCAATAATAATTACTATTTCAGCAATCAAAATCATATGGATTTGATATTTTTCAGACAGATCTGCTAATATTCCATCACTGCTATAGCTATAGAAAAAAATGCAACTAATCAGTTGACCTAAAAGTATAACTGATAAGAAAACGCTCCCAAGTAATAAACAATATTTTATACTATACTGGAATAGAAAATGTCCTATAATCATAACTATAATGATAATGCTTACATAATTATATACAATATGTAGTTCTGCTCCATTCGCCATCATTCTAAAAAGCACTAAACTCACAACGCAAATAATTAACGAATACCTACTCCTTACAGCATTATACCGTCTACTTTTTCTTTCACCGAGCATGAGATATAATATTAATAAAATATTGAGTACAGAAAATATGTTTTTTAATATAACTTGTCCGTGCACCTTAAACAGCTCCTCCCCGTTCCGCCATTTTCTTCATAAGGTTCTGTTTTCTGGAACGTGTAATATATATTTTGTTTCCAGAATAAAGTGTTACAGTGAGATCATGTAATGATTCTATACAATCTACATTGACAATAATTCCGTTATGGCAACGAACAAAGAAGAACTGTTCTAATCGTTCTTCCAAATCTTTCATCTTAAAATATCCTGCTTCTTTCTTTCCACTTCTTAAATGAAACAGTACTTTCCGATTTATTGTTTCAATATATTCGATATCTGAAAGAAATAGTTTAAAATAACCTTTTTCATTTTTTACTGCAATATATCTCTGTTCATATGTATTCAGTTTTCGTAGTGCCCGGTTCATTTCACAATTTATTTGGACTTGTGTAATCGGCTTCGTAATAAAATTTTGCACATCATACTTATATCCAGCTCCCACAAATTCATTATGCGAAGACACAAAAAGAACAATTGACTTTTCATCATGCTTTCTTATAATATCCACTAATTCCATACCATCCATAGCTGGCATTTCTATATCTAAAAAGAAAATCTGGAATTCTTCTTTTAAAGATTCCATTAACTGCAATGGCTTAGTATATTTTTTTATTATAAAATCCTGCTCATTTTTCTTTTCATAAACTTTTAACATTTTTTCTATTGTATCTATAAAACATTTTTCGTCATCACATATCGCTATTTTTATCACTTTCATCACCCATTTGTCTTTTAAACATATTTTCTACTTGTGCTTCACTTAATCTCCTGCCAAGCGTTAGCAAAGTGGTCTTATTTGCCTCATCAAGTTGCTTATATATTTCCCACAATTCTTCTCCCTGTGAACTAAACAAATTATTCTTTTCTTCATAAATAAGAATATCGACAGGAACATGGAATATATCTGCCAATTTTATCAGAAGGTTACAAGGTATATTTTCAATCCTCGCCTTCTCAATCCTACTGATTGTTTGCTGACTAGTTCCCAATTTTTCGCTTAATTCGCTTTGAGAAATTCCCAATTCCTTACGTTTCTTCCTAATTATATTCATTTTTATCACCACTTTTACTATGATTTTCAATCAAATACCAGCAAAACAAGTATTTATGATGTCTTATAATAAAAATAACGCATTTTTACTAATTTATCAAGTTTATTTTATCCTATTTTTTTATCATACTTATTCCATAAAGTTATTTTTTTCTTTTCAAAATAGCACATATCTGGATTATATCCATTTATCTGATTACTGTATGATAGATTGTTCATAATACATTTACAGCTCTGACATTTGGCATGTATATTACACTTTAAACAAGCATTACTTTGGTTTGCTAATTCCCGATATTCTTTTATTTTTCTTACGGAGAAACCTTTCCCCACATCTCCTAAACACCCACTAGACTCTAGATTAGCTGCACATCCATAAATCCCACCATCTGTTTTCACATATATTTGGATTAACCCCACTCCACAGAATCCGGAATTCACGTATTCTTCTCCATATTTTTTTAAATCCAATATTGGTGCCCACAAAAATGCTTGTCCGTTCTCTTTTTTCTTTATATAATAACATAAAATATTTTCCCATTCCTGCCCCAATTTATCTAATTGCTCAACAGTCCACCTATGTGTAACATCTATAGAAGAATCTACGATACTAAAATGTAAATCTTCTACTAGATGTTTAACAGACTTAAAAGCTTCCCAGTAATTATTCTGGGTAACTACATGAGCGACCTGAATATATTGTTTTGTTCTCTCTTCGTACTCTCTAAAGTAACTTATATTCTGCATTATATTCCTATAACTTCCTATACCATGTTTTGTTTTGCGATTTCTGTCATGAGTTTCCATTGTTCCATCTATGCTCAATTTTAAATGAACTCTATTATTTACTAACCATTCCAAAATTTCATTATTCATAATTGTACCATTCGTGGTAATGGAATAAGAAACCGCAATTGTTCGTTTCGCAGCCTCCTCTTCAATATGTTCGACCAATTTCCGTAAAAGTGCAAAACTAATTAACGCTTCTCCTCCTACAAAATCAACCCACAATCTTTTATCCTTATGCTTTTCTACATTTAGAAAAGCTATTTCTATCCCTTTACAGGCAATTTCTTCGGGCATTATCTGATTTGTTTTCTCTCCAAGATAGCAATAGTCGCATCGTAAATTACAAATTTGATTTACCTCTAAAGTAATCGTATACATCTCTTTCCTCCAAAAAAGTAACCGCACAGCCTATCCATTTTTCAGATAGGTATGCGGTTCTCTAATTTAGCTTGCTGCATTAATATAAGATCCTGGGAACGGCCAGGGACAATCAGTTAAACATCTCTGTGTTCTTTCTGAACAGCCGGAATAACTTTCTATTTCTTCTTCTGTTATCTCCACTTCTTTTTGATATTCCTCTGTCGTTTTAATTTCCTGCATATCCTTTCTCTCCTTTCAATATCAGTAAGTATGTCCAAACTATACTCTGCTTTTTTCTATATATCAACATTCTATGTCTAAATCGACTTTTTTTTTGCATAAAATATTTAATCTACCTATTTCCTACATAAATAGCTAATTCTTTCATAAATTCTTCCTTTTTATATTTACTCACCGGAATCTCTTTTAACTGTTGATTCTTATCCTTAACGAGTACGCTATCATTCTTTAAACCTTCTACATAATCAAAATTTACTATGTAGCTGTTATGACATCTGAAGAATAATTTTCGGCTTAATCTTTCCTCCAGTTCCCTCATCCTTTGGCTACTTTGTATTTCTCCCTTATTCGTATGCAGAATCAATAGTTTGTTCCTTACCTGTATGTAGATTATATCTGAAAGCTGTAGCGTAATCAATCCATCTTGGCACTTCAAAAATAATTTTTCCTCTGCACACAACAATTTCTTTTTATATACTTTATTTAAAAGGTATTCTACCTTTTTATATAATAATGGCTTTGATAAGAAATCCTCTGCATCCACTTCAAAACCTTTCCCTGCCTTTGATATTGTGTAAAAGGATGTACAAAATACTATTACAACATTTTCATCTATACTTCTAATTCGTTCTGCTGTTTCAAACCCATCTAATTCCGGCATAGAAACATCCAAAAAAATTATGTCAAACTTTCTCTTTTGAAAGTTTAATAACAATTGTGAGCCACTTCCGTATGCAGTAATTTTAACCTTTATATGGTTTTCATTGCCATAACGTATTATATAGTTCTCCATTTTTTTGTTATAGTCTGTAATGTCATCACACAATCCTACTTTAATCAACCTATTCCCTGCCTTTCTGATGTGTCAATAATCGTTGAATCAAAATATCTATTGTTAATTTATTTTCCTCACAAAGATTTCTATATTTTTCTAATAATGCCCATTCTTTCTCCGTTATATTTTGTTTCTCATCATGATTTCTGTTTATTTCATCTAAACCCTTTTTATTCTGTTCCCTTCCCATGAATACATCCTCCTTATCTTTTTATAATAAATGTCCTCATTGATACTAGTCTAGTTTTCTTGTATAGATTGCCCTTTTTATTGCCTACTTGGTAATCACAACATTCTTTTATTATCGTTCAGCTCTCTATAATATACGGAAGAGGCGTACCTTACCAGTCACGCCTCTTCCTATACTACTATAATACTATTCTACATCTCTAAAATACCGTATGCACTTCAGAAATTCTGCTGTCAATTCCTGATACAGATCTTCATCAAAGATTCCATCTACCAAGGCATTTTTAATCAAGAGTGGTCGGTACATTTCAAATATTTCCAGAATAGCATCTTCATCCCCTTGTCTTGCCCGATATAACAATTCTTTAAAATTCATGATTTCTTTCCTCCCATTCTCTTTCGTATTTTGCGGATAGCCCAATAATATGCACCTTTACAGCGTTCTTCCGTCATCTGATTTAAGATGCTCATCTCCTTAAAAGTACGCTCCTCAAAGACATGCTGATAGATAAGCTTTCGTTCTTCCTCCTGCAATGAAAACATGGCTTCCATAAGGTTTATGTCCGTCATCTCGTTCCACTCTGGATATATCCCCTGTGCTTCTTCCATAAGCAGTTGTTCTTTCTGCTCCAGTTCCAGCCTTTCCTCTGGAGAAATATCCGCATCTGTATATTCTTTATCTTCCAGATTTTCCTCTGCAAATAATATTTTCTGCTGCTTTTCCAGATACCGAAGTCTTTTTCCCCTTATAGATGCCAACAAGTAAGCAGTGAAATAATTTCTTGTTTTAGATCCATTATATTTTTGTTCTTCTTTCATTTTCTACCTCCGAAATTTGAAATCAATAAGTTTCCAAATTTCAGAGGTGGAGATCTGCATCTGTGAAAGATATTTTTATTTTGGTAAAAGAAAACGCCGAACCACATTTCTTCTGGCTCGACATCTTTCTTATCCCATGCATCATCCTGCACAGTGACTTCATAGATTAACGCATATACTTCATATAAATAACCCTTTTGGCACCCCTGCAAAAACAAGATTTTTTTGACGAATCACTACACAAATGCCTTGTCTTTCCTTGTAGCATGGATGCTCCTCCTTTGTAGGTTCTCCTGCCCCGCAATCCACATTATATTGCGTATCTTCATGCACTATAATGCGTTTCTCTTACTATCAATCTACGATAAAATAAAACAATAAGTGAGGTGATGCGGATGCTGATGGATACCGTCAAGAAAAAATTAGGCTATATGGTAAGAAGTGAAAGAGAAAGGCGTGGTCTGTCACAAGCAAAACTTGCAGAACAAGCCGGTGTGTCCACCCGAACCATTTCGGATATTGAAACCTGTAATGGCAATCCGGAACTTGCAACTTTAATCCCAATTGCTCAATTTCTGGATATTTCAATTGATGCAGCTGTTCAGGATGAGCGAAAAGAACCAGACACTACTACCTATCAGATTATGAAAGAACTGCAAAACTGCTCTGAAGACGAGCGGCAAATTGCCCTACGCACCTTGCGTGGGCTTCTTTCTGCATTGAAAGAAAAGGATACACTCAATTAAGCTTTTTTCTGACAATATCTGATTTTTCATTATACGGATGAAATCTGTGAGAAACCTGTGCGGAATCTGTGAGGTTCCTGTGAACTGGCATAAATGTGCAACAAAAAAGAAGCACTCAAAAATCCGATGCTTCTTTTTTATTTTCTATCTATTTCTAAATGCACTCATTGCATCTCTAACGCTTTTGGCAACTTCAGGTGCAAGGACAAATTCAGATATCTTCTGTTTCTCTATTACATCTTCCTCTGTTTCTTCTTCCACTTGAACATTCTCCTGTTTTGAAAAATAATTCTGCATTGCTTTTTCCACTTCTTGCTTTACCAATTCCAACATCATAATCTGCAAAGCTTCTTGGTTCAATACAGCCCCTTTTTCTGTACTGCCGCCATCTATATGAGCAACCACTGCTGATGCAATTAAGTCGGCTTTATCCCTTACGGAATTTAAAATCTCTGCCGCACGTACATGTGTCGGCTTTGTTTTATCAAATCCAAGTGTGAATTTATAGGGATTCTTTTTCTCCACATTTATCACACTCCTCTACATAATCTGAAACAGTCTGTCATATCCTTTGGCATTGGCAGAAATATCCTCAATAAAGGTATATTTCCCCAGACGGTCTGATTGTTCCAGGAAATGGCTCAATAGCTTTGCCCCGCCTCCAATAAATACCGTATATGCTGCTTTGGTATCTATACCTCTTTCTCGAATACTGTTCAGCAGATCTTTTACAAAATCCTGCACCATACCTTCTGTCATACGGACTACAGCCTCTTCATAAAACTCTGTGTTTCCCTGAAGGATACTGTCAATATCACTTTCCTCTAACAAAATATCATATTCACTGTTAATCCCTGAAATAATCTTGTTATACATGGTAATCACGCCTTTTTCCATGGAATCACAGGCTTCCATATCCGGATTACCTTTCCGCATCAGAAGATAGTCTGTAGTAAATCCTCCTATATCAATTCCTACTACTTTGGGAATCTGCTGCAGCTTTTCAATCATAGTCATCATAGCCGCATAGTCCTGCGGAAATGCCATTACCTCTCCAATGGTGATATGATATGTACTACCACAGTAATTGATATCATGGATTTTCCCTTGTCTTTTAAAATATGCTTCATACCGTTCACAAAGTTCTGCATAATGCTTGGGTGGCAGCCCAATCGGAAGATCCACCTGAATGACATCCCCTGGCTGAATTTGAGGGTTTTCCTCCAGCTCTTTTACGATTGCAAATAGAGTAAGGATAAAAAAACGATCATCCTGCGTTTTATCTCTTTGATAAGGAATCCTATTTTCACTCAGCACATAATACTTTCCCTCATAAAACAGGAACTTTTCCCCTCTGGCAGGCTTTTTATCCTGAATGGTAAGCCCTGTCGTAAATACCTGGGAACAGGTTTTCATATTTCTATTGCCATGGTCTACCGCAATCCGAACTTTTTTTATCATAAAATCATCTCTCCTTTTTTCTTTATACTTCTCTTGTACGCAGAGCTTCCGTACAAAGCAACTTTTTTTCAAAAAAATATCCTGTCTGCAGCATTTTGCTACAGACAGATGCTTTCTTCCTATATAATAATTTTTAACATTTATCTTTAAACCACCATATATTTCCAGTCCTCATTCGAATTATTTCTTTTTATAAAAAATTAATCTGTTCTGCCTTTTGAGGCAAAATCTTTTTAAACAGTTCCATATAGCGTTCGTATCCGGCTGTAATCAATGGACCACGAAGTGATGTTTCTGACCAAAGTAGCAGTTCTTCTTCCTCTGAATAATACGGAATATTACTAACTGTAAATTTCCCGCCAAAATAATGGGGTGTACTGACTTTCAAAAAATCCTGCATATCCTGCTTTGTCGATACCAGTGGCAAACCTTCCATTTTTCGCACAAAAAAAGCCTCTACCACATCGGGTAAGAAGCCTTTCTTTAAATAAGCATTTGCTCTGACAAATATTTGGGTTAAACACTCCAGCCGTACTTCTCTTTCTTTTTCACTGCAAGTTGTATCCAACACAACCTCTGCCAATGCCTTTGCGTATTCAAAATCTAACATCTGTTATTCCTCCATCTTTATTTTCTGTTTCAGTTTTCCATGTACTAAATAGCGATAATCCTTTCGGGTATTTACACAAGTTGATAAGGTTACTACCTGATCCTCCTTGGTAACTGTCGTCCCTATGTTATACTCAGCACTTCTTTGTAGTGTTTCCAGAAAAACTTCATAGTCCTCAGAAGTAGGAAAATCATAAGTATATGCTGGATAATCCGTTGGTGCTGCATAACAGGAAAAAATCTGATACTCATAAATATATCCTGGCACATACATATAAAAACAAGGATAGTTTCGATAAAGTGCCTGTGACTGATACTGATCCAGGGTTCCAAACATGCTCCCATCCTTCATATTATGCCCATAGATAATGGTATTTCTGTCTGATAAATCCTCCTGGTTGTGAAAGTCCATAAAAATACTGCCACTTTTATGATTTTCTCCCGTAATCAGGTGATGCAGATAATAGTCATTATCCCTCCCCTGGACTACCGGATAACTAATTTCCAAACCAGGAATCTCAATCCATGCAATGACATCTGGATTGATTTCTTCCAGCTTGTTAAAATCCACCTGTAGGACTCCCTGCTCTGCGACCTCCTCTGGTGTTTCCCCTGGAACCGCTTCTGGTGACAGGTCTTGATCCTCTATCTTTTGTGTAAACCCTTCCATCTGCTCATAGACTTTTTGACTTTCCTGATAATTCAAATAAATTTGCAGTATCCTTCCTCCTGCAAATAAAAAAACAGCAATGGCTACAAGCATAAATATACCGTAAATTTTCTTTCGTTTCATCGAATCCTCCTCTTCCATAAGACCGGACAACTTGCCCGGTCCATATTCACCCTGTATTTTTCAATACATAGTAATAATCATCAATTCCTTTGATCTGTCCATTCCACTCACCATAAGGATCCATGTCCCAAACCATACGGCTCATGGAAATAGACAATCCACTACAGATTTCATACACCTTTCTACAAGCGTTCTGTAGAATCTGCCGTTTCTGCATCTTATGCGGACAATAAAAAGTGGCTGATTTACGTTGACAGGCATCACATTTTTCGGAATCCCCGTCACAATATACCTTCATTTTTTTATCCATATCATACGCTTCATATAGGTGCTGCAGATGCCTGCTTTTCAACATTTCCAAAACTGGCTTTAAATTTCTGTATTGATTCACACCTGCAACACAAATGAACGTATCCCCTGATAAATAGTGAGCTATCGTGCCTTTTAATGCGCCTTCTGTTAAATAGATCTGTTCTGCGTCCAGGTTTCCTATGACATGTACCGGACTTCCTGATGATACTCCATTTTTAAATTTCATACTGGAAAGCCAGATATACTTCCGTCCCTCCATTACCTGATCCAACCGAATCTGAAATCCTTGTATTTTTCCTTCCGGGGATTGAATTGGTATTAAAATCCCGGAATTTTTAGAACTAAAATTAATTGTCCATTTCCCATCTTGATCTTCATAAAATCCAGGCACACCTTTTACTGTCTGTCCGGATTCCAACAGTTTCTGTACCATATTTTTAATCCCAAACAACGGTACACTACGATACCTCTGTATCTCGATCTGTTCTTCCGTCAGCCCTCTTTTTTTAAGATCCTCCTGGTGTTTATCATTTAATGTCAATAAGGACAACATCTCCTGATATGTTCGGTCAATGACATCTGCATCTGCCAACTCGGCGTTGATAATTTCTACAGGCTCTTTTTTAGGAGCTACCTGATAATTTGTTCTGTACTCTCCCTTTCCCAGAGCTTCCCGAATTTGCCGATTTGCCTCTGCACTGGAAACACCATGCAGTCTTCCGTATAATTCCAGCATTCCGCCGGAAGCATCACACCGATTACACCGGAACACATTTTTCTGAAGATTAACATTCATTTTTCCTTTTGTTTCTCCACAAAATGGACAATTCACATCCATCGATGAAGAATTCTTATGCCGTACTCTAAGCTGCAGTAAATGTACGACATCTGTGATATCGTAGTTAAAGCCTGACATATCATACACTCTATGGCTCCTCCTTTCTCCCACAGCCAATAAAGGCTGTGGAAAGAATGATGATCACCGGCTATTTGTTATGCTTTTGCAAGAATTACTCTGGCTGCTGCCGGTATAAAATGGTTCTGTCCGTGATACTGCTCTGCGAACCATTGCAAGCTGGAAGGACTTTCCATTGCAACCTGCCCCATAGTTTTTCCGCTAAATTTTCCTTTTCCTGTTATGGCAACTTGGATTGCCTGCTCATAACTCATCCATTTCACCAGTTCTTCCACCGGCATATTGGGAGCCAGAGATTGCGGCTTAGATGGCATCTGCTGCTGGTGAGGTATCTGCTGCATAGTTGGTGCAACACCACCACTTGCCGAACTCATTACCGGATTAGTCATCTGTCCACTCCCCGTTGCCCTGCTAATTGTATTTCCATTCGCTTGTGCTTCCTGGTAAAACTGCTCCATCATCTGCTGTCCTGGCATTGCTTGCGTCTGAAATGCTGGCATCGCCCCTGCCGGCTGATTCGGTGTCTGTTGCATTGCAGGTGCCGGATTTTGTGCCGGCATCGCAGCCTGCATCGAAGTTCCCTGGTTTACAGGAATTCCTGCATCTACCTGCATGGGATCATTACCTTCCCCTACATCAGCAAATTGCAGACCATATCCCGCATCTGCCAAAGCTCGCCCAATCGCTGCTGTTTCTGCCATTTCAAGAAATTTATCTCCAAACTGTGTATCTGTTGTACGAAATTTCTGCGAAAAGGAATTGGCAATATAATTATTCTCCTGATCACACTTATCCAGATAAATCCTGGCTTCTACAACTGCCATATTTTCTGTAAAATGAACAATCCGGCTGATAATCTTGCCTGTAGGATTTACCAGACGGAACCACAGCTTCCGATATTTCACATCCAGATACCGTTGTTCCTCCTGCCCTTCATTAGAAATAACTCTGGCAAGTTCCAGAGGATAAAATCCTTCCACTTTATTCAGTTCTTCTACTGCTTTTGACTTGTTATATAATAATTCGCTCATTGCCTGCTCCTTTCTTTGGAACCGGCAGGACATCCCTTTATAAAGTAATAACCTGCCAATTCTCAACATTGAACTATTTTGCTATTTTTTTACACAGCCCAGTTGCAAATTGTTGTCGGGATCTGTCTATTACTCTGTGGCTGATACCGTTCACAATACTGTTGTATTTTTGCCGCCAGCATCGTCTTTCTGGTACCTGTATCATCTGTATGAATTGCCTGACAAACAGCTTTCCATTCCCCAACAATATAAACGCGCAGCTTCGCCCTGGTAATCCCTGTATAAAAAATATTCCGCTTCAGCATGGGATAAAAAGCTTTTAGCCACGGAATGATAACCACCTGGCACTCACTTCCCTGGCTTTTGTGTATGGTTATGGCATTTGCATGTTCCATCATCTCCACCTGCTCTGCCTCATACTTCACCCTGCGTCCGTCTGTAAATACGATTTGAACTATTGGGTTGTTATCCTCATCCTCAGAAATCTGTACCAAAGTACCTAAATCTCCATTACTGGCAACTTCTGTATTTTTGTTTTGAAGGATTCGGTCACCTTCTCGGAATATCTCACCGCCAAGATGAAGCTCTTGTTTCCCGGATACAGGAGGATTTACATCATCCTGCAGACTGCGGTTCAGTTCCAAGACACCGGCTGCACTTCGCACTTTGTATGGAGAAAGTATCTGTACCTGCTCCATACCATACACCTGAATTTCCTTGAGATAAATATTCTTAACAATTTGTGCTGCTGCATCTGCTCCTGAACATTCAATCATCTGGAAATCATCTCCCCATTGCAGATTTGTTTTTCCTTCGTTGATAAGCTGGGCATTTATGGGGATATTGCTGTCCTTCCCCTGACGATAGACCAGATTTAAAACAGTAACCGGTATTTTCCCACACAAAATAAGCTGACGGAACACATCTCCTGCTCCTACAGAAGGAAGCTGGTGGACATCTCCGACCAAAAGCACTCTGGCTCCTGCTTTTACCTTGTAAAAAAATTCATAGGCAAGGTGCATATCTACCATAGATACCTCATCCACATTAATAAAATCTGCGGACAATTCATCTATAAGTGCTTCATAATCTCCGTCACCAAAAAGCCCCAGTGCCATGTGCATCGTAGTTGCATCCCCACTTCCGGTACTCTCTGCCATTCGCCTTGCGGCACGACCAGTCGGTGCCATCAGTTGGACTTTATTCCCGCATTTTTTCTGATAGATATACAAAATGACCTTTAAAACCGTTGTTTTACCGGTTCCAGGTCCTCCAGTAATAATGCTGATCGGGTTTGCAAAAACCATACGTACTGCTTCTTTCTGCTGTTCGGATAATGTTATGTTTAAATCTTTCTGTGCTTCCTCCAGTTCCTTTTCAATCGTAAGAACTGGAATTCGCTCATACAATTTTCTTGCAATCATAGAAGCAGTGTCATCTTCTTCCTGATACTGTTTGGTAATGTAAATCCTATTTTCTTCTACCACGATACTGTCTTGCATAACCAGACGATAGATCACTTTTAAAATTTCTGTTTCTGTCACCGGCTGAAGATCCGGTTCTTTATTTAGAACTTTCAAGGCATCTTTTACCAGAATTTCCTGCTCCAGATACAAATGTCCGTTTTGCTTCATGGCTTCCCGCAACACATAACTGACACAGCCGGAAATGCGCATAGGATCATTCGTTGCAGCACAACACTGCCTTGCAATGGCATCCACAGTGAGAAAACCAAACCCCTTAACAGCACAAAGGATATAAGGCTGCTTCCGAATGATTTCTACGGATTGATCCCGAAACTTCTGAAGAATCATATTTGCTTTTTTAGGAGTAACATGAAATGGTGATAAAAAGGTCATCAATTCCCGGAATACTTTATTTTTTCCAAAGGAATCCACAATACGGTCCAGTTTTTGCTGAGATATCCCCTGAATTTTTAATAATTCCTGTGGATATTTTTCCATCACCTCTAAGGTATCCAGACCAAAACGATTGACAATCCTTTCTGCCGTTTTGGGACCAATTCCTTTTAAAGAACCACAAGAAAGGTATCCTAAGATACCTTCCCTTGTTCTAGGTACAACCTCTAAAAAAGTTTCCACCTTGTATTGTGTCCCATAGGAACTTGTTTCCCACTCGCCTTCCATCTCAATTTCGATCTCATCCGTAAGCGGAAGGTCATATCCTTTGGCAGTAAACGCAATGATTTTTTTCTCTGCCCAAAACTTATCCCTGGCAGAAAGAGGAACTTCCTGATTCAGTGTGGAAAATAATGCAACCGTATATCCGTTTTCCTCATTTTGAAAAATCTTACGTATATATTTGCACCTCATCGTCTATGTCCCTCCAGTTCTCTACTTTCATCAATTCCCCTGGTTTCATCTTGGAGTCATACCAATAAATATCCTTTCCTTTTACAAATGCTGTCTGAATCTCGCTTCTCATTCCCTCGCTGATATGTGAACCACAAATGATCAATACTTCACATAAATCCAACATCAAAACTGCAATCTGCATTGCAGTTTCCCGTTCTTCCGGGATACGGTCATCTAACATTAATGGAAGATGAGCATGTGAAGCAAAAGTACGGCAATGATACAGCCTTTTCATCTGCATGAGATAGTATTTTGCCAGTTCCATATTATGCTGCACTCCCTCTGGATTCGGGGCAGACAGCGGAGAACAGATATATGCCTTTTTTCCTTGTAACATTATGCAACCTCCTTTTTAATCCGGAAAATCCTGCTTTCTGTAGTGCTTGTGTATTCTTCGTAGATATCCGGATGCTGATTTTTCAGTTTCTCCATATTTTCTTTTCCAATCTGGGTGCGTATCGTAGGATTATAAGTAATCCGGTAACGGAAACTCCCATCCTCGATCACTGCCTTACACCCTTGTCCAAGAAGCTCGACAAACGGTACGCTCAATGCACGTTGTTCCGCTTCAATCTCCTTTTTTCTTTTTTCCAATTGGGATTTTTCTTCAGATAATTTAAGATATTTTTCAAGACTGCGTGATTCCAAGCTAGATATGCTGATTTCAGGAATTGATTTGTCTGCGTAACCCTTATATTTCCGGATACTAGCCAAAATGAGATCTGGCTTCCCGGAATACGGTGGTTCTATTTTCTTCTCCACATATTCTTCCCAGAAGTATTTCTCCTGTTCAATAAGTTCTTCTTCCTCCATTCTATCCCGTTCCAGACACCGATAAACAAATTCATTTTCATTGTTTCCATAAAGGCAGGCAATATATGCTTTATTCATATTCATGACTGCAAGATAATGACGAACCTGCAAAACATAGTTTTCAGGAATCCCATCATCTGCCCATTTGTCTTTTGCATTGTAATTGCAGGTCTTACATTCCAAAATTCCAATGCTTCCATCTGGGAAACGGATAAAGTAATCCACATCCGCCAACATAAACGGATATAGCGGATGCCGGAACATTTTTCGTACAGGGAAAACTTCAAGCCCCGTCTTCTTTGCAAAAATCATGGCAACCAAATCTTCCAGGCGGTGTCCCACTTCTTTCGCTACCCAGTTTTCTTCCTCTTCTTCGATTACTGGCGTAACACCAATTTTATCGAAATACAAATCCCTGATTGTCGCAAATGGGGATAAGCCCATGATTGCCGCTGCATCGCTTCCTCCAATGCCAAGGCGCCGGTAATCCAACCACTCTTCTCGGCTCAAATCTGCTGTATCAACAAGAACTTCCGGCTGATAATTTAATGCTGTATTCATCTCATTTCCTCCTTATAATTTAATCGTTCCATATACATCAAACCCTTTCCAGTCAAAGACCAGTGTTTTTGCAATGTCTTCTTCCAATTTTAAAATCCGTGGTGCAGAAAATCCTTCACAAGCAGCAAAGAATGCAGCTTCGTGCATGGCAAAATAGAGATCATGAGCTGTGCATGGTTCTTCCCCATATTGTCCCACAAAAAGCTCTACTACTTCGTTTCGGATTTTCTGATTGATTTTGAGTTCCTTCATAATCAGATGCAGACAGTTTACAGGGTTTTGGATATCTATATCCATCAAACCAACAATTCCTTTAACCGCTTCCTGATAACGGGAAAAAATTTTGTCCAGATTATTCCGGAAATCCTGTAAGGTTGCCCCTCTATCATGTGACAGTTTGATAGGACTGCCCAGGTTAATGACACGATTACTGGTTTGTGAGAGCATCATGGGATACAGATTCACACCACTTACTGCTACATCAGAAGTAGTCAGGCGCAGTGCAGGAGCAAGGCTCTTATCCTCAATTCCATGATCCTCCAAAGCCTGGTGATAAGTATCCAAAAGTTCCTGATTTCCTCCTAAAGTCCACATAGCAGACACAATGGAATGGTCAAAACTTCCAGATCCCTCCAGATACGTACTTCCCTTAAAATGTGCTTTCAGATAATCACTTGTCATATTGAAGATTGTCTGCATATCCAGTACACAGTAATCATGATCATCACCGCCATGTACTGCAGATACTTTTCCATCTGCCACCTTGATTAAGGCATCTCCTTTCGCTACCTGAAGACAGTAGTTTACTACCTTTGCATAAGTAGCTTTCTCCAGTTTCTTTAATCCTGTTCCATTAATGCCGGCTCTTTTCAGAATTGTATGGATAGCACAGTCACGAACCGGATAAAAATCCTTGTTCACTTTTAATACCAACTGGGTATTCTTTTCTGTATCCTCTACTATTCCTTCCAGTTCTTTTTCACAGGCTTCTTCAATGGTTTCTGCCTCCTTTTCCAATGGAACCAGTTTTAGCATCCTGGTAGGCTTACGAATCCACTTGGACTGCTTTGCCCTCTCAGCCAGAAATTCCAGCATCTCCGTTGTACTTGCAAATGTAGTGCAAAACTCATCTGCATAAATCTTTGTTTCTTTCATGTGTGTACCACCTTTCTTAAATTTATTTATCCATAAACAGCCAAAGCTGATTGTGGCAATCCTGCCTTTCATTAGGGCATAAAAAAAGAATGAAAAGTGAAGTATTCCTTCGCTATCCATTCTCATATCCCTGATAATATTACCGAAAAAACAAAAGTGCCGCTATTGCCCCATAAGGACAGATAGTGACACTTTATACAATCATAAACAACTTATGCGGAATAAGCAGCCTTACTGCTCTCCTTGAGTCTTCGGATTTATACAAATCCAAAGCTCCCCCTATGGGTACGCATAAAATTAACTATAGCAGTATAGTAGCACATGATATAGTATATGTCAATCTTCATGCACAATATATTGTATGTTTTTAAATACTATGCTTTGCATATATGACTTCAATTAGAATATTGAAATATCACGTATCCCATCTCTCTTTTTTCAAGTTTATAGAAAAATTTTTAATAAAAAGTACATAATCTGTTCAATCTGAAAAAATCTCAGTTAATTACTTAATGAAATTGTTAAGACAAAACCAAGTCTTACGCTATTGTACCTTGATAATTTTATACCTTATCAGGAAATGTATATAGGTGCTGCAGATAGTGTCGCATAAATGCACGCCTGCAGCTTGATGATTACATAGTAACACCTCATACGTGCATGAAACATGGCATAGGAAACGGTTTCCTGATATGTCTACCCTTTCATTAATCTAATTTATAGAGGTGATTATATTGAGTGAAACAGACAATCTCTTTAAAGCATACTCCGTTCAGGAGATAGCATCCATGCTCGGCATTGGAAAAACAAAAACCAGGGAACTTCTTGACAGTGGAATTCTTCCCGTTACAAAAGTTGGGCGGCAATATTTTACTTCGCCAGCTTCTATTCAGGAGTTTCTCAAGAAAAACATAGGAAAGCAAATATTCTTTTAGGCCCTTTAGAAAGTTATTGTCAATCAGGCTTGGCTATATTAAAATAGACCTTATACCTGATTTGGCATGAATATCTCATTAAAGAAAGGGAACTATTCATGGCGAGAACAACGAAAGGTACACAACAAAAAAGAAGATCCAAAGGGGATGGATCACTATTTCCAAATAAGAGAGGAGGATGGACTGCCCGATATAGAAAAAAAGGGCTACCGGACAAGGAGTTTAATGCTCCTACCAAAGGAGAAGCGAAAGCATTATTAGATGACTGGAAGATAAAAGTCGCAATACAAGACGCAATTACTTCAAACATCAAAGTACAGGACTATGCGAACAAATACTTATTCCGCAAAAGTCTCATGGTTGAAGCTGGCAAATTCAAACAAACCAGTCTGGATCGATTAGAAAAAACATACGAAAATCATTTAAAAGATACGGATGCTTTTAGCAAAACATTTTCTAATCTGACTGCTGATGATATTACAGCAACGATTAATGCCAAAAAGGAAATCCTGAGTTATTCATCATTAAAGAAAATTTACTTATTTTGGTCTGCAATGATTAAAACAGCAATTTCTCTCGGCGAACTGCCAAAAAACTTTTCTGATATTTTAAATCGGGTGATAATGCCGGAAGAATCCGTTCTTCCTGTAGAAACAAAGGAAATCTCAATCATCCCACCAGAACATGAGCAGATCATAAAAGAAATTGCAATGGAACCCAGTCCAAATAAAAACGAACGCTATTTGTATAGATATGGTCCTGCCATTGTATTCCTTTTAAACACAGGTTTACGTGGTGGTGAATTGCTTGCATTAGGTCAATCTTCTATCGTGCCCTTTTTAGGACGGCGTGGCATTAAAATCACACATACGCTTAGCAGGGTCAAAAACCGAGAAGTCGGCTCAAAAAAACGGACTAAAATGATTTTGACTCCTCCAAAATACCCAAATAGTTTACGGACTATTCCATTAAACAAGGAAGCTGAATTTTCACTATCATGTATGATGGAGCTATACGATAAAAATCGGGTTTTTCCAGATTTGATATTATCTACGCAAAATGGTGTCAGCCCTACAATCCAAAATTTAGCCAATACGCTAAAGAAAATTTGTAAGCGTGCTGAGATTCCAGAATATAATCTTCATGCACTACGGCACACTTTTGCAACAAATCTGATCCGGCAGACTCACAATATGGGAGAAATAAAGGAAGCTGCTGAAATCATTGGCGATAACTATGAGGTGATCATGCGTACTTATGTTCATACAGACAGTGAACGTAAGGTAAGTTTAATTGATGCTATGATTGCATAAATCTTCCGCTTAACAGAGGAAATGGTTGTCTACAGTATGATGGCACAGGCTGTAACAAGCAAAATTCTGCCACCTTATCGTCCACCTTACGAAACGATTTTACTTGATTTTATAAGGTTTTTAACGGTTTTTGGCGGACATATCTATAAATATTAAAGCATGAAAACTTATATTTTAGAATTAATTTTTTAAAAAAGGGAATTGGATTATGGAAAAATGGACTTGTAGAAAAAATTGTGAACTTTTTCTTTCCTATAATTTTGCCACCTTATTTTTTTAGACAGAATTATAGGATTTTGAAAAAAGAAAAAGCCTCGAAAACCTTGATTTTCTGGGCTTTTTAAGAGGCGCAGACCGGATTTGAACCGGTGAATACTGGTGTTGCAGACCATTGCCTTACCACTTGGCTACTGCGCCGTATTTAGTTATTTTGCACAATTATTGGGTTTGTAGCTCCCCCTGTTGGACTCGAACCAACGACACTGCGGTTAACAGCCGCATGCTCTACCGACTGAGCTAAGGAGGAATATTTATCTTATTCGGCTCCCTAGTTTGTGGTGTTGCAGACCTTTGCCTTACCACTTGGCTATGGCACCATATTCACTTTTTATTATATGTAAGAAATCTTACATAATGACTCCAAGGGGATTTGAACCCCTGTTACCGCCGTGAAAGGGCGGTGTCTTAACCGCTTGACCATGGAGCCTAGTAGAAAATTGAATTTGATATCGGACTTCATGTTTCCGAAAACTCCCCCTGTTGGACTCGAACCAACGACACTGCGGTTAACAGCCGCATGCTCTACCGACTGAGCTAAGGAGGAATAAAGGTTTGCACCTTCAAAACTACATACATGTTGACATTTCCTTGAGATTCATTCTTCCTGCGATTCTTGGTCAAGCCCTCACCCGATTAGTAACAGTCAGCTCCATGC